>Ga0070684_100002150_pt1 | contig 14545 bp, 9 predicted proteins | sample KBSC723LmetaG_FD_65653 | JGI IMG/M metagenome (GOLD analysis project Ga0070684, IMG submission 65653) | Corn rhizosphere microbial communities from Kellogg Biological Station, Michigan, USA - KBS C7.2-3L metaG | ecosystem: Host-associated > Plants > Roots > Rhizosphere ...
AGCCGCCATGAAGTCAGGCGGTGACGGCTTTTTGCCGAAAATTAAGCTTGCCGATCTTCGGCTAATCATTTTTGCGATGTTAAAAGCTCAGCCACCTGAAATAGGACCAACAGGGTAGGTAACAGGCGATTACTCTCACTATGAATGCGGTCCAGGCTGCTTCACTGGCCAAATATCCCTCACAGCGTCTCGGAATGGCAGCCAGACACTCCAGTAGAGTTCGATGTGATATTCACAGAAGTGAAGTTTTCGCCCATTTGAATGCAGCAATTCCCATACAGGAGTGTCGGCGCACGATTCGGGCAATCCATCTGTGCCAAATCTGTCCCCTTCGCAGGGCTCGTCGCTCGGTTTGCGGGAAGTATATCGACCGTTGCTCACGCCAATTATCGTACATGACGGGAAGCACGCCGCTTCCGATCAACTGTTGTTAACAGGCGATTACACCAACTACTCCGCAAAACCACTATGACCGAGGATCAACTAGTGTAGTGGCGATTTTTCAACAGCTGAAAAAAGGCTCATCCAACCTTAGCGAAAACCGGAGACGGCTGAGTTGACGAGAGACGCAGCCGAAGCGAGAACCGACCGAGCTATTTTGGAAAATTCATGCGGCGCATGAGATCTTGGAAGCGCGAATCTGAGCGCAGACTGTCCATCCTGAGATCGGCCCTCAAAAAGTACGTGAGGTCGGTGGATCGTTCCTGGTAAGACCTTTCCAAATATTCGAATGCCCTATCTTCGTTTCCCAATCCGGCGTAGATCGCAGCAATCATATAAGGGGAAACATAGCTGGCTTTTGGTCGGAGCCATTCGCGCAGGATTTTCTGGGCCTCTGCCTTTCTGCCCACGGCTGCGTACGCGTGTGCCAATGCAGCGGTAGGATCTGAATCGCCTTGTGACAGCTCGACAGCCTTCTGATATTCAGAGATCGCTTGCAGCGTTTGGCCTGAACCCTCATATCCAACGCCGAGCCAATGGTGCGCACGCCAATCGTTCGGATTCTGGGCCACAAACGCTTGGCTTATCTCAATCAGTATTTTGTAATTCCGAAGATGATAGTTGATGACCGACTCGCCAATGAAGGGTTCGGATTGAAGCGCATCCAGTTCGCGCGTCTTGGCTATCTCGACCCGCGACTCAACGATTCGACCATTGACTGCTGTGTAGACGCCGTATTGCAAATGAGGACGAATATCGTTCGGGCACAGTTCAAGGGCACGCCGGTACTCCTTCTCAGCGGTCTGCCAGTCCCAGTCATACTGCCAACTTATTCGCGCAAGCACGCCGTGGGCTTCGCAGTTCGCGTCATCCAGCCGCAGGGCATGATGAATAGCTTGCTTTGCTGGCGGGAAGACCTCGCTGGCGGGCTGCCATCGCTGTGCTCCAAGAAGCACATAGCTCGCTGCCAAGGAGGTGTAAGCAGGTGGAAAGTTAGGGTCTTTCTCGATGGCCTTCAAAAGGTAGCTTTGGAAAGTTTTGAGTCCCTGATACCCGCTAAGATCTACCTGGGTTGCCATCAGATATGCTTGATAGGCTTGCGGATCTACCGTGGGAGCCGCGTGGAGACGAGACTCCTGTTGCGGAGTTAGCTTTACACGAACCTTTGCTGATATTGACTCCGCTACCTCTCGTTGGATCTTTAGAACGTCCTCGAGATCCCCCTCAAATGTCTCCACCATCAAGCTCTCATCCGTTGGTGCATGAATCATGTGCGCCGCAATGCGTACACGATTCTGTACCCGCAATACCGATCCTTCCATAACCGCGTCAGCATTAAGTTCACGGCCAATCTGGGGCAACGGCTTCTTCTTTTCCCCCTTGTACTGCATAACGGACGTTCGAGAAATGACCTTAAGCGATCCAAGCCGGGAGAGTTCCGTGATCAACGCCTCCGTCATGCCGTCGGCAAAGATGTCATCCTCTGGACTCCCAGACATGTTCGTAAGCGGAAGCACCGCAAGTGAGCGGACCTGCAACGGAGTAGAACTGCCGAACAATATCCGCTTGCCACCTGGGGCACCCCTAAGCAGGGCGAAAAGTACTAATGCAACCAACAAGGCTGCCGCGACGATTGGCAACCCAAATCGTCGTAGCGGCAAGGCAATTCTTTTTGGCTGAATTGGTTCCCGCACTCCTGTAGTGATGAAGCGATAGCCGTGCCGCGGCAGAGTTTCGATGAAGCGGGGATTCTCCGCTGAATCATCCAGAGCATCTCGCAAACGCTTCACCGCTGCGTTCAACCCGTGATCGAAGTCCACAAATGTATCGCTTGGCCACAGTTCGCGACGCAATTCATCCCGCGTAACAACATCGCCTGCGTGGCGGAGAAGGGTGGCTAGGACCCGAAAAGGTTGATCCTGGAGCTTGATCTTGACGCCATTCTTGCGTAGCTCACCTGCGCTCAGGTCGACCTCGAAGAGACCAAAGCAAACGGTTCGCGACTGATGGGTGTTCCCCGCCATGGCCAACCTCTGGCGGGTGAGTGTAGCACCGCTGGCCCGCGTTGCACGTACAGACTGCCCAACGACACTTTATCTCTTGAAGAGAGCACGAAGGCGGAACGCGCCGACAAAGGAACGGAGGCTAATCCTTCCCCGGTAGAATTGAACCTCTTCGACAGTTTGATGAAAACAGGCGTTAGCACTCATTGACTCGGGCTCAATGAGTGAAATGGCGATGTTATGCCAACTATCAGCAGGTTTCGGTATTCCGCGCGGTTCCGGATCTTCGGAAGTTGTTGAAGTAAGGCGCCTTCATTCCTGCGCCATGGCATCCGAGACGACTCGTTCCTCGCCGTTCATTTAATGCTAGACTTCCGCCGCGAGGCGCACTGGTGTCGGATGACAACTCATCTCGGATTGTTAGGTTTGGCATATTTGAGGTTGATCTAAGGGCAGGCGAACTGCGCCGTCGTGGCTTGAAGGTGAAGCTACAGGAGCAGCCATTGCAGGTTCTGACTGCCCTTCTGGAGCACCCGGGGGAGGTGGTTACCCGCGAGGAGTTGCGGGGCAAACTTTGGCCAGCGGACACCTTCGTCGACTTCGATCATGGTCTCAATGCCGCGATCAGGAGGTTGCGCGATGCATTGGGCGAATCGGCGGAGACGCCCATGCTCGTTGAGACAGTCGCTCGACGAGGATATCGCTTCATTGGAAATGTTGAGAACACGGCAGGCAGAACATCAGCCCGGCCCACACCCTGGCAGAGGCTGCGCACTACCAGGCATGTTGGTGTAGCGGGACTAATCGTGTGCGCTCTTGTGCTTTCCTTTTTACTCTACCGCCATTTGGTCAGACCAAAAGCGGTTGAGATGACCGTAACTCCCGCAGTCACCAACCTTGGCGAAAAATACGCTCCTGCGCTTTCGAGAGATGGCCAGCGTTTGGCTTTCGTGTGGGATGGCGGCGTTGGTCCTTACTTCAACTTGTATGTGAAAGTAATCGGTACTGAGGAATCACTACAACTGACCAAGCAGGCGTCGCTCGACTTTAGTCCGGTTTGGTCCCCCGATGGTCGCTATATTGCATTTTGTCGCATTCTTAAAGGTGCCACAGGCATCTACATTATTCCGTCGTTGGGTGGCGCCGAGCGCAGGGTGCGCAACACTCTTTGGGATGATCAGGAGTTCCAGGAAGCCTTCAGGTTCGCGCACCGTCTCTCCTGGTCGCCTGATGGAAAATTCCTCGCATATTCTGACCGTCCATCCCGTAGCGAAGCTGCTTCTATTTTTCTACTTTCGCTCGATTCATTTGACGTTCGTAGACTCACTTCGGCGCCACAATCCAGAGGGGACTTCAGTCCTGAATTCTCACCGGATGGTCTTACTCTGGCCTTCGCCAGAGACACTCAAGGAGTCGAGTCAATCTATGTCACCCCAGTTTCTGGAGGAAAGGAGGAGCGCCTTACATCGGATACCAAACAAAAGTGGGGTCTTACGTGGACTACGGACGGTCGAGAAGTGGTTTTCTCAGACGTTGGCTGGCTATGGAAGGTATCGCTTCGAGGAGGCGAGCCGGAACGACTGCAGTTCGGCCAAGACGGAGTTGACCCTTCGATTGGAGGAAACCGACTAGTCTATGTGCGGCACAGATCCAACAAGAACATCTGGAAGAGGGACCTTAACTCATTGATCCCGACTAGCGCTGCCCAGAGGCTCATATCGTCCACCAGAATGGAGAGTGGTCCTCAGTTCTCGCCAGATGGACGTGAGATTGCCTTCGAATCTACCCGCAGCGGCGCATATGAAGTCTGGCTTTGCGGGAGCGACGGAACCAATCTCAGGCAGCTCACTCACTTCGGCCCTTCGGTGACCGGAGCTCCACGTTGGTCGCCCGACGGGCAGCAGATTGCTTTCGATTCTCGTCCTGCCGGCAATCCAGACATTTTTGTCATCGACTCTCAGGGCGGCCCTCCGCGAAAGCTTACGAGTGAGGCTTCGAGTGAAGTTTTACCAAGCTGGTCGCGGGATGGACGTTGGATCTATTTTGCATCGGACCGGACTGGTGGTTGGGAAGTTTGGAAAATGCCTTCGACAGGTGGGTCTGCTGTACGAGTGACGCGCCAGGGCGGATTTGCAGCGTTCGAATCGCCCAACGGAAGATTTTTATATTATGCAAAAGGCCAGAATGTTTCCGGATTGTGGCGCACTCCGGTAAACGGTGGCGAAGAGATCGAGCTCATAAGCTCCCTGGAAGCAGGTTATTGGGGCTATTGGGCAGCGGTCGAGAACGGCATCTATTACCTCGACACGACCACGAAACCTGGGATCGCGCTCTTTGACACTACTACCCATCGGATTACGCAAATGTTCAATTTGGAGGGTCGCCCAGCCAGGGAAGACACGGGATTGGCCGTCTCGCCGGATGAGAGGACCATTCTCTACACACAATTGGATGCGTCAAATAGCGACATCCTTCTTGTGGAGAACTTCCAATAAATTCAACTATTCTGGCGTACACCGATTCGCGAACAAGCTTCTAAGTACTGCTTCTCGCCAACGAAATGGGCGTGCCCGAATCCTGTCCGATCAGCGCGATATCGCTGCCGGCAAGTCTAACTGTTGTAAACAGGCTTTTACACTCAAAACCCATCTTCCGGGCTTCCTAAGGCATTCATTCGTAGAGACGACGGGTAAGTGGAGACCCTTCTAAACTCCCGTAGAAATCCGAGAGCAGAAAACGGCTGCGATAATCAACCAGAAAACACCTGATTCAGTGTGGATATGCACGATCGCAAGGTCGATTCCGTCCGACTTAAAGATTATGATAAGCGCCAGGTCTTATTCTCGGGCGAATTGAAATAGGGGGTGGGGGCAAAGTGCCTAGCACTTCCAACACGATTTGGCGTCGGGAGTGGCGCTCTTCCCGCTGGTTGCCTGGGGTGCTTGTTTTTGTCCTGCTCGCGCTCGGGGCAGTGCGCATCGTTGCAACCTACCATGTCCTTTCACAAGCGGCTGACGAACCTGCCACGATCGCCGCAGGCATGGAGTGGCTCGACAAGGGCACTTACAATCTGGATCCTTTGCATCCGCCGCTTGCGAGAGTGACTGCCGCGCTTGGGCCGTTTCTGGAGGGACGCCGGCTGCCCCAAGGACAGGTGATCGAAAGAGGGCCGGAGTTTTCGATCTTCAAGGTAGGCAATGAGATTTTCTATGAGGGGGGCACGTACTGGCGAACCCTTGCGTTGGCTCGCCTCAGCATGCTTCCATTCTTTGCATTCGGCGTCGCCATTGTTTTCTTTTGGGGTCGCAGGATCGACGGCAACGTTGCAGGTTTGCTCGGTGTCTTCTGCTTTACCAGCTTGCCGGCTATTTTGGCCTTTGCAGGCTTTGCATATACCGATATGCCGGTTGGCGTTCTCATTGCGGGGAGCGCGTTCATGTTCGTGCGTTGGCTGGATCTTCCGTCAATGCAGAACTCGATACTTTTCGGGGTTCTCACTGCACTCGCTTTGTTATCGAAATTCACCGCACTGCTGTTTTTGCCCGCTTGTTGGGTCGCGATTGTCTTTTGTTGGATAGGTACTAATCAGCGTCGCGAATGGCGTCTCTATTTCCGGCAGGCGGTCTGGATAGTCCTTACATTCTTCGTGATCTTTTGGGGCGGGTACAGGTTTTCCGTCGCTCCTCTGAAGACTGTTTTCCTAAACCCCGGGCAGGACATCCACGCCCTCCACGTGCCCCAGCCCGTCAAGCGCCTCCTTTACTTTGCGGTTGATAAGCCCATACCAGCCCCAGCGTTTTTTAAGGGAGTAACTGCGAGTATACGCAGCGGTGCCGTGGTAGGGCGCCCATCTTACCTTCTAGGCGAGATTCGTCAGACGGGATGGTGGTACTTCTTCATCGTAGCGATCGGTGTTAAGACGCCGCTGGCATTCCTTCTGTTGGGAGTTCTTGGCTTATTCCTAAGCCTGATACGCGGTTTAAAAGAACGCAATTGGCAACTAGCCGCGCCGGGTGCGTGCATAGTTGCGATTCTTGTTGCGACCTTTCCCGCGAGAGTGAACTACGGGGTCAGACACATACTCTGCATCTATCCCTTTCTGTCCGTGATGGCAGCATACGGTGGGACGAAAATCTATGAGCAGCGCGAAAGATGGGGCTTGCAAGGCCGCGTAGCGCTGACCGGACTGCTAGCGTGGCACCTGCTGGTAACTTCCCATGTACATCCGGACTACGTGACTTACTTCAACGAATTGGCCGGGAGGCAACCACAAAAAATATTGATGTGGGGTTGTGACTACGATTGCGGTCAGGATGTGGCGCGACTGGCGCGACTGCTCGGCGAGCGCAAGATTCAGCATGTAACACTCGGCGTCTTCGGAAATAATGATTTTAAACGGTCTGGTCTTCCACCATTCGAGAACCTGGATCCCTATCAGCGACCCAAAGGATGGGTCGCAGCAAGCGTGCGAATAGTTGAGACCGGAGACGCGTTCCTAGGTGGCTCTCATCGTGACGCTTTTCAATGGCTGTCGGCCTGTAAACCGTTGGCACGTGCGGGAGAGACGATCTATCTCTACGAGGTCCCTTGTGGCTCCAGCGACAGTGTAGTGAGTAATCCCTGATTGGGTTGCCGGAAAGGCAAATTAACAGTCTTGAAATCGTTGGGCCTATCTTTCCGGATACATATTCCCCGCATCTCTTCAGTTGCTAACCCCTTGGGCTTGCCAGCGCTGATTTTTTTTCGTTCGGTCTTCTGGAGCATTCTCGCCGAATATCCACTGCAATCATCCAGCTCAATGAAGTTTGGCTTTGTTGTGTGGCTACTGGTTTTTCGCGCTTACTTTGCCAGAAGGGCGCTTTAGTGCGGCTCGGCGAAGCATCACTACAACAGTATGAATACTATGCTCCCACCCGAACGGGACTTTTGGCGTTCAATTGTTGTAGCAGGCGATTACACTAACTACTTTGCGGCGAGGGTCAGTAGTTGGTGAAATGGCGATGTTTCACCAATCGACGCTAACTTTCTACGAGCCATGGTTTAGCTCGCATCCCGTTCTCTTCACTTCATGCCTTCGCGAACATTGACCAACAGTTGATCAAACGCTTGGAGGCGGATCAAACCGGCCCGTGGGTATTCAACATCAATGATCACATATACGATGATGACCGTGATCACCGCGAAACTCAGGATATGGAGCCAACTCCGGTGCTGGCCAATTGCCATTCGATACCCAGCCAGCAGGGAGCAAATAAGACCGAGGCTGAACAACAGTGCATAGATGATGTTTGGCGGGTGGGTTTGCAGCGCCATCGCACGAATCGTAGTAATGTCGATCATGTCGTTTAGCGCGGGCAGCAGGAGCTTACCTACGTCAGGATGGGAGTTCGGAAGCCGTGTAGCGGCAATTGCTTTTGTCCAAATCTCTTCCTGGAACTTTTTGGATCGAGCCATCTCGATCTTAGCGGCCTCCATGTTTGGCAGCTTGCGATAGGTTTGCAATCGAGAGTCAACATATCCTCGAAACAACTCTTGCAGTTCGGGCCGCGCTTCTTGCGACAATAACTGCAACCGGAGATATGCGGTTTCGATGGTGTTAGCTTCCTCGGCGATCAACGTCCGTTTCTCATTGAAACGCGATGCCGCACCCGAGAACGTAAACGCCACCACCAATCCAAACAGGGCAAACATCGCGCCCTCGATGGTACCCAGACTGGCCCGCTCGCCTTCCGACTCTTTCGGCTTGCGCCTGATGCCAACACGACGGCCGATTTCCAGCAGGCCAAGCATACCGACGAAGAGCAGTGCCGCAAAAAGTAAAGGGCTGATAGCAGGTTCCATCTGACTCTCCGATCCGGCCCAATTTTACCCAAGGATAACGATTCTTGTGGATCGGGCGTGTTCATCCGGTCCCAAAGGGTGTTAACTGGCGCTTACACCAACTACCCGGAAAACGGCGTCCGGGCCAAGCTAGTTTGGTGAAATGGTGATTTATCGCCAATCGACTTGAAGATGTAAAATCCCGGTGGTCGCGTTAAACGATGTTTCGGAAGCAGGCTGCCTCTCATTTTGGCACGGTGACTTCGATATGGCGCTGTGTTCTATGAGGTAGAGAATGTTGTTACGCGAAAAGGCGAATACTTGCTCTACCTAAGACGTCTGCCGCGCAAGGTGCGAACAGAGATGCCAGAGGCGTACCATGATCGTCGCTCGTTACTCTTTTTCGCACAGCAGACCGTATTTGATTCCCGCTGGACATGGCTTGTGGTGTGTGTAACCGCCGCCTTGTCTTACCTTGTCCCAAAGCTTGCCAGGTTCGCGACACCAAATCCCCAAACGGTCTGGCCGATTTGGCCAGGCTGCGCGATTTTGGTGGCAGGATTGTTATTGGTCCGAATGAGTGTCTGGCCAGCGCTCATCGCTGTGTGCTTTGCCGCATTTGGTCTTTCTGATTTGCAGGCAGGCGTCTCAGCTAGTGCGATTGCCTGGTTCGTTCCTGGCAATACGGTCGAAGTCCTTACCGCGGCACTTGGTCTCAGATATTGCTTCCACGGTGTGCCTCGGCTCAACACCGTGAGGGCACTGGCCAAGTATTCGCTCTTTGCGGTCATCCTGGCGCCGTTGGCTGGATCATTTCTGAGCGCGCGGGGCATCGGCCCCGATTATTGGTCCAGTTGGAGGATTGCTTTCTTGTCCGAGGTGCTTGCATTCGCCACGGTGACCCCGGTCTTATTAAGCTGGATCAACGGCGGCCGTGCATTGATGCGGATGCCGAGGGCCTGTCACGTGGAGGGATTGATCCTGATCACAGGGTTGGTTCTGCTCAGCTATGTAACCTTCACCAGCCCTCAGAACCTGAGCTCGCCCGCACTGCTTTTTTCGTTGGTGCCATTTCTGCTGTGGTCTGCGTTGCGCTTCGGATGGTTGGGCATCAGCACCTCGTTGATAATAGTCTCCTGTGTATCAAGCTGGGCGGCTCTCCATGGCACAGGTCCATTTTCACGTCTGGTGCCGTACACCAACCCGCTGTCGCTTCAACTGTTCCTGGTTTTCGCTGCGGTACCCTTCATGGTTCTGGCCGCCCTCGTCGAAGAGCATGAACAATCCGCGCATGTGATCCGTGAAAGCGAAGAGCGCTTTCGACTAATTTCCAACTCAGCCCCAGTAATGATCTGGTTGGCTGGAACAAACAGGCTTTGCACCTACGTCAATCAAGCCTGGTTGCAGTTCACTGGACGTCCGCCTGAAGCTGAGTTGGGGAATGGTTGGGTCGAAGGAGTACACAGTGAAGACCTGAAGCGCTGCTTGGGAACCTATTCCCAGGCGTTTGATAAGCGTCAATCGTTTGAAATGGAGTACCGCCTTCGTCGTAGTGACGGAGCGTACCGTTGGATTCTGGATAGCGGTGTGCCGAGATTCAGCCCTGACGGCAGTTTTGCTGGTTACATTGGATCTTGCCTGGACGTCACCGATCGAAAGCTGGCCGAAGAAGCAGTGGCCAGTGTTGGGCGCAGGTTGATTGAGGCCCATGAAGAAGAACGTACATGGATTGCTAGAGAACTGCATGACGATATCGCACAACGGATTGCATTACTGGCCATCGAATTAGGACGCTTCGATGATCATGGTCCTGATTCGGTCGTCGATACACATGAATACGTTCGGCATGCGCAGCAGCGCATCTCTGACCTTGGGCAAGACATTCAGGCGCTCTCGCATCGGCTACATTCCTCGAAACTCGAATATCTCGGCCTCGTCCCTGCGGCCAAGAGCTTCTGCTCTGAATTGTCGGAACAACAAAAGGTTCGAATTGAATTCCAGCATTCGGATATGCCGGCTGAAATTTCAAAGGAAATCTCGCTTTGTTTGTTTCGCGTACTTCAGGAAGCAATGCAGAATGCTGTTAAGCATAGCGCTGATCAGAACTTCACAGTGAGCGTACGCGGTACAAAAGAAGGAATCAGTTTGATTGTGAGTGACTCAGGAGTTGGGTTCGAATGGCAGGACGCGATGAATCGTCAGGGGCTAGGTCTGATCAGCATGCGCGAGCGGCTCCGTTTGGTAAATGGAGAGTTGTCCATCCAATCGGTACCAGGTCGTGGAACCACTGTCCTTGCTCACGTACCCATCGGGCAAAAGGGCCGCTCGGAATTAGCGAGCTAAGACACGCGTTTGTTCGCCAAAATCCGATCGACGAGTGAAATGGCGATGTTACGCCAACTGCCAAGACCGTAACTGACGACAACCTATTTCACTCATTGACCGTGAGCCGTGGGAAAAGCGGCGTTCCGCGCGGAAGAGGTGAGGAACGACTGAGCTGGCTTATCTCATTTTTGTAGTGTCTTTCTTGGGGCGCAGCTTCAATTCTGGCATTGCTTCTTTCCCGCTCATGCCGGCTAGCAAGCGCTCGAGATTACAGGTCGCCGCTTGAAGCATTTGGACATCTCTCTCTCTAGCCTCTTTGCGCCGGGCTTCTTCGATGTCCTTCAACATTTGATCGAGACGGGCGGCGGCGGCTCTCAGCGTCTGGACATCTGCTTGCGCCACCCCTTCGGAACGGGCATGCCCGTCCGCCTGCATGAAGTTCGCTATCCGATCCCGGACTTCGACTTGCCGACTGTTGTTGGAATCGCTAGACATTGTGCTGGCTGCGAAAACCTATCATGGAATCAAAAATACGCGTTGTCCATTTACTGGACGGGAACCTTCGACGCCCATACTGCACACGAGGTAGGCTCCCACATGGCCAAGATTCTTAAGACCATGAGGAGAGCGTGAATCGTCTAACTTCCGCAGCTGCTCCGCTGGATTCATGCCGAATCGCAAAAAGCTGTCGTTGTTGTTAACAGGCGATTACAGCAACTACTGTGCGGATGCCAGTTTCTTCTGTTGACCTGATGCGTTGTTCTCAAACAGATGCCGAAAGACGGCCTCCCGAATCCGAGTTGTCCTGGAGGTCAACGGGCGTCGCCATTGTATTGATTGAGGCTTTTCCAGTTGGTGTAATGGCGATTTTCACCAACTGCCGGCTTGGATTACTTCAGTCGCGTCCACGCGTAAAGTGTACGAGATGCCCGAATGGAGGCCTGCAATGTTGGTAGATCGACGCGAGTTCCTTAATGTCGCCACAGCAAGTACAGTCGCGACAGCTATTCATCCGTTCGGGAGCGAGAAAAACAAAAAACAAAGGCCTCAAAACAACTCAACTGTATTTGCTTTTCAGCAGGTTGACGTATTCTCGTCCACGCCGTTGCTTGGCAACCCTCTCGCTGTAGTCGTTGGCGCCGACGCACTAAGCGATGATCAAATGGCGGCTTTTGCAAGCTGGACGAATCTTAGCGAAACAACCTTTCTCCTAGAACCGAAGGCGCCTCATGCTGACTATCGGGTTCGTATCTTTACTCGACAGCGGGAGGTGCCTTTTGCCGGTCATCCGACCCTGGGAAGCTGTCATGTTTGGTTAGCCGTGGGTGGTGTCGCAAAAGGCAAGGAAATTGTGCAGGAATGCGGGCTGGGTCTCATCCACATCCGCCGTGGGCCTGAGCGCCTTTCGTTTATGGCGCCTAAACTAGTCCGCAGCGGGCCGATCGAGCCTGAAATCCTAGCACGGGTAGTCAGGGGCTTGGACCTAGCGCCAGACGCAATCATGGCGTCCAATTGGGTGGACAATGGCTCGGGCTGGTTGGCGATCATGCTGCGTTCCCGCGAGGCAGTTCTGGCACTTCGTCCCAACTACTCGACCTTGACAGGGCTGAAGGTCGGAGCCTTTGCAGCATTCAATCCCTCGAAAGATGGAAACTCCGCTCAATTTGAGGTACGCGCTTTTAGTGTGGAGGACGTTGGACATGAAGACCCTGTTACGGGAAGTCTAAATGCCGGCCTTGCACAATGGCTTGTTGGAAGCCGGATCGCTCCCTCGGAATATATCGTTAGCCAGGGTACAGTCTTGAAGCGTATGGGTCGTGTTTACGTAGAAGCGAATGGATCCCAGATATGGGTGGGTGGCACGGTCCGAACGTGTGTCATGGGCAAGCTAATGCTTTGACTGTATTTCTCACAGCGAGCATGGATTGTACCGCGATCAGACCTGTCTCTACCCAATTCACGAAATAAGGCTATTACACTCACGATCCGGCAGCTTCAATTTCTTCGGCCTTAGCAAGAAGATTATCGGCTTCCTCTATGAGACCGTCAGCCTTTCGTTTCAATTGGTCATCCCGCATGCGAAGCTTTTGCATCCCGGTAGCCTGCCAAGGTCCACGGGGGTAATTTTCTTTCTCGTCATCCGGGATAGTGTCCCACATTGAGGGGGTACGACGAGCCAGCAGCAGTAGTTGACGTTAACAGGCGATTTGGCCATCGCAGGACTCGTTCGCCGAAATAGAAACCCGCCCCCACGGTGACGAGTGATGGGGTTACTGACCCCGTCCGTTAAGCGCTGCGGCATGTACCAGGTTGAGAGCATCGTCCCTGACGCCCACACTACCCCAGTTGAATCCCACAACTCGCGGCGTAAACGTCACCGTGAAAGTGCACTCTTCGCCCACTTGGAGGGCGGCAGGACAATCGTTTGATCCCCCGTATGATCCTCCTACACCTGCGTTAATAATGTTCACAGGCTTAATGCCCACGTTTGCGAACCTGATGGTTTTCGGCAGGCTGGTCGTGCCGACCGTCTGTGGGGCAAAACTGAGCTTCGTTGGATAAAAGCTGACAGGAACTTGTTCCTCGACGCCAACATATAGGCTGCCGTCGATGTTTAAGCTGGTATTAACTGCGAAATCCAGTCTGCCATCTTCGTTGAAGTCCCCGAGGGCTACAAACTCTCCACTTGTGTTGTGAGGGACGGCATCGGAAAGTGCAAAGTGGCCCTTGCCGTCGCCAATCAGCACCAAGCCGTTGGATTCGCCAATTCCGGTCACTACCAAGTCTTGTTTCCCATCCGCGTTAAAATCGCCGGCCGCAATCCCGCGTGGCGTGTGGTAGTTGGTCAGAACAAGCGAGGTCGAGGCAAAAGTGCCATCAGCAGTACCCATCAACAGAGTTACCGACGCGAACGCCGGACTCTTGCAGCTAGTGGCATTTCCGCACCTGTTCGTCACAGCAAAATCAACACGACCGTCTCCGTTGAAGTCTGAGGCCACCACGGAATACGGTGAAGCGCCAGTTGCCAGCAAGGATTGTGGGCTGAAGGTTGCATCCCCGCGGCCCAGCAGGACAGAAAGTGTATTGCTACCCGAATTCACCACGGCGAGATCGAGCTGGCCATCGCCGTTGACATCGGCGATGGTGACCGCCATGGGTTGAGAGCCTACTTTCAAAACGGACTTACGAAAGAACGTCCCGTCGCCTTTTCCAAGCAAAATGAAAACATTTGCCCCGGATTGACTCACTACTGCTAGATCTAGCTTTCCGTCACCATTAAAGTCAGCCGCAGCGGCACCAGAAGGGTTGGTGCCGACTGGGGTTACTGACACCTCTGCAAATGTGCCGTCGCCATTTCCAAGCAGCGTGTGAAGCTGATTGTGAACGGGATCGGGGAAAGAAAGGTCAAGCTTCCCATCCCCGTTGAAATCACCTGCCACTAGTGTCCCTACAAATTGGGCTGTTGTGGGGAAAGAATTGACCCTAAATGTTCCATCACCGTTCGATGACAATAGAGCGATCTTCGTACCCATCGCGGCTGCTATGTCAATCCTGCCATCTTTATCGAAATCGCCGACCACCAAGGAGTTGTTGACGGCGGGCGTGGCCGGACGGTCGTAGGCAAAAAAGGAGGCAGCCGGAGTAGTCTTCGTAACGCTGAAGAGAGCAACGTTTGAAGATTGACCACCCGGCGCGGGATTCAACACCGTAATTTGTGCCGTGGCCGGACCGACTAAAGCAGATGCGGGTACGTTTGCGGTCAGTTTTTCCGCGCTTCTATAAGCCGTCCGCAACGCCTCACCGTTCCATCGCACTACAGAGCCTGAAACGAACCCAGTACCCTTCACAGTTAGGACAAAACCGGCACCACCCGGAGTCCTGTGGGTCGGGCTGAGCTGACCAATAGTGGGCACAGGGTTAGCAGCCGCTTCCGCCATGATAGCGAACGTGAAAAT
>Ga0070684_100002155_pt1 | contig 14535 bp, 8 predicted proteins | sample KBSC723LmetaG_FD_65653 | JGI IMG/M metagenome (GOLD analysis project Ga0070684, IMG submission 65653) | Corn rhizosphere microbial communities from Kellogg Biological Station, Michigan, USA - KBS C7.2-3L metaG | ecosystem: Host-associated > Plants > Roots > Rhizosphere ...
GCGACGTGGCGATCCTCGCCGGTCTCCTTGTCGATGTACTGCACGCCGGTCGCGAGGCCGTCGGGGCCGAGGGTGACCTCGCGCGCCATCGAGTTGGTGAGCAGCGTGAGACGTCCCGTCGCGAGCGCGGGGGCGATCAGCACGTCGGGGCTGGAGAAGTTCGCCTTGACCTGACAGCCGCGGTTGCACTGGCCGCAGTAGTGACACGCCTGCCGGCCGGGCTTCGCCTGCGTGAGGATGGAGAGGCGCGACGGGATGCAGGTGATCTTCAGATTGTCCGCCGCCTTCTTCACCAGGAGCTCGTAGCAGCGCGGCTTCGGCGGAGGCAGGAACTTGCCGTCGGGCTCATTGTGGATCCCCTCCTTGCTGCCGAACACGCCGATGAGGTCATCGACCTGATCGTAGTACGGCGCGAGATCCTGGTAGCCGATCGGCCAGTCGTCGCCGAGTCCATCGCGCGTCTTGCCGCGGAAGTCCTCCGGGCCGAAGCGCAGCGAGATGCGCCCCCAGTGGTTGGTGCGTCCGCCGAGCATGCGGCCGCGCCACCAGTCGAACTTCGTGCCCGATGCGCGCGTGTACGGCTCGCCGTCGATCTCCCAGCCGCCGTCGCAGGCGTCGAACTCGCCGAAGGGGCGCGTGTGCGTCGCGCGCCCACGCATCGGCGTGGCATAGGCGGGGGTGAGCATCTGCGAGTTCTTCGAGGCATACCACGCGGGTCCCGCCTCGATCATGACGACGCGCGCGCCGGCGCGCGTGAGGGCGTAGGCGGCCATGCCGCCTCCAGCGCCCGAGCCAACAATGCAGACGTCGTACGGGGCCTGTCGTCGAGCCAGCATGCGTGTGTCGCTCCCAGGGTGAATGCGCCGCCGGGTCGGGCGTGCCGGGCACGCCGCGACGATACAGCGCGGGAAACTGGCGGGGTGCACGCGGGCACGCCAGTGTGCCCGCGGCGCTGAGAGGACGAGTCGCGCGCCGTCTCATTCTGAACGGCTCAGCAGTCGCGTTCGTTGGGTTCGCCGGGGGCGGAGTCGACCGACTCTGACCCCACCAACTCTGACCCCGTGGGGTCAGAGTACACGGTGCCAGAGTTGGACCTACTCTGACCCCACTTACTCTGACCCCACTTACTCTGACCCCACTTACTCTGACCCCGATCAGTCCTTGTAGGGGTCGAACTCCTCGGCGCCAGCCATCGCCACGACGAGTGGGCGGAGGGTATGGAGCACCTCGACGGTGCCCTGCTGCGCCGCCAGCACGGTGGGGAGGCGGCGATACGCGTGCGGGCTCTCGTCGAGCCCTCCGCCGCGCAGGATGACGCCCTTCTCCTTCACCCACGCCTGCATCATCTCCGGCGAGACGAGGCCGGGCGAGATGACGCGCCCCGTGCGCCGATTGCGCTTTCCCGCCGCGGCTGTGCGCGACATCACACGACCCGCGCCGTGGACGGTGCTGTACAGCGCATCGCGCTGCGCGTTGCGTACCTCCTCGGCGGCGTCCTCGGGGGGCGTGCCGCGCACGATCACGGCGTCGTCCCCCATCGAGCCGCCGATGAAGCCGAGCTGTCCGGGAAACGCCGGCGTGGCACCCTTGCGGATGACGACGACCTCCTCGCCGCCGTGCGTCTCCTTCCAGGCGAAGTTGTGATGGTTGTGCACGAGCTCGAGCTCGTTGGCGCCGAGCAGCTCGACGACCTTCCGCGCCACCCACTCGCGCCCCGCGTACGCGTACTGTCCGGCGAGGTTCATGAGGTGCCAGTAGTCGTGCCCGATCGGCGCGGCGAGATCGAGCAGCACCTCGCGCTCGGGAGCCCGCTCGCCCCATGCCTTGCCCTGTCCCATGGCGAGGAACGCCGACGCGACCGTGTGTCCGAAGCCACGGCTGCCGAAGTGCACGCCGACCCACAGCGCGCCGGTCTCGTCGACGAAGACGTCGACATAGTGGTTGCCGCTGCCGACGGTACCGAGCTGCTGCCGCGCGCGCGCGAGCAGTCCCTGGCGCTCCTTGCGCGGCACGGCGTCCCACGCGGGATCCGCGAACAGCGGATGGTCGACGGGCGCGTCGTCGGCGCGATTGCGCCGGCCGATGCCGAAGCTAACCGTCTGCGAGATCTCATCCGCCACCTTAACGAGCGCGCGCTGGATCTTCTCCGGCGTGCGGCCGAGCGACTCGAGCGTCACGTCGGTGCGGATGGCGGCGTTGCCGCAGGCGATGTCGAACCCGACCCCGACGACCGACACCAGGTCGCGATACGCGGCGACGCCACCGATCGGCATCACGTAGCCGACGTGCCCGTCCGCCATGAGCGCGGCGTCGACGGCGCCTTCGCGGACGCGCTCGAACTGCACGAGCGTCTGCTCGTCGTGCTGGCCAAAGATCTTCATGCCACCACTCAGCGCGTGTTCTGTACCAGCGTGCTGTCCTTGACCCTCGCGCTGTCCCTGACCGCCGCGCTATCGCGGACGGCGGCGCTGTCCCTGACTGCGGGGACGCGCTTGATGACCGTACCGTCCTTGTTCAACGGGCGCAGCTTCCAGACGGCCTCGTCGAACAGATAGGGGGTCCGCTTCGGCGCGACGGCCATCAGCTTCGCATTCTCGGCGCCCCGGTCGTACACGACCCAGATTCGCTCGCCTGCCAGGTCGGGGACGTTGCGCACGAGGCTCAGCCCATCGTTGTGCTCGCGCGAGTAGCGCACGAACACGACCGCGGACGAGGTGGGATCGGGGAGGGACGGCAACGAGCCGCGGAACGCGTCATAGTACGCGTGGTCCGCGGAGATCTGGGCCTGAACCTGGTGCATCGTGACCCACGCGGGATATACCATCAACAGGAACAACGCGGAACCGGCGATGAGCCGCGCGACGCCCGGCACGCGGCGGTGTGTGCCGAGCGACAGCAAGACCGGCACGCCGAGCGCCGTCGCGAACGCCAGAACGGGCAGTCCCTCGATGTAGTAGAGCGACCACGTCGGGGGATGCGCGTACAGCAGATACAGCAGCAGCTGCAGCGCGAGCGCACCCAGCCCCACCCACAGCTCGACCGGCGCGCCGACGAGTCCAACGAGCGCCACGAGCGCGAGGCCGCCGCGCCAGTCGTACCACATGTCGCGCCCGATCATCCGCGCACGCGCGAACGCCGTGAGCGGCAGATGCGTGATCGTGTGCTTCTGATGCTCCTCGTAGAACGCGCGGTCGGTGATCTGCTGATCCCACGGGAGGCTCCCCGACGGCGCGTCCTCGGCGCGCGCGCCGAAGCCGAGCCTGTCGAATGGCACGTACGTGCGGGTGTACAACGAGAGTGGCGTGAGCAGCGGATTGCCCGTGCTGCGCCAGCTCCAGACGCCGACGAAGAGCAGCGCGAGCGCGGCGCCGGTGGCGAGCGTGACGATCTCGCCGCGACGAAGCCGCGGCTTCGTCGTGCGACGGACGCGCAGCATCACGAAGCCGACCGCGATCGCCAGCGCGACGGCGGTGAGCGGCCGCGTGATGCCGCAATACGCGATGGCCAGCGTGGCGATGGCGAGGTCGCGCTTGCGTCCCGACCGGTGCCAGCGCGCGATGCCCCACCAGGTGGCGAGCCAGGCGAGGCTCGTCGGCACCTCGGAGAGGTACATCGCGTGGAAGTACAGCACGGGGAAGGAGCTGACCCAGAGCGTCCACGTCAGCATCGCCACGACGACGCCGCCGACGCGGCGCGCGAGCAGGAACACCAGCGCGCCGGTCAGGCCATTCGCCACGATGATGGGCAGGCCGGGATAGCCGAGGCGCGCCCCGGGTGCGATGAGCAGCGACGTGCCCGGCGGATACTTCGACGAGATCGCCGGCACGAGGTTGACGTAGAGCTGCTCGAAGAAGTGGTACAGTGGCGGTGTCGGCGCGGTGAAGCGGCCCTTCGCGAAGAGCTGCGCCTGCAGCAGGTACGCCGATTCATCGTGGACGACGGCGCTCCGGGTGAGCGAGCCCCAGACCCAGTACGTCGCTGCGGCCGTCGCGACGCCGAGCAGCGCCGGCAGCCACGGGCCGTGCGCGAACGACCGCGCGATGGCGACGGCCAGCCCGCGCAGACGCACGCCGGGCGGCACGAGTCGCACGATCAGTGCGACGAGGACGACGACGAGAAGCGAGGCCCACGGAGTCAGGTGAAGCATGCGATCGCGCGCCGCTCAGCCGGAGCGGGCGGCGATCACCTGCGCGGCTCCCAGCCGACGCAGGGCGGCGCGGGCCTGCTCGCGCTGCGGATCGAGCGACGAATCCGCGTCGGCCCAGAGGGCGAGGAACTGCCGGTATGCCGAGACAGCCGACGTCCGGTCGTTCACCTGCTCGAAGAGCTGCCCGCGCCAGAGGAAGGAGCGGACGTAGAGGGGCCACGACGGATCCGCCTGCCCCATGGGATAGATCTGCTGCGGCTCGAGGACGGCATACGCGGCGAGCGCAGACCGCAGATCACCGAGCGCCTCGTACACCTTGGCGCGCGCGATCCAGCGCGGCAGCCCGATGGGCACGTGCGCGGCGCGGATCGAATCCGGCGACGGGAAGGTCCTCGCGAGGCGGGCCGCCTTCGCCGTGTCGCGCGCCTCGAGCGCCTCGAGCGCGTCCAGCTCGGCGTGGGCCTGCTGCGGGCCGCGCCACTTTCTGAGCAGAGCAAGCAGCCGTGCGTCGTGCGTGGCGAGATAGGCGACGTAGAGTGAGGGCATCGCCTGACGCCGATAGATCGCCCCGAGCGGTGTGGCGGGCAATCGGTCGAAGGTGGCCAGCGCCGACGCGAGTGATCCGGCGAGCGGGCGTGGAGGAACGCCCGCGGCAAGACGCACGCCGATCGGCCAGAGGCGCGCGATCGGATCTTCCTGCAGCCCGAGCCCCGACGTCGGCGGCAGCCGGCGATTGGCCAGTGCGGCGACCGAGTCCACGTCGGCGAAGCTTCCGAGCGCGGCGGCGCTCGAGCCGGCGCCGAGCAGGAACTCCATCAGGTTGTTCGAGCCGTCGTTCTCCAGTCCGCGCTCGTCCTTCGTCCGGAGCGCCTCGCGCAACGAGCGCAGCCCCGTGCGCAGGTCGACGCGCGAATCCGCGTACGCGATCTGGAAGGGCGTCTGCGCGCTGTGCGTCTCGGGCCGCGTCATCGATTCGCGGAGCACGGCGGCGGCGGAATCCGCGTGCGCCTGACCGAAGTAGATCATCGCGAGCTGCAGATACGCCGACGTCGCCGGCGCGGCGGCGATCCAGGCACGCGCGTCGCGCAGCGCGAGCTCGTAGGCGGCGTGCTGCGCTGCCTTCAGCTCGGCCACGGCCTGCGGCCGCTGCATCGCCGCCGAGTCGAGGATGCGGAGCGAATCGCCCTCGAGCAGGATGTTGGATGTCTGTCCCGCGGCCTGCCGGTAGATGTCGATCTTGTGCGAGTAGGCCAGATAGAACGTCGAGTCCCGATCGAGGGTGCGCTCGAAGGCGTGCAGCGCGCGCGTCCAGTTCTTGACCGTCGCCGGATTGCCCCAGCCGTCGGGCTTGTGGTGCCAGTAGGCGTCGCCGAGGCCGTACCAGCTCTCGGCGTCGCCCGAGTCGCGCGCGATCGCGGCGAGGTAGTGTCCCTGCGCCGACGAATACTTCGCGCGCGCCGTGGTCGTGTCGTTGGCGACCTCACTCATGAGGGCGCGCGTGAGGTCGGCGTAGCCGAGGACGAGCTCGCGCTCCCGCGGCGGCAGCCGATTCGCCAGTGAGGCGGCGCGCGCGGCGAGCTTGAGATGGAGGGAGTCGCCGACCTGACGCCAGCCGAGCTCCATCGCGCGGTGGTAGTACGCGAGCGCGAAGTTGGAGTCGCGCTCGGTCGCGAGGGCGAACAGCGAGTCGGCGCGATCGAGGCGCCAGCGATTCATCGCCCGCGTGCCCTCGAGATACGCACGGTACGCTTCCACCGACTCGGTGGTCGTCTCGGTCAATCGCCCGAGGGAGATCGACGCAGGCGCGCCGACGACGTCGAGGAGCTGGCGCGTGAGGGCGTCGAACAGCGGGCGCGGATCCGCGGTGCGTGCACCCGCCTGCTCCGCCTGGTGCACCTGGCGCCCCGTGGCGACGTCGAACATGCGCGCCGTCACGAGCAGGGAGTCGCCGGCCGCGGTCACCTGCCCCATTACGACGGTCCACACGCCAGCGCGGCGCGCCATGCCGCGCGCTTCGGCGAGGCCGATGCGGCGCGCGGTGTCCAGCTTCGCTTCGCGCAGGAGATCGAGCCCGCGCTCGTAACTCACCACGCTGAGATCCGACCACTGCGAGAGATCGAGCGTGAGCATGCTCGCACTCCCTTCGCGCAGCCACGAGAGCTGATCGCCGCCACCGAGGATCTCGAACGGCGCGACGAGGAACGACTTGCGAGGATCGACGCCGCTCGGCGCGCCACCCTGGCGCAGTAAGAGCGTCGCGCCGGCCACGATGATCACGCCGAGTGCCGCCGCCGCGGCGAGCCATCGCCGCTTGCGTCCACGCGACGCGGTGGGAGCGGGGATCGGCGTCGCGACGGTGGACACTCGCGCGACCGGTGTGGCGGGCGGCGAGAGCACCGGCGCCACGAGGTTGGGATCGGAGGCCGCCGCACCGGTGATGGCGCGCGCGAACTCCTCGGCGGTGCCCCACCGGTCGCGCGGCTGCTTGCTCAGGGCGCGGTCGATCGCCTCGGTGATCTCGGCGGGCAGGTCGGGGCGACGCTGCACGAGCGGAGGGGGCGCCTCCGTGAGCTGCTTGGTGAGCACGGCCATCGGCGACGACCCGGTGAACGGCGCCGAGCCGGCGAACATCTCGTAGGCGACGAGTCCCAATGAATAGATGTCGCTGCGGCCGTCGAGCTCGCGTTCCCCGACGGCCTGCTCCGGGCTCATGTACCGCGGCGACCCGACGACGAATCCGGTCCGTGTGACGGCCGAGTCACCGTCGCTGTCGTTGCCGCTGGCGAAGGCGCGGGCCACGCCGAAGTCGGTGAGCATCGCGCGACCGGAGGGATCGAGCAGGACGTTCTCCGGCTTCACGTCGCGATGTACGACACCCTGTGCGTGCGCGTAGCCGAGGGCGCGGGCGAGGTCGGCCAGCAGCGAGACCGCGGGCGCGACGCGATCCCCATCGGCGCGCCCCTCGCGCTCGAGCTTCTGCCGCAGGCTCTCCCCCTCGACGTACTCCATCACGAAATAGAGGAGTCCGTCGGCTTCGCCCGCGGCGTAGACGGCGACGATGTTGGGATGGCGCAGCCTCGCGACGGTGCGCGCCTCGCGGAGGAAGCGCTGCCGCGAGGCGGGGGAGGACGCGAGGTCGGGGGCGATGACCTTGATGGCCACCGGGCGGTCCAGGGCGACGTCGCGTCCGAGCAGCACCTGCCCCATGCCTCCGGCGCCGAGCTCGCGCTCGACGTCGTACCGACCCGCGAGCGCGCGCCGGAGAGAGTTCAGCACGTGGGAGACTGAAGGTTCGGTCACGCGGTGGGTCCGGGCCGGGAACCCATCCCCGGCGCGCCTCCCATAGAGACAACGCGAGCCGGAGAATGGTTCGGTGCGGTGGTGGTCCTTCCGGAGTTTGGAGCGGCGCGCGTCCGTCGGCCAGAGCGGAAGGGACGATGTCTCCCCGTACGGGTGCGGACCGCCGGGTGATTCGACACCGGCGTGGGACGAACCGATGCCGCGGCGGCTCGGGGTCAGACACCTGGGGTCAGACACCTGGGGTCAGACACCTGGGGTCAGACACCTGGGGTCTGATCCCAGCAGACAGACGCGGAACCCGCGGCGTGCGACGAGGATTTGGCGCGGGACTACCTTGTGTTGATCCCCCTCCCCGCGCGGGAGACGACTCCTCCGACCAGGATTTCCCCAACCATGTTCGTGCACTCCGTGTACTTCTGGCTGCGTGACGACCTCAGCGCTTCCGACAAGGCGAAGTTCGTCGATGGCATCCGATCGCTGACGACGATCCCCGACGTCCAGCTGGGCTTCATCGGCACGCCGGCGGGCACGAACCGCGGGATCATCGATACGACCTACTCGTACGCGCTCGTGCTCACCTTCGCCGACGCGGCCGCGCAAGACGCCTACCAGGTGCATCCGGTGCACGACGCCTTCCGCGAGAACTGCGACGGCTCCTGGAAGAAGATCGTGATCTACGACGCGATCAGCGCATGACCCCACTTATGCGTAAGCGGAGCAGGACATTCTGCAGGTGCGCTTGGATCGGACGACAATCATGAATGGAAAGCGCGGCCGGCCAATGGTGGCGGTCGTCGCGCTGTGCTGTGCCATACAGGGCGCGGCGGCCCAGCAGGTGCCCGCCGCGCCAACTGACGCCGCTCCCGTCACGGTGCGTGGGCTGGCCGTTCGCATCGACTCCCTGCTCGATCTCCCCTCGGTGATCGAGCGGGCGCGGGCGGCCAGTCCCGTGATCGCGCAGGCGGAGGAAGGGCTGCGTGTCGCCCGCTCGGAGGTTCGTGTCGCGACAGGCGCCTACCTCCCGTCGCTCTCGGCAAACTCCGCCGCGCTGCGGTCGAACATCCTCAGCTCGACGGGCGGCGTCGCGGGAGATCCCGTCCCGTCGTCCGCCGACGCATACTCCGCCGGCCTCTCCTCGTCGCTGGACCTGTTCACCGGCGGACGACGCGGCGCCGAGCGTCAGCGCGCGTCGGCGGACCTGGTGGCGGCGACGGCGACCGACCGGTCGCAGACCTTCGCGATCGCCCTGGTGGCGAGCCGTGCGTACTACGAGGCGCTGCGCGGCGCGGACCTGCTCACCGCGGCGGCGTCGCGCGTGACGCGCGCCGAGCGCGGGCTCAAGTACGCGCAGGACCGTGTGCGGGCCGGCACGGCGACGAAATCGGACGAGCTGCGCGCCCGCCTCGAGCTCACCGGCGCGCGGCAGCAGCAGCTCGCCGCGCGCGACACGCTGCAGTCGGCCGCGTTCGCGCTCGGACGCGTGGTCGGCGCCGACGTGCCGATCGGGGCGAAGCCGCCCGCGTCGCTCGAGCCGGCGCCGCTCGCGCTCTCGGATTCACAGGTCGTCCAGCTCGCGGTGACGAGCGCGCCGGCGGTGGAAGCCGCGCAGGCGGCGCGCGAAGCGGGCGCGGCGAGCGTGCGCGCCTCACGAACGCTCTACGTGCCGAACGTCCGCCTCACCGGCGGCTATAACTGGGCGCGCGAATCGGTCGTCATCGGTGCCGTGCGCCCGGGTTGGCAGCTCGCGCTCGGCACGAGCCTGCCGCTGTTCAACGGCTTCCAGCGCGAGGATGCGATCACCCGCGCCGAGGCGACGGCGCACGTCGCCCGCAGCACGGCGCTCGACGTCCAGCGCCAGGTGCGGAGCGACGCGGCGCGGCTCGTGACCGCGCTGCACTTCGCCGAGGAGAACGTCGCGCTGGCGGAAGAGGCGGTGCGCGCCGCGCAGGAAGATCTCCGCGTGCAGACGGAGCGGTACCGCGCCGGCATCTCCACGCTGCTCGACGAGCTGACGTCGCAGGTGGCGCTCACGCAGGCGGAGCTGGGCCGCGTCGCGGCACGCTACAACTATCAGGTGACGCGCGCCTCGCTCGAGGCACTCGTCGGCCGCACGCTGTGAGGCGCTGACCCATGTGGCTCGTTCTTCTCGCGCTGCGGCGCCCGTACACCTTCGTCTGCGTCGCCATCCTGATGCTCGTGTTCGGCGTCGTGGCGATCGTCCGGATGCCGATCGACATCTTCCCGGCGATCAACATCCCCGTCGTGTCGATGCTGTGGTCGTACGGCGGACTCTCGCCCAAGGAGATGGAGCAGCGCGTCGTCGCCGTGTCCGAGCGCGTGTACTCCAGCTACGTCAACGACATCGAGCACATCGAGTCGCAGTCGCTGAACGGGCTGAGCATCATCAAGGTGTACTTCCAGCCCGACGCGGACGTGCAGGCGGGGATGGCACAGCTCACGGCGGCGTCGCAGGGGATCACGCGCATCATGCCGCCGGGGATCTCGCCGCCATTCATGGTGCGCTTCAACGCGACGGACGTGCCGATCCTGCAGCTCGGTGTGGCGAGCCCACGGCGCACCGAGGCGGAGCTGAGCGATCTCGGGACGAACTTCATCCGCGTCCCGCTCGGCACCGTACACGGCGCCGGCGTGCTCCCCGCGTTCGGGGGCGTGCAGCGCACGGTGAACGTCGACATCGATCCGCAGGCGTTGTACGCGAAGGGCCTCGCGCCGGGCGACGTGAGCCGCGCGGTCAACGCGCAGAACGTCATCCTCCCCGCGGGCACGGCGAAGATGGGCTCGCGCGAGTACTACGTGAAGATGCTCTCGAGCCCGGACTCGGCGCGCCAGCTCGGCGACCTGCCGATTCGCCAGGTGAACGGGGCGATGGTGTACGTCAGCGACGTCGCGCAGGTGCGCGAGGGCGGCGGCGTGCAGACGAACATCGTCCGTGAGAACGGACGGCGCGGCACGTACCTGTCGATCCTGAAGAACGGCCGCGCCTCCACACTGGCGATCGTCGACCAGATCAAGTCGATGCTGCCGGCGATCAAGGCGACGCTGCCGGACGACGTGAAGCTCGAGCTGCTCGCCGACCAGTCGGTGTACGTGCGCGCGACGATCGACGGCGTGATCCGCGAGGGCGTCATCGCGGCGTGCCTCACCGCGCTGATGATCCTGCTCTTCCTCGGGAGCTGGCGGTCGACGATCATCGTGGCGCTGTCGATCCCGCTGAGCGTGCTGACGTCGATCATCGCACTCTGGGCGACGGGACAGACCTTGAACGTGATGACGCTCGGCGGGCTCGCGCTCGCCGTCGGCATCCTCGTGGACGACGCGACGGTGGCGGTGGAGAACATCCACCGGAACATCGAGCTCGGGCTGCCGCTCCGGCGGGCCATCGTCGTCGGGGCGCAGCAGATCGCGATCCCGGCGTTCGTCTCGACGCTCTCGATCTGCATCGTCTTCCTGCCGATCTTCGCGCTGTCGGGACCCGCGGCAGCGCTGTTCAAGCCGCTCGCGCTCGCGGTGATCTTCGCGATGGCGGCGTCGTACTTCCTGTCGCGCACGCTCGTGCCGACGATGACCGACTTCATGCTGCCGGGAGAGATGGCGGAGCATGCGGCGGATCCGACGAACAAGGGGAACGCGCTGCGCCGGTTCTTCGCCGCGTTCGATCGCCTGTTCGAGCGATTCCGTGGCGCGTACCACGCGCTGCTCGCCGGCGCGATGGCGCATCGCCGCGCGGTGCTGATCGGGGGCGGCGCCTTCGTCGTCCTGTCGCTCGCCCTGGCGCCGGCGGTGGGGGAGGACTTCTTCCCGCAGGTGGACGGCGGCCAGTTCCAGCTCCACGTGCGCGCCCCGGCGGGCACGCGGCTCGAGGAGACCGAGCTGCTGTTCGCCAAGGTGGAGCAGACGGTCCGGCGCGTGATCCCGCCGTCGGACCTCGCGCTGATGCTCGACAACATCGGGCTGACGACGTACGGCGTCGCCCTCGCCGTCGGGTCGAACGCGACCGTCGGACCCGCCGACGGCGACATGCTCGTCCAGCTCACCCCGGAGCACCGCGGCTCGACGTGGGAGTACGTGCGCGCGCTGCGGAAGGAGCTGCCCAAGCAGTTTCCGGGCGTCACCTTCTTCTTCCAGCCGGCGGACATGGTCAACCAGGTGCTCAACCTGGGCCTGCCCGCCCCGATCGACGTCCAGATCGCGGGACGCGCGCCGGGGAACTACGACCTCGCCCGCGCCCTCGCCAAGGAGATCGCGAAGATCCCCGGTGCGGTGGACGTGCGCGTGCAGCAGGTGATGGACGCCCCCGAGCTGCGCTTCGCCGTGGATCGGACGAAGGCGCAGCAGATCGGCTTGTCGCAGCGCGACGTCTCGAGCGACCTGCTCATCTCGCTCAGCTCGAGCGGTCAGACGGCGCCCAACTTCTGGCTCGACCCGCGCAATGGCGTGCAGTACGGCGTGAACGTGATGACCCCGCAGTATCGCATGGGCACGATGGAAGCGCTCCAGAACACGCCGGTCACCGTGCCCGGGCAGCTGCAGCCGCAGCTGTTCGGCAACCTCGCGACGTCGACTCGCGGCGTGACCCCGGCGGTGGTGAACCACTACAACGTGCAGCCGGTGTTCGATGTCTACGCGAGCGCGGACCGGCGCGACCTCGGCGCGGTCGCGCGCGAGATCGACGAGGTGGTCGCGAAGATGAAGCCGAACTTCCCCAAGGGGACGCAGGTGACGATGCGCGGCCAGGTGGAGAGCATGCGCTCGTCGTTCACCGGGCTCGGGCTGGGGATCCTGTTCGCGATCCTCCTCGTCTACCTCGTCCTCGTGATCAACTTCCAGAGCTGGCTCGATCCGCTCATCATCATCATGGCGCTGCCGGGCGCCCTGGCGGGGATCGTGTGGATGTTGTTCATCACGCACACGACCTTCACCGTACCGTCACTCATGGGGGCGATCATGGCCATGGGCGTGGCGACGGCGAACAGCGTGCTGCTCATCACCTTCGCGGACGACCAGCGCCGCGGGGGACGTTCGGCGCCGGAAGCGGCGATCGACGCGGGATTCGCGCGTCTCCGCCCGGTGTGCATGACGGCACTGGCGATGATCATCGGCATGCTGCCGATGGCGCTCGGCCTCGGTGAAGGGGGCGAGCAGAACGCGCCACTCGGCCGCGCGGTGATCGGCGGGCTCGTGATGGCGACGTTCTTCACGCTGGTGATCGTGCCGCTCATCTATAGTGTTCTACGGACCGGCGAGGTCCGCGAGGAAGAGGAGATCGCGTGATCCAATCAGAGTTCGAGCACGACCCGACGCACCACGACGCGCACGCGAGCGCGGCCCCGGACGTGACGCCGATGAGCGGCGCACGCCTGCGCCGCTACGCCATCGGTGCCGCGATCGCGCTCGTCGCGCTGCTGGCGCTCACGCTGGTGCCGAGGCACAGCGTGTCGCGCGAGCTGCTGGCCGACGCCGCGGCGAGCGACAGCGCCCCGACGGTCCAGGTCGCGTCGGTCGCCCGCGCCGCGCCGGGCAGCGCGCTCACGCTCCCGGGCACGGTGCAGCCGCTGCACGAGTCGGCGGTGTACGCGCGCGTGGGCGGCTACGTCCGGCGCTGGAACGCCGACATCGGCCAGCTCGTGCGTCAGGGCACCGTGCTCGCCGAGATCGACGCGCCGGAGCTCGAGCAGAACGTGCAGCAGGCACGCTCGCAGGTGCAGATGAACCAGGCCGCGCTGCAGCTCGCCAAGGCGGATCTCGCACGCTGGACGAGCCTCGAGCGGGACAGCGCGGTGACGAGCCAGGAGCTGGACCAGAAGCGCGCGGCGTACGCGTCGGCCGAAGCGAACACCGCGGCGGCCGAGGCGAACCTCCGGCGGCTCGTCGAGACACGCGGCTTCACGCGCATCGTCGCGCCATTCACCGGCGTCGTCACGGCGCGCAACGTCGACGTCGGCTCGCTGATCGGCGCCAGCGGCGCGACGAGCGCGCCCGTTGCGGGGGGGAGCGTCGCCGGCGCGGCGACAGCGGGGAGCCTCTACCGGATCTCGCAGACGGACACCGTGCGCGCGTACATCACCGTGCCGGCGACCTATGCGACGTCGATCCGCCCCGGGCTCGACGCGCAGGTGGACATTCAGGGGCTCGCCGGCCGGCACTTCACCGGTCGCGTCGTGCGGACCTCCGCCTCGCTCGACGCGGCGACGCGCACGCTGCTCGCCGAGGTCGACATCCCGAACCGCGATTTCGCGATCCTGCCGGGCATGTACGCCCAGGTGTCGCTGCACTTCCCACAGGTCTCGCCGCCGATCATGGTGCCGGCGAGCGCGCTGGTGATCCGCTCCGCCGGTCCGCAGGTGATGGTCGTCGAGGGCGCCAACGGCGTGCGGGACGGCGCGGGGACGGTGCACCTGCGCTCGGTGCAGGTCGGCCGCGACTACGGGTCCACCGTGGAAGTGCTGGACGGGCTCACCGACGGCGCGACGATCGTGACGAACCCGAGCGCCGACATCGGCGACGGGATGAAGGTGCGGACGGTGGTGGCGAAGCAGTAGCGTCCCCTCGAGCCCGGCTATTTGGAGGGGTCGGACACCTTCGGTGTCTGACCCCTTTTTCGACGCCGCCGGCCGAGGGCATGTGCCATGCATTCTCGATGGGAGACCCGTTCGGGAGGATGCATGGCCAGCGACAGGAAGCACGAGCTCGACCGCCGCGCGCACGACCTCGACGATACGCAGGAGATCGCCGCGATTCCGAAGCAACCCGAGGAAGACGCGCCGAATCCTCCGCGCACGACGACGCACGGGTGGACGTCGCCGAAGTTCGGCTCGGCCGGCAGCGGCGGGGCGGAGCTGGAGCCGGGGCCGGAAAGAGACTGACCTCGCTGCGGCCGATCGGCGCCCGGGCCGGTGGCAACGACAACACCAGTAGCGAGTAGCGGGTACTCGGTAGCGGGAATGGCATTCGGCTCACCAGAAGTAGCGGGCCAGACGACGAGCCAGCCCAAGGGGTCAGACACCGCAGGTGTCTGACCCCGCTTCACGGGATCCCGACCAGACACACGACGGCCGTACCTGGTACCA
>Ga0070684_100002157_pt1 | contig 14527 bp, 10 predicted proteins | sample KBSC723LmetaG_FD_65653 | JGI IMG/M metagenome (GOLD analysis project Ga0070684, IMG submission 65653) | Corn rhizosphere microbial communities from Kellogg Biological Station, Michigan, USA - KBS C7.2-3L metaG | ecosystem: Host-associated > Plants > Roots > Rhizosphere ...
TGGCGCCCCATGCGGAAGAGCAGAACGCCCTTCTGGTGCAAAGCCAGGGGCTCATCTGGAGCAGCCGACAAAATGTGGTCCAAGATACGCTCTGCCTCGGGCAACCGGCCTCCCTCCGAGAACTCGACGGCGACCTTCAGCAGTTCGTCCAGCGGGACCGGCACCTTCGGCATCAGAGGTTGGGCGGGCATTGGCGGTTGCGATGCCGCGATGTCGATATTACTGATCGTCCCATTAGAACCCATGTTGTTCATAGTGACGATGTGTCGCTGATTGACCGTATCATACACTGCGCGCGGCTCGAACAACGAGTTGGTCGCGGTAGGTCCCAGCGGACTAAAAACACTGTAGGCTGATTGGATCGCGGTCGCGTCGCCGGTGAGATTGGTCCATTCAATCCGCGAGGCTTCCGCAGTGAAGCCATGGCTGGCACCTGCCGCAAGCGCGTTATGCGGCACATCACTGGACGAAATGGAGATGCCTGAGAAGGTCGTGTTGATTTGCGACGTACAGGCCATCTTGCCACCTTATGAACAGCATTTCCATTGAATGACGCGCCCGTATTTCGGCGGCGTGACGCCATTCAGGTCACTTCGGCGCCTGCTCAAACCTTCCAACCGCCGCTGCCGCAGCTGTGTTCCACGGCCATTTCGTCATCGACGCGTTGCGGCTTGCGGGCAACCAACACGAAAGTCTCCGCCGCGTTTTCGCCCGCGAGAAGGCGGGATGCGATAACCCAGACTCTCCAGAGCACGTACACCGGAAAAACCACTGAGAAATACGTACTCGCGTAATAGGCGTGCAGTTCAATGAGCTCGAGCCCTCGCCGAGCGACAACGCGGCGAAAGTCGCGCGGCGTGCAATGATTATAAAAGGCCGGAAAGCCGAGGTGATCCGCCTTGTCGGGCATAAAGAATGAAAGTAGCCGCTGCTTGAATCCTTCCGGCAATAAACGGTTGAGGCGTGCGAACATTGCGTTGCGGGAGGGCGTAAATACCAACAGTATCCCGCCAGGCTTCAGCAATCGAGCCATGGCGGTTAGTGCGGCCTCGGTGTTTCGGACGTGCTCAAGCGTCGACTTGCAAATTATGAGATCGGCCGCCTGCTCCTCCTGGTAGCCTGTGATATCCGTAGTGACCATCTGATCATACGTTCCGGGCGGTGCCTTCGTGAGTTCCTCCGCAGCGATGTCCACGCCCACAAGCTTGACGCCAAGGCGGCGCTTGACCTCTGAAGTCACGCAAGGACGCGCGCCGCCGCCGATATCGTAGACGACGAGGGACGGGCGCAAGTAAACCGGAACAATGCGCTGCCTGAAATCCTTCGCGCCATCGATACGAAACGAGAGCGGCAGGAATAGGTCAAAAGCGCCACTGAGCGCGACCTGCGAGTTGATCAGTGCTCGTACCATGCGCGGTGCCAGTCCAGGCTGCCCGAAGGATGCGTGTTTCGGGATTTCCTTGCGGTGCGCCTCTAACGCAGTCATTTCTGATCTCCCGCCTGTTGTGGCTTACCGACAGCCGTTGACACGTCGCGACACAGCCACGATGGAACTCGTTGCCATACAAGCATCAGAATGGTCGCGAGAATGATGCGCAGATCGTTCACGACGCCGATGTTTCGGCCGTAGCGCTCGTAATGCATGAACTTGATCGGCATAATTTTGTACCGATAGGCCGCGATTGGGTCTCGCTCCTGATCGAGCAGAGAGCTCTCATCGCGAAACAGGATCGCGGCGTAGTCGGTAATCCCGGGACGCATCGAGAGAAGGATCGCCCGCTGCTCGGGAGAATAGAACTCCACGAATTCGGGAACCTCCGGGCGGGGACCGACGAGCGACATGTCTCCTGCGAGCACATTGATAAGCTGCGGCAGCTCGTCGATTTTGGTTTTCCTCAGGAATGCGCCGACACGGGTGATTCTCTTGTCGGCACCGACGGTCAGGGCGGAGCCGTTGGCTGCTGCGCCGACCACCATCGAACGGAATTTGTAGATGAGAAACGGGCGACCCCGCAGTCCAACTCGGGTTTGACGGAAGAAAGCCGGTCCCGGGGTCTCTCGTCTGATGGCAATCGCGACGACCAGAAATAGCGGCGCGAGCAGCACCAGAGCCACGGCCGAGCCGATAACGTCCACCGTGCGTTTGAGCACGAGCGTTGCCGACGATGGCGAGGCGATAGCGCGATGGTCGACGCAAATTGCCATGAGGCGTCACCCCAGGAGATCCCGCACCGCATCGACGATCCGGTCGACCTCTCGATAGGTCATGGTCGGGAACAGCGGCAACGAAACCGCGCCCGAGAAATAACGATCGGCTTCCTCGAAATCCCCTGGCTTGAAGGAATAACGGTGCTTCCAATAAGCCATCTGGTGCAGCGGCCGGAAATGGACCGACGTGCCGATGCCCTGCTCATTCAATGCTGCGATGAAATCGTCGCGGGTGATGCGCGCCGCCTCATGAATGCGGATGGGAAACAGGTGCCAGGAATGAAGGCTGCCCGTTGGGGCGGGCGCCGGGCAATCGATCGGCAAGTCGGCCAGTCTTCCTAGATAGCGCTCGGCGGCGCGTTGCCGGCCAGATTGCAGGTCCCTGGCGCGGTCGAGCTGGACCACGCCGACAGCCGCGGCGACGTCGGTCAGATTGTATTTGAAACCCGGCGCAACAACGTCATACCCCCACGAGGCGCCGACCTTGCTGAAGCGATCAAACGCATCGCGATTGAGGCCATGGGTCCGCATCATGCGTGCGCGCGCGGCAATTTTTGGATCGCGGGTTACGATCATGCCGCCTTCGCCGGTTGTAATCGGTTTGGTAGCGTAGAAACTGAACACGCAGGCATCCGACTCCCAAGTGCCGATCAGTCGACCGGATCGGTGCGCCGGCATGGCGTGGGCGGCATCCTCGATCACTTTGAGGTTATGCCGGCGAGCGAAGTCCAGCACCGCAATCATGTCGCAGGGATAGCCGCCGAAGTGGACCGGCATGATGGCTTTGCAGCGTGGCGTCATAACCCGTGCGGCGTGTTCGAGGTCGATGGTGCGGGTTTCCTGATCGACGTCGACGAGAACGACTTCCGCACCAAGGTAACGTATCACCGAGGCGGTCGCCGTGAATGTGAGCGTCGGCACCAGCACTTCATCGCCTGGGCCGATCCCGCACGCTTCCGCAGCGAGATGGAGGCCTGCAGTGGCGGAGGTTACGGCGACGGCCTCGACTCCGCCGCCGAGGAAAGTCGCAAATTTCTGCTCGAACTCACGCGCCTTGGCTCCCGTCGTCAGCCATCCTGAGCGCAGCACGGCTGTCACGGCTTCGATCTCTCGTTCTCCGACTACGGGCCGGAAGCACGGGATGTTCGCGCGGGTTTCGGGTACCTTCGGCTCAACCGGTTTCTGAACGCGGTCGAACCGCGTCACTCTTGAGGCGCGAAACTCTTGCACTTGCCGGTGCCGCATTGCAATGCTCCCTCAGGCTGCGGTTTTCTGTCCCATTCCATTGCTGGCGACGTCTATACAATTGATGTTCATGTATTCGGTCTCCCAACCCGTAATCTTGAAGTTGCCAAAACTGTTGGCACCGCATTCCTTCAGGTAGAGGAGATTGCTGTAGGTAGGCAGGGAGTAGTGGCCGACCTGGTTTGAACGCACAGTGGATATAACCTGGGCGATCCCGAGCTCGAGCGTCCATGCTGGTTCGAATCCTAGCTGCGTTCGAATTTTCGCGAAGCTCACATGGTAGTTGCGCCTATCCACGGAGGTGTCGTCGAAAACAATCCGGGCTTCCGGAACCTGCGCGTTGATGAGTATTGCGAGTTGGCCAAGCGTATGGTTCTGGGCGTCGCTGCCGACGTTGAAGATTTCGCCGGCGACGCGATCGACTGGAGCGGCAAAAGCCAACGCGATCGCTCGCGCAACATCATCCACATGCACGAAAGGTCGCCACTGATCTGCGCCGAACACCGTAATGACGCCGTCGTGGACCGCTTTCGCACACAATAGGTTGACGACGAGATCGAATCGTGTGCGGCCTGAAATGCCATAGACGGTGGCAAACCGCAGAAGCGTCACGGCAAAATCGTCGCAATTAAGGGAGCCGAGCACCACCTCCGATGCAACCTTGCTGCGCGCATAGAGGGACTGCGGGTTGAAGCGGGAGGTCTCGTCCAAGATCTCGTCACAGGCTCCATATACCGAACAGGAGCTCGCGAAGATGAAACGCTTGACGCCGCATGCCTTGGCGATTTCGCCGACGAGTTTTGTCGCCGTGACGTTGATATCGACCGTCAGGTCAGGATCGACCGCGCAGGCCGGATCACCAACCAGCCCCGCAAGGTGTATCACTGAGCCAATTCCGCTCATCGCGCGGGTCAAAACCTCGATATGCCGGAAATCTTCCCGGATCAGGGTCAGGTTTGGATGCCCGGCGACACCGGCCAGCGGTTCTTCACCAAAGTGCATCGCGTCGAGAACCGACACTTGCAGCCCTTGTCTCAGAAGCTTCTCGACCAGCGCAGAGCCAATGTAGCCCGCGCCGCCGATCACGAGAACCCGGTTCGGATCCGGCTCTTTGTCTTGTCCGTGGCCGCTTTGGCCGACATCCTCCGATCGAAGCACCGCGGAGCTCACACGTGCCAGCAATTGCAGGGAGCTCGCAACCAAGAACATCATCAACAGGGCGTGTGCTGACACCGCCGCTGGCGCGATCAAGGACGTCGCGGCTCCCGCGATCATCAGCAAGACCAAATTGATCCAGGTGAGATGAAAGGATTTTGCGGGAAGTGCGCGGCGGTACTTAGCGCTGTATATCCCTGCAACGGCGTAAGCCATAAACGCGAATATCGAGATCAGTCCGATGAACGGAACAATCCGCGGTGCCTCACGAGTAACCAGTGCAGCCGGATCCTTGCCATCGACAAGCAGCCAGCCGATCAGGAACGCAATCCAGATCGAAGTAATATCAACGGTGATACGCATCACCATACCGATCGTCGGTCTCAATTCATAAATATATCGGAGTGACAGGAAATTCCGGAGCGATGGCATTACGACTCCTCCCACCAGCAGCAGCAGCAACAGGTGTCCAACTCGCGTTTGAATCATTCGCTCACGCCCGGCCGGCGAGATCGAAGATAATTTCTTCGAAATTATGGAGTGCGCTTCTCTTCCATTGCTGGCGATGATCGACAGACCTTCGATGTTAGCTCGCTTGCAACTCAAGCGGCATGGCTAAGGCGCATTACCACCAGCGGGCTACGATCCATCCTCGCGCTAGCTGCATTACGTTGAAGTGGGTAGCCGAGTGACTGGCTCGGCTCGCGACGATGTATGGCGCCACGTGGCGTCCCCAGTTCCTTGAAGAGACGGAGGCGCGGCGCCGCAGCTGCTTGGCTAGATTCGACGAGCATGCATGCAGGCCGATCGCGCGGACTATGCGGCATGTACTTCAGCACTGCGCGGACCATTCGAGCTGGAGATAGCCCCGCATCCGTCTCGAAGGTGCGTCAAAAATCGCCATCCGGCTGTTAGACGATACTCCATTCGGGGTACCTCGCAATGCAACGATGCTTCTGTACACATTGTTGGTAAAGTTTGCCCAAGCCGCATCAGCAACACCACCCATGGATGATGCCCTCCAACTCGACATTGCTGGGTCGTGTCATGGTCTTGAGCATTCGAGCGTATGTCGGAGGTCTGTTACGCACCGCAGTATGGGCTGGATGGCCGGCCGGTCGCGCATTGATTCACCACATGCTTCTCACGCGATGCGGCCCCGCACCAGCGGCAAGGAGGTTCGTGCCTTGAGCCCGCACCTGCTCTGCATCGGCGGAGAAGACCATCATCTTCGGATTCCGTTCCTGCGCGCGCTTGGCGATCGCGGTGTGAAGGTGACCGCGGCCGGCACCGGTGACAAGGCACCGTTCACGCGCGCAGGCATCGAATATCATTCGTTCCGCTTCAACCGGTTTGTCGACCCGCTGGCCGATTGGAGAGCTATAAAGATGCTTAAGTCTCTGATCCACGACGTCGGTCCCGATCTCGTTCAGAGCTTTGACACCAAACCGAATTTGCTGGTTCCGCTGGCGATGCGTGCCGATCGTGCAGTCGCCGTCATTCGAACCATCAACGGGCTCGGCTGGATCTATTCTTCGCGCTCGATCCTCGCGCTGGCGCTCTGCCCCGTATACCGCGCGCTCCACCGGCTCGCGGCGCATTCGACGGCGATGACGGTGTTTCAGAATCAGGAAGATCAGGCCTTCTTTGAACACCATGCGATGATCGGCAACGGATTGAGCCGGCTGATTCCTGGATCAGGCATTGACATCGCGGGTTTCGAGCGCGCCGCGGCGGCGGGGCCGTCACCGGCGGAGATTCGCCGGACACTCGGCCTCGAGAAATGCGAGATCATCATCACTGTCACGCGCCTTACCCGCCAGAAAGGAATTCCAACGCTGCTCGAGGCCGCAGCCTTGGTTCACAAGGAGCGACCAACCGCGCGCTTTTTGCTCGTCGGGCCCCGCGAGAGTGAAGGACCCCTGGCGGTGACACAGTCCGAGATCGACCGCCACGCCCCTTACGTGGCAGCTCTTGGCTCGCGATCGGACGTCCCCTCTTTGCTCAAAGCCGCGGACGTTTTTGCATTCCCGACCGAGTATCGCGAAGGGGTGCCACGTGTCTTGCTCGAGGCAGCGGTCGCGGAGTTGCCGATCGTAACGACCAGGATGCCCGGCTGCAGCGACGTGGTATGCGACGGCTGGAGCGGCTTCCTTGTTCAGCCAAACGCGCCGCGCCAGTTGGCGTCCAGAATTGTCGACCTGCTCGAGGACCGCCAAGCGGCGGCCGCGATGGCAGCGCGTGCCTCAGAGCTCGTCAGACAGGAGTTCGGCCTCGACCTCACGGTTTCCCGCTATGTCGCTGCTTATAACGAGCTGCTCGATGATCCTGTTCGAACAAAGATCCGAGCGACCAAGGCTCGTCCCTAGCTGCGCTCGCCACTGCAAAAAGGATTTTCATGAAACGCGACTTTTTGCTGGTGGTGGGAATTTTGCTGTCGACTGGCTCACAGTTGCGGCCTGCAGGTGTGCCCGTCGGCCCCGGTGAAATCTGCTTCATCATCTGGATTGCCCTGATGCTCGGCCGTGAGGTAGCGCGGCAGGGGCCTCCGCTCACTGCGGCGCTTTCGCGGCTGCTCATTTTCTGGCTCCTGTTCGCGACGGCGCAAAGCATCGGCACGCTGACCGGTTACGCGATCGCGGATGTCCACGACACATCGTTGTTCATTCACGATGCGATCGCCTATCCATTGCTGGCTATCATCAGCCTTCTGAGCGTCGCAGGGTCAGATTCTCCGGCCCGCTTGCATCGCGTTGCCTGGTTTCTGGTGACGCTCGGATCGGCCTTCCTGGCGTTGCAGGTCTTCCAGAGGTGGGGAGTGGTCAGCATAGCATCGATCGATCCTTGGTTTTGGGACCGCTTCCGCGGCTTGTCGGAGAACCCGAACCAGCTCGCCATCCTTTGCGCGGTGCTCGGGCTTCTATGCCTGCATCTCGCCGACGTGGCAGCCAATGCTCCCGCGCGGATCGTTGCGGTCGGAGCCGCCGTTCTTCCCATCTATGTTGGACGTCTCACCAAGAGCGATACATTCGGTCTTGTCCTCGTGGTCGCCGGCCCGATCTTCGTCGCGCTTAAAGTACGAAGCTGGCTCTGGTCGCATTCAGCCAGGCCTACCGCCCGGTCCGCCTTCGCGTGGATTGCCATTCTCGCGCTGCCGTTGGCCTTGGTCTCGGCTGCTCCCTTCGGCTACTCCCTGAAGACAGGCGCCGAGGCACTCGCCCTGGACATGGCGAAGGGCAGCGAGGAAGATACCGAAAATACGGCCCAACTCCGGCTTGAAAACTGGCGGCTGGCCTTCGATCGTGGAGTGGAATCGGCAATGCTGGGACTCGGGCCGGGTCCGCACCTTCCGATACCCCGCTCCATACTGGCGGGGCGGGACGATCCGACGGGGGAGCCGAAATATCTCGCGCATCCCCAAGACAACGGCACGCCGAATTTCGAGGCCCACAACACGCTGCTCGATATCTTTACCCAAGGCGGGCTCCTCGCCGTCCTCGCGCTTGCTTGGCTGGTTGGCGCCGCGTTTTTGCTGACCTGCCGGGCGAGGTTGGACGGTCTGACAACGCTGCTTTGCGGCCTCATCCTGTTCACCATTTTTCACCTGATTGTCCGCCACCCAGCGTTCTGGCTCGCGATATCAATGTGTTTAGTGGCGCCGGAAAGCCGCAAGGTGTCGCTCATACCGGCACGGAGCTAAGGAGATGTGTGGCATTGCCGGCATTCTTCTCGTCAAGGCTGCGAACCCCCGGCAACTTGGGGCGATCGATGCGATGGCAGCTACCCTCGACCATCGCGGTCCGGATGGTGAAGGCCTCTGGATCGACCGCGAGGGCGGCATCGCGCTCGGCCATCGCCGCCTCGCGATCGTTGACCTCTCCGACGCCGGACACCAGCCGATGCTGTCCGAAAGCGAAAATCTCGTCATCACGTTCAATGGCGAGGTCTATAATTTCGCCACGCTGAAGCCGGACCTCGCAGCAAAGGGCCATCGTTTCCGCGGCACCAGCGACACCGAGGTTATGCTGGCCGCGTTCGAGAGCTATGGCATCGAAGACGCGCTCAAGCAGTTTTCCGGGATGTTTGCCGCCGGCGTGTGGGATCGGAGACGTCGTGTTCTGCACCTCGTCCGCGACCGCATGGGCAAGAAGCCCCTGTATATTGCAATCGCCGATGACGCGCTTCTCTTCGCCTCCGAATTGAAGGCCATCCTTGCTTATCCGGGTTTCGACCCAATCGTCGATACGAGCGCACTGGCGATGATGTTGCGCAAGGGCTGGATGCCGGACCAGCACTGCATCTGGAGGAACGTCTTCAAGCTGCCGCCTGGCACAATGCTTTCAGTCCACGCCGAAGATTTGACTACAGCCTGTGCCGACAGCCTGCGAAAACAAGCCAGGTGCTGGTGGTCGCTGGCTGCCATCGCGGAGACCGGCCAGCGGCAACAGCTCAGCCTCGATCAAAACGAGCTCGATGCCGAGCTTGATTGGCTGCTCCGTGCCGCGGTTCGGCAACGCATGGTCGCCGACGTGCCGCTTGGCGCCTTCCTCTCGGGCGGGATCGACAGCTCGACGGTCGTAGCACTCATGCAGGCGCAATCGTCGCGCCCAATCCGCACGTTTACAATCGGCTTCCGCGAGACCCAATATGACGAGGCGGCGCACGCGTGCGAGGTGGCGCGGCATTTGGGCACCGAACATACCGAGTTTCGACTCACGCCCGAGGAGATCTGCGCCGTCATCCCTGACCTGCCGAAGATCTGGGATGAGCCGTTTGCCGACGAATCACAGATTCCGACTTTGCTTCTTTCGCGCCTCGCGCGCCAGCGTGTCACCGTCGCGCTGTCCGGGGACGGCGGCGACGAGTGCTTTGGCGGATATACAAGACATTTCATGCTCGACCGGTTCGGTGCCCTGTTTGGGCTCCCGTTCGGCCTGCGCCAACTGGCATCCTCGGCCTTTCTCAAGGTGACACCGCACGCGTGGGAGGGATTCTTTGGCCTCCTTCAATTTCCGACCGGGTTCCGTGCGAGCTTGAACGGCATCAACCTGCAAAAATTCGCGCGCGCTCTCGGGGCGACGGACGAGCAAGAGCGCTACCATCAGCTGACTACATTCGGATCCAGCTCTGTGGTTCTCGATCCCGAAATTGCCGAAGCTGGAGTCGACATTCCGACGTCCCTCGATGCCGTCGGCAAAATCATCTATCGCGACATGGCCGGCTATTTGACCGGTGACATCCTGGTAAAGCTCGACCGCGCGACAATGGCGGCCAGCCTGGAAGGACGATGTCCGTTTCTCGATGACCGCATCGTCGAATTTGCGTGGCGTCTGCCTACCGCGGCCAAGATCCGTAACGGCCGAGGCAAGTGGCCATTGCGGCGCCTGCTTGGCCGTTATCTACCCGAATCCCTTTTCGAACGACCCAAACAAGGATTCAACGTTCCCATCGGCGAATGGCTGAGAGGCTCGTTGCGCGGTTGGGCGCAAGAGCTTCTTGACGGATCGCGAATCCGCCGGGACGGCCTGCTGCATTCCGGTCGCATTCAGTCGTGTTGGCAGCAACATCTCAATGGACAAACTGATCGATCGGGCGAGCTGTGGGCCATTTTGATGGTTCAGGCGTGGCTCGATGCTACTCGCAATTCGAAGTCGTCGCGGCCCGTCTGTAGAGCCGATGAGGTCAACGTCAACCGCGAGACGTCCGGGGTCGCTCAAACTGGGAGTTCAAGAGCCTATGGCTAGCTCCAGCTGCATCAAATCCGCTGTCGCCGTGCCAGCGATCAAGCTCGGACCGCACTGGTTCGGCGGCCGAGAACAAATCTTTCCCACGTCACGACAGAATTCCGGTCTGCCGTCCATAAAAGAACCGAGAGGTTCGCAATGAACAAACATTGGGATGAAGCCATGGGGCCGGTCGGACCCGCCGCTCCTGCCGAGCGTGAGGCGGACACTACACGTGCGCCGGCTGAACGCATCGCGGCCCGTGAGCTTCAGTTCCGCGAGCTCATCAAGATGCTACGACGGCGAATCCGCCTCATCCTCACCACCACCCTCTGCGGAACACTCGCCGTCTTTGCTCTCGGAATATCTATTCCACCAAAATATACGGCGAAGGCACAGATCGTGATCGATCAGGGCAACTCGCAGGCTACCGAGCTCATGAGAGACGAAACCTTAATCGAATCGTATGCGACCATGCTGCGTTCTCGTAATCACCTGCGCCGCGTCATGGACGGTCTGCGGGACGATCCCGCAGTAGATTCGGCGTTACGTTTAGATGAGGAAGGTTACACCGATCCTGCCATTATGCATACCCTCCCGCCCAGCCGCGCGCAGGGACCGCTCCTGGACCCTTCGACACTTATAACACGGTTGAAGATCTGGATCGGCGGCAGCGGAGACCGAACGAGATGGATACTCAACCAGCTGGAGCGCAGTCTCTGGATTGCTCATGAAGGACGCTCCCGCATCCTCAGTGTGAGCTATACATGGACCGATCCCAGTACGGCCGCGATCGTCGCCAGCCAGGTTGCGAAAATCTATGTCGAAACCGGGCGCGAACAGAAGCTCGCGGATGACAAGGCTGAATTGGCTCGTCTGGATGGCCGCGCTGCAGAACTAAAGGCCGACATCGAAGCGTCCACAGCGGCCGTGCAAGGGTTGCTGCGGCAAAAGCCTGACACCACAAGGCCCGGCGAGATGCGCGAAGCCAAGGAGCGCCTGCAACAGCTCGAACAGGACGCCGCCACGAAGGCGCAGCTCTATCACACTCTACTGCAACGACAGCGGCAGATCCGGGATCAGCAGGAGACCGTCACGCCGGATGCGCGCATCCTGTCGCTCGCCGCAACGCCGGACCGACCGAGCTCTCCGAACCCATTGCTGTTCATTCTTCCCGCGTTCATTCTATTCCTGATTTTCGGATCCATGTTGGCTTTCCTGCTCGAGAGACTCGACCGAGGGCTGCGAAACGAGCGCGAAATCGAAGAGGTTCTCGGCATTCCCTGCATCGGACTTGTTCCGCAGGTCGCAAAAACGGAGCGGAGATGTCCATTGCACCAGTATCTGGTCGAGAGGCCCTACTCGTCCTATGCGGAGGCCCTTCGCTCAATAGCCGCAACCCTGCAACTCACGTCCCCATGCCGTCAGCCGATGGTAGTCCTGATCACGTCCAGCTTGCCGGCGGAGGGAAAGAGCACCCTCGCCGTGAGCCTTTCCGCCTCCATAGCGATGATAGAGCGTCGGGTACTCTTGATCGATTTCGACTTCACACAAGCATCGACCCTGCTTGATATCAAGGACACTGCCAAGCGTGGCGTCGTCGATCTTATGCTCAACAATGCCCCGGCATCAGAAGTCATCCAGTCCGTCCCGGAGTTGGGGATCGATTACCTGCCGATGAATCAATGTTCCTTTTACCCTTTGCTGCGCTTTGCCGCGGTGGAGCTACCGCACCTGATTCGGACGTTGCGCGACAGCTATGATTGCGTGATCCTCAATAGTCCGCCGGTGCTCGGCAGAACCGAAACGCGATTGCTTGCCGCCCTGGCAGACCACATCCTCTTCGTCGTGAAGTGGGGCCGCACCAGGAGAGAGTTCGCGCAAAACGCGTTGAGCCTGCTGCGCGACAAACCAGTTCTGTCCTTGCTGCCGCAATCTCAGTCCGTGAGCGCCGTCATTACGCAGGTCGATGTGAAGCAACATGCGCGTTACGGATACGGCGACATCGGCGAATATTTCTCAATGGATGAGAAACTCTCGTTCCGCTCAAGGGACGCGACAACTGCAACGCCGCTTCTCGCTGCATCTGCCGCTTTCTTGAAACACAAACTTCTCAACATGCTGGCGCGCAGACGTCGGCAGGCGGCCTCGCCACCTGCTTCCTCAAGCAACCGCATTACGCGTCCGGCCGCAACTATCTCGAAGGCGACACGGCACCTAAGGTCATAACGCCCGGACCATCAAGTCGAGGCTTCACGATGAAGGGTATTCCAGCGTTGCAGCGCGACCCAGACGCGATCGTCAGATCGTCAGTCGATGATCCAAGCCTTTCGCTGATCCTCCGGGTCCTGGAGGACTTTCGCAGCCAGGCAATTTCCTATTGCTACTGGAAGAGCAGCAGGCGCGTTCAAGCGGTGCTCGCCGGCGAAGGTGACCTCGACCTTCTCATCTCGCGACCCGATCAGCACCGCGCCCAAGCCATCCTGCTTGGCCGCGGATATAAGCGTTTTCCATCTGTTGCGATGCGAGAGCATCCGGCTGTTGAGAGTTATCTCGGCTATGACGAACCGAGCGGCCGACTGATTCACCTTCATCTGCATTTCCGTGTGGTCGTCGGTGAGCGCCTTCACAAGGACTACCGAATTCCCTGGGAGAGCGCACTGCTCGCACGAGCCATTTCTCACCGGGCTTTGCCGGTCAGGATACTGGATCCTGCGAGCGAAGCTGTTTTGCTGGCGGTTCGCGCCTGTCTCGAATTGCGACGGCTAGATCCGGTCACACTCCGCGGCTGGCGCAAGAGGCTCACCCGGTTCGAGCTCGATCGAAAGCAACTCGCCGGGACGCTTGACCGCGTGCAGCTCGCCAGGAGAGCCTGCGAACTGCTGGGTGACGAAATCGGAATGATGCTCACCGACGCGATGTACGTCCGAGGGTCGCTTGAGAAGCACTATCGGCTGCGGTCTGCTATCCGACGGCATTTCGCACCTTACCGAACGTATAATGCGTTTGAGGCGCGCCTGCGCAGTAACGCGCGCGCCTTTCATTGGGCGGCCGGGGGCCTCAACAAGTCCTTTCTTCATTTTCCGCGACCATGGAGTCGCCGCGCGCCCGGCGGCGGTTGTGTTGTGGCGCTGATCGGAATCGACGGCAGCGGCAAAACCACACTCAGCACCAGCATTCGCGCTTGGCTTGGCTCCGAGGTCGATGTCGTGCCGGTCTACTTCGGCACCGGCGAGGGCCGGCCGTCCCTGTTGCTGCGTCCCTTCAAATTGATGGCTTCGCTTCTGACGCCCCTGCTCAGGAACAAGCCGAAAGGGGCATCGCACGGCAAGGTCTCGAACGACGCGCCGGGTCTACTTTACAGCCTGTCCCTCATGGTCTGGGCGGCGGTCGTAGCGCGTGAGAAACGCGTCAAGCTTCTCGCCGCCCGCCGCGGCGCAAGCCGCGGGCTCGTGGTTCTCGCCGACCGGTATCCGCAGAACGAAGTCGGCGGATTCAACGATGGTCCGCTGCTAACGCGTCTGCCGTGGGTACCCTCCTGGCTCCGGCAGCGGGAGGCGAGGACCTACACGCTTGCGCAGCGCCTGCCGCCCGACCTTGTTATCAAGCTGGTCGTCGGGCCCGAGACCGTCGCAAGGCGCGAGCCGGGCATGGATTCAACAGTCATCAGGGAGCGCATCGCGGCGATCCCGAAGCTGACGTTCTCCGCAGCGCAGGTTGCTTCTGTCAACGCGGAACAGCCTTTGGCGGGCGTCATTGCCGCAGTCAAACAGGAGATCTGGCGCATCCTTTAGCATCCGGCCGACAAACCATGAGAGCGAAAATGGCGTTGGTCCAATGTGCCGAGCCGAGGTCGGATCGACATAGGGAGGTTCGCAGATGATCATCGAACTCTTCGGTCCGCCGGGTGCTGGCAAGACCACGTTCGCACGAACGCTCGCCGCTCGCCTCCACGAACATGGACACACTGTGGATCTCATCCTCAGCCATCGACCCGCGGAGCGTTCCGCGCCCGAAACGATTCCTGCGCCGACTCCCGGGCCCCGGCAGATCCTACCCGCAGTCCGCCGGTTGATTCGACCACTCGCCGAAATGCTGACGATGGCACGCCAGCCGTTCGCTTTCTCGCACGATGTCGGGGCGGCGTTCGCCCTGGTCAGGACAATGCCGCCTTCCGACATTCTCTGGTTCGTCCG
>Ga0070684_100002163_pt1 | contig 14513 bp, 23 predicted proteins | sample KBSC723LmetaG_FD_65653 | JGI IMG/M metagenome (GOLD analysis project Ga0070684, IMG submission 65653) | Corn rhizosphere microbial communities from Kellogg Biological Station, Michigan, USA - KBS C7.2-3L metaG | ecosystem: Host-associated > Plants > Roots > Rhizosphere ...
TGGCGTTCAGAGCATGCGGCTGTCCGGTTATGGCGACGATGGAAACCTGCCGGGATGCTGGCCGCGAGGTAGCCAAGGCTATTCGGAAGGGCGAACGGGTGGAACGCATGACCGCGGAAGCGGTTCGTGCGCTTAGCTGGAAAGGCTGCGAGGTGTGTCGTCCAGCGAAGCAAATGAAGCAGGGGGTGCTGCCGTGACGGACTCCGGGGCAGTAGCGCAACGGGCGCATGCGGTTCTCGTATTGCTTGGCGCCAAATGGGGCGAGTCTCCGACAGCGGCCAACGTCACCCTGGAGAAGGTGACGGAAAAGATAAACGAACTGCGGGAAGCGGCTAGCGATTACGGCAGCGCATGTACCGGCGGACTGCTTGTGGCCAGAGACGATGAGACTGGCTACGAAGTGTCAGTCGTCATTGGAGATCTGCCGTGACCACGTATCTGGTTGGCGCCGTAGCCGTGTTCCGCAAGTGTTGCCAGTGCGGTGAGTATTTCCGTCCTTGGACGGACAGGACTGAACGACTGTGTGTCCAGTGCCGTCAGCATGGGCTGCTCAGGCGCGTAGGCCAGTCCTCGGCCATACGCACCATTGTCCTCACCGACGCAGGCCGGCGCGCACTCCGTGAGGCGGGGCTGTGACTGCCTGTGCGATGTGTGGCGGGGACTTCCAGTCGCGGGGTGCGAACTACTGCTCGCAAGCCTGCCGCATTCGGGCATGGAAAAAGGGATACCGCGTAGCCCCGCCACGGGCACCACAGGTGCCAGAAGAGCCCTCGCCTGAATGGTGGGACGGGATGACGCGATTCTCCGAGTCGGAGCTGCTCCTGGAGTGGCGGATCGTATGCATCCTCTGCGGTGCGGACAGCTGGCTAAGGGCCACGCAGCAGCGCGTGGAGCAGGCCCGCTACCTGGCGCCCTGCGTGCGCTGTGGTGGCAAGCGGATTGTGGATATGGATTTCGGCGCGCGTGTGCCGGTTGTGGAGGCGGCGTGAGGGAAGTCTGCCTCCACGTGGAGGGGAAGATCGAGGTGATGGCGCTGTTGGAAGAACTTGCGTCCGAGGCGCTGGACTGGGTTGCCGAAATGGCCATTGACGAATACGAGGGCAAGATTCCCGACTTCTGGGAGAAATCAGACGCCCAGTACATCGCCCGCGATATGTACGAGCGCATCCAGCGGCGACTGATGACTGATGGTAGCTCCGTGACCCCCGAGAGCAACGTCCGCAAGGTCATCGCGGCGGACCTCGCGTTCGACCGGTGGAGGGCGGAGCAAACAACGGGCCGCGCCGGATGGGGCGACGGCAGCCATCCAGCCGTGGTCATTGACGAAGGCGACCACTGGGCCTTCCGCGCGGGCTACAACGCCTGCCTCCGCGACCAGGCCGAAGCACAGGCACCAGACACCGGTTGTCGTGCTGACCCGATTTATGGCTGTTCCTGCAAGATTCCCGGTTCGGCCGAGGCGCGCGCGGTCAATGGCGAGGACGGTGGGGGGTGATCCGGCAACTCGTCGGCGATTGCAGGCAATTGCTGCCCACGCTGGAGCCGGGGTCCGTGCAGAGTTGCATCACGAGCATCCCCTACTGGTGGCTCCGAGACTATGGCACGCCTCCACTCGTGTGGGGCGGCGATGCGGAGCATAAGCACGAGTGGGCGCCGGCCCAGTCCGAGCGACGTATCTATTCCGAAATAGCTACGGTTCCGGGATTGTCGAGCACGGTAGCCGCAACAGCCCATCACGTGGGGGCTAGTCGCGCCAATGCGCGACTAGGCTCATTCTGCCCGTGTGGCGCGTGGCTCGGCAGTCTCGGGCTGGAGCCGACGCCGGAGTTGTTTGTCGAGCACGTGGTCGAGTGCTTCCGCCACGTGTGGCGCGTGCTGCACGAGGATGCGGTGCTCTGGCTCAACATCGGGGATAGCTACGCCGGCAGCGGCAATGGTGCGCATGACTACCGTGAGCGCAACAAGAATCGCAGCCTGAGCCTGCACACGGACAAGTATGTGGGGCAGTCCACCAGGTCACTGCAGCGTGTCGGCCCGCAGGAGCACACCGAAGGGACTGGCCGAGTGCCCGGCTACAAGCCGAAAGACCTGATGGAGATCCCGTCGCTGGTGGCGCTGGCGTTGCGCGCGGACGGCTGGTATCTGAGGTCGCGCATCCCATGGCTCAAGCGCAACTGCATGCCCGAGAGCACCACCGACCGACCCACCAGTGCCATCGAGTACGTCTTTCTGTTTGCGAAGTCGCGGCGCTACTTCTGGGACAAAGAGGCGGCGCGGATGGGGGTGGCTGGCAATGCGCACTCTCGCGGTGACGGCATGAATCCGAAGTCAAAGGCGGGGAAGCAACCAAGCGGGTGGGATACGAAGGAAGGCAGTCACGACGTAATTCCGCAAGGCCGCTACAGGCCGCGTCAGAACGCATCCTTTAGCGGTGCGACAAACGAACTGGTCGACAGTCGCAACCGCCGCAACTCCGATTGGTTCTTCGAGTCGTGGCAGGGGTTGCTCACGGATGACGATGGCGAGCCGCTTGCGCTGGTGGTGAATCCGCAGCCGTTCAGCGGCGCGCATTTCGCCACCTTCCCGCCGCGCCTGGTCGAGCCGATGATTCGCGCCAGCACACACCCAGGCGACACGGTGCTGGATCCCTTCGGGGGAAGCGGCACGGTCGGATTGGTGGCGCGCCGGCTCGGGCGGAACGCGGTGCTGTGCGAGCTCAAGCCGGACTATTCGGTGATGGCCCAGACGCGCATCACGTCCGACGCGCCGTTGTTCGCGCAAGTGGAGGTCGCGGCAGACTGATGCCCGCGCAGACGTTGACCATCCCGGCGTGGCACCCAAAGACAAACGTGAACGGCAGCAATGCGCGGCGGCACTGGTCGGTGATTCGGAAGAACCACGACATTGATCGGGACATGGCCTGGGCGGCGGCGAAACAGGCCGGCTGGGTGTTCGTGCCTGGCAAGGTCCGGCTCACCATCACGCTGGTCTACCCAAAGCGTCCACTACCAGACACCGACAATGCCTACTCAAAAATCAAGGGTTGCCTTGATGGGCTGCATTGTCACGGTTGTATCCATCAGATGCAGCACATTGGGTTTTTCCGAGATGACTCGGCCGAGCACCTGGAATTGATTGTGCGCGCTGAGGTGGTGCCGGGCTGCAAACAGACGAAGATCGAGTTGGAGGCGGTGGAGTGAAGTGCTGGTGTGGCACCGTTGATCCATATTTCGCACCCTTGCCGGCGCGGTGCGGTGGCTATGGCCACTTTGATTGCCTGTGCGGCGGGGACTTCTGCGTTTGCCATTGGCATGGAGGTCTGGAGTGTGACGGTTGCTCCGACTGCGAAAGGGATGCGATGGACGAGTACGAAGACGAGGACGGCTGATGATGGACTGGCGCACGCTGGAGGCCGCGCGGGTGAAGCAGCGGGAAGCCCTGGGGTTGCCGGTGTCGCGGCCGGGGTGGACGTGCGAGCACCACCGCACCGCCGAGGACTCGCCGCAGAAGATGCACCGGCTCACCGCCAATCAGCGGATGTGGGGCCGACAGAGTATTTATCGGAAACGGAGCTCGCAGCCGGTGACGGCTGCCTAGTGCGCATCGTGTCAGCGCTCAAATCGACACCGAAAAGGAGTTTGGTCCGATGTTTTCACGACCCAAGACGACCACGTTCGTTGCTGCCGCGGAACCAATCGACGTGAACGAGAAGTACCTCGTTCGCTGCATGGAGATCAAAGACGAAGGCGTTTCGAAGTTCGCGGATCCGGCCGACGGCGATCCGCCGCACAACCTGCGCTGGGTGTTCCGCCTGCACCGCCTGGACAAAACGCCGGTGCTGAACGTCGACGGCGACGTGTACGAGCACCACGACTACACCTCGAATCGGACGGGCAAGTCGAAAGCGAAAACGGCCAAGGCACGTCTGTGGATTGAAGCGCTGCTCGGCCGGCCGGTGGAGGATGGCGAGATTGACGACAACCTGCCGAACGTCCTCAAGGACAAAGCCGCCGTGTGTCTGTTCGAGGAGAAGGAGGTCGAGCGCGACGACGGCGAGGGCTACACCAAGCTCAAGATCCTGCGGCTCAGTCCATTTAGCGGTATGAGCCGGCCCCAGTCTAAACCGGAGCCGAAACCAGAACCGAAGCCGGAGCCAGTTGCTGCGGGAAAAGCGGATCTGCCCTGGTAGTGGATATCGAGGACGTCTGGCAGGCCCTCTGGAGTAAATGACCATAGTGGCGCCGGTAGAGCTTGCCAGACGCGCCCAGTGGGTGGCCTGGAAGCTCACTCCCCGCGAAGGAGAGCCCAAGCCTACCAAGGTGCCGTACAGCGCGCGTACGGGCGCGCTGGCGTCCACCACTGACCCGTCGACGTGGTCAACGTTCGAGGAGGCGAGCGCGTACTACGTGCGCGAGCACCTCTCGGGCGTTGGCTACGTGCTCTCCGCTGATGATCCGTATGTGGGGGTGGACCTGGACGCGTGCCGCGACCCACAGTCCGGCCGCATCGAGCCGTGGGCCAAAGCCATCATGAAGCGGCTCAACTCGTACACCGAAATCAGTCCCTCCGGCACCGGTCTGCGCATCTTCATCCGGGGCGAGCTGCCGCCACACGGGCGCCGTAAACACAAAATCGAGGTCTACTCGCAGGCGCGTTTTCTCACCATCACCGGCGACCACGTGCTGGGCTATCCCGAGACGATCCAGGACCGGCCGCGGGAGTTGCTCGAGTGGCATCACGAGGTGTTTGGTGATGCGCCCGCGGCGCGGCAGAACGGGCACGTGCAGCGCTCGCCGGTCCAGCTCGCCGACGCGGACCTACTGCTCAAGGCGCGCCAGGCCGAAAACGGCGCGCGCTTCTGGGCGCTCTGGAATGGCGACTACTCCGGCTACGGTTCGCAGTCGGAGGCGGACCTCGCGCTGCTCAACCATCTCGCCTTCTGGACCGGACCCGACGAGCCACGTCTCGACCAGTTGTTCCGCTCGAGCGGACTCATGCGCGAGAAGTGGGACCGCGAGGACTACCGAGCGCGCACCATCGGTAAAGCGCTCGAGGGCCGCACGGAGTTCTTCGGCGACCTGAAGCCCGGGCCACGGCTTCAGCCAACCGCCATTGATCCGGTTACAGGCCTGGAATTGTCGCCGTGGCGCAGTGCTGGCGAGCTGGTGCGCGCGGCTCCGGAGCCGGGTAAGCAGATTGTGAGCGGCCTGCTGTGGGAGCTCAGGACGCACTGGATTTACTCAGGTCCAGGCGCAGGAAAAACCCTGACCTGGCTCGCCATTCTGATGCACGTGGCCGCGGGCCGACCGTTTCACGGGCACGAGGTTGTCCAGGGCGCCGTACTCATTATTGAGGAGGATTCGCCAGATTCTGTAATCGCCGATTACCTGTTGATGCTGGCTGATATCTACAGCATCGACCTCGATACTATCCCGCTCTGGTTCAACCGCGTACGTGGCGTTCGTATGGTGGATCAGGCGGGCCTTGACTACGTTCGCGACCTCATCAGCAAAGCTCCTGCAAAACCGTGCGTTGTTGCACTCGACGCATGTGAACGAATCGTTCCAAGTGAGACATTCAATAGCCGTGAACTCGATCCTCTGTCGCGCTACTTTACGCTCAACCTCGAAGACGGGATCACCAATCTGATCATCGACCACACCCGCAAGCCTGGTGGTGCCACACTTGAAAAGGTCGACCCTATCGACCTGCTCTACGGTGGCCGTACAAAGTCCGCAATCAGCGACGTGATGATGTTCTTCAGTGGTTCGATCAAAACGCAAGCGACCGTGGTATTTACGAAGTTTCGAGGCGATCAGCCGGCACCAATCAACGTCTCCTTTGATGGGTCTTCCGGATTTACAATCAAGTCGGGCAAACCAACGCTGTCTGAGACTGAGCGCAAAGTGATGATGGTCATCAATAACGGTTTCGGCAATCGCTTTACTCGATCTGAAATCGAGCAGGAAGCCGGTATCGGAACCAGGAGCGCGCAACGTGCGCTCACAAAGCTGGTCGATCTCGGCTGGGTCGACGTCCAGGGCGAAAATCGCACGGCCACCTACGGCGCCTCGGGCGCCAGTCGGACGGTGTTCAGTTGACCGGAATAACCGCGACACTGGTACATGACGCGGTCTGTCGCGGTACATTCACCGCGTCACCAACCGCGTCAACCGCGACACACGCGAGATTGGAACCGCGTCATTTACCGCGACACCGCGACATGTACCAGTACAAACCGCGACAGTGCCCGCCCCCTAAAGGGGCGGGGCGGGCACGCGCGCGCGCGGCGCGCGCGCGAGGGAGTCCTTCGCATGCCGCCTGATCCGTATGAGTCGGAGATCATGCGCCAGTGTCAGCGTGGCATCCGATTCCACGTTGGCGGTACCGGCAGCTTCTGCCGAAAACGCGACCTCTGTCGTGCCGAAGGTCGGTGCCATTTTGTGGCTCAAGCAGAGCGTCATCGTGAACGCGTCTGGGCCACCAGGCCGAACCATATCGTGTGGTCGCGTGCGTTCGATCAGGAGCCAGAACCCGCGTTATTCAGTCCCGAATGGTGGGGAGACGTTGCCTAGTGGAAAAGCATCCGCCCGCGTATCTCAGTCCGTCTCGGCTCACGTGCTACGACTACTGCCCAGCAGAATTTCACAAACGCTACATCCTGAAACGCGACGAGCCACCTACGCCTGAGCGCTCATTTGGTACCGCGGTGCACAAGGGACTGGAGGCGCTGTACCGCGGCGAAGATGACGAGCTGGCATTCCTCCGTGCGTGGCGTGAGGCACAGAAAGAGCTCGTCGCGGCTGAGCAAATATTCGGCTTAGGACTCACCGAACGCGGACTCGAATTGCTTGAAATGGTGCGCAATCTGAACCTCACCGGCGAGCCTGAAAAGCACATTGTGGTGACCGCGCCCGGGCTCAAATTACCCGTCATTGGCTACGTGGATCTGTGGGCCGAAAACCACATTCTCGATTTCAAGACAACGGGCTACGGCTGGACGCAGGCAAAGGCGGATGCGCAACTGTTTCAGCCCGCGATCTACAGCCAGGCATACGCCGACGAGCACGGCAGCATTCCGAAGTTCACGTTCGTGGTGCTGCCCAGGATTCAGGGACCGGTGCAGCTGCTCGACGGCACACGTACCGGCGATCAGATCATCGCGGCATTCGATCGCGCGAAGGAGATCCTCGAGCTGATCGAAGCCGGCGTCTTCGACTGCACGTGCTCGCGGCATCTGGAGGAGGTGGCATGACGTTTTTCCCCAAGCCAACCATCGGCGCGTCGATCCTCATGGGCTATTGCCCGTGCTGTCGCGTGTGGGACGACTGGCAGACAGTGAATCATCAGCCTTGCGAGTCGATGATCTGTGGGTTTTGCGGTCAAACAGGTCTCGTAGCACCTACCCGATTTTCAAAGAGTGCTGCGGCCCATGAGAGAAGGCGCGCGGTTGCCCTGACCGAGGCCCTCGCCTGACCGTGGACCAGCGGGCCTACACGCTGCTCGAGGACTACGCGCCAGAGCAGATCGCCTTCTGGCACGCGGGTGGTCACTGCGTTCAGGGACGCTGCAACTGGGCCATGCTCGAATCGGCCGTGCAGGGTGGCTCAGGTGCATCCGGCCACGGCTCAGGCCGCGGTGAACGCTTCGGCCTGGTTCACCTCAAGGCCGACCTCGAGCACGCGGCCGACCAACTTCCGATGTCCTGGACCGCAACCCGCGTGATCTTCAGCCGCCAGCATCGCTACAGCGTCTGGCTGGCTCGCTGGCGCATGCTGAGCAATCCTGCGCTTGATGAGCCACCCAACCTGCCGGCGGCGCTCGAAACAGCCTTTGCGAGGATGGCGCGCAGTCTTGGATGGCAGGAGGATCAGGCGGCTTGACGAACTCAACACCGCGCATGCACACTTATCTTTCAGAGCGCCGCTGCATGCCCAGCGCGCTTTTTTGGTGCCTAGAAACCTATGACCCTCAGCACCTATGAGGCCCGCCGGTGCCGAGCTCATCGGTCAAACGGCGAAGCCTGTTCGGCATATGCGATCCGTGGCGGGTCGGTGTGCGTGGTGCATGGGGGCTCGGCTCCACAGGTCAAGAAAGCAGCAGCGGAGCGGCTCGCGGAGTTCGTTGATCCGGCCCTCGACCGTCTGCGCGAACTCATCGACACGGCCGATCAGGACAGCGTGCGCCTTTCAGCGATCAAGGACATCCTCGATCGCGCCGGCTACAAGCCCAAGGATCGGATCGAGCAGTCAGGATCACAGGTAATCGAGATTGTCTACAGCCACGCCGACCAGGCTCTACCTTCGCCAGCCACACCCGATCCAGCAGCAGATCATCGATGAGTCTCGACGGTTCAACGTGGTCGCTCTCGGCAGACGGGCAGGGAAGACGGTTCTCGGGCAGGACCGTTCTATCCATCCGGCACTTGCCGGGCTGCCTGTTGGCTGGTTCTCTCCTACGTACAAACTCCTGTCTGATGTGTGGCGCGAGCTTAGCCGAACCGTTGCGCCCATCACCCGACACATCAGTGCAACCGAACATCGGCTGGAGCTCATCACCGGCGGAGTTATCGAGTTCTGGTCACTCGATGATGCCGACCCAGCCCGCGGCAGGAAGTACGGGCGCGTGATCGTGGACGAGGCGGCGATGGTCAAGAACCTGGCCGATGCCTGGCAACTTGCGATTCGGCCCACACTTACCGACCTGGCGGGTGATGCTTGGTTCCTGTCCACGCCGAAAGGGCTGAACTACTTCCACGCGCTGTATCAGCTTGGCCAAGATCCGCTCGAGCACGAGTGGGCAAGCTGGAAGATGCCGACCTCGGTCAACCCGTACATCGATGCGGCCGAGATCGCCGCGGCCCAGCAGCAGCTCCCGGAACGCGCCTTCGCTCAGGAATACCTGGCCGAGTTTCTGGCTGACGGTGCAGGCGTCTTTCGTGGCATCGACGCAGCATGCTCAAAATCGCCACAGGACGCGCAGCAGGGCCATTACTACGTGATGGGCGTGGATTGGGGCAAGCTCAACGATTTCACGGTCCTGAGCGTCCTGGATGCCAATACGCGGCAACAGGTCGCGTTGGATCGCTTCAATCAGATCGACTACACGTTCCAACTCGAGCGGCTGATGCTGATGGTGGAACGCTATCGGCCCACGGCCATCGTGGCCGAGAAGAACAGCATGGGCGAGCCGATGATCGACCACATCCGGCGGCGCGGGCTGAACGTGTGGCCGTTCGTCACCAGCAACGCGAGCAAGGCTGAGGCAATCGACAATCTGTCGCTGGCCATTGAACGCGGCATCCTAAGCCTGCTCAACGATTCGACGCAGAAGTCGGAGCTCTTGGCCTATGACGCGGAGCGTCTGCCGAGCGGATTGCTCCGCTATGGCGCGCCGGAAGGGATGCACGATGACTGCGTTATGGCTCTGGCTCTGGCTTGGTCAGCGATTGCGCATAGCACGCCCGCGAAGATGAAGGTGAGCTTCGGTGCTTGAAGAGATCCAGGCCCAGGTCAGGCTCACCCGTGCTATTCGTTGCGTGGAGCGCTTGAAGGTTCGGATCGTCAACGGGGAGTTGGGTTCGGATCGAGCCACAGCGATCTTTGAGCGCTGGTGTCGCAGGTTCTTTGCATGACTGATCCCGCCCACGAGGTTCACGTGCTGTGTGATTGTGGCGATATCGAGCATTGCCGGATGGAGCTGTACGTGAGCGATGTGCGGATCGCGTATCGGGACTGTCGTGAGGCGTTGTTAGGGGCACGGTGCGAGTTACCGGAGGGGCATTCGGGGTCACACAAAGCGTCGTGGGCGCTTCAGGTCGCGAACGAAGTGCGGGAGCAGTGCAGACCGGAGGTTTTGGCCTGATGGGCGAGGTCGTAGACATGTTGAAAGATTTCACGATTGCCTTGGAAGGTACCGATGAGAACAGCCCTATGCTGGCGTCGGCATATGAATCGCTGGGCGAATTGCTCATCGCCAAAGCCAGGATGATCAAGTCGATGGGGGCGCTTATTGTGCGGATTGGACCGTCGCCGCAGACCTAAATGGCCGTCCGTTCCGTATCCACTGCCCGCGCTGGTCGCGGGCTTTTTGCTGTCCGGGGATCAACGGCGGATGATACCCGGATTGCCGATGAGCTCGGCGATGTGCTCACTCAGCTCAAAGCCGACTTCCTCGCACGCGATGAGCTCTACCAGGACATTGATGACGTGCTGTTCGGCAATCTGCCGATCGACATCCCCGAGGCGTATCGCAAAACCGCTATCGAGGTGCGTACACCGCTGGCCCTGCATATAGCGAACACGGTGACCGCGGCGCTCAGCATCAATCCGTTCACGGTGCAGTTCAAGCCGATCGGCTTCGGCGATACGTACCAGCAGAATGCCACGCTGCGCGAGCACTTCTTCGAGGCAGCGTGGCAGCGGCAGGAGCAGGAGGCGCGCCGGCCATTGCTCCGGCTGTTCATGTCGAACCTGGCCGTGAAGGGCGAAGGCATCCTCAAAACGGTGGAGCGCACCAAGCGCGCGTGGGGCGACTACACGCTCAAGTCGCAGGAGCTGGCCAGGGCGCTGCAGGAGGATCGCGCCTTCGACACGGACGCCAAGGATCGCATCTACCACAACAAAACCGAGCAGATGAAGCTGCTGGCGCCGTACCCCATCGCGACCACGGACGTGCCGCCGGAGACGTTCTACTACCTCAAGAACGAGGACGGCTTCACCTTCCAGGCTGAAGTGAAGCAACTGCCGTGGTTCGATACGCTGCAGCGCTACCACGCCGGTGTTGACCGGCGTGGGAACATCACCACCGCGTCAGAGGCATGGGAAGATCCGCAGGCGCTCGGCCTGGCGCGTTCGGAGTGGGATCAGATCTTCGGTCGGCAGAAGACGATCACGGTGGCCGAGTGCTGGGACAATACGTACTGCACGGTGCTCGGCTTTGGACCGGGGCAGGCCTCGAGCACGACCGCGGCCATCAGTAACAACGGCACCGTGCTGCGCAAGTTCGCCCACGGCTACGGCGATCCGTTCCTCAAGACGCTGCGGGGCCCGTACTTCCACGCATTGGGCGTGACCACGTCCTCGCGTTTGCCTGAGCGCGCGGGGCTGTCGATTCTGTTCGGCTGGCTGCGATTGTTCGTGCTGCTGGACAGCCTCTACACCATGCGCGCGAATGCGGCGTACATGACCGCGTTCCCCGCGTTCAAACGCACCATTCCACCGGGTTCGGTGCCCGGCTTGCCCGGAGGGATTGGACCCTACGGCAACGATGGCAGCGAAGCGGACGCACAGGAAGAGATCGAGCCCGGCAGCATTTATCCGTACGACATCTCGCCGCTCGAGATGCCGAAGGCGGGGGTCGAATCCGACAAGCTGATCGCCGACATTCGCCAGTTTGTGGAGCTCGCGCTACCGAGCATTGTGCAGGGCGTGGTAGCCGGTGACGAGTCAGGCTACGCCTTGAACCAGGCTGCGCACCTCGCCCGGCTCGCGTGGGACCCGATCGTGAGTAACGGCGAGGTGGCGCTCGGCGACATGATCGGCTTCCAGTCGTGGCTGATTGAACGTAGGATTGGCGAGACGGTGTATGCCTGGGGCGAGCAGCAGGGCAAGAACCGCAAGCAGCGGGGATCGAAGGCCGGCTGGTTAGGTTTCGGGCCGGAGGATGCGCAAGGCGTGCACCGGTATACCGCCAAGCTGGACCCAGAGACGCCGAGCAACAAGGTGATCGAACTGCGGGCCATCACCGAGGCGATGCAGGCCAAACTCGTGACGTACGAGGATGCCGTCGAGCAGGCTGGCGGCAATCCGGACGAGGTTGAGCGGAGCTGGCTGCTGCACGACCTGAAGCAGTCGCCCGAGATCCAGTCGAAGCTCTACGAACAGGTCTTCCAGCGCTTGGCCACGATCCAGGCGAAGCGACTCCAGGCGCCGGGCATGCCGTCACCGCAGCAGATGACGGGCGCACCCCCGCCGGGTGCGCAGGGCGGCATGCCAGCCAACCCGGTGCCGAGTCCCGGCAACGGTCTGCCGCTGCAGCCACCGCCGGGCAACGCAGTACCCACGGGCCCATTGGGCAATCGACCGGGCGGGATCGCAGGTAATCCAGTCGTGCCCAACCAGCCGCCGAATCCGGTGGTCGCGGGGCAACCGTGATGGCGGGTGAAAACAACGGAAAGTCATGGATATTGCAGGCGCTAAAGCGCAATCCTGAGTTGATGACGGAGTTGGAAAAACGGGTGACCACTCGCTTGGATGATTTGCAAAGGCGAGGGGTGTACTGTTCGGCTCCAACGCATGGGCATTGTTCTGATCACACAGCACAGGTAATCGTTGGAGATTACTGGTGGGAACGAGCGTAGGGGCGTGATGGCGCAGCGGGTCGCCGTGTGGTTCGGCAGCGATGGCGACCTCGAGCGACTACGCACGGCCGTACAGAACAACTGCACGTGCAATCCGGACGATCCGAACTTCACGTGCGGTGTCCACAAGATGCTGGCCGATCAGGTCGTGCTCGACCACTTTGTGTTCGTGGCCAAGCAGCGTACGCGCTATTTCCGAGGCGAGTTCTTTAATCCGTCAAGGTGGTTCTGAAGTGATGGAAACAGAAATCACCGAGGACGTGTTGTCGGTGAAGTTCGAGCTCACCACAACAACCATGTCGCGACAGGGCGAGATTCATACCAGCCACGTGGAGAAGGCCACTCCCGACACAGCGACGATGCTCGAGTACCTGAAGGGCGTGATTGCGGACGCGGAAAGCGAAGACTGATGGCGCGCGAGTCCACCAACACCTTGGATTTGGTAGCTCAGGACTTAGCTCTGTGGTTGGACGAGATGGCGCAGCAACTGGCAGATGCGATGTCGCTGGGTGGGAATGCGCCGTTCGCGGAGCCACTCACCGAGCAGCAGAAGCTCGACTATTGGACTGCGCAGTATTTCAATCCGGACGGTACGCCGAATCTGGCAGGGAGAGCCAGCGCCATGCAGAAGATGGGTCCGGAACAGTTCGGCATGACGTTGCAAACTATTTTTAAGGCGCATCCTGACCTGAAGGTGCCATCGCCACCGCAGGGCGCGCAGATTCCGGCAGCGGTGGACGCGGGTCCGGGGCCTTCGGGCCCACCGTTGCCGGGTTTGCCGCCATCGCTTGGTATTCCACGTTCAGGCGGCATGCTGCCGCAGGGTGACGCTGGCGCACCCGTTCCTGTAGGAGGTCCACTCGGATGAGTCTTGGAAACGACGTTTATGGGCTGCAGATTCAGCAGCAGCAGGCGATGCAGTCACAACTCGCAGGTAATCCCGTCGTGCCAAAAGAGTTCAGCGTTCAGGATCGGCTTGGGCAAACGCTGAACGCCCTAACTCAGTGTGGGAGCATCCTGGACTCGATTGAAAACAGTGTCCAGCCTGAACAACCGGGCGGTCCGCCGCTGGGACTGATTGGCGCGTCTATCGCCTGCAATGAGACCGCCGAACGGCTAGTGAAGCGGTTGATCCAACTTCGGGAACGACTCGGCACGCTCTGATGGCCGCTCGCAAGAAGAAAGACTTTATCCAGGGCGCAATCAAGCAGCCGGGCGCGCTCCACAAAGCGCTGGGCGTGCCGGAAGGAAAACCCATTCCCGCGTCGAAGCTGCAGCCGAAGCCGGGTGACTCGCCCAAGATGAAACGGCGCAAGGCGCTCGCGCGCACGCTCAGGAAGATGAATGGGTAACGATCGATGAGTGTCGCCGACGATATCGCCAACGCTGCAGCGAACAACCAAATTAGCGCTGGGCCGGGTGGCAGCATTGCGTCCGCGGCCGAAGCCTATGCCAACAGTCACCCCGGCGCGACGATGGACCAGGCGCTCGCGGCCGCGCAGGGCGGTGGAGGTGGCGGCGTTTCGAGCGGTGGCGGATCGTCCGGCGGTGGCGGAGGAGGTGGTGGGACCGGCACCAACCTGAACGCTGCGCAACTGCTGCTCAACCAGGCGCAGCAAGCCGCGTATCAGGCATACCTGAACTCTCGGCTGGCGCTGGACACCGATCAGGAGGCGTACCAGAAGGCCGCGCAGGCCGCGCAGACGGTCATGCAGCAGGCGGCACTCACGGGCGTCTACAACGGCCAGCCAACGCTTGCCGCGCAGAACCAGGCGCAGCAGAACGCCATGCAGCTCGCGCAGCTCACGGGCGTGTACACGCCGCCATCCCTGGGCGGCTCGAGCGGTGCTGGGGCTGGACCGGCAGCGCTGCAGAGCTACAGCCCTGGCACGGTGGTCCGCAGCAGCTCGAGCGGCGACTTTGGCGTGATCGGGCCGAACGGGACGATTACGACCGGGCCATCGGTCGCAGATCAGATTGCGCAGGCCGCGCAGACGCCGGGCGCGATCCTGACCGTGTCGGACACGGACTTTAGCGGAGGTACCGCGGCGGCGAGTGCGGCTGCGAATGCGGGCACAGGAACAACCGCGGCAGGTACGCCAACGCTTGCGGCCCAGTTGCAGCAAGCCAACCTGACGGGCACGTACAACGG
>Ga0070684_100002166_pt1 | contig 14495 bp, 17 predicted proteins | sample KBSC723LmetaG_FD_65653 | JGI IMG/M metagenome (GOLD analysis project Ga0070684, IMG submission 65653) | Corn rhizosphere microbial communities from Kellogg Biological Station, Michigan, USA - KBS C7.2-3L metaG | ecosystem: Host-associated > Plants > Roots > Rhizosphere ...
AGCCGCATCTGCATCGCGTCGAAGTCGAGGGCTCCGTCGCGCGTGATCACGATCTCGCCGTCGAGCGCCGAACCCGGCGGCAGGAGGTCGCCGAGCGGGCGCAGCTCCGGGAAGTAGCGCAGGAGGGGCCGCTCGTTCCGGGACCACATCGCGAGCTCTACGCCGACGTTCTCGAGCACGCCACGGAACCCGTCCCATTTCGGCTCGTACTGCCAGCCGTCGCCCACCGGAAGCTCGCGCACGAGCTCGGCCTCCATCGGCGGGAAGGGAATGTTTGCGGCAGGCACTGCGCGGAAGCCTAGAGGTCGTGGCCGAGCTCGACGGGACCTGGGAGGTGATCCGCACCGGCGGCGCCCTGCCTCCGCTCTTCGGCGTCCGCAAGGTGATCCGCGCCTCGCGCGGGTCGACTCGCATCGGCCGCGCGGTGGGCGTCCCGTTCGACGTCGTCGGCCTCGACCTGCGCTACCGGAAGCCGTTCGACGACTTCGTCGACGTTCTCACCCCCGACGGCGACGGCTTCCGCGGCCGCGCCACCTTTCGCGGCCGTCAGTTCGGCCGGTTCACCATGATCCGAATCGAAGGAGAGGCGATGACCACCATCAACGGGGAGCTCGTCAAGCACCTCGACGAGGCGCACGCGATGGAGCAGAACGTGCTGCGAATGCTCGACGGGATGATCTCGACCACCGACGACCCGGAGCTCTTGCAGGAGCTCGAGCACCACAAGCTGGAGACCGAGGGACACGCCCAGCGGATGCTCGAACGGCTGACCGCGCACGGGGGCTCGCCGTCGACGGTGCGCCAGATCGGCGGGATCGTCGGCGCGCTCGCGAAGCTGCCGCTCGACATGATGCGAGGCGAGAAGGCGGGTCGCAACGCCCGCGACGGCTACGCAACCGAGCACATGGAGATCGCGAGCTACGAGCTGCTGAAGCGAGTCGCCCTGCGCGCGCACGACCAGGAGACGGTGACCGCCTGCGACGAGATCATCGCCGAGGAACGCGCGATGGCGGACTCGATCGCGGCGAGCTGGGACAAGATCGCAGACCTGTCGCTGCGCGAGAGCGGCGTCGCCGTCGCCTGAGGGCCGGGGCAGGCCCTAGTTCAGCCAGGGAGCGAGAAAGGACTCGATCTCCCGGCAGCCGCGCGGCTCCTCGAGCCGCGCACGAACCGCCCGGTTCTCGACGACGACGAGCGTCGGCATCAGCCTGACGCCGAACTTCTCGACGAGGTCGGGGCGCTGCTCCTGCGCGACCGAGTAGTACTTGAAGGTCTCGTGGTTCCGGCGGCGCTGGAGCACCTGCGCGATGTACCCCTCGATCCGGCGGCACTTCCCGGAGACGCTCGAGTGGAAGAACACGAGGCCCGGCTTCGTCATCGTCGGCGCGGTCGTCGTCGGCCTCGTCGTCGTCGCCATCGTCCCCATCGTCGCGACGATAATTTCCGGCCTCTTCACGCGTGAAACGCACGGGTAGGGTTGGCGCGATGACACGGGTCGCCGTCACCGGAGTCGGGGTAGTCTCGCCGCTCGGCCTCGACGCCCCCTCGAGCTGGCAGGCGGCGCTCGCCGGCGAGAGCGGGATCGACTGGATCTCGACGTTCGACACGGACGGCCTGCCGGTGCGGGTCGCCGCCGAGGTCAAGGGATTCGATCCGACGCAGGTCGTCTCGGCGAAGGAGGCGCGCAAGCTCGAGCAGAACGTCCTCTTCGGCGTCGCGGCGGGACGCGAGGCGCTCGCCGACTCCGGCCTCAGCGGATTCGACCCGTCGCGGGTCGGCGTCATCTTCGGCTCGGCGATCGGCGGCGTGCCGGGCATCCTCGAGCAGGCGGACACGCTGCGCGAGCGCGGCCCCGACCGGGTGTCGCCGAACTTCCTGCCGAACGTCCTCGTCGACTCGATCTCCGGTCAGTTGGCGATCTCGCTGGGGCTCAAGGGCCCGAACTATGCCGTCGTCTCCGCCTGCGCGACGGGCTCGCACGCCGTCGGCGAGGCGGCCGAGATGATCAAGCGTGGTGACGCCGACGCCGTGCTCGCCGGCGGCACCGAGTCGTGCATCATCCCCCTGATCCTCGCGGGCTTCACGGCGATGCGCGGCCTCGCCGTCGAGGACGAGCACCCACCCCACGCCTCCCGCCCGTTCGACGCGACGCGCGCCGGCTTCGTGATGGCGGAGGGCTCGGGAGCCCTGCTGCTCGAGGAGTGGGAGCGCGCCGAGCGCCGCGGCGCGGAGATCTACGCCGAGGTGCTCGGGTACGGCGCCTCGAACGACGCCCACCACCTGGCACAGCCCGAGCCGGAGGCAACCGGGGTGGCCGCGATGATGGCCGCGGCGCTCGGCCGGAGCGGTGTCGAGCCTTCGCGCGTGGGGTACATCAACGCGCACGGAACCTCGACCCCGCTCGGCGACGCGGCCGAGACGCGCGCGATCAAGCAGGTGTTCGGCGCCCACGCGTACGAGCTCGCGGTCTCGTCGACCAAGTCGATGATGGGCCACACGTTCGGCGCCGCCGGGGCGATCGAGGCGATCATGTGCGTGCTCGCGTTGCGCGACGGCGTGCTCCCTCCCACCATCAACTACCGCGAGCCGGATCCGGAGTGCGACCTCGACTACGTGCCGAACGAGGCCAGGCGGACGCAGGTCGACGTCGCGCTCTCGAACGCGATGGGGCTCGGCGGCCACAACGGCTGCGTGCTCCTCGGCCGAGCGACGTGAAGCTCACGCTCGTCCGTCACGCGACGCTGCTGCTCGAGACGAGCCTCGGCCGCGTGCTCATCGACCCGATGCTGCGCGCCGCCGGCTCGACACCGCCGATCGAGAACACTCCGAACCAGCTTCGCAATCCGCTCGTCGAGCTGCCGGTACGTGCCGAGGACGTCGTCGACGGAGTCGAGCTGTGCATCGTGACGCACCTGCACAGCGACCACTTCGACGACGCGGCCGACGCGGTGCTCCCGCGCGACCTCCCGATCCTGACGCAGCCGGAGAGCGCCGACGCGCTCGCCGCCCGAGGGCTCGCGAACGTCGCAACGACCCGCACGGGCGTGTCGATGACCCGCGGCCGTCACGGCACGGGCGCGATCGGAGAGGCGATGGGCGCCGTGTCGGGCTGGGTGCTCGACGGCGTCTACGTCGCGGGCGACACGATCTGGTGCGACGAGGTCGCCGACGCGCTCGCACGGCACCGGCCGCGCGTCGTCGTCCTCAATGCGAGCGGCGCCCGCTTCACCGAGGGCGGCCCGATCGTGATGGACACGGCCGACGTGCGCCGCGTGCGCGAGTCGACGGACGCGGCGGTGGTCGTCGTGCACCTCGAGGCGATCAACCACTGCCTCGAGCCGCGCTCGGCCTACCGCGAGATCGAGGGTGTCCTCGTCCCGGACGACGGCGAGACGATCGAGCCGTAGGACGTCTCAGCCGGCCACGAGCTCGGGCGTCAGCTCGTCGATCGTGCCGAGCACGACGTCGGCCTGGGCCATCGCCTCGTCGTCAGGCGGGAAGTGTGGATTCGGGATCGCGACGACGCGCATCCCGGCCGCCTTCGCCGACCGGATGCCGTTGTGGGAGTCCTCGACCGCCGCACAGCGCACCGCCTCGACGCCGAGCCTCGCCGCCGCCTCGAGATACACGTCGGGCGCAGGCTTCCCGCACGCCACCTCCTGCGACGAGACCGTCACCGGAAAGAGCTCCTCGAGCCGCGCCGAGCGCAGGACGACCTCGATCAGCTCCGGGTTCGACGACGACGCCACGGCGAGCGGCCAGCGCGCCGCGATGCGGCGGACCGCATCCACGGCCCCGGGGATCAGCGGCGGCTCCTCCCCGTAGCGCTCGAGCATCCGCGCGACGATCGCCTCGTTGATCTCGGCAGGGGTCCCCGGCACGCGAAGCGCCTCGGCCATGTACCGCGACCATTCGGTCGAGCTCATTCCCATCATCGACCGCGTCGCCTCGTCGGTGTAGGTGCCGCCGACCTCGCGCGTGTACGCCTCGCGCACCTCGTCCCACACCTGCTCGGAGTCGACGATCACCCCGTCCAGGTCGAAGACGACCGCGTCGATCACAGCGACCGGTATTCGCGATGGACGTACGTGAGCGAGGTGGCGGCGATGCCTTCCTCGACCGAGAGCACCTCGCCCACGAAGAACGTGTGGTCGCCCGTGCGGATCTCCTGAACCGTGCGCGCGGTCAGCCATCCGGCGGCTCCGGCGAGCAGGCGCGGATCGTCCTCCCGCACCTCCACCCCGTTCCACAGCGCGATCGGCGGGACGCTGCGCGCGAAGTGCTGGGCGAGATGCTCCTGGTCGCCGGCGAGGACGGAGGCCGTCCACTCGCCGGAGTGGCGCAGGAGCTCGTGCAGCGACGCGTCGAGGGCGATCGAGATGCCGACGAGCGGCGGCTCGAGCGAGAGCGAGGTGAGCGACGAAACCGTCAGGCCCGCGCGCCGGTCGTCGAGCTCCGTGACGACGACGGAGACGCCCGCCGGCCATCGGCGGAACAGCGCTCGTTGCTCGGACCCGCGCTCTTGCACGGGCCGAGCCTAGATCAACCATCTAGATCGGAGGCGCTAGTTCGGCCTGCACTGCGCGTCGCCGAGCTCGGCGATCGCGGCGTTTGCCTGCACGTCGAGACCCTTGTCGTACGGACCCGGGGCGACGCCCTCCCACATCACGTCCGGCGTCACGCCGGGGCCCTCGACCGTCGCCCGGTACTTCGTGCCCTTACCGGACGGGTGCGCGCCGTGGGGGTTGAAGCTGTAACAGAACACTCCGGAGTTCGTGTGCGTGAGGAAGCTGTTCTCGCGCTGCCAGCCGGGACCGTACGACGACCCGAAGGTGTCGACGTAGACGTTGCGCCCGAAGGTGTCGAGCGGATTGCCGCCCGGAGTCGCGCGGAACCCGAACACCGGGCTGTTGTCGTAGGTGAACGTGCCGTAGAGGTGATCCCACTGGTGCCACGCCCAGTCGGTCGAGATCGTCAGCTCCGGGAGGTCGCCCGTCCAGTGCGAGAGTCGAAGCTCCCACACCGAGGAGGTCGCGTTGGGCTTGACCCCGTAGTTCGGCAGCATCCGCTGCCACGACTGCAGCGCCCAGTACGAGCCGTCGGGCGCCTTGCACGCCGTCACCTCCCACGCGAGCGCCGGCCCGTCGTAGGCACCGCACGCCGAGCCGAACGTCTGGAAGTAGCGGCGGTGATAGCGGCCCCAGCCGCCGGCGTAGTCGAGCTTGAACGCAACCTGCTTGCGTGTCCGCGTCGGCGCGATCGCGTTGACGGCGCCCCAGGCGAGCACGTGCTTGACCGCTCCGCCGTCCTTGTAGGTGACGAGCGCCTCGCCCTTGGCGTTGACGGCGAGCTTGACGCCCACCGGGTTCCGGTCGATCAGCTGCGACGCGCTCGCGCCGGAGGCGGTAACGGCGGCGAGCACGAGCACGAGCAGTGGGACGATACGACGCAAGAAACTGGCCCTCCTCGGGAGTGGAAGCTAGCGGACATCTGAAGTGTCGACATCGCCCCGGAAAGTCGCCTCCCCCGTCCGAGTAGTCCCCTGTTAGGTTCGCCGCCGTGAGCCGCCGCGACCGGATCGAGCTCGCCGCGACGGCGGTACTCGTGGCATTTGCCGCGTTCGCCCACTTCGTGCTCGGCGACGTGCCGGCGTTCCTCGTCGCCGCCGCCGCGCTCGCCGCCCTCGCGCGGCTCGTCGGGGCCGCGACCGAGCAGCTCGGCGCCCGGCTCGGCTCCGGCGGCGCGAGCGTCGTCCAGTCGGCACTCGGGAACCTCCCGGAGCTCTTCATCGCGCTCTTCGCGCTCCACCAGGGCCTCGTCAACGTCGTGCAGGCCGCTCTCGTCGGCTCGATCCTCGCGAACAGCGTCCTCGTGCTCGGGCTGGCGTTCATCGTCGGCGGGATCCGGCACGGCACGCAGCGCTTCGACTCGAGTCGCGCGCGCATGGTCTCGACGCTGGCGCTGCTCGCGGCCGCGACGATGGCGATGCCGTCCCTCGCCCACGCCTTCCATACGCAGGCCGCGCCCCACGAGCACGCTCTGTCGCTCGTGTGCGCCGGCGTCCTGCTCACCGTTTTCCTGTTGACCCTTCCCTCGTTCCTGCGCAGCGCGGAGAGCGAGCAGCATCCGCAGGCGCGCTGGTCGACGGTAACGACCGCCGCCGTGCTGATGGCCGCAGCGGTCGCGGCCGCGATCACCTCGGACTGGTTCGTCGCCGCGCTGACGCCTGCGATCCACACGCTCCACATGAGCGAGGAGTTCGCCGGCCTCGTGATCGTGGCGATTGCGGGGAACGCCGTCGAGAACGTCGTCGGTGTGCAGCTCGCTGCCCGTAACCGCCCCGACTTCGCGATCTCGGTGATCGTCAACTCGTCGCTGCAGGTCGCGCTCGCGCTGACACCCGTGCTGGTGTTCGCCTCCCTGCTCTTCGGCACCCACCTGACGCTGGTCTTCCCGACGCTGCTCGCACTCGTCCTCGTGATCTCGGCGATCCTCGGCGCGCTCGTCGTCAACGACGGCGAGTCGAACTGGCAGGAGGGCGTCGTGCTCGTCGGCTTCTACGTCGTGATCGCGGCGAGCTTCTGGTGGGGCACCTGACTCGAGCGTCCCTCACCGCGCGATTGCCGCGACGTTCGCGCCGGTCAGCGCGACGAGGTCGGACGGCGCCAGCTCGATCTGGAGGCCGCGCTTGCCCGCGCTCACGAGCACGGTGCGCCACTCGAACGCGGTCTCGTCGACGGTCGCAGGCAGCCGCCTGCGCTGCCCGAGCGGGCTGATGCCGCCGACGACGTACCCGGTCGCCCGCTCGGCCTCGGCCCGCTCCGCGAGCACGGCCCGCTTGCCCGCCGCGCGCAGGTCGAGCTGCCGGTCGGCCGGCAGGACGTACACCGCGAGCTCCCCGTCGACCGAGATGACGAGCGTCTTGAGGAGCTGCCCCGGCGGAAGCCCGAGCGCGTGCGCGACCCCGATCCCGTAGCCGCCGTCGGCCACGTCGACGCCCGTGTACTCGTGCAGGCGGTAGTCGATGCCGGCCCGCTTCGCGGCCAGGACGGCCGGCGTCATTCGGCAAGCTCCTCGGCGAGCAGCCCGAGCGCGAACAGCCGCCACGCGAGGTCGATGTCGCCCGCCAGGAAGATCGCGGCCTCCCGGGCGACGGGCAGGTCGCGGACGCGCAGGACGAGCGAATCGATGCACCGGCCGAGCTCGTTGCGGCGCTCGTCGCTGTAGAGGTCGGCGGCGAGCGCCTTCACCGCCCGGTCGTCGACCGCCAGCTCGCGGTGTGGATCGCCGCCCGCGGCGACGAGCAGGAGCGCCCGCCGCCGCGCGCCGTTGAGGTCAGCGTCGAGCTCCACGTCCTGACCCGCCAGGTACGCCAGCACCGGCAACGGATCGCCGAGCTCGCCGGCGTCGATGCGCGCGAGCAGATCGTCCAGGGGATCGCCCATCGTTACGATCACAGTAGATGGACGAGGTTCTGGCGAAAGCGGAGGAGTGGCGCGCGGAGGGGGAGCAGGTCGCGCTCGCGACGGTGGTCGCCACGCGCCGCAGCGCGCCGCGTCCCCTCGGGTCGAAGCTGGCGGTGACGGCCGGCGGACGGCTCTTCGGCTCCGTGTCGGGCGGCTGCGTCGAGGCCGACGTCGCGGAGCGCGCGATTGCGATCCTCGCAGGCGAGGGCTCGAAGGTCGTCTCGTACGGCATCGCCGACGACGAGGCGTGGAGCGTCGGGCTGCCGTGCGGCGGCGAGATCGACGTGTTCGTCGAGCCGTTCGCCGGAGCGCCGGCCCGCGAGCGCGGCACGACCTACGTCGTGGTCGAGGGCGAGGGCCTCGGCACGCGCTGGGAGAGCGACGACCGGGAGCGGACGGGCCTTCGCGAGGAAGACGGCCGCTCGGTCTTCGCCGAGGCGATCGCGCCGCCGCCGCGCCTCGTCGCAGTCGGGGCAGGCGACATCGCCGAGGCGCTGTGCGCGCTCGCGCGCCCGCTCGGCTGGCACACGGTCGTCGTCGATCCGCGCGCTGGCCTCGCGACCCGGGAGCGGGTGCCGAGCGCCGACGAGCTCGTCGTCGCCTGGCCGGACGAGATCGAGGTCGACCCCGAGACGGCCGTCATCTCGCTCGTGCACGAGGAGCGTCTCGACATCCCGGCGCTCCGGCGAGGCGTCGAGGGCGGAGCCTTCTACGTCGGCGCGCTCGGCTCGAAGCGCGCGCAGGAGAAGCGGCGCGGGAAGCTCGGTGCGGCCGCCGATCACGTCCGCGGGCCCGTCGGCCTCGACCTGGGCGGCGAGACGCCGGCCGAGATCGCGCTCGAGATCCTCGCCGAGATCCTCGCTGCGCAGAAGCGCGGCGCGACGCCTGCCGGCACCGCGCCCGAGCAGCTCGCCGCCCGCGGCTAGCGGTCCCCCACCGCCGCCTCGAGCGGCGCGACGCCCGCCGCCGCGAAACCCGCCGCGAGCATCCCCACGCCGAGCGCGAAGTGCAGCCAGTTGTCGGCGGGGTTGACCGGGAGCCACTCGAGCGCGCCCATCACGCCGACGAGCCAGACGACGAGGAAGACGATCCCGCCGAGGAGCAGATAGGCGCGGGCGCCCTCGATCGTCGTCGCCGCCACGAGGCCGACGCCGTAGGCGAGGTGCAGGAGATTCTGCAGGACCGAGGTCTGGAAGACGCCGAAGAGCTTCGCTCCCGAGCCGTGCCCGGCGAAGCTCAGGTCGCCGTATTGCGTCGTGATCCCGGGCACGAAGCCGAGGACGCCGACGAGCAGGAGGGCCACGGCGACGAGCGCGGCGGTCGATCGAAGCGCGTTGCGATCTCGCATCTCTCCTCCTGGTCGACGTGGAACCCGAGGCTTGCGAGTTCCGGGAGCGGGCGGGGCTTCCTGCCCGCTCCCGGGTCGCTCTCGCGCGTCCGCTCCCTCTGCGACGACGGCTACGATCCGGCGGTGCGCATTCGTCCGTCCCACGTCGTTCTCGTCGCTGCGCTGGCGATCACCGCTGCCGGGTGCGGCTCCTCGGGCTCGAACTCGACGAACGCGTCGGGCGACACGGGGAAGACGTCGACGTCGCTCGTCGCGAAGGTGACCGACGCGAAGGCGCAGGTCGAGGGCAAGAAGGTGGTCGCCTCCGCCAAGGTCGAGCAGGGCGGTAAGCCCGGCGAGCACCTCGAGCTGAAATGGGGCCTCGTCGACGCCATCTCCGGCGTGCGGGCGTCGAAGCAGGACGAGGTCGCCGCGAAGTACGTCACGACCTCGGAGGTGAAGGACGAGACGGCGACGATCAGCTTCAAGCTGCCGGTGCCGACCGACTACCTCGTGCACTTCGCCCTCTACGCGCCCGACGGCACGTATCTCAGCTCGTCCGACAGCGACGTCTTCACCGTCAGCTCGCCCGGCTGACCCCGGCCGCACGCCGAGGCCCTACTCCTACGCCGCACTCCTACGCCGCGGCGGCGAGCTCGTAGTGGAGCCGCCTGAATCGCGGCTCGCAGGCGGCGAAGACGTCGACGATCCGCGGGTCGAACTGACTGTTCCTGCACGCCTGCAACTCCGATACCGCGCTCTGCCACGGTTGAGCGCGCCGGTACGGACGATCGCTCGTGATCGCGTCGATCGCGTCGGCGACGGCGAAGATTCGCGCCCCGAGTGGGATCTCGTCCCGCGCCAGGCCGTCCGGATAGCCGTTGCCGTCCCACCGCTCGTGGTGAGAGCGCACGACGCCCATCCCTTCGCCCTCGAGCAGCGTGATCTCGCGCAGGATCTCGGCGCCGAGCTGCGGGTGTCGCTGCATCAGCCGCCGCTCGTGCTCGCTGAGCGGCCCGGGCTTGTTGAGGACGTCGCCGGGGATCCCGATCTTCCCCACGTCGTGGAGCAGGTAGCCGTATTCGACACTCGGATCGTCGAGCAGGCTTCGGTCGACGGCGTCGGTCAGCGCGAGCGCGTATCGCTGCACGCGCAGCGAATGCGTGCCGGTGGCCGGATCCTTCGCCTCGAGCGCATTCGCGAGCGCTGCAACCGTCTGCCGGTACGCGACCTGCAGGAGCCGCCGCTGCTCTCGCTCCACCTGGAGCAGGCAGTTGAGGTCGCGCGCGTACACGAGCAACTGCTCGCCGGCGTCCTGCTCGCGCGGCCCGGCTTCGGGAAGCGTGATCCGGATCGCGTGCCGGTCGATCAGCCCGATCAGGTCGAGCGGGCTGAACGGCTTGCGGAGGAGCGCGTCTGCGCCGGCTGCCCGCGCGGCCTCGACGGTCGTGTCGGCCCCGGTCAGCAGGATCACGTTCGCCTCGACGAGGCCGGAGCGCTTCAGCTCGCTGCACCACTCGAGGCCGCTGAGACCGGGCAGCCCGACGTCGAGCACGACGATGTCGGGCCGCCAGAACCGCGCCAGGGCGGAGGCCTGCTCGGCCGACGAGGCCTCCTCGACCTGGAACTCGTCCGCGCCGAGCGTCGTCCGGACGAGGAGGCGGAGCGCGGGGTCGTCGTCGACGATCAGGACCCGCTTGCGCGGGCGCTCGGCCGGCGGCGCGAAGTCCTCGCTCTCCGCGGGAGCGCCCGGCAGCCCGGTCGCGTGTGACTCCGAACCTGCGTCGGGCGGCTCCATGGCAGTGAGCACGGCCCGGATGCGGCGATCCTGCAGCGTCGCGTCCGGGCGGGCTCCCAGCGCGGCGAGCGCGCCGATGAACATCGAGACGGCGACCGAGACGGACGTCCAGGCGACGAGGCCGACGACGATCCAGATACCCCACTCCAGCAACTCAAGCCCCTTTCCGTCCTTCGAAGTCCGTCCCGGGGCCGCAGGAGGAACTACCGTCCGGCACATCTTCCTCGAGAACCGCCGGAGGGAAACCCAAAAACCTCGAAGTTCACTCGTTCGAGGGACAGTGCGGCGGCGCGTACGCCGGTTCGGGGATCCGGTGCTACCCGAAGCGAGAGATGACAGCGGGAGGGGCGCGCGCCTAGGCTGAGCTCGCACCTTGCACCCTCTCCCGCAAGGAGCCTCAGATGAGGAGGGGCCGGAAGCCGCAGCCGGCCTCTCCTCTCATTCTCTCTCGTTCCGTTGATGTCGCAGGTCGCTCGTGTAAGCCGGCGGCAAAACGGACTCGCCTGCGGGCAGCGTGTGAATTAGGCTCGGCCCGGACGTGGAGAAGAAGCCCAGCACCGACTCGACGCCCGCTCCGCGCCCGCAGCCCGGCGCGCGGCGCAGCGCTCACCGGGGCGCGCGCTCCGCGCTCACCCTGACCGACGCGCAGCGGGCGGCGTTCATCGCGAGCATCGACCGCCAGATCGCCGAGATCGACCGGCGAAAGAACGCCAAGGACGCCTGACAGAGCGGGCGGAGCCCCCGACGGCTGATCCGCCGCGGGCTCGACGCCGGTGCTCGCAGTACGCAGACCCCCGGTCTCGTCCCCCAACGAGGCCGGAATGCGTCCTCGAATCATAGACGGTGATCCGAGCTCCCGATCGCCGCCGTCAACCTCAGTTGGCCGAGCACGGACTCCGGTACGCGTGACAAAGTCCGATCGTTGCCGATCACCCTGGCCCTCCCGCACGGCGCGCGTCACGAGCTCGGGAACGACGACGCACGTCTCCTCGCGCGCCGGCTCTGGCAGGTCGGCGCCGCGGGGCTAGCGCCGCGCGGACCAGCGCTCGCCGCGGCGATCGCGGACGCGTTCGTGGGTGACTTCACCGTCGAGGTGCGCGAGGCGGATCTCGGGGCGCTCCGGGCCGTGCTCTTCCGGCTCGGAGCGACCATGAGCCTCTCTCCCGGGCTCGCCGCGCTCCAGGCGGCGCTCGGCCCGGCTAGTGCAGGTCGGTGAAGCGGATCTCGTCGTAGGGGAACCAGCTCGACTCGCCCGAGGAGGCGAAGACGTTCGTCGAGCCGGCGAGGGCGTGCGCCGCGGCCGAGACCGTCTCCTGCGCCGCCGCGAGCTCGGCGTCGGCCTCGACGTCGCCGGCGGTCAGGACACCGCCGTTTTTCCGCGCCAGCTCGATCAGTCGCTCCGTCGCCGCCTCGAAGGTCACAGGCCTATTCTTGCAGGCATCGGCGGCCAACCGGCCCCCCTGACATTCGTGTCCATTTACACGGGCCGGCCCGGCCTGGTAAAGATGCGCTCTACGGGGCGGCGTGTGCTGCTTGCCGAGGTCGGAGCGGTAGCCGCAGCCCCTCTCGGGCCTTGCGGACTGCGAGCCGCACGCGCTGCCCCGAAAGTCTCTCGTCGCCGCGTTCAACGACTGCCGCCTCACCCGGGCTCGGGCAGTGCGTCCACGCAGGAAAACGGACGTTTACGGAGCCCCAGAGCGGGTGAAAATGGATCGTACTACGATCTACATTGAAGGAGGCTTCACACCATGAGCACACTCGACGAGCGGCAGCGGACAGCGTTCGCCGGTGTCGAGGAGTCGGCCTGGGAGGACGGCTTCGCCCGGCCGCGGGTGTTCCTGCAGCCGATCGCGGCACCGTCGATTCTCGGCCTCGCCGGGTTCGCCGGGGCGACCTTCATGGTCGCCTCGAACCTCGCCGGTTGGTGGGGCTCCCCCACCTCGGGCCTGGCGCTGGCACCGTTCGCCGCCATGTTCGGCGGGCTGGCGCAGTTCCTCGCGGGCATGTGGGCCTACAAGGCCCGCGACGGGATCGCCACTCTCGCCCACGGCACCTGGGGTGCGTTCTGGCTCGCCTACGGCATCCTCAACATCCTGCTCGCGACGCACGTGCTGACCGCGCCGACGCCGTGGTACCACGATCCGGAGGTCGGCTTCTGGTTCTTCGCGCTCGCGATCACGACCGCGATCGCAGCCGTTGCCGCGACGACGGAGGGCCTCGCCCTGACGGCGGTTCTCTCGACCCTCGCGGCGGGCTCGGGAATCCTCGCCGGCGGCTACATCTACGGCTCCCACGGCTGGGTTCAGGTCGCAGGCTGGGTGCTCGTGTTCTCGGCCGGCTTCGCCTGGTACGCCGTCGCGGCGATGCTGCTCGAGGCCGTCACGGGCCGCGCGCTGCTGCCGATGTTCAAGACCTCGAAGCCGGCGAGCCGCGCCGGCGGCAAGCTCGCACGCCGCCCGATCGAGCTCGAATGGGCGGAGCCCGGCGTGAAGATGGGCCAGTAGTACGGAAAGGCGATCCGAAGGCCAGGTGGACGGCCCGCGCGAGCGGGCCGTCTGCTTCGGGCGACGGCGGGGGTGGGATTTGAACCCACGAGGGACGTGAGCCCCTAGCGGTTTTCAAGACCGCCCCGTTCGGCCGCTCCGGCACCCCGCCTGGACGAGGGCTAACGCTACTGGGCGCGCGTCGTCTCGGCGCGCGTCTTCTCACAGCCGAGGCGCGGCGGCGCGCCGAACTCGTGCAGCGGCTCGGGTACGGCGATCGAGCCGTCCTCGTCCTGGAAGTTCTCCAGCACGGCGATCAGCGCCCGCGCGGTGACCGCGGTCCCGTTCAGCGTGTGCACGTGCTCCGGCTTGCCGTCTCGGCGGAAGCGGATGTTCAGCCGGCGAGCCTGGTAGCCGGTCGTGTTCGACGTGGAGGTGATCTCGCGGTAACGCGACTGGCCGGGGAACCATGCCTCGATGTCGTACTTCTTCGCGGCCGACGCGCCGAGGTCGCCGGCCGCGATGTTGAGCACGCGGTACGGAAGCCCGAGCTCCTGGACGAGCTCCTCCTCGATCTCGAGCAGCCGCTCGTGCTCCTCGCGCGAGCGCTCCGGCTCGCAGTAGACGAACATCTCCACCTTGTCGAACTGGTGCACGCGGAACATCCCGCGGGTGTCCTTGCCGGCGGCGCCCGCCTCCCGGCGGAAGCACGTCGAGAACGCGACGTAGCGGAGCGGAAGCCCGTCGAGCACCTCGTCGCCGTGAAACGCAGCCGCGGGGACCTCCGACGTGCCGACGAGGTAGAGGCCGTCCTGCGGCACCTCGTAGAAGTCGCCCTTCTCGGACGGGAAGAAGCCGGTGCCGTACATCGCGTCTGCGCGGACGAGCACCGGCGGGAGCACCGGCACATGGCCCTTCTGCACGATCCGCTGGAGCGCCCAGCGGTAGAGCGCGATCTCGAGCAACGCGACGTCGCCGACGCGATAGACGAACCGGGAGCCCGAGACCTTCGCGCCCCGCTCGACGTCGATCCAGCCGTGCGCCGCAGAGAGGTCGAGGTGGTCGCGTGCCTCGAAGCCGAAGACGGGTGGCTCGCCGACCAGCCTGACCGTGACGGCGTCCTCCTCGGTGTCGCCGTCAGGAGTGTCCTCGGCGGGCGGATTCGGCACGCGATCGAGAAGCGCCTGGACGCCGGCCGACGCGTCGGCGAGCTCCGCCTCGAGCGGCTGCAGCTCGCTCTTGATCGCCGTCAGCTCCTCGAGCTGCTCCGCCGTCGGCTTCCCCTTCAGCTTCGTCCTCGCCCGCAGCTCGTCGACCCGCTGCTGGGTCGCCCGCCACCGCTCGTCCGCCGCAAGCAGCTCGTCGAAGACGGCTGCAGCGCCCTTGCGCGCGAGCGCCGCACGGTAGGTGTCCGGGTCTGC
>Ga0070684_100002170_pt1 | contig 14480 bp, 14 predicted proteins | sample KBSC723LmetaG_FD_65653 | JGI IMG/M metagenome (GOLD analysis project Ga0070684, IMG submission 65653) | Corn rhizosphere microbial communities from Kellogg Biological Station, Michigan, USA - KBS C7.2-3L metaG | ecosystem: Host-associated > Plants > Roots > Rhizosphere ...
AAGACCTTGGCCTGGCGAAGGTCGGGCGACGTCTCGACCCCGGTCACGGTCACGAACCCGATCCGCGGGTCCTTCAGCTCGCCGATCGCCTCCGCCAGCGTCTCCCGGATCGCCTCGTTCACGCGCCGCATGCGCTCACTCATCTGGCACCACCACGCTTTTCTCCGCTGACACGACCTCGTACTCCTGGCCGTTCAGGTAGCGCACCGCCTCCTCGAGCAGCCGGTCCGCCTCGTTGTGCTCACGGGCCACGCAGGCGATCGTCAGTCGAGCCCGTTGCCAGAGATCGTGATGGTCGACCTCCGCCACCGATGCGCCGAAGCGGTTCTGGAGCTGGGCCTTCGCCGACTTCACGTACTTGCGCTTGCCCTTGAGCGATCCCGCCTCCGGGAAGTGGAGCTCGACGGTGAGGATCCCGACGAAGCCGGTGCTCAGGTCGCTGCCGGAGTCGATTCCGGCGCGGCGCTCAGGTCGGTCCGCTCCACCTGGCGCACCTCGTAGACCTCGAGCACGTCGCCTTCCTTCACGTCGTTGAAGCCGTCGAGGAGGATGCCGCACTCGAAGCCCTCCTCGACCTCGCGGACGTCGTCCTTGAAGCGCTTCAGCTGCGAGATCGTCGTGTCGTAGATGACGGTCCCGTCGCGCACGACGCGCACCTTCCCGTTGCGGCGCACGACACCGCTCGTCACCATCGAGCCCGCGATCGTCCCGAGCCGCGACACACGGAACAGCTGCCGCACCTCGGCCTCGCCGAGTGTCTCCTCGGTCGTGACCGGCTTCAGCATGCCGACGAGCGCCTGCTCGATGTCCTCGGTCAGGCGGTAGATCACGTTGTACGTCCGGATCTCGACGCCCTCGCGCTCGGCCAGCGCGCGCGCCGCAGCGCTCGGCCGCACGTTGAACCCGACGATCATCGCGTTCGACGCAGTCGCGAGCATGACGTCGTTCTCGGAGATGCCGCCGACGCCCGTGTGGATGACGTTCACGCGCACCTCGGGATGCTGGATCTTCTGCAGCTCGGAGACCGCGGCCTCGACGGATCCGTCGACGTCGGCCTTGATCACGAGGTTCAGGTCCTGAACGGCGCCCTCTTGCATCTGCGAGAAGAGCGTGTCGAGCGAGACGCCCGACGGGCGGCGCTGCGCGAGCTGCTCGCGCCGCACCCGCTCGCCGCGCACCTGCGCGAGGTGCCGCGCCTGACGGTCGTTCTCGACGACGCGGGCGAAGTCGCCCGCCGCCGGAGGCTGGTCGAAGCCGATGATCTCGACCGGATCGCCCGGGCGCGCCTCGTCCACCTTCTCGCCGCGATACGTGTGCAGCGCGCGGACCTTGCCCCACGCGTCGCCGGCGACGATCGGGTCGCCGACGTGGAGCGTGCCGCGCTGGACGAGCATCGTCGCGACCGGGCCGCGGCCCACGTCGAGCCGCGACTCGATGATCGGGCCTGAGGCCTCCGCGGTCGGGTTCGCCTTCAGCTCGAGCTCGGCGTCCGCGACGAGCAGCACCTTCTCGAGCAGGTCGTCGAGGTTCTGCTTCTCACGGGCCGAGACGTCCGAGTACTGCGTCGAGCCACCCCACTCCTCGGGCTGCAGCTCCTCCTGGGTGAGCTCCTGGCGCACGCGCTGGGGATCCGCGTCGGGCCGGTCGATCTTGTTCACCGCGACGACGATCGGCACCTTGGCCGCGCGCGCATGGGCGATCGACTCCTGCGTCTGCGGCTTGACGCCGTCGTCGGCCGCGACGACGAGGACTGCGATGTCCGTCACCTCGGCGCCGCGGGCACGCATGGCGGTGAACGCCTCGTGACCCGGCGTGTCGAGGAACGTGATCTTGCGGCCATCGTGCTGCGCCTGGTACGCGCCGATGTGCTGCGTGATCCCGCCTGCCTCGGTCTCGACGACCGACGCTTCGCGGATCGCATCGAGCAGCGTCGTCTTGCCGTGGTCGACGTGACCCATGATCGTCACGACCGGCGGCCGATCGACGAGGTCCTCGGGCGCGTCCTCGAAGACCTCCGGGAGCTCGTCCTCCTCGGCGACGTGCTTGATCGTCACCTCGCGCTTGACCTCGGTCGCGATCAGCTGCACCGCCTCATCGGAGAGCGACTGCGTGATCGTGACCATCTCGCCGAGGCCCATCATGATCTTGATGATCTGGGCCGCCGCGACGCCGAGCGCCTGCGACAGATCCTTCACGGATACGCCGGAGGGAACCGTGACGGGGCCGGTCGGCTGCGGGCCAGGCTGCGACTTCGGGCGCGGCTCGGTGCGCTCGCGGGCCTGGCGCGAATCCTGGCGCGGCCTCGCTGCGCCGCTGTCGATGACCACGCGGCGCTTGCGCCCACCCGGCGCCTGGCGCGGGCGGACGGGCCTGTTCGGCCGGTTTCCTTTCGAGTTTCCCTTTGAATCAGCCATTTCTGTCCCCTCTAGTGTAAAGGCGAGCAAGATCCCGATCGATTCGGACTGGTGTCCGGAGCGTGCGGGCGAAGCCGCGGTTGGCCGCGGCCCGCTCGAAGCACTGGAGCCGCCGGCACGTGTAGACGCCGCGCCCGGGCTCGTGTGCGCCGGGCGTCAGCACGCCCTCGCGGGCGACGAACCGGACCAGCTCTGACTGCGGCGCTTTCCGTCCGCACCCCGTGCAGGTACGGATCGGCGCCGAGCTCACGCGGGAGAGCTTTGCCCCTCCTCGTCGGAGCTCGACTCCTCGACGGCGACCGGAACCTCCGCCTCGAGTGGAGCCTCCTCCAGCTCTGCCTCGGTCTCGACCTCGGGGGCTGCTTCGGCGACGACCTCTTCGGCCTCGGCTGGAACCCCGTCCGGAGCCTCGCCTGGAACCTCTTCCGGAGCCTCTCCCTCGACCTCGTCGCTGATGCCGCCGACGACCTGCGACGCCTCGAGCTCCTCACCGGCGGCCTCACGGTCGGCCAGCTCGCGGTGTGCGGGGATCCCGCAGAAGCGCGAGCTTGGCAACGCGGCGTTCGGGCAGCGCTTCCCGTTCGCGAGGATCGCGATGCAGCGACCGGAGAACTCCTCGCCGCTGTCGCCGCCCCCGAACGCGGCCTCGGCCTCGGCTTGCGCGAACTCGGCGTCGGACTGGATGTCGACCTTCCATCCGGTCAGGCGCGCGGCCAGCCGGGCGTTCAGGCCCTCCTTCCCGATCGCCAGCGCGAGCTGATCCTCGGGGACGATGACCGTCGCCTCTTTCGTCTCGTCGTCGACGAGCACCTCGCGCACGCGGGCGGGCGAGAGCGCCTTCGCGATGAAGCGCGCAGGCTCGGTGTTCCACGGAATGATGTCGATCTTCTCGCCGCGCAGCTCGGAGACGACCATGCGCACGCGCGAGCCTCGCGGCCCGACGCAGGCACCGACCGGGTCGACGCCCTGGGCGTGCGACTCGACGGCGATCTTGGAGCGGTAGCCGGGCTCACGGGCGACACCGCGAATCTCGACGAGCCCGTCGGCGATCTCCGGCACCTCGATCTCGAACAGCGTGCGGATCAGCTCGGGATCGCGCCGCGAGAGGATGACCTGTGGGCCCTTCGTCCCGGAGCGCACCTCGGTGATGACGGCCTTGATCCGGCTGCCCTGCTCGTAGCGCTCGCCGTCGACCTGCTCGGAGCGCGGGAGGAGCGCCTCGACCTTGCCGAGGTCGACGAGCACGTTGTTGCGGTCGCCGGCCTGCTGGACGATCCCGGTCACGACCTCGGTCACGCGGTCGACGTACTCGTCGTACATCATCTCGCGCTCGGCCTCGCGGATCCGCTGCAGGATGACCTGCTTGGCGGTCTGCGCTGCGATGCGCCCGAAGTCGTGCGGCGTGACGTCCTCGCGCTGGACCTGATCCTCGGGAACCTCGGACCAGTCGATGTCGAGGTCCTCGTCGTTGATGAGCGTGTGCGAGCGCTCGCCGTTCTCGGCCTCCAACGCCTCGAGCTCGGTCAGCGCGCGCTCCCGGGCCTCTTCGATCAGGCGCTCCTCGATGTCCGAGGGCAGCTCGATCGAGTAGACGCGGAAATCGCCCTCGTTGTCGAGCTCGACGGTCGCGTGGCGCGAAGCGCCGGGTGTCTTCTTGTACGCGGCGAGCAGCGCGTCCTCGAGAGCGTGGATCAGGGTCTCGCCCTCGATGCCCTTCTCTTTCTCGATGACGCGAACCGCCTCGATGATCTCTCTGCTCATCTCGCTCCCTCCTCGATCAGGTTGCCTCGCACGATCGAGTCGTACGGGATCTCGACCGGGTCGCCCTTGCCGGAGTCGACGCGGAGCGTTTGCTCACCCGCGCCGACGAGCTGGCCACGAACGCGCTTGCGGTCGGCGGTGCGAACGGCAATCGTTCGCCCGACGACGCGCTCGAAGTGCGGACGGCGCCTCAGCGGGGGCTCGGAGCCCGGCGACGAGACGTCGATCGCGTAGTCGTTGAGATAGTCGCGGAGGGTTTCGGTGACGCGCTCGCAGAGCTCGTGGTCGACGCCCTGCGGATGGTCGACGAAGACCGTCATCCGCTCGGGGCCGGAGAGCTCGAGCGCGAGGACCTCGACTCCGGGCAGGCTGCGCTCGACGCGCGAGGAGACCTCGCGGTACAGCGTTCGTTCCTTGTCGTACAGATCCGTCACCTTGCCCTCTCAAAAAAAACGGGCGCGGCGCGCCCATTTCGAACTGCCTGAAATGTGGTGGATCCCAGGATAGCAAGGCTCCTGCGCGCCCCGTCACCCGGATTCCTGTCCGAAACCGACGGTTCGCTGCTCGTCGTAATAGACGTTCGGAGATGATGCGCTCGGTGCCGCGGCGAATCCTTTTCGGCCTGATCGTCGTCGCGGCCCTCTCCGCCTTCGTCGCGTCGTCAGCATCGAAGCGCGGCGCCGCACCATCGGCTCCGAACCAGAGCTGGCTTGCCTACGGCCACGACGCGCAGCTGACGAACTACCTCAAGCCCGGGCTCACGACAGCCGCCGCGCGCCGGCTGAAGCAGGTCTGGGCGAAGAAGCTCGACGGCGGCATCGCAGCGTCCCCGCTGTACATCAGTGGCTCGACCCGAGTTTCGTCCCTCAAGACGGACACGCTGATCGTCGCCACCGAGAGCGGCGCGGTTTACGCGCTTCGGCCGGGGAGCGGGAAGGTGGTCTGGACGCGGACGCTCGGGGTCGTCTCCTCGACGGGTGGCTGCGGGCCGTGGGGGATCAGCTCGACCGGGGCCGTCGACCTGAAGCGAGGCGTCGTCTACATCATCTCCGCCGATGGCTGGCTCCACGCGCTCAATCTCCGCACGGGCGGGGACAAGCGCGGCTGGCCGGTCTCGATCACGTCCGACAACTCGAACGCGGAGTACGTCTGGGGCGGCCTGCGCCTGCTGCGCAACACCCTCTACGTCCCCGTCGCCTCGTACTGCGACGTGCGCGGAGACGACGGCAGGCTGGCAAACGGGAGACTCGTCGCGGTCAACGTCGATCGGGCGGCACAGGTCGGAGTCTTCGACCCGGTGCCAGGTGAAGAGAACCTGGGCGGGATCTGGGGCTGGGGCGGCGTGTCGGTCGACCCGGCCGGGAAGCTGCTCTACACCGGCACAGGGAACTCGTACGTGTTCGACCCGAGTTGCAACTGCATCGTCGACGACGCGTTCTACGGCGACAGCATGGTCAAGTTGACCCCGGACCTGCAAGTTGTGGGCTCGAATCGCCCCACGGGCTACCCGCCCACCGGAGATCTCGACTTCGGGAGCGCGCCGCTCCTGTTCCGTCCGACGGGCTGCCCGCCGCTCGCCGCCGCCAACAGCAAGTTCGGCGCCACGTTCGTTTGGAACCGCGATGCCCTGAAGAACGGGCCCGTCACCGCCATGCTGATCGGGGGAGACATCGCCTTCGTCGGACAGCCGAGCTACTCGCCGGCGCTACGGATGATCTTCATCGCGGGCGAGAACCGGCCCTGGGTTCCCCCGTACCCCGGGCACGGAGTGACGGCGTTCACGATCGATGCGCACTGCCGCCACTTCGACATGCGCTGGCGCGTGCACGTCGGCGCCGGCACTGCGCCGCCCCCGATCGTCCTCGGAGACGTCGTGATCGCTGCGGGAGGCTTCGGAGGAGGCTATGCGGCAATCGCGGCTCGCACCGGAAAGGTGCTCTGGCGCTTCGAGACCGGCGTTCCCGCTCTGGCTCCGGTCATTGCTTCGAAGGGCCGGATCTACGCCGGCGACTTCGGGGGGACCCTCCGCGTATTCGCCCCGAAGCCGCTCGGTTAGCTTCCTGGTCGGGATCGGTCGCGGCGTGACGCAGGACCAGCCGCAGGCCAGGCCGTAGCAGCCTCAGCCGTCGAGGACGATGGTCACCGGGCCGTCGTTCACGAGCTCGAGGCTCATGCGGGCGCCGAAGAAGCCGGTCGCCACGGTGACGCCGGAGGCCCGAAGCGCTGTGCAAAAGCTCTTGTAGAGCGGCTCGGCGAGCTCCGGCGGAGCGGCGTCCGAGAAGCTCGGCCGGTTGCCCGTCGCGGTGTCGGCGATCAGCGTGAAGTTGCTCACGACGAGCACCGAGCCGCCCGCGTCGAGGACGCTGTGGTCGAACTTGCCCTCGTCGTTCTCGAAGATCCGCAGGCGCGCGACCCGGCCCGCGAGGCGCTCCGCGGCCACCTCGTCGTCTCCGCGCTCGACGCCCAGGAGCACACATAGCCCGGTGCCGATCTCCCCCACGCTCTCGCCCTCCACGTACACGCGCCCTTCCGCGACGCGCTGGACGACCGCCCGCAACTACTCGAGCGCCCGCAGACGCTCCGCGTAGTGCTCGCTTCCCGGGCGCAGTGAGCGGGCGAGCTTCAGGTGGCCGCGCGCCTCGCTCGTCCGCCCGAGCTTCTCGAGCGCGCGGGCGAGGCCGTAGTGCGCGTAGTCGTCCGCCGGTGAGAGGTCGACCATGACGCGGAACTCGGACTCGGCCTCCTGGTAACGGCGCAGCCTGAAGTAGGCGATGCCGAGCGCCTCCCGGATCGAGGCCTTCGCCGGCTCGCGGCGTTTCGCCTTCTCGAGCGAGACGGTCGCCTGCGCGGCCATGCCCCGCTTCAGGTGCGCGCGGCCCTTCTGGAACAGGTCGTAGGTCTCGCTCTCGCTCACGACTCCAAGATAGGGAAAGTCACGAGGCCAGGAGCGAGCGCACCGAGAACAGCCCGCGCGCGCGGCGACTGAACGGGATCGCCCGCCGCAGCGCCCGCCGAACCATCCGCAGCTCCGACTTCGCCTCGCGGGCGGCCTCGGCGCTCGCCGCCGGCGGGCCGAAGCGGGCCAGCCCCATGTGCTCCACGAGCCGGCCGGGGTCGACGCCGGTCCTCCGGCGAACGACCTCGCCCAGCTCGGAGATCCCGAGGTTCCCCGGAATCGTGATCCCGACGTCGAGCAGGTACCCGACGAGCTCGCGCCTGCACGCGGTCGCGATCGCCCTCGGGTCGGCGGTCAGGAAGCGGCTGCGCTGGAACACGAGCTTCGCGACGACGAGGAGGAGGACGAGCGCGAGCAGTGCGGCGATCACGACCTGGGCGAGCGGGAAGCCCTTCGCCGACGCGCCGCCGCCGCGAGCCTTCGCCACGTCGCCGCTCGAGGCCGCCTTTGCGCCGCCGAGCCTCTGCCCCGCCGGTCCGAGCTGGTACCGAAGCAGACTGGCCGCCAGCGACGCGCCGATGCTCTTCCTGAGCACCGTGTCGGCTCCTGGGGCGTCGAACGAGATCGACGAGGTCGTGTACGACCCCCCGAGATTGCCGCGTCCCGGAGTCGGGTCGAACGGAAGCCACCCGTAGCCCTTGAACCAGACCTCGACCCAGGTGTGCGCATTCCGGTCGTTGACGCGCCAGGTTCCCTTCTCCGCGTCGTAGGCGCCGCTCGTGAAGCCAGCGGCGACGCGCGCCGGAATCCCGAGATAGCGGAGCATGAGCGCCATCGTGCCGGCGAAGTGCTGGCAGTAGCCCTGTTTCGTCCGCAAGACGAACGCGACGAGCGGCGGCATGCCGGCGACCTGAGGCGGGTGCTCGTTGTAGCTGAAGCCTCCACTCGAGCGGAGCCAGGCTTCGATCGCCACGGTCGCGGCATACGGGTTCGTCGCATTCCCGCCGATGTCCTGGGCCGCCCGGTAGATCGGACGGTACGGCTGGAGCTGTGGATCGTCGAAGGCATGGCTGATCCACTGTTGGTGCTGAAAGGTCCCGAACGGCGGAACGACCTTTCCGAGACCGACCTCGAGATACGGGCCGTCGGGATAGATCTGCGGCGGGTAGCGCGGCGGCGACTTCGCGAGCAGCGAGGGCCTGGGCTGTGGCTGGAATCCCCAGGCGTTGTACTCGGTTCCGCGAGACAGCGGCTGCAGAACCTCTGCCACTCCGCCCTGGAAGTAGGCGACGCGGTCCAGGGAGTTGCCCTCGTACGCGACCGGGCCGCTCGGGCTGATCACGTGGGTGTCGCGGAGCGCGTCGATGTGCACCGTGGCCTCGATCCACTTCGCCTGCGCGGGGTCGCGAGCGCGCTCCGGGAGGAGGGGATCGTCGGTGAGCAGGTCGCGCGACCCGCCGGACGGCCTGAACGCTTCGGTCGGGAGCAGGTCCTCCTTCCAGGCGTCGTCAACGAACGTGTCGAGCGTCGTCGCCCGCCAGTAGACGGCGCGCCGGTCGCTCGTCTTGACCGTGAACACGCGGGTCCGTTTCTTCGGGAAGTTCACGCCGCGATAGTTCGCGTTCCAGACGTACTCGACGTTGACCGACGGACCTGAGTGCGTCGAGAGGTCCCACGTCTGCCAGTTGATGAACTGCGCCTTTGCGACGCCGTTCCAGCTCGAGGCGACCAGCGCCGTCAGGGCGAGTACGGTCGCCACGAGGACCTGCGGCGCTCCGCGGCGTGACGTGGTGCCGAGCCGCGCCACGAGCGCGAGTGCGGCCAGGAGCAGCAGCACGCCTCGCCCGAGGTCGTCGTGACCGGGGAAGATCGTCGCCGGCCACCCGGCTCCGGCGACGAGCACGAGGCTCGCGAGGAGCGGACGGCGCGAGGCGATCGCCAGCGACGCGAGTGCCGTGAAGGCAAAGATCGCGAGCAGGACGACGCCGTCCATCAGGCGATGCTGCGTCGGGTCGAACGGGACGAGCACGTCGTAGAAGTCGAGGAACCCGCGTCCCGTGCGGCTCAGCACTTTCCCCAGCGCGTACGGCCTGACGTCGAGCGCGATCGACCAGGCCGCGATCAACGCCACTCCCGCGCCCGCGAGCCGGAGCTTGAGCGAGGGGAAGAGGGCGGGCGCGACCCCGAGGAGAACCATGAGCCCGAGCTCGACGGCCGAGCGGCTCGTCTCCAGCCGCCCCCAGTTCCAGGCGATGAGCAGCCCGAGCAGCACGGAGAAGATCGCCGTCTTAGCCACTGGCTGCACGCGCCTCCTCGAGCCCACTCAGCTTCGCCGCGAGGTCGTCGCCGCGCTGGAGCGCGACAACGGGGACTCCCCCGGCCTGGAGCCGCAGCAGCGCAGGCTCGCGCAAGGCCTCCCGCTCACCGCCGTTGAAGCTCGCCGCGTCGACGAGCACGAGCGACACGGGGCGCCGGGCGAAGGCGCGATCGAGCATGGCATCGACGAGCCGAAGTTCGAGCGCGGCCGTGACGACCACGAGCTCCACCGCCTGCAACGCCGGCGACGCGTCCCGCTCGAGGAAGCGCGCCAGCGAGTCGGTGCCGGTCGGCTCCGCGGCCGCGAGCAGCTCGAGCGCGGTCCGCCACTCACCGTCGATCGATCCGACCTGGCAGGTCTCGGGCGGCGAGGAGGTGATGCTGAGCAGCGCCCGCCGTCCGCGCAGCGCGTTCGCGCGCAGGATCGAGCCCGCGGCCCGCACCTGGACGTCGAACGACTCGCCCACGACGGCGCGGCCGTCCGCGTCGAGCAGCACGGCGATCTCGTCGTGCGGCATGTCCTCGAGCTCCTTGACCATCAGCTCGCCGCGCCGAGCCGTCGTCCGCCAGTGCACCTTGCGGAGCGACTCGCCTTGCTGGTACTCGCGGACACTGTGCAAATCGAAGCCGGCCGTCCGGCGCAGCACGACGTGGCCGCCGGCCAGCGTCACGCCGAGCTCCGAGAAGACGTGATCGAGCTCGACGAGGCGCGGGTAGACGAGGAGCGTCGACTCGGCACCCAGCCCCTGCTCCGCCCGCGCGAGCCCGAAGGGATCCTCGAACACGGCCCGCACGGCATCGAACCGGTAGCGGCCGCGGGGAACCGCCGGCAGGACATAGCGCACGACGAGCTCGCGCCCGCGCCGGTTCAGCTCCACGCGGCGCTCGCCGAGCCTGCCGATCTGCTCGTACACCTCCAGCGTGCGGGGACCGGGATTCCGCTGCGCCTTGGCCTCGAGCCCGATCGTGACGTCGTCACCTTCGATGTACTCCCGAGCGCCGAGGTGACGGCGCAGCGTGACCGGCTGGCGCAGGATCTGGACCCAGAGCCGCGCGCCGACGACCGCCAGCGCGAGGCCGGTGGCGATCGGATACAGCGCGCGTGAGCCGAAGCCCCAGGCGACGAGGTAGACGCCGGCTGCAAGCAGCAGCGCGAGCCGACCGCGGTCGGTCAGCCCCACCATGTCAGGCAGGGACGGGGGTCCGTTCGACTGCTTCGCGCACGAGCTGCTGCGGCGGCGTCCCGTTCGCCCGCGCCTCGGGCCCGAGGATCAGCCGATGCGCGAGCACGGCCGTGGCGACCGCCTGCACGTCGTCGGGCAGCACGTAGTCGCGCCTGTCGGCGAGCGCCCGCGCCTTCGACACCCGCAGCAGCGAGATGCCCGCGCGCGGGCTCGCACCGAGGTAGAGCCGCTGGTCGCTCCGCGTCTGCCCGACGAGGTCGACGACGTAGCGGTTCAGGCTCGGCTCGACGAAGACGCGCGTGGCCTCGTCGATCACGTCCGCGATCCCGGTCGCGTTCGTCACCGGCGTGAGCTCCTCGAGCGGCGGGTCGCTCGTCTGTTCCGAGAGCATGCGCGCCTCCTGGTCCGGCTGCGGATACCCGATGTCGAGCCGCATCGTGAAGCGGTCGAGCTGCGCCTCGGGCAGCGGGTAGGTGCCCTCGTACTCGATCGGGTTCTGGGTCGCCATGACCATGAACGGCCGCCCGAGCGAGTAGCTGACCCCGTCGACCGTGACCTGGTTCTCCTGCATGCACTCGAGGAGCGCGGCCTGCGTCTTCGGTGGGGCGCGGTTGATCTCGTCGACGAGGAGGAGGTTCGCGAAGATCGGGCCGGGCCGGAACTCGAACTCGTTCGAGCGCTGGTTGAAGACGTTGACGCCCGTGACGTCGGACGGGAGCAGGTCGGGCGTGAACTGGAGCCGCGAGAAGGAGCAGTCGAGCGAGCGAGCCATCGCCTTGGCGAGCATCGTCTTTCCGACGCCCGGGAAATCCTCGATGATCAGGTGGCCCTCGCTGACGAGGCAGAGGACGCAGAGCCGGAGCGTCTCGGCCGGGGCGTGAACGACCTTGGCGAGGTTCTCGGCGAGGCGACGGATGAGGTCGGCCGAGTGCTCGGTCGAAGTGGTCGGCTCCTGCATCAGATCAGGTGCTCGACCTCGTCCAGGATCGCGGCGGCGATCGCTTCCTTCGGGGCTTTGTCGACGCGGCGCTCGCCCTGCGCGGAGACGATCACGACCTCGTTCTCCTGCGCGTCGAAGCCCACGTCGTCACGGGACACGTCGTTGTAGACGACGAGATCGACCTGCTTGTCGACGAGCTTCTGGCGCGCACGGTGCAGGCCGTTGTCCGCGGTCTCGGCCGCGAAGCCCACGAGCACCTGGCCGTTCTTGCGGCTCTCACCGAGGCCTCGGAGGACGTCTGCGGTCGGCTCGAGCTCGATCGTCCATGGCTCTTCAGACTTCGGCCGCTTCGCCTCGTCGGTTTGCGACGGGCGGTAGTCGGAGACGGCGGCGGCCATGAGCACGACGTCGGCGCCCGCATGCGCGGTGGTCGCCTGCTGGACGTCGGCGGCGGTCGGCGCCGGGACGAGCTCGATTCCGTCGGGTGGCTCGACGGTGAGGTTCGACGCGATCAGCGTCACGTCCGCTCCGCGGCGCTTCGCTTCTTCGGCAAGTGCGACGCCCATGCGGCCCGACGAGCGATTGCCCACGAAACGAACCGCGTCGAGCGGCTCTCGTGTTCCGCCGGCAGTCACGAGCACATGCTTCCCGCTGAGCGAGCCTTTATGCGCGCCGAGGAGCTCCTGTGCCCGCTCGAAGATCTCCTCCGGCTCGGCCATCCGCCCCACTCCGAGCTCCCCCTCGGCCGTTTCGCCCTCGTCGGGGCCGATCAGCTCGACGCCGCGCTCGCGGAGCGTCGCGGCGTTCGCCCGGGTGGCCGGATGCGACCACATGCGCGGGTTCATCGCGGGCGCGACGAGCACTGGGCCGCGGTGCGCGAGCGCTGCCTCGGTGAGCACGTCGTCGGCGAGCCCGTACGCGAGCTTGGCCATCGTGTTCGCGGTCAGCGGGGCGATGAGGAGCAGGTCGGCGCGCGTCAGGTGCGGGTAGAGGTCCTCCCTGGCGGGCCTGCGGGCGAGCGCCGCGAACGTCTGACGGCGGACGAAGCGGTCGGCGCCGCGCGTGACGAGCGGAACGACGTCGTGCCCGGCCTTGACCAGCAGTCGTGTCAGGTCGCACGCCTTGTAGGCGGCGATGCCGCCGGTCACTCCGAGGAGCACCTTGGCCATGGACACATATTGCCGACTGGGGTCAAGACGGCACTAGCCGATCGCCCGTGATGTTCGTCCTAGTAAGCGTGCTGAGAACGCGCCGCAGCCGACGACGGGCGGCGATCGCTGCCGTGCTCCTGCTCGTCGCCGTTCCGCTGGGCTACCTCGCGGTCCACTACTCGAGCTCGGGCGACCCGCGGAATGCAAACGGGCCGTACGTCAGCGACGCGTTCTACCGCGAGCCGAAGCACGTGCCGTTCACCGCGGAGAAGCGCCGAGCGGTCAGCGTCGTTCTCGCAAAGTTCATCAGCGGCGCCGTGTCGAAGCACGATCTCGCCGGCACGTGGGAACTCGCCGGCCCGGATCTGCGCCAGGGCATCACCCGCGAGGACTGGCTCAAGGGCCGGATCCCGATCGTGCCGTTCGCGGCCTCGAAGCGCGGCCAGGGCGACTGGAGCGTCGTCAACTACTCGTATCCGAACAAGGTCGGCCTCGAGCTCCTCATGTTCCCCGAGCACCGCTCGGGCGAGTTGGCGACCGTGGAGACCGACGTCGTGCGCGGCCAGGACGGCCGCTGGCGGGTCAACTACTGGATGATCACGAAGCTCCACGGCCCGGGCTCCGCGGCGGCCGCGGACTCGGCGTCGGCGATGAGCGAGGGCCCGCCGAACGTCCACAAGCTTCCGGGCAAGAAGAAGGCACACGCGCCCCAGCGTGAGGCGGCAGGCGAAGCCGCTCCCGACCCGACGGGCGGAGTCGAGCACCTCGACGCGAAGTGGCTTCTCGTTCCCGCGGCGATCGTCGTGCTCGCGCTCCTGGCGCTGCTCGGCCTCGGCGTCAAGGCATGGGTCCGCAACCGCAGAGCAGCGGCCGCGTACTCTCGGGCTCGGTAGGCGCTCAGCCCTTGTACGAGTACTTGATCTTGCCCTCGGCGATTTCTTCGAGGGCCATCGTCAAGTAGTTCTTCGAGCGCGACTCCACGAGCGGCGGCGGGTTGTCGTCGAAAGTGCCTTCGCCGAGCTGGTGGTGGTAGTTGTTGATCTGTCGCGCGCGCTTGGCGGCGACGATCACCAGTGCGTAACGCTCGTTGACATTGTCGAGCAGTGTGTCGATGCGTGGGTGGATCACGGTCGAGACATGCTAGCGGAGAGTTTCGAACGCACGATTTCTTCGAGCTGGGTGAGCGCCCGGTCGACGTCGTCGTTGACTACGAGGTAGTCGAACTCGCCCGCCTGGCTCAGCTGCTCGCGGGCCAGCTCGAGCCGCTCCTCGATCTCGCCCTCGCTCTCGGTCGCCCGCTCGCGCAGGCGGCGTTCGTTCTCGGCGAAGCTCGGAGCTTCGACGAAGATCGTGACCGCGCCCGGGACGCTCTGCTTCACGTCGAGCGCGCCCTGTGGCTCGAGGTCGAGCAGCGCGATCCGACCGTGCGACTGGATGCGGTCGATCTCCGAGCGCAGCGTTCCCGAGCGCTGCCCCCACGGGAACTCGACGTACTCGAGGAACTCGCCGCCGGCGACCTTCTCGTCGAAGTCTTCGTCCGAGATGAACCAGTACTCGCGGCCGTCCTCCTCGCCCTCGCGGCGTCCGCGGGTCGTGGCCGAGACAGCGAGCTCGAGGTCCGGGATTTGGCTCAACAGAGCCTTCTCCAGCGTGCCCTTGCCGGCTCCCGACGTCCCCGTGACGACGAAGACGGGCGTTCTACTTGTGGAAGAGCCCAATGAGCTCAGTCCGCTGGCGGTCGGAGAGGCCACCGACCGTCTTCGACTGGCTGATCCGGGCCTGGTTCAAGAATCGTGCGGCCTTGACCCGCCCGAACTT
>Ga0070684_100002171_pt1 | contig 14478 bp, 16 predicted proteins | sample KBSC723LmetaG_FD_65653 | JGI IMG/M metagenome (GOLD analysis project Ga0070684, IMG submission 65653) | Corn rhizosphere microbial communities from Kellogg Biological Station, Michigan, USA - KBS C7.2-3L metaG | ecosystem: Host-associated > Plants > Roots > Rhizosphere ...
CGCAAACGCTGAGCTTCCACACCCACCAACTTCCAAGCCATCCCGTACGCCCCCAACAGTCCAAAACTGTAAAGGATGTGTGGAGACAACTTGTAAAGGATGTCATGGAACTGAACAGCTTTAGCCGGGCCGCTAAGCTGATCGTTCGAATGATCGGGGCTTTAGCCCCTGCTCAACTTCGCGGCCCTTAAACGCGTTTTGCAGCAAGCTGTTAGTGGTGCCACAAGCTTCTGATTCTTAATGATTGCGCTTCAGCGTCTGCGTGAGAACTCCGGTTGAGGTGCTGTTTTGAAAGGGCACAGCTTCTAGCCTGCCCTGAGCGAAGTCGAAGGGTGCCGACTAAGCCCAATAAAATGACGTGGGCTTCAGCCTCTGCGTGAGAACTCCGGTTGAGGTGCGTTTTGAAAGGGCACGGCTTCTAGCCTGCCCTGAGCGAAGTCGAAGGGTGCCGATTAAGCCCAATTAATTGACGTGGGCTTTAGCCCCTGAGGGACGTTTTTCCTGGCTCTCCACGCAGGCTCTTCAGCCCTTGCCATCTCTCGCAACTCTCAAATGCCTTTTTCCGCAGCCTGTTTAGAGTTCTGTCCCCCTGCCCCCTGCCCCCTGCACCCTGTTTGCACCACTATCAGTGCTCCTCAAAAACTCTTGTCAAGCCCCCCATCCGGTCGAAAACCAATCTAATCTACTGAAAATAAAACAGAAAATAAATTTGGCAAACCCTTCCGGTTTTCCCTCCAAATATGCCATGCTTATCTCAGGTAGAAAAGGCCCGGCGGACCCGTCCGCCGGGCCTTTTTTTGGTCGCGCTCAAATGTCTCCCGGTTGCCTTGCGCGGCCCAAAACCATGCAAATTGAAGGCCGCCCGACGCACAATCGCTTCACGTTTTTTTTTCTGACTTCTCTTTTCCTTCGCTTTTGCAAAAGTCTGTGCAATATCCGATAACCTATGCGTTATCAGCCACATACAGCAAGAACGGTGCCGAAAACCAACCCGCCCGATTCGCGGATTCGGCGCCCGGCACCGCTCCCCTTCAAGCCATACTCGACGTGTGCCTATCTCTCCTGGTCCTGATTCTCATCAACCTGCAGAAAGGCCATTCCGAAAGGAATGGCCTCCCTTTGCAATCGGCTCGGCTGAACGGCATGCTGAAAAATGCCGCATATGGGGGTCCCTTTGTCCCTTTGTCTCTCGGCCCCTCGTCCCTTGGTCCCTCTGTCCCTCTTTCGTCCATCGGCCCCTCTGTCCCTCGGCCCCTCGGTCCTTGCCCTACTCTCTGCCCTTTTCCCCCTGGCTCTCCGCCAGCACCTGCTTCACGACCGCCGCAACCCGCTGCAGCATCTCCTCGGCATTGTTCACGAGTTCGCGCATGTCGTTGGACAGATTCGAATGCGTCCCCATCAGGTGAACCGTGAACATCAGCGCCGCCAGCGGATTGTTGATCTCGTGTGCCAGGTGGTTGATGATCGCGTGCCGCGACTCCCACTCCCGCACCTTGCGCTCAGCGGTGGTCAGCCTGCGCTGCTCCAGCAGACTCAAAATGTACACCGCCCACTGCAGCGGCTCGGTCGTGAGCCGGACCGCCCCAACCAGCAGCGGCAGCCTGGAACCATCCGGCAAAATGAACTCCTTCTCGAATGGGACGCACGCGCCGTATTCGCGAATCTGCTCCACCGCGTTTACATCGCGGTGACGAAGATTCTCCGGCGTCATCTCCATCCAGTCGATCTTGCCGTCCATCATCTGCTCTCGCGTGTACTGGATCATCGTCAGCAGCGCGTCGTTGGCATCAATGATGTGATTCTCATTGGCGATCGCAACGCCCAGGTGCGGCGACTTGTACAACAGCGAAACCGATGCCTGCAGCGACTTCGGAATCTGTGCCTGGTATGCCCGAACGGACGTCTCCAGCGCCGCTTCCACGAATTCGCCAATTCTGAAGGTGTCCGGCACCAGGGCGCTCAGATCAATCGAAAGAAGATCCCGCTGAATCGCAGAACTCAGCACCTGCTGCAGCACTCTCGCCTCCGCCACAACCTGCGGAATCGTGTACCCCTGCTCATAGCGCGTACGTCCATGTTTGCGTGCGCTCTCCGTCATAGCGTCGCTCAGAGCATCGACCGAGTCTTCCATTGCTCGCGCCAGCTCTTCAAGCAGCGTGGGTATATGATCCATGCGCTCTTCCCGGCTCAGCTTCAGCGCAGCCACTTCCGGATCGAGGAGCGTGGCCTCCAGCCATCGATTGCACAGAACCGCGCTGTGCGCACGCACAAACTCATGCAGCTTCAAGGGCGCAGCAAGCTTGCTGGCCGAGCGCTTTCCGCTTCTTGTGTCTGAAATTGCCGATAACAACTCGGGCACGTTCAGCGGCTTGGCGAAGTAATTGTCAACTTGCGCCCTGATCGCCCTGATCGCTGACTCAATGTCGGGATAGCCCGTCAGGATGAACGTGCATGCATCGGGCTGCACCCTGCGCATCGCACTCACCACGGTGAATCCGTCGCCCGCCTCACCCACGTTGAGGTCGGCAAGCAAAACGTCGTATTTCTTGCGATTGATCAGCTCCAGCGCCGAAGGCACGGTAGCAACCGCATCCACTTCAAAGCCGCTATACACCAGGACCGATTCAAGGGACCTGAGTACTGCCACGTCATCGTCAACGCACAGAATTCTGGTCTGCATGCACGGTTGGATGCGACCTCGCACGTGCCGGTAACGACAAACGGGTAAGCCTTTGGCGCACTTGCAGTAGGCGGCCGTACCATTGCAGATTCCCGCTTATCCGGGGCATCGCTCCAGCGCTCTGGAACGTTGCCACGCAACGCGCTCAGGGCCTGCGCAGCGCCTCCCGCTTCACGTCCCCCGTCCACAGCAGAAACCGCAGCAGTTCCCAGCGCGATGTCCACACGAACGCGGCCATCTGCCGCAGGGTCAGCTTCTCTGCCCACAGCCCGGAATAGGTTTCTACGCGCCAGCGTAAATACTCGCTGCGCCACGGCCTCAGCCGCGAGCCGCGCGTCGAATTCCAAAGAAAACGGATGGGTTCAAACACGGGAATCTCTTCGTTCCAGTATAGCGATGCCGCGTCTTCCCTGGGGGGCCGCCCTCCTCATCGCCGGCTTTCGCCCTGCCTTACCGCAGCTTGTCAAACAGGCTTCCCGAAGCAATTTGCGAAATCACCGACTCCAGCGCCGTCTGCTGCGTCTGCGCCATCGCCAATTGGATCGCAATGTGCGCCACATCCGCCTGCATCAGATTCGTCTGCGCCGCCGTCAATTGCGTCGACTGCGCGCTCACAGCCCCGCTCGCTGCGTTAAGTTGCGTGATCGAATTGTCGATCGTCACCCGCTGCTGCGATACATATCCGAGCGCCGTGCTCAGCGCCGTCGTATCCGCCACCGCCTGCGAAGTATTCGTGTTCACCCCTGAATAATCGGCAATCAGATTGTTCAGCGCGCCAAATACGCTGGCTGAACCCGGTCCCGAGAAAATCTGATCGCCCGGAACATTCATCTGGATCCGCTGCCCATCAGGCGTTTCCAGAAAGTTCACGCCGCTGTCGCCGCCATACACCACAGTAGCCGGAGAAACCGCTGCGTTCAGCGCAAAGGGAGAATTCATCGTCTGTCCTCCCCCAAAGATGTACTGCCCCTGGTAGCTCGAATTCGCCAGGCTCAGCATCTCTGACCGGATGCCCGCAAGCTGGTTGGCAATAGACGCCCGATCATTTGCACTCATCGTGCCGTTATTCGCCGCCGTCGCCAGCGATATCGCCTGCGTCAACTGCGACACCACCTGCCCCAGTGCCGAATCCACCACCTGCAGTTGCCCGGTGATTGCTCCCGACGTTTGCGTGAATGAGTCGTCCTGCTGCATCTGGTTCAGCAGCAGAACGTTTTCCCCCGCGGCCAGCGGATCGTCGCTCAGCGAGTTCACCCGAACCCCGCTCGAAATCTCTGACGTGAGTTGCTGCGCCCTCGCCTGCGTGCTGTTCAGGGCTCCCACAAGGTTCGTCACATAGCTCGGATCCACCCGCATCGCCACTCCTGATCCCTAATTCCTATTCCCTATTCCCTAATCCCTAATGCCTAATCTCTAATGCCTGTTCCCTGATGCCTGATCCCTGTTTACTGCCTTTACCCCACCGTCGTCTGCGTGCCCAGGTTCAGCGACGATGCCATGATCGTGTTCAGTATTGCGAATACCTGAGACGCCGCCTGGTAGCTTCGCTGCAGCATCGTCAGGGCCGCCGCCTCGTCGTTCAGGTTCACCTGCGACAGCGCGTTATTCTGCGTCTGCAACTGCGACACCGACGCATTCTCCGCTTCATTCTCGGTCTGCACCTGTGAAACCGTTGCACCCAGTCGGCTCACCAGTCCTGAATAGGAACCGCTTGGCGTCTGCCCGGCCAGAAGCGTTTGCCCGGCCGCGAGTATCGTGCCGTCCGGCAACACCATCCCCGTCAAAATCGGCGGATTGGTCTGCGACCCCAAACGCGCCAGCGCAATCGCATTGGAATTGTCGCCGGTGCCCTTTCCCGCTCCTGCGGCCGCAATCTGGTTGGGATCGGTCATCGCCACCTGCATGTGCAGAGCCGCCCCCGGCACCAGCGCCGGCTGCACGAAAATCGCCGCCCCGGCGATCCCGTTCAAATCGAGGCCGGCTGCGTTCTGCGCATTCACCTCCGTGGCGATTCCAAACGCAAGCTGGTCCAGCGCTCCCATCACCTGCGGAATGTCTTGATCGCGTGCCGTGAGATACCCGCCAAGCTGGCCTCCGCCTCCAGTCAGCTCGCCGGTCACGTCCGTCCCGTCAAGAAAGAATGCGGTCACTCCATTCACCGTGCCCGTCGTCAGGTTCGTACTCACTCCTTCGGAAACAAGCATCCGGCCCGAGGCCGTGGTAATGGTCAGCCCGTTGTTCTCCGTTGTCACCAGGTTGATTCCCACCAGCTGCGACAACTTCGAAATATCCTGCTGCCGCTGATCCTCCAGCGGCCCCGCGTCCCCGTTCGACGAAATGGACTGGATCTGCTGGTTCAGTTGCGCAATCGACGCCGTGAGCGCATTCACCTGCGTAACCACTCCCGCTGCCTCCTGGTCCACTGCCGATTGCTGATTGGCCACGCTCCCCGCCGCCCTTGAAATATTTCCGGCCAGCATCTGCGCCGACGAAAGCACCTGCTGCCGCAGCGCGTGGTCCGTGGGATTCGCCTCCAGTTGCGCAAACGAGTTAAAGAACCCGGTCATGGCGCTGCCAATGTCGCCCGCCGTCGAGCCGCTTGCCCCCGATGCGGGTGTGAACACGCTCTCTAAAAGGTTCAGCGCCGAAAGCCGCGATCCCGACGCCGACGCAAGCTGCTGTTGCTGGTTGAGACGCGCCAGAAGCACTCGGTCGCGCACCGATTGCGCCCCCGTTTCCGTCACTCCCGTGCCGTATGTCCGTCCGTTGATCGTTACCGGCGAGTTCTCGCTCCACGTCGGCCTCTCCCGCGAGTACCCCGGCGTGTTGGCATTGGCCACGTTGCCGGCCACAATGCTCAATGCCGACTGGTCCGCGTTCAACGCGCCCGCGATCAGGCTGAATGCGGAATTAATCGTTCCCATCCGCCGCCTCCCCAATCCGCCCGCCATCGATCTCGGCGTAGGAATTGCGGCCTTCGCGCAGATCCTTGAGCCGGTTCATCACCTGTAAATTGGCACGCGTCGCATCCAGCACGCGCGCAAACACTGCCATCTCCCCCGCCGCTTCCCGCGCCTGGCGCCGCAGTTCGGCGGGGTCCATCGGGTCGCAGCGCAGCGCACGGCAGGCGCATGCCAGTTCTTCCAACCGTTTGGCATCGAGCAGGGCCAATGCCTGCGAAGCCTCGCGGACCATCTGCTTGAGTTCCGGATCGATCCGGCAAATTGCCACCGCCTGCATGATTCCTTCCTTCGGATCAGACCCGCTCCAACCGCTCTACAGTCCGGCGCTACCGCCCGGTTCCCAGCATCGCGTCCACTACACGCGATGCCACTGCCGACGCCGGAACCTCGTATGTTCCCGCCGCCAGCGCCGCCTGCACCGCCGCCACCTTGTCCATGCGGACCCCGCCATCGGCGGCTTCCTGCGCCACGACGCTGCCCGCACTGCTCAGCGTCGCGGTGTCGGCAGAAAGCGGACCGGCCTCCCGTGCCGCCGGGCTCTTCCCGCCCTGTACCTGGTTCGGGGTTGGCTGCGAAATGCCCAGCAGCGACTTCAGTCCGTCCATATCCCCACGAATTTCCATTCCTTCCCCCTCACTCCCTCAATCGGCAATCGCGCTTATGACTCTAGTCCTTCAAAGCCTCTCAGACGGGTATTCAAGTTCCCATCCCCGGTTACTGTTGCCGTTTCTGGAGTATTACCCCTTCCGGGAAAGCTGGCCAAGAATCCGATTCGCAATCCCCAGCCCTCCCCGCTCGCTTAGTTCTCGACCCAGTGCTTCGGCGGCGAAGTTCCCAAGAATCCCGCCTGATTCTTCATCGTTCTCATCCCCGTCCAATCCACCGGACGCCATCGGTTTCAGCAACTCCTTCAGCATTTGGCCTTCAAATTCATGCGCTGCCCCGATGAGACGATTCTCAGAAACGGTGCCGCGCGACGAGCCTTGCGTCTCTGCCCCTACTCCGTGCACCTGCATCACAGCACCTCCAGGTCTGCTTCGAGAGCACCCGCCTCTTTCATCGCCTGCAAAATCGAGATCACGTCGCGCGCTCCGGCCCCGGTGCGCTGCAACTCCTGCACCAGGTCCTCCACGGTCGCGCCCGCCTTCAGTTCGATCCGGTTCACCGGCTTGTCCTGGGCCTCGATCTGGGTCTGCTGCACCACTTGCGTCGTGCCGTTCGATAGGGGACCGGGCTGCGACACCTTGAACTCCGAAACCACATTTACGCTCAACCCGCCATGCAGAATCGACACCGGCTGCAGACGCACCGTGCCCCCGATCACCACCGTACCCGTGCGCTCGTTCACCACCACCCGCGCCCGCGGGCTCACCTCGATCTCCACCTCTTCGATCCGGTCCAGCAACGCCGCCCGGTCTTCTCCCCCAGCGATCTCCACCTCGACCCTGCGGCTGTCCATGGCCCGAGCCCGCTTCGCCCCCAGCACCCCGTCGATCTCCTTTGCCATCCGCTCAGCCGTGTGAAAATCGGCATTGTTCAAAACCACATTGAGCGACCGCATCTGCTCGAGGTCCAGGCTTACCGCCCGTTCCACCAGGGCCCCTCCGGGAATTCGCCCGGTCGTCGGATGATTCATCTGCCGAGCATTGCCGCCGCCCGTCGCCATGTATCCACCAAGCACCAGGGAGCCCTGGGCCTCGGCATAGATCTGCCCGTCCGGCCCGTACAGCGGAGTCATCAGCAGAATCCCGCCCTCGAGCGACCGCGCATCTCCCGCCGACGACACCGTAATGTCCATCTTGTAGCCCGGTCGGCTGAACGGAGGCAGCGTGGCCACCACGAACACCGCAGCCATGTTTTTCACCTGCATGTTGCTGGCGGAATTCGACCCCGTCTGCGGTACCGTGATTCCCATGCGCTCGAGCGCCGAAATCAGCGTCTGCGCCGGAAACACCGTCTGTGAGCTGTCGCCGGTTCCGCGCAGTCCCACCACCAGCCCATAACCCACAAGCTGGTTGTCGCGAATCCCCTCAATCGTGGCGATATCCTTCACCCGCGCCTTCTGCGGCGACGTCTCGGCCATCGCCATCCCCAGCGCAATGCCCATCAACATCCCAGCGATCGCAACGTTTCGCGCCACCATATCCAAATCCGTCCTGTTCCCTATTCCCTATCCCTATGCCGATCCCTGTTGCCTATTCCCTGTTCCCTATTCCCTGTTCCTATGCCCGATCCCTGTTGCCTTTTCCTTGTTCCCTATTCCCTACTCCCTGTTCCCTGCTCTTTGCCCTCAGAACACGATCAGCTTTTCCAAAAACCGAACCAGCGGATTCTGCCGGTAAGTCGAGTCATTCACGATTCCCTTGCCCGTCACCTCGAGTTCCAGGTCGGTCATGGCCGTCGACTGCACCTGGTTTTGCGCGCTCACATCCTCCGGGCGCACCAGGCCGCGCAGCCGGATCAACTGCGTCTGCTGCGAGAACGTCAACTGCCGCGTCGCCTGCACCACCAGCATCCCGTTAGGCAGCACGTCCACCACCTCGGCCCCGAAGGTCGTTGTCAGGCTCGAGTTCGTCGTGCTCTGGCCCTGCGCCGTTAACCCGGACGACGAAGTCTGATTCACCAGGTTCTGCAGTGCATTGCCCGGTTTGATTGCGCCGAATAAAGCCGCCACGCTCGAGTTTGCGTTCGACGCTCGCGAGTTCTTCACCTGCCCGTCGGTGGACGCGGCCAGGCTTTCGCTCACCACGATTGAAACCACATCGTGAAGCCGGAACGCCTTCACATCCGTGCCCAGCCTCACTAGCTGTCCATTCGGGCTCCAGATCGATCCGGTCGTGCGGATCTCCGCGGCCTGTTGCGCGCGCACTCGCTGCACATAGTTCTCCAGCGATGCCGCCGGCGGACTCGCCTTCTTTCCATCCGGCGTCCTGGCCTTCTTGCCCATCGCCGTCACGTTCTGCGAAACGAGCACCACTCCCAGGACCATCGCCGCCACTCGCCCAAATCTCATTGCCCCACCTCATCCGCTCCCGCCAGCATCGCGCGCCCCGGCCCAGTCGCAATGGCCCGCACCACACGGCCGCCAACCCGGAGGCGCACGCGAAAGATCATGCCCTTCCGCGCCGTGCTCAGCGCAACGGCGTCGAACACCCCCCGGGCAATTCGCGTGTCTTCTTCCACCAGCACGCGATCTCCCGAGCGGATCACCAAAGGCGCCTTCTGTGTCTCGCCCGAGCCCACTCCTTCACCCGTCTGTAGCTCCACCAGCGTTCCCGGCCCTCCCGGATGTTGCTGGTCTTTTTTGAGGACCCACCGACGACCCGAATGAGGATCTTCGATCACCCGCTGCGCGCCCGCATGGCTTCCCATTGCAACTGCCTGCGGGCCTGCCGCCTGGGCCAGGATTGCGCTGATCGCGAAACCGGCGATGATGCTGGCGAACTTGATGTCAAATTGCATGCGCTCCTTCACCATTACTGCGCCATGTTATTGACCTGCGAATACATCTCATCCGCGGCCTTGATCACTTTGGAATTCGATTCATAGGCCCGCTGCGCCAGCACCATCTGCACAAACTCGGTGACCACGTCCACGTTGGAGTTCTCGAGGTACCCCTGCTGAAGCGTTCCCATGCCCTCGGTTCCCCCGGGATTGCCCAGCACCGCGTCGCCGGAGCTGAGCGTCGCCGCCAGCAGGTTCGAGCCCATGCTCTCCAGCCCACCGGGGTTCGGAAAGGTCGCCAGTTGAATCTGCCCCAGTTGCGATGGATTCTGCTGCCCGGGAAGCGTGGCGTTTACCACTCCGTATTGGGTGATCGTCACCGACGTCGCGTTGGGAGGAATCGTGATCGTCGGAATCAGCGGATCGCCGTCCGTGGTCACAATCGTTCCCTGGTTGTTCAGGTGGAACTGCCCCGCGCGCGTGTAGGCAATCGTCCCGTCTGGCCGCTGCACCTGGAAGAATCCCGAGCCCTCGATCGCCACGTCCAGTGGGTTCGACGTCTGATTCAGGGAGCCCTGCGTCATGATCACCTCGGTGGCCGCCGACTTCGTTCCCAACCCGATCTGCAACCCGGCGCCCACCGTCGACTGGCTCTGTGCCGCGCCTGGCGTCACGAGGTTCTGGTACACCATGTCCTGGAACTGCAGACGAAGCTGTCGAAACCCCGTGGTCGACGAGTTCGCCAGGTTGTTGGCGATCGTATCCAGATTCACCTGTTGCGCGCTCATGCCGCTCGCTGCCGTATACAGTGCCCGAATCATCGGAGCTCCTTCTCATGTTCATAGTTCGCAGAGTTTTCAGTCGTCAGTTGTCAGTTGTCAGTCAAACCCTCTGTCCCTTTGTCCTTTTGTCCCTTTGTCCCTTATTTCCCTGCCCTTAATTCCTAATTCCTAATCCCTGATCCCTAATGCCTGATCCCTGTTCCCTGATCCGTGATCCCTGATCCCTGTATCCTGTTCCCTGCCTTTACACCCTTGACAAATCCTCGCTGGCAAACTTGTTGAACTCGGTATGAAACACGGTCAGCGCCTTCTGCATCATCTGGGCCTGGCGCTGCATCAGCACCAGGTCCAACGTGCCCTGGATCGCATCCTCGTTGGCCGACTCGAGCGCGCCCTGGTGAATGGCCGAGCCTTTCGCAGCCTGGGCGGTCACTCCCGCCGGCGCCACGTAGCGATTGGCGCCCTCCGCCGTAAGCTGCACCGTTGCGGGGAATGTGAACACTCCAACCGTATCCACCGCGCCGCCCGCCACCGAGACCACTCCATTCGCGCCCACGGAGACGTCGCCCGGAGGCAGAGAAATCGGCTTGCCCGCGGCGGAGAGCACCGGTTCGCCGGTTTGCGTCACCAGCGTCCCCGCCTGCGAACGGTGAAAACTTCCGTCTCGCGTGAATCGAGCCCCGTTCTGCGTCTGAACCTGAAAGAACCCCTCGCCTTCAATGGCCAGATCGAGAGGATTGCCTGTCTGCTGCAGCGGACCCTGGCCCAGGTTCAGCCGATCCCCGCCCAACAGGCCAAACCGGTTCACTGCCATGCCAAGCTGCGAGTCCCCCGCATCGGCACTGGCCATCACCGAGCGGAAAAACTCGCGCTCGGCCCGGTAGCCAGGCGTCTGCGCGTTGGCAAGATTGGCGGCAGCCGTGTCCAACGCCTGCGTCCGCGCCATCAGCCCGGTCATCGCCGCATAATAGCCGCTATCCATTGCGGGTCCTCCTGCTCGACAGGAGTCGAAAGCAGATGGAGGACCGAGAGGAAGGTCAGAAGATTAGAAGGGATTCAAACTCGTGTGCCGATTCCGGGCAAAAAGATAGGGCCGGTTTCGGGGCCCCGGCCGAAACTCGCCGCACAGCCCATCTGCCGGCCCTGGGAGAAATTACTTCAACCCGTCGCACAGAATGGTCACTTCAAACCGCGTTCCATCGAACACGTACACATGCTGCAGCCGAAACTCCGGCGCCTGCACGTGCAAGCGGTAATCGCACCCGGTGATCACTGCGGGAACCGACAACCCGCAGCGCGCTGCCAGTTCCGGCGACTTCCCTTTCCACGATCCCGCCAGCATATTGCAGATTTCGCCGGCCGCATCCTTCACGGTTCCGTCAATTTCCGCGAATGGCGCGCCCATCATGCGCTCCGCCAGAACGCACGCGGTTCTTCCACCGCAACGCAGCACGCAGGCTCCGCTCAGCAGACCGCCGAAACCCACCACCGCGGTCACCCATTCCCGCTCGTCTGCCAGGGCATCGCCGTCCCGGCGGCAATCCGTTCCCAGCATGGTGCGAAATACCTCTTCGACCGCGCCATCCAGGTTGCGGGGATCCGCGATCTCGTTCAAATTCGCGCGCATCGATGCTGCCACTCCACGCTCCATCGTTCTCACGCGCAGCCTTCCGGCCGCCTCTGCTTCTGCCCAAACCTGCGCAATCACGCCGCTTCGATCAGCGGCAGAACACGTTCTTTCACCTGTTCCGGCGTGAAGGGCTTGCGAATGTACCCCCGGGCCCCCGACGCGATCGCCTCGCGAACATGCTCCTCGCTCGATTCCGTGGTGATCATCACCACCGGCACCCCCGGCGCGAGGTTCTGCGTCTTGATCTGGCGCAGCAGTTCCAGGCCGTCCATTGCCGGCATGTTGATGTCGCTCAGAATCAGGTCCATCTTCCCCGCCCGCAGCAGTTCCAATGCCTCGATTCCGTTCCCGGCCTCGTGCACCACCATTTCCTCAATGCCCGCCTGGCGCAACGACCGTTCCACAATCTTCCGCATGACCGACGAATCATCCACGATCAGCGTGTGAACTTCCCTCATTCGTATCGCCTCCCAAAAGCTCTATCGGCTTCGCGCCCGGGAAATTCAGCCCAAGCGCGCTCGAGCCGCTCATCCAACTTGGCGTTCAACTGGCTTCAGCCCGCAATGGTGCAGATCATGTCCTGGACCGACGAAACCTCGGGAACATGCCCCGCCTGCCGCCGGCGCCACATGCGCAGCCACAACAGATCGTGCACGCGGACCAGGCGCGACTCCACCGGCTTCGTCCGCTCTACCGCGCGGGTCAGGGCACGAACCAATGCCGGCTCAGATGACGCTTCGAGCAGTTCCACCGCGGGGAACTTCGCCTCGAGCATGCGGCTGTACGCCGGACGGAATTGCGATCCCGCCACCAGCCCGCTCTCCACCCGCAGCCCGCACATTCGCTGCACCGCGAGAGCCAGCGCGGGATCGAGCCGGTCTTCGAAACCGAGATACATCAGCCTTCCTGCCGCGAGCCGCAGAGGCAGCGCGCCGAACGCATCGATGAACAAGCGCGGCAGCAGCGGACTCAATCCCTCGGGATCGTGATACTCGATCGGCAGCACCGGGCAGCTCCATTGCAAACCCAGCGCCCGCGTCACCAGTTGCTCGCTTACCCCCTCGCGCACCATCAGCCAGTGACCCAGCCGGCCCGCCCGGTTCGTCCGCTGACCGTCGAGGGCGCTGCGCAGTTGCGCCTGCGTGATCCAGCCCTGTTCCAGCATGAGAAGCCCCAGCGGAACGCGATGGCGATGTGTTTCCACTGCCACGCCCCGCCCGTCCAGCTCCCGGCTCACCGCCGCCTGCAGCCTTTCTGCGGTGCACGCAGGCGAGCAGCTCCAGCCACCCTCGAATATCGGCGACGAACGGCTCCGCCAGATCTGCAGCCATCCTGTTCCGCATTCCGGATTGGCGCACGTCGGGAACAGCCCGCCGGAAGGATGACCGGCGGCGGGCACGGCATGTCCCGCCGTTCCCAGATCCCCATCGGCTTCCCGCGAAATCCTCGACCGCATCAGAACAGACATCGGATACTCTCCAGCCGCTTGCGCGGTGTGGCTACCTCGGTGACCCTCAGTCCGAAGTTGCCGTTCACCAGCACCACTTCGCCCCGCGCCACAATTTTGTCTCCGACAATCAGGTCCGCGGGATCCGAAATATGCCGGTCAAGCTGCACCACGTCGCCCGCGCCCAGCTCGAGAATCTCGCCCAGCGGCATCTCGCGGCAGCCAAACCGAATGGTCGCTTCGAGCTCGACATCGAGCAGCAGATCGACGCCCGGTCCCATGCCGGGCCCGGCAACGCGCCCCGCGGCCGGCGCTTCGAACGAAGATCCCACGGCCTCCGCTACGCCGGGGCGCTCGTCGCCCTGGACCGACACACCTTCATTTGCCAAATGGACCTCATCCCGCACCAGCAGCGTCCATGCCCGCTCGCCGTTCTTTAACAAGAATGCCCGGCTCACCTGCGATTCGACCGGCGAGGCTTGAAACGCCTCAACACGGCATTTCTGCCCGGTTCGCGCAAGAAGCTCGCCCACCGCCGCTTCCGCAACTTCGCGCAGAAGCTCGCCCCAGGCCGCCCTCTGATCGACGCCCTCGCCGAGCAGCGGCGTCTCAAGAATGCTCTCCTCTACCACTACGGAGAAACGTCCCTCCTGCTCACCGGAAAGCGTTGCCGTAAACGCAAACGAGGACCCGGTGGGCCGGGGCAGAGACTCGACAAGTTCAGCCTCCCCGGCAAGCGCCTGCGGCAAAAGCGCCGCGGCCGACGAGATCCAGCAATCAAGGTAGTTCACAAGCCGCCTCCCTGTGCTGCGATCGAACGGCTGCCATGACCCGTGCACCGCGATGCGCTCCTTCGCGCACCGGCTGGGCCGTGCTCAGTACGTGGCCCCCGGCACACCACAGCGGCTGTGTCTGCGCAGGCAGATCGAAACGAAGCACGCTGCCCGGCGCCAGTTCCTCCAGCGTGCGCGCCGGAATCGCGACCCTGGGCAATTGCAATACCGTGCCGAACCGGATCCGCCGGGCCCGCTCCTCCATCCTTGCCTGCGTCTCGGCGGGATGGCGGCTGGTGCGCCCGAAGTCCACCGTGAGCCGGCGCAGGATGGCATTCGACACCACCGCGGGAAATGCCAGGTTCAGCAGACCGGAACTATGCGGCATGCGGATCTCGAAGCTCAGGCACAGCGTCTTCTCGTTCACGCTGATGATGCGCGCCACCTGCGTCAGCATCTGCCGCCGGTCGAGGTTGAAACTCATTCCCACCGGCTGCCATGCCGCCGTCAGCTCGCGGCAGATGATCTCCACCACGCTGCCCAGAATCGATTCCTCGATATCGGTGAGCTCGCGCAGCGGGCCCTCTTTGCCCTCTCCGCCAAGCAGAAGGTCAATCACCGGGGGCGCCAGAGACATTTCCAGCTGCAGCACGGAGAGGGCTCCCAGCGGCTCCAGCCGCACGGAAGCCACGTAGCTGATCTCGGGAATACGCAGCAGGAAATCGTTGAACGCGATCTGCTCCGCCGACACCAGGTTCA
>Ga0070684_100002175_pt1 | contig 14470 bp, 18 predicted proteins | sample KBSC723LmetaG_FD_65653 | JGI IMG/M metagenome (GOLD analysis project Ga0070684, IMG submission 65653) | Corn rhizosphere microbial communities from Kellogg Biological Station, Michigan, USA - KBS C7.2-3L metaG | ecosystem: Host-associated > Plants > Roots > Rhizosphere ...
CGCACTGGCCGTCCGCTGCAGATGTTGAGCTACGACCATCTCGAGATTCGACCGATCGGCCCCGACCAGGCGATAGCGACGGGTCAATACATTCTTACCGGCGGCGGCCGTCCTGACCGCACCGGCTGGTTCTCAACTATCTGGGTTCGCACGCCGAAGGGCTGGCGGATGGTGCACGATCACTCATGATCACTTTCAGAAAAACAATCCTTTCAGCGGCACTCGCAACGACGTCGGTGTCGGCGATCGCGTGCGGCGACGGCTCCGGACCCGGCTCGGTCGACGCCAACGGCGCGCTGCAGAGCCTCGCGCTGGCTCTTCAGGGTGCCATCGCTTTCGGCCCACTCACGAACCCCGAGGTCGGAAATTCCTTCGCCGGAGTCGGACCGCTTCTGACGCAGACGACGATCACTGTGGACGGACAGTCGCACCAGGTTTATGCGCTGGGAGTGCGGGAGAGCTTTCCGGAGGGTACCTGCGAGGAAGATCTGTTCGTCGATCCGGAGTTCCCCAACGATCCAGGGATCTGCACTCCGCCGTCGCTCACAACCGCGCTCTTCTTCTGGCAATCACACTCCGCGAACGAGCGCCCGGATCGACTGCTGCTCGTGGTCACCGATCCTGGTACGGTCAGTTTCGACGACGGTGCCTTTGCCCTGCCGTCCGCAGCGTTCGCGTTCTATAGCGAAGCGGGAAACGATCCGTGGGCGTCACTGTCGGGGACCATTACCAGCGCGGTCACGAGCCTGAACCAACAGTGCAACGTGCAGCTACCGGCTTACGCCAAGACAGGAACCTGCAGCATTGGGGCATTCAACGAGCAGGGTCAGATCGTGCTGGAGCCGTTTCTGCTCGACCAGCCGCCCATCCCGACCCAGATGACAGTGGTGATCCCCCCGCAAACGCTGCACGGGCTGTTGCTCGACATCACCGAGGTCCAACCAGTGACGCTGCCTCCTCCGGTGGCGATTGTTGAACAACGCGTTGTGTCACCCCGACTGGCGCGGCTGGCCCCGCAGATCATTCGCGCGCGATAGCTTCGATCGGCGCGACCCCGGCGGCTCGTCGGGCCAGTCTCAGAGTGGCGTGACGACCAGGTGCGCAACGTAGGCGCGGGTCGCGGGCGGCTCCGACTGCTTCGCGGCGGGTGTCAGGCCGACGAACCGGATTCGCAGATCACCGACCACGACTTCGTTCTTCGGGGCGATCAGGCTCAGCGTTCGCGCCTCAGTTGACCCTTCGCGAGCGATAGTCAGCTCGATCGGCGCATCGCCAGCCCACACGCAGACGACATCGATAGGGCAGCGCGAGTCGCTGGTGACTCGGTTGAAGGTGATCCGCGCGGAATTGCCCGAGACCGCCGCGGTCGCTCCCACCGGCAGTGAAAACGTGGCGCCGGGCTCGGCGACGACGGCAGTGTCAACCGTCGCACAGCTTGCCGCGATGGCGAGGGTCGTCGCGGCGATTGCCGCGACACGAGTGAGCGAAACCGCCTTACGCCGGCTGCGCGGCGTAAATCCCGGGCGCGTTATCGTGAGGATTCCTCCTCGCATACATCCAGATGGCGCCGCCGATCGCAAAGATGATCGCGATCACCTGGGCGCCGGTGAAGGTGCCGAACAGAAAGCGATCGTCCTTGGCGCGCACGAACTCGATGATGAAGCGCTCGATGCCGGCGAGCAGGCAGTACAAGCCGAACAGCCACCCTTCGGCGTGCTTGTGATTGCGTAAGCGCCAGAGGATGATGAACATCACGAACCCGAGCGCGACTTCGTAGAGCTGAGTCGGATGCACCGACAGAACCTGGTTGGGCGATGAGCCGGGCGGCGCCGGGATGTGAAACAGCTCCGTCATGTTCGCGACCGTCGAGGGCGGCGCGCCGTGCGGAAAGCTCACCGCCAGCGGCCCGTTCCACGGGCGACCATAGTCGTCGCCGACCGCCCAGCATCCGGTGCGACCGATCGAATACGCGGCGGCAATCGCGGGACCGGCGACGTCGCTCATGCGGGTGAAGCTGAGATGCTTGTAGCGAACCACCAGGTAGCAGGCGAGTATTCCGCCGATCAGTCCGCCCCAGAAGACGAACCCGGCCCTGCTGAGGATCGCTCCGAAGTCGCGCATCAGGACCGCGTAGTAAAGCTTGCCCCCGAGGAGCCCGCCGATCACTGCGGCGAAGATCAAATCGCCGATCGGCTCGGGATCGTGGCCGCGACGCGCGAGCTCCCGCTGCGCGATGATCTGGGCGATGACGAAGGCCATCAGCACTGCAAGGCCAAACCCGGTGAGCTGGAGCGGGCCGACATCGTAGGACAGCGGGACGTGCGTTATTGAAGCAAAGATCGATTGCATGGCTTGAATCTAGGCGGCTGCGAGTCCCGGGATAGGGCTGCTCGCGTAGGCGTTGAGGTCGAGTCCTGCGCGCTGGCCGGTCTCGAAGCGGAAGAATCCGGCGCGCGCGATCATCGCGGCGTTGTCGGTAGCCAGGCGGGGACTTGGGGTGAAGACTTTTATTCCCTCCGGCTCGAGGCGCGCGCGCATCGCCGCGGCGAGGGTGCGGTTGCAGGCGACGCCACCGCCGAGCACGACCCGCTGCCGCGAGTACGCGTCCGCGGCGCGCCAGGTTTTTTCGACGAGGGTGTCGATCAACGAATCCTGAAATCCGCGCGCGATGTCGGCCTTGTCACTCTCGATGTCCTTCGATGCCCGAACGGCGTTGAGCACGGCCGTCTTGAGCCCGCTGTATGAGAACGCGTAGTAATCGTCATCGCCCGGCTGTGCGTTTCGCCGCACCATCGGACGCGAGAACCGGAAGCGCGCGGAGTTTCCCTGCGCCGCGAGCTGCTCGACGTAGCGTCCGCCGGGATACGGCAGTCCCAGCAGCTTGGCGACCTTGTCGAACGCTTCGCCGGCGGCGTCGTCGCGGGTCGCGCCCAGCAACCGATATTGCCCCCAAGCCTCGACATCGAGCAGGAGGGTGTGGCCGCCGGAAATCAACAGCGCCGTGAACGGCGGCACTGCGTCGCGGTGCTCGAGCGCGGCCGCGAAGAGATGCCCTTCCATGTGATGCACGCCGACGAGCGGAATGTCGCGCGCGAACGCGAGCGCCTTGCCGTAGCTGACGCCGACAAGCAGCGCGCCGACGAGCCCCGGCGTGTTGGTAACCGCGACGGCGTCGAGATCATCGAGGGTAGTGCCTGCTTCTGCGATCGCGCGATCGACAACCGGCACGATGCTGGTCAAGTGCGCGCGCGACGCAATCTCGGGGACCACTCCACCGAAGACGCGGTGCACGTCCTGGGAAAGAATCACCAGGGATTTCTGGACGACATCGTCGCCACTGCCCTCGAGCACCGCCGCAGAGGTCTCGTCGCAGGAAGTCTCGATGCCAAGGATGCGCGTCATCTACTCGGTGCGCTCCGTCAGGAGCCGGTCGACCAGCGCGCGGGCGTCCGGCGAGTTCCAGTCGGTGGCCTGCATCAGCTTCTTTCTGATCACGCCATCCTTGCCGACGATGAAAGTCTCGGGGTAGCCGCTGATGTCGTAGCGCTCGGTGATCTCTCCCTTCGGGTCGTGGAGAATCTCGAAGGTGAGTCCGTATTGTTTGGCGAAGGCGCGAATCGCGGAGTCCGTTCCCGGATCATCGATGCTGACGGCGACGATCTTCAGTCCTTTCGGCCCGTACGCTTTGTGCAGCTCCTCGATGCTCGGCATCTCGACGCGACAGGGAAGGCACCACGTCGCCCAGACGTTGAGCATCAGCACCTGACCGCGATAATCCGCGAGCGTTTTCTGTTTCGGAATCGAATCGAGAGTGTACGCGGTGAAGTCTGGCGCTTTGCTGCCGAGCTCGACGGGGAAAAGCTCCTTCCGCAGATAGTGGGTCGCGCCGTATGCGATGGCGGCGGTGATGCCGACGACGAGCGCGCCGATCGCGAGCTGCTTCCTGCCGGTCATACCTGGATCGTGCAGCGAGAGCGAAGCTCTTCGATCTCTGCCTTGGGGTTCTTCGCCGAGAAGATGGCGTTGCCGGCAACGAAAGTATCCGCGCCGGCCTCGAAAACGGATTTGATGGTCTTGCGATCGATCCCGCCGTCGACCTCGAGGTATGCCTTGCTGCCGTTTCGGGCGAGCATCTCGCGCGCGCGGCGGACTTTGTCGATGGAATTCCTGATGAACTTCTGGCCACCAAAGCCCGGATTTACCGTCATGACAAGCAGCAGATCGAGATCGGCGATGACTTCGCTGATGGCGCTGAGCGGCGTGGCGGGGTTGATCACCGCGCCGGCGCGACAGCCCAGCTCCCGGATGCGGGTGAGCTGCCGCTGCAGGTGCGGCGAGACCTCGGTGTGAATCGACATCCCGTTCGCGCCGGCGCTGGCGAAGTCGTCGAAGTAGTTCTCGGGTTGGACCACCATCAGGTGCACATCGAGCGAGAGCTTGGTGAGCTTCCGCACGGACTCGATGATCTTGGCGCCGAAGGTCAGGTTGGGGACGAAGCGGCCGTCCATGACATCGATGTGGATCCAGTCGGCACCGCCGTCCTCGAGCATCGCGATCTCGTCCGCGAGCTTCGAGAGATCGGCGCTAAGAATTGACGGCGCGATGCGAACGGACATTAACGGGAGGTGGGAAGCGGGAAGCGGGAAGCGGTGGGAGGGATGCGGAAGTCGGGGAGCGCGACAGAGGCGGTCGCTGGCGCCGGCGGCGGCGGCGGCGGGGGAGGCGGTGCGGTGAAGCCGGTGTCGATGCGAATAGTGGGCGGCGGGGGAAAGTGCGAGACCGTGAGACTCACCGGACCGCCGGCGGAGATCGTCTGGCCGGCGGCGGGGATCTGTCGGATGACGGTGTTCTCCGGCTGCAGGGAGCTGGTGTCGCGCGACATGCCGGCGATGCGAAGTCCGAGCTGCTCGACCATCGATCGCGCTTCGCCCACGCTGCGGCCGTAGAGATCCGGCATCTGCACCGTCGCCGGTCCTTTGCTCAGCACGATGTCGACGCTGCCCGGCAGCTGGATCTGGGTTCCCGCCGCCGGGGTCGTCGCGATCACCAGGCCGCGCGGTGAATCCGACAGCTGCTCGCTGACATTGCCGAGGGTGAGCCCCGTGTTCTCGATGGCGATGCGCGCCTGCTGCTGGGACATGTTGGTGGTGACGGGTACTTCGGCCGTCTTCTGACCAGCGCTGAGTGCGAGCACGACGGTGGTGCCGCGCTTCTGCCTGCTGCCGGCCGGCGGATCTTCCTGGAGGACGATGTTCGCGGGGATGCTCTTGTGGTAGCGCGATTCACCCTGCTGCGCCGGGAATCCCGCTTTCTGCAAACGTGCAGATGCATCCTCGAACGTTGCTCCGACGACGTTGGGAAGGATGCCATCGTCGGGGAGAACTTCGGCGGGGAAGGCGAACAGGAAGACCGCGGTGTAGGCGAGCAGGAATCCGCCGGCCGCGGCAATCAGGTATGGCAACGCACGCCGCGGAGCAGCGCGCCAGCTCACTTAGCTGACCCTGCGCAGGCGCGCGGCGAACGCTCCGTCGGTGCCGTGGCGTTGCGGCAGAATGCGGAGGCGGCCATTGTCGAGCAGATCCGGCGCGACACTGCCCTCTGGTGGCGCATCCAGAATCCAGCCCAGGTTGTCGGAGAGGAACGAATCGATCTGGACGTCGTTCTCCTCGGGCTCGAGCGAGCAGGTGCTGTAGATCAGCAGTCCGCCCGGCTTCACCACTTCCGCAGCCGCGCGCAAAATCGTCTTCTGCAACGCCGCCATCACGGCGAAGTCAGACACCTTGATGCGCCAGCGCGCATCGGGATGGCGGCGGAAGGTGCCGGTGCCCGTGCATGGCACATCGATCAGCACCGCGTCGACGGGCGAGACCGCCGGATGCCGGGCATCGCCCACGAACGGGAAGATGTTGGCGGATTCCAGGCGCTGCTGATTCGCGAGCAGACGCTGCAACCGCCCAAAGGATTTGTCGCTGGCGACGACGGTGCCGGCAGTCCGCGACAGCTCCAGCGCTTTGCCTCCGGGCGCGGCGCAGAGATCGGCGACGGTGGCGCCCGTCGGCACCGAGGCATACTCGGTGACAAGCGTCGCGGCCGGATCCTGCACGAAGAACAGTCCTTTCTTGAACGCCCCCAGCTCGGTGAAGGTCGTACCGCCCGAGATCGCGATGCTGTCGCGGGCGTACGGCGCTTCCGCGACGTGGACGCCGGCGGCCTCGAGCATCGCCTCCAGCTGCTCGCGGACGATGCCGTAGGGACGGATCACGACCGGGGCATCGGCGTTGTTCAGGGTGAGCAAGCGCTCGGTGTCCTGCTCGCCGAAGCGCTCGACCCAGCGCGCGACCAGCCAGCGGGGATGCGAGTATTTGACCGCCAGCGCATCGATTGCGTCTGTCGGTGTCGGCGTGGTGAGCTGGTCGCGCTCGCGATCGGTGCGTCGCAGCACGGCGTTGACGAGCTTGCTGGCACCGATGCCGTGGCGTCGCTTGGCGAGCTCGACGGTCTGCGCGATCGCCGCGTACGCGGGGACACTCCCCATGTACAGGAGCTGATAAACGCCGAGCCTGAGCAAATCGATGACGTCGGGGTCGAGACGAACCAGCCCGCCGCGCACGCGCTCCGACAGCACTGCATCGATCGCCGCGCGCTGACGCAGCATCCCGTAGACGAGCTCGCGAGTCCAGCGACGGTCGCGCGCGTCGAGGGGACCGATGCGGCGCTCGAATGACTGATCGAGGAACTCGCCGCGTCGCAGGTCGACGCACACCTCGGCGGCGACGGCGCGCGCCGCGGTGACTCCACCGGTGGTCGTGGCGGTCGCGTTCACTGTCCGAGCATTCCTGTCGTCGGCGATGACGGAACTGCCACCTCGCGGCGCGGCATCCGGCCGGCGAGATAAGCGTTTCGGCCCGACTCCACCGCGAGCTTCATTGCCGCTGCCATTCTCACCGGATCCTTCGCCGCCGCGATACCGGTGTTCATCAGGATTCCGTCGACGCCCTGCTCCATGACGACGCAGGCATCGGAGGCAGTGCCGACGCCGGCGTCGACGATCACCGGCACCGACAGCCTCTGCTTGATGGTGCGGATCGCGTAAGGATTGAGCATCCCGAGGCCGGATCCGATCGGCGACGCCAGCGGCATCACCGCCACCGCGCCCGCTTCCTCGAGCTTGAGTGCGGTGATCAGGTCGTCGTTGGTGTACGCCAGAACCTTGAAGCCTTCCCCGACAAGCGTCTTCGTCGCTTCCAGCAGTCCCGCGGTGTCCGGCAGGAGCGTCTGCTGATCGCCAATCACCTCGAGCTTCACCCACTCGTTGAATCCGGCGGCGCGGGCGAGCCGAGCGTAGCGGATCGCTTCGCTGGCGGTGTAGCAGCCGGCGGTGTTGGCGAGCAGGAAGAAATGATCGGGATCGAGGTGGTGCAGAATCCCCTCGTCCTTCGACCGGTCGAGATCGACGCGGCGAACCGCGACAGTCACGACTTCGGCGCCCGACGCATCGATGGCGTCGATCATTTGCGCGTTCGATGCGTACTTGCCGGTGCCCACCATCAGCCGCGAGCGGAACTCGTGGCCGGCGATCACCAGCGGCTGCGGATCGGTGAGGGTCTCGGTGGAAATCAGATCGGCGTGCGCCATCTCAGCCTCCGCCCACGAAGTGGACGATCTCGAGCACATCGTCCGGCAGCAGCTCGAGCGAAGCAAATGAGGAGCGATCGCGCAGGATGTCGCCGTTGCGCTCGATCACGACGGTGCGCGCGTCGAGCTTCAGCGAGGCGAGATAGTCCGCCAGCGTCCATCCCGCCGGGATTCGTCGGTCGATTCCGTTCACGACAAGAACGACCTCACCGGAAGCGACTTCCGTCACAGCTGCAGCAGACTCGCTCATACCTGTGAAAGATAGCGGCTTGCAGCGAGTTCGGAATTCTCGTCGTTCCAGATTCCACGAATTGCGGCGACTCCGTGAGCGCCGCGGTGCACCAGCGATCGCACGTGCTCGGGCCGAATTCCACCGATCGCGATGACGGGGAAGCTTACCACCGCAACGACATCGTTAATGAACGTGGTTTCCCGGCGGGGCATTCCCGGATGCGATGGAGTCTCGAAAACATTTCCCGCCACGCACCACTCGGCGCCCGCCTGCTCCGCATCGCGCGCCTCGTCGGGCGAGTGCACGCTGGCGCCGATTCTCAAGGCGGGCCCGATCGTACGAACGTCGGGCACCGCGATCGACTTGTGGGTGAGCTGGACGCCCTGGACGCCGCAGGCAAGAGCGATGTCGACGCGGTCGTTGACGATGCACCAGCATTTGGTCTGCTCGTGGAGCTCGAGCAGCGCGAGGGTCAGCGAGAACAGGGTCGGGGTGTCGAGGAGCTGAGATCGGATGTGGATGGCGCCCTTGTCTCCCAGGACTCGCATCACCGCCATCGCTTTGCGGATGAACCCCGGACGGAGCATGATCTCGTCGTTGGTGACCGCGTGCACGCAGGGAAGGTCGGTCGCTGCGCCGCGCACCGGAGCAGCCGCGGTCGCGCTCACGCGCCCCACCTGTCGCCGGCGGCGACACCGCGGCCGCGCGCCCACTCGTGCGCACCCATCCGCTTTTTTCCCTGCGGCTGGACGTCGGTCACCCGCAGCGCATCCGACCCGCAGCCGATCACCAGCTCGCCGCTCGCTTTGAGCACCTCGCCCGGCTCGGCCTTGATGCCGTCCATCACTTTGGGGCCGAACAGCTTCACATCGCCCCTGGGCGTCGTCGTGAAAGCACCGGGCTTCGGATCCGACGCTCGGATGTGCCGGGAGATCTGGAGCGCGGTGTCGCGCCAGTTGATGCGCGCGGTCTCGCGGGTGACCTTGGGCGCGTAGGTGGCGCGTGAGTCGTCCTGTGGCGTCTCCGTCGCCTTGTCCATCGACATCAGCGTCAGCGTTTCCACGAGCGTGAGCGCGCCAAGCTCGGCGAGTCGTAGCTGGAGCTCACCGTAGGTCTCGTCCTCGAAGATGGGAGTCGACGCCTGCATCAGGATCGGTCCGGCATCGAGTGCGGGAACGACGCGCATCACCGTGACGCCGGTCTCGCTCATGCCTTCGCGGATCGCGGCTTGGATCGGCGCCGCGCCGCGCAGCAAAGGCAACAGGGAGGCGTGGATGTTCAGCGTCCCGCGCGCGGGTACGTCGATGATCTTCTGCGGCAGGATGTGACCGTACGCCACCACGACCGAGATGTCGGGCTTGAGCTCCTCGAGAGTCCTGAGCAGCTCGACGTCTCTGGCGTTCTTCGGCTGATGGACGGGCACCTCCTCGTCGAGCGCAATCTGCTTGACGGGAGAGATGATGATCTCGCGCGATCTGCCTTGTGGCTTGTCGGGTTGAGTCACCACACCGACCACGTCGAAGCCTTCACCGATGAGTGCGCGGAGCGCCGGCGCTGCGAAATCCGGCGTGCCCCAGAAGACTACCCGCACTACATCTCCGATTCGTTGGCGTGATGATGCTCGCCCTTCACCTCGGCGCGGACCTTCCTGATGAAACCCGGATATTCGGCTTTGGATTTTTCCCACTTCGACATCGCCGACTTTCGCTTGAGCGGACTCAGATAGTCGAGGAACAGCTTGCCATCGAGATGATCGATCTCGTGCTGGATGCACCGTCCCAGGAGCTCCGACCCCGTCGCCTCGTATTCTTTGCCGTTTTCGTCCATCGCCCGAAAGGTGACGGTGAAAGGACGCACGACGTCACCGTAGATGTCGGGAATCGACAGACAGCCTTCCTCGGCTTTGTCTGGATCGCCGGTGGCGGAAAGGATCTGCGGGTTGATGAGGACGTACTTCGCGCCCTCCACGTCGACGACTGCCAACCGCTCGGTGCGTCCCACCTGCGGCGCGGCGAGGCCAATGCCCTCGGCGGCGTACATCGTCTCGAACATGTCGGCGATGAGCTGGCGCAGCTCGTCGGTGACTTCGGTGACGGGCCTGGTCGGCTTGCGGAGTACCGGGTCGCCCAGGACCCGGATGTCGAGGATGCTCACCCAGCCGAAACGTTGGACGCCGCGACCGGCCTGTTGATCTTCCCGATGCGCCCGCGCTCGATGATCAGCCGGGTATCGCCCGACTTGATGGTGACGCGATCGTCCATCCCGCCGGATTTGTCGTCACCGCCCTTTTCCTTGATGAAGATCACTTCGCCGACTACCCCACCAGTGGTGACGATCTCATCGCCCTTCTTGAGATTGCGCACCATCTCGTCGTGCTTCTTCCGCTGTGTCGATTGCGGCCGAATCAGGATGAAGTAGAAGATCGCGAAGATCGCTCCATACATGAAAATGGAGCCGAGGATTGGATTGGCGCTCATATGTGAAAACCGGGAATGGTGGCGTGAAGGTCAGACTGCAAGCGGTGATGCGCTGCGATAGCGGGCGAGCCAATTTCGTGACCACGAATCGAGATCGCCGTTGCGAATCGCCTGTCGCGCCGCGCGCGCGAGAGACAGCAGGAAATGTACATTGTGCAGGGAGAGGAGGCGGAGGCCGAGTATCTCGTCCGAAACGAAAAGGTGGCGGATGTAGGCCCGGCTGAATCGCGAGCAGGCCGAGCAATCGCAGTCGGGATCGAGGGGTCGCGGGTCGGTACGGAACTCGGTGCGCTTGATGTTGAGCCGGCCATCGCGGGTGAACACTGCGCCATTGCGTCCCATTCTGGTGGGAGCGACGCAGTCGAACAGATCGACGCCCCGGCGGATTCCTTCGATCAGATCTTCGGGGAATCCCACTCCCATGAGGTAGCGCGGATGGGTCCTGGGCAGCGCGGAATCGACGACCTCGAGCATCTCGTACATCGCCTCTTTTTCCTCGCCGACCGAGAGTCCGCCGATGCCGTAGCCGGCCCAATCGTTCATGTCGCGAATGGCGGTGGCGGCGTCGCGGCGGAGGTGGGGGTGGATTCCGCCCTGGACGATGGGGAAGAGGGCTTGGTGGAAAGGGGGATCGGGGGGATCGGGAGGATCGGCGAGGGCGTCGGACGGATCGGTGTTCTCGAGGCGCTTGAGCTCGTGGAGACAGCGGCGCAGCCAGCGGATGCTGCGGTCGCTGGCGTCGCGCGCAGAGGATTCGTCGGACTGGCCGGGGATGACGTGATCGAACTGCATGATGACGTCGGCGCCGAGGTTGCGCTCGATCTGCATTACGGTCTCGGGGGTGAAGAATCGGCGCGAGCCATCGAGGTGCGACTGGAACTCGACGCCCTGCTCGTCGACGGTGCGGAGCTGGGCGAGGGAGAAGACCTGGAAGCCGCCGGAGTCGGTGAGGATCGGCCCATCCCAGCGCATGAAGCGGTGCAGCCCGCCCATCGCGCGCACGACTTCGTCGCCGGGGCGGAGGTGGAGGTGATACGCGTTGGCGAGGATCATCGAGGCGCCCGCTTTTTCGAGGTCCTCGGGGTCGAGGGCTTTGACGGTGGCGAGGGTGCCCACGGGCATGAAGGCGGGGGTTTCGACATCGCCGTGAGGGGTTGAAAACAGTCCCATCCGAGCGGAGTTCGCACTCGATTGGATGTTGAAGGTGAAGGGCATCACTGAAGACTACTAGCTAGGTGGAAGGACATCACTGAAGACTACCAGCTTGGGGCGGTCAGCGGAGCAGCTGGCGGCACCGAGCTTGGGTTGGATGAAAAACGATGCGGCGTTCGAAGACTTCCCGCCGCAAAGTTGGCCATGGCTGATTTCAAGAAGCTTCACGTTTGGCACAAGGCGCACGCACTTTCGCTCAACATCGATCGGGTGAGCAAGACCATTCGTGCGACGCAATACGCTTCGTTGCGAAGTCAGATCTTTAGAGCTGCGCTGTCGATTCCCGCGAATATTGCCGAGGGGAGGCGGAAGACGAGTGAAAGGGAATTCGCACGATTCCTGGGCATTGCCATTGGCTCAAGTTCCGAGCTGGAGTCCCACCTTATCTTCGCACGTGATGCGAAGGTCATCCCCGAGCACGAGTTCGTGTCGCTCGTAAGCCAAACCATCGAGGTGCGTAAGATGCTCTACGCCCTGATAAGGTGTCTTTCGACCTCCGATCTACCGTCAGTAGGCGCTGATTCCAACCCGCGCTCGGAGCCGCCGGCTGCTCCGCCCAAAGCCCCCAGCTGGTAGTCTTCCGTTGCAGTTCAATCCTTTGCAGTTCAGTCCTTTGCAGTTCAGTCCTCAATCCACGACAACCATAGAATCCCCGTACGAGTACAGCCGATACCGTTCAACAATCGCCGATGCGTACGCCCGCATCGTAAGCTCGTATCCCGCGAATGCCGCGACCAGCATGATCAGCGTCGATCGCGGCAGATGGAAGTTCGTAATGATCCGGTCCACTGCGCGGAACTGGTACGGCGGATGGATGAAGATGCGGGTCAGCTCCGACTTCTCACGAAAGACTCCGTCGTCGCCGATTGCGCTCTCGAGGCTGCGCACACTGGTGGTCCCCACCGCCCAGACCTTTCCGCCACTCGTCCGCGTCTCGTTGAGAACAGTCGCGGTGGCCGCCGGGAGAGTGTACCACTCTTCGTGCATCACGTGATCGGCGAAGTTCTCGGTGTCCACGGGCTTGAAGGTGCCGGCACCGACGTGGAGGACCAGGTCGGCGCGCTTCACACCTTTCGCTGCGAGTGAATCGAGAATCTCCGGGGTGAAATGGAGGCCGGCGGTCGGCGCCGCGACGGATCCGCTCTCCTTTGCGTACACAGTCTGGTAACGTTCCGCGTCGGCGGGCAGGTCGGCGCGGGTGATGTAGGGCGGCAGTGGAATGTGCCCGTACTGCTCGATCGCCTGCTCGATCGGCATCCGCGCGTTGAGCTGCACTACCCGGGTGCGGCGCTCGGTCGTCGAAAGAATCTCGGCCTCGAAATCGTCGGCGATCTTCACGATCCGGCCTGGCTTGAGTTTGCCGCCGGGATGCACCATCGCCTCCCACATCCCCTCGCCCAGCGGACGCAGCAGCAGGATCTCGGCGTTCGATCCGTTGTCGCGGACGCCGAGTAGGCGGGCGCGGAATACACGGGTGGTGTTGAGGACGAGCGCGTCGCCGGGAGAAATCAGATCGATGATATCGCTGAAAGTCCGATGCGAGATCTCTCCGGTCGTTCGGTTCACCACCATCAGCCGGCTGTCGCTCCGCCGCTCGGCGGGTTGCTGCGCGATCAGATCGACGGGCAGGTCGAAGTCGTAATGGGAGGTGCGGGAGCCGTCGCGCGTCACGCCGTCGGAAATGGGTTAATGTCTTGCACTGATTTCAGGCAGAATGAAAGGTATTGTGGTGAACCGCCTTCGATCACTGTCTGCCGTGGTCCTGATCACGACTGCGTGCACGATGATGTCGCCGGGCGAGCGACAAGTGCTGGAGGCCGACGCCGAATCGTTCGAGACGATCGTGCGCTCGCAGGTCACCGACTCGGCGTCGGGATCGCCGGGATTTCTGCGCGTCGACGCGCGGCCCGGCCGCGATGATGCGGTCCTGAACGGCGCGACTCCGGAGCGGCAGGGAATCCAGCTCGATTCCTCGGCGTCGCCGGATTCACCGGATTCGCTCGCACGGCTGCTTCGCGCGGTGGAGGATCAGCGTCGGTCGATTCTCGATGGCCTCAAGGTCGATGGGCGCGGGCCGTTCGACTATCCGTTCTGCGGCGGCGCGCGACGGGTGAGCGATTCGGCGGCAGTGAACGGGGATACGAAGTGCCCGAGCCAGCCGGTGCGCTACGTGACGGTCGGCGTCCCGTCTCGCGGGGCGGCGCCGATGCTCGACAAGCTGCGCAGTCCCGAGTCGCCGGTCCCGGATTCGACCGAGGAGCTGTGGACGGTGCTGGTGAGCGAGACCAACATCGGGCCCGGCGGGCAGCAGTGGCGTCAGTACGCGTGGCTGTTCCACCGGGAGCCAGCCACCGGGAGACTTGCGCCGGTTGAGAGGTTTCTGGTTTCCTGGGCCGAGTAAGGCCGACGAGCGCTAACGAAGGCTTTAGGGCGGGGCCGCTGGGCGAGCGTTAATGAAGAAGACCAGCTGGGGGCGGCCGGCGGAGCAGCTGGCGGCTCCGAGCACGGGTTGGATGAAAACCATAGCGATGAAACGGGTGCCGTTCCCTATAAATGCTCGGAGCTGCGCGCTGTTCCGCCGGCAGCACCGAGCTGGTAGTCTTCAGTTGGTTGGGCCGATACGCAACCCGAGGGTTGCGTATCGGCCAGCCCGGTATTAGAGTATCCGCAACCCGGAGGTTGCATGCTAATGACTGAGACTGACAAGATCGAGAAGTCCGTAGTCCTCCGCGCGCCGCGCTCTCGCGTTTGGCGCGCGATCGCCGACTCAAAGGAGTTCGGCGAGTGGTTCAAGGTCGTTTTCACCGAAAAGTTCGTCGAGGGGAAGACCATTCGCGGCCGCATCACCCACCCCGGCTTCGAGAACGTGCCGATGGAGCTCTTCATCGAGCGGATCCAGCCGGAGGACTACTTC
>Ga0070684_100002179_pt1 | contig 14464 bp, 12 predicted proteins | sample KBSC723LmetaG_FD_65653 | JGI IMG/M metagenome (GOLD analysis project Ga0070684, IMG submission 65653) | Corn rhizosphere microbial communities from Kellogg Biological Station, Michigan, USA - KBS C7.2-3L metaG | ecosystem: Host-associated > Plants > Roots > Rhizosphere ...
CACCGCCGTTGGGGCGGCTGCGCTTGAGAACAACAATGCCAACGGCAACACAGCCATGGGCTCTTTTGCACTCTTCGCCAACCAGACCGCAGAGGGCAACACCGCTGTTGGCTTTGACGCGCTCTTGTTCAATGACGTCACGAACAACGGCGTTGCCGAAGGCAACACGGCAGTTGGCTCGCAGGCGCTCTTGTTCAATACTGATGGTGCTCTCAACACGGCGGTCGGTGTTGCCGCGATCGCATCGAACGTTGATGGCAATGAAAACACCGCAGTCGGTTTCGGCGCGCTCGTTGCCAACGTTGGGGGGGACGACAACACAGCAGTTGGCTTTAACGCGCTCATCAACAATAACGGCAGCGCGAACGTGGCCGTAGGTGAAAGGGCGGCCGCGGCCAACACTCTCGGCGCGGTCAACACGGCTGTTGGGTCACTTGCGCTCACTACCAACACCACCGGCACCGAGAACACCGCCGTGGGGCGTAGGGCCTTGGAGAACCTCGACGGCGGCCACGAAAATACAGCCGTCGGCTGGGGGGCGGGCATGAGCTATACCGGAACCGAAACTAACAATATCTGTATTGGGGACCAAACCACCGGTGTCGCCGGTGAGAGCAACACCATCCGCATCGGCGACAACTCGCCGAACGGTGGGATTATAGTCTCTGACGCAAATCCGGTGGCCAACGCCGTCACCGTCGGCTCCGGCTTGCCGAATTCCGGGGGCTTCGTAATACTGGTGACGCCAATTGGGGCCGCCATGTCGCTTGGTGCTGACCTCCCAACTGTTGGCTCAATAACCAAAGTCGGCGGTATCGTCGGCAACCCTAATCCCTCAGCTGGGACGATTTTCGACGTTAATATCGAGACGGCGGCGGGGCCCAGTTTTCAACGACTCGGCATCGACATGTCCTCGCGACGTTACAAAGATGATATCAAGCCGATGGATAAACTCAGCGAAGCGATCTTCAAGCTGAAACCAGTCACGTACCGGGTGAAGAAGGAGATTAACCCCGCGCAGCCGATGACCTTCGGCCTGATCGCCGAGGACGTGGCAGAGGCCTGCCCGGCCTTGGCATCGTATATGGACGGTCAACCCATGGGCGTGCAGTACAGGGCGATGAGCGTGATGCTGCTCAACGAGTTCCTGAAAGAGCACAAAAAAGTCGAGGAACAGCAGGCGAGCATTGCAGAGCTAAAATCGACAGTGGGAGTTCTCACGGCCCAGCTCAAAGAGCAGGCCGCGCAAATCCAAAAAGTGAGCGCCCAGCTCGAAGTGAATAAACCTGCGCCGCAAGTGGTCGCAAACAAGCCGTAAACCCGCGAGAGTCCTTGGTGTGTTAAACACCAAGGCGAATTGGAAAGGCGTTCGCCCTCCCAGGCGAACGCCTTTACCGTTTCGGCTGTTTTGCTCTCGACCTGCTCTGTTTTCGCGGGTGAGCAGCACGCCATTCCGGCTGTTTCCGCGTGTAATACGCGCGCCAGTATTCAGCCGTGCGAATTCGTCGTCGGCCACGCTTTTTCAATCTTTCCACAAGATCGAATTAGCGACGCGTTCCGGGTCGACGCAATCGTAAATCTCTTACTGCGTTCGGCCTCCATACCACAGCCTACCGAATGGCAGCACATCGGAATTCAGGTCGACGCCGCGTTTATCTTTGCGCGGGCGAACTTCGTAAACGTGCATCGTGGCTTGTCGCGGGTTCACTTTCATCTCTGTGCTGGCCGCATCGAGAGGCACGCCATGTTCCCTGATGGCCTCAATGGCGCGCCCGTACACCAGCCGGCCGGGTCCCGTCAATTGCATCGCGTCCACATCGCCACGGGAAAGCTGTGCGCCCTTTGCTTCGGCTTCCGCTTTGGCCTTCTCAACATCAGAAAAATTCAGCCGATGGCGCTTGCCTCCAATATGGTAAGTGACCCGGAAATATGTGCTGCTCGGTTTTCGATCACGGTAGATTTTTCACTACCGATGAGCCGCGCTTAACCAAAATCGGGGAATCGGTGTCTTTTCATGTTTTCGGCGCTTAGGTGCGCTTTTATTGTCCGAAAAGTGACCGAAAATGCAGGTAGGACGTCAAATAGATCGCATTCCACCTATGAGATGGTAATGCGACCCTAACGGGATTCGAACCCGTGTTACCGCCGTGAAAGGGCGGTGTCCTGGGCCTCTAGACGATAGGGTCAAAAAGCCGGGCAATATCGGAATTGCCATCGTTCGGCGCAAGGCAAATTGGTAGCGAATTTGTGACATGTCGCCGCAATCACAACGGCGTCTCGCTTTCAGTGTTTCGGTCCGACCTCGTGAACCAGTTCGGCTGTCCGCGCAGTTGCGCCTTTGTGCTCCTTCAACGCTGCATGCGCATTTTCCACGAGACGCTGGCGCGACTCGCTGTCGCGGAGAAGCTCGCCAAGCGTACGCTCGAGCGAGTCGGTATCGTTAACCTGCATTGCGGCGTTATTTGAAACCAGTGTTTTAGCCAACGTTGCGAAGTTTTCCATGTGCGGACCAAACACAACCGGTTTGCCCACGAGAATCGGTTCTACTGGATTTTGTCCCCCCTGCGCAGTGAGGCTTTTCCCGATGAACACCACGGTGGCAATGCCGTACCAGCGTTGAAGTTCACCGGTCGTATCGAGGAGCATGCAATCCGCATCGGCTCGGCTGCCCGTCAGCGTGTCGCTCGCGAGGGTGACGGTCAATTGCAATGCCCCTAATTGTGCACGGATTTCTTGTAGCCGTTCAACGTGACGCGGCGCGATGAACAAACGCAGCGACGGAAATTGCGCGCGCAACCGAAGAAAAACTCTGGCCAGGATTTCTTCTTCGCCGCGATGCGTGCTGCCACCAAGAAGGACCAAGCGTTCCGTGGACGCGTCCCACAGGGACGCGGCTGCGGGTACGGCTTCTGCCTGAACATGAGGATCGAATTTGATGCTGCCGGTCACCTGGATTCGGTTTCGCGGAACACCAAGCGCCGCCCATCGTTCGACGTCTTGCCGTTCTGGGACACACACCAAGTCGAGGAGACGGAACGTTGGCGCGACAAAAAACCGAAATCGTCGATAGCGTCGCTCAGAGCACACGGACAATCGAGCGTTGACCAGCGCGAGGGGAATCCGGCGCGCATGCGCTTCGGAGGCGAGATTGGGCCAAACCTCCGCTTCAATAAGACAAATCCGTGCGGGACGAATCACTGAAAACGCACGACGCATGATTGGCCAGTAATCAAGCGGCGTGTACATGACTTCGATCCACGGCGGCGCAGTTTTGCGCGCCAATGCGAACCCGGTCGTTGTGGTTGTAGTCAGCACGCAGTGCAAATCCGGTTCGAGCGCCCGTAACGCACTCGCGAGTTTCAACGCAATGTTTACTTCTCCTACGCTTACTGCATGCAGCCATGTTGAGCGTTGGTTCAAAAGCCGGTTCCGCACCTCGCCGTCGTAAATTCCCAGCCGCTGCCCAAATTTTTCGCGGTAACCACCGCGGCGAATCATCTTGGCGAAATAGCCGGGCAAAAAGAACAAGACCCCGAGTGGCCAAAACAGATTATAGATGAAGCGAATCATTAATTGCGAATCGGCTCCAGAAACAGCACTTCTGTTGCGCCGTAAGTTTTCTGCCGTAGAACGCGCCAAAGCTTCGTTTGAGGGAGAGTGTCGGTGGGCTTCTTCTCCAGAACGAAAATACCGTTCGGCTCCAGCAACTGTGGCAGACTTTCGTTATTCAAAAGCGTCTCGGCATGGCTTTCGCCGCGTCGCGTTTTTTCATAAGGCGGATCCGCAAAGATGATTTGAAACTTCTCGGAGTTCGATCGTTGACGTAGAAAATCAAAAACATTTTGGCGTCGAACGCGCCCTTTTAATTTCGTTTTAGCTAGATTTTTCCCAATTGCTTCTGCCGATTGGCGATCATCTTCAACAAATATTGCGGAGGCCGCCGCACGGCTCAACGCTTCGATCCCAAGCGCGCCGCTCCCAGCGAAAAGGTCGAGCACTCGCGCGCCGATGATCGCCTCACCCAAGCTCGAAAAGATAGCCGCTTTGACGCGGTCCATTGTCGGGCGAACACCGCGTTTCGGAACTGCCAGGCGGACTCCGCCGGCGCTGCCGGCGATAACCCTCATGGCGACGCGACTGGACTTGGCATCGGAGTGGCTTCGGGAAGCGCTGCCTCCGGCGGCAAAGACGGGGACGGCCCAGCAGTCGTCGCATCTTCAACAGCCTTCTTTTTCTTTTTCGGTCGGTCCTTTTTTCCTCCGAAGAAGCTGTTGAGCATGCTGCTGATGTCCCGGCCGACGACCTGCTCCACTAAGTTTGTGCTGGGCCGTTCAATAGTGCCGCCGACCTGAAATTCGATGGCTGAATAGCCCGGTTCGTCGATGCGGTGAAAGTTGTCGCGAATTGCTTTGAAAAGTTGACCGCGAATTCTGTCGTTGATCGCGAGCTGCGAATTAAGTCGCAGCGTCCCGTCAAACGCAACTGTCCCGGACGAGGTGAGACGAATATTTGGGGAACGCAAAACCAGCTCATCAATCGCGACCAGCCCCGGTTTCAAGTGATATTTTGCATCGGCCTGCTCCAGATGAAGCTCCTGCAGCTCCTCGATCTGCAAAATCTGACCGAGTAACACGAGCAATCTGTATTGTTGGACGCGGCCGTCCCGCAGGAAAATTTCGCCTTGTCCAACAAGCGCTTCCGGATCGCCAGTTTTTCCCGAGGCGTGGAAACTTCCTTCCAACTTGCCCTTCACCATTCCCTTTGCACCGCCGGCATTTTCGACGAGCTGATCGGCGAGCACGTCATGAAATTTTATGCTCGTTGTGAATGGGGAATCCTCCGCTTCTGGCTGCATCGCAAAGTAACCGTTCACCTCGCCCTCTGCGACACGAGCAGAAATCTTCGAGAGCTCGAGAACGTCGGGCTCGTAGCGAAGGGGTGACCGGAGCTGGTCCAGAAAAAAACGGTCCCGCAATGAAACTCGCGCGACCTTTGCATCTCCCCGGAACGCCAGCGCGCTACGAATGTTGGTGCGAAAATCCACCCCCGTAAAACTCGCAACGAGTCTGCCGGTTGGATCCAAGAAAGTGAAATTGCCGTCCTTTACGCTTACTCGTCGAACTTCCGGAGCAACGGCCAATTTTGGTCCGGGTCCGCGTGGTTCATCCTTAACGGTCGCTTTTAACGGAGATGGAACACTGGCTGGATTCGTCGTCACAGCGGGAGCTGTGTTCGTTTGAACAAATTCTCTTCCTGCTTCCGGCTGCGGGGTCGCTGAAGGCTGTTTTGTCGGAACGGGGTGTGTGCGCGTCGCTTCCGTATTAGGCAGACGCCATTTTCCGTCTGTGTTCTGCAACCACACAACCTTAGGACTGACCAGCGCAACTTCCTTGATCACCGGCCGCCGCGAAAAGAGCGAAAGGAAGCGAACGCGCAGCCGGAATGTTCTTGCCTTCAAAAAGTCTTTCGGCACAACCGATACGGTTTGCGGAATCGTGATGCCGCTAAGTTCAAGTCCGCCCCAGGGAGTCACGCTCATGCTGCGAATCTTGACCGGAACGCCAAGGCTACGGCTCAGTTCCTGCTGAATCTTTCCTTGTGCCCCTTGTGATTGCACATACAGGTTCACGCCGAGCAAAACCACCGCACCGATTCCAATCAATGCCCCCAGAGCGATCCCTGCCAGCCGGCGCAATTTTTGCACCCTCAGACGTTACGCAGCCCCAGTTTGAAGCAAAGACCAAAGCCTATTGTCATTCTGATCCCGCAGTCGTGGGAGAAGAATCTCAGATCCATTTTGAACCGCATCCTGCAATGAAAATTAGGCCAGAGGTGTTTCTCTCGCGACTGCGGGATCAACACGACAGTTGTAATGTTTTTTCGCATGACTGACACAGTTGTCATTCTTAATCCGACCGCGGGAAATCTCGAAACCGTTCGAGACTGGCAGGAGCGAGTCGAATCAATCGTCGGTCGTTGGCCGGTCCGCATCAGCTCGCGTGCTGGCGAGGCGGAAGCGCTCGCGAGACGTGCCGTCGAGGAAGGTTTTGGACGCGTGGTTGCAGCTGGCGGCGACGGAACCGTGAATCATGTCGCAAACGGAATCGCCGGCAGCGATGCTGCGCTGGGCATCCTCCCGATGGGCACGGTCAACGTTTTCGCGATGGAGCTTGGTCTGCCCGTGAACGATCTCGAGCGTTGCTGGGAAATTGTCGAGGCCGGACACATGCGTCGCGTTGATCTACCGAGTGCGAATGGAAAATACTTCGTCCAACTCGGTGGCATTGGGCTCGATGCGCAAGCCGTCAAAGAAACCACTCTTACGTTCAAGCGAAGTCTGGGACCGCTGAGTTATCTTATCTCTGCAGCACACATTGCAGGACGCCAACCTCCGCAGCTTTTAATCGAGTCGGAGGACGCGCCTGTGAAGGAGGGATCGTTTGTGCTTGTCGGGAACGGGCGTCTTTACGGCGGACCTTTCCCCTTTTTCAAGCAGGCCGTTGTCGACGATGGTTTACTTGATGTCGTCCTGTTCAAGCGCCTCGGGTTTCTAGAGATCATCAAATATCTCCATGACGTTGTATTCAGCTCCGACATCCGCGTTCCGGAAATTGAATACTTTCAGACACGCCAACTCCGCGTAAGCAGCGAGCAGGATGTTCCCGTGGAGCTGGATGGTGAGTTAGCCGGTAATTGCCCGGTTAACTTTCAAATGCACGAAAAATTGCTTCCTGTGCTGTCGCCTCCGGCATCGCCGTAGCGCGCCGCTGCTCTGCTTCGCATTTCAATGTTTGCTCACATATGTGAGCAAACATTGAAATGGTTAGGAGCCCCGTCTTGGCACCGCGATAACTGGTTTTTCGCCCAGAACCGCGTGATGTTCTGCGCGATGGAGCATCGTGCGGGCTGGATTCGGGAAAAAGCAGCCACATCGCTGAACCCTTCGCAGGTGGAAACCACTTTGGCTCAGCTCAACGAACAATGGCCCCCCTACGCCGAGGCTACGGCGGGCAAGCCGGCAAACGCGATGTCTCTTGCCGAAGTGGTCCAACAATTTCCGTTGGGTGAAGCAGCGCTGCTTCACCTTCTCGCGGTCTCGAGCATCTGCGCGGCACGGATGACGCGCAATCCTGAAACGCTGCTGTGGCTCGCTCAGCCTGAGGTGTGCCTCGCATCGCGTGGTCGCGCGGAAATGCTCAATGAAGTGCACGCTCTGACGAGTGATTCCGGCGTCGACCACAATTTCGAAGCACTACGGTTTTGGAAGGGCCGCGAAATGACGCGCGTGGCCGTGCGCGAACTGGCCGCGGTCGCACCGCTGGAAGAGACCACCGGGGAGCTTTCACAGATCGCAGAGATTTGCCTTCGTCGCGTGTTCGAATTTTGGGACACCGAACTGCGGCAACGTTACGGCTCGCCAAAAGCGGAGTTTGCGATTCTTGCGCTCGGCAAACTCGGCGGAGGCGAACTCAATCACAGTTCGGACGTTGACCTTCTTTTTCTCTACAGCGACGAAGGCCAACTCACGCCGCACATTTCTTACCATCAGTTTTTCAATCGACTGGGAAACAAGATTCTTGAAACATTTTCGAAGCCGCATCCCGCAGGCTCGCTGTTTCGAGTGGACCTGCGGTTGCGCCCCGAAGGCTCGGCAGGTCCTTTGGCTCGTTCTCTCGAGAGCATGGAAAACTATTACTCTGGGTTCGGCGAAACGTGGGAACGGATTGCGCTCATCAAGGCGCGCCGAAGCGCCGGCAGCCGCGAGTTGGCTTATGATTTCCTGCGGCTACATCAGCCGTTCATCTACCCAAGGAGTGCGACGCCGGATCTGCTCGAGGAGATTGCGAACATCAAGCATCGCATCGAGCGCGACGTGGTTGGGCCGGAAAAGCTGGAGCGCGATGTAAAACTTGGGCGCGGCGGCATTCGCGACATCGAGTTCATCGTGCAAACGCTGCAGCTTATCCATGGCGCGCGTAATCCGTTTTTGCAGGAACCGAGCATGCTCAAGGCGCTCCGCGCACTACGAGAACTGGATTTGCTCCCGCGCGAAGACGTTCTGGCATTGGATGATGCGTATCGATTCCTCCGCCGCGTTGAGCACCGCCTGCAGATCGAAGCCGAACAACAGACCCACACTGTTCCGGACGAGCCGGACTCATTGAGCCGGCTCGCGCACAGCCTTCGCTTTGCGTCAGCCAGCGATTTCACAGCGTCACTCCACAATCGAATGGGATCGGTGCGTCCCATATTTCAACGGATTATCTCTGAAAGCCCAGCGCAGCCCGCCAAAATTACTGTTGAATTTTTCAAGGATGCAAAACGAGCAGAGAAAGCCCTCAGAGAGCTCGAACGAGGTGCAACGGGTTTTCATGTCGCCACGCGAACTCGCCAGATATTCCAAAGACTGCGCCCGATCTTGCTGGATTGGATCGCCAAAACTGCCGATCCCGATGCGACTCTGAACCAGTTCCTTCGATTCGTGGAAAGCTACGGCCTGCGCAGTTTGCTTTTTGAACTGCTTGTTACGAATCCGAAATTGCTTGAGCTGATCGTAAAGACCCTCGATGCCAGCCGGTTTGCGGGTGATCTTCTGATTCGCCGACCGCAACTTCTGGAAGACATCACCAGGGATCCAACATTTGATGAACCGCGGTCGGTTGAAGAGAATTTAAGGCGGTTCGATTCGTTAGGGGCAAGCGCGAACAATCTCGATCCGATACGCGCCTACCGTCAGCGGCAACTCTTGCGCATCATCCTTCGCGATGTAATGGGACTCGTTCAACCAGCAGGAACCTTTGTCGAGCTTTCCGATGTCGCGGAAGCGTGCCTTGTTTTTGTCGCGAAACTCCTCGCAAGTGAGCAATTGACTATCATCGCGCTCGGAAAGTTTGGGGGTCGCGAGATCAGTTACGGCGCGGACCTGGACGTTTTCTTTGTGGGGGAGGACGTTCGTGCTGCGCAGAATCTCATGAACTCCATGGCGCAACCAACCGCCGAGGGAAATATCTGGGCACTGGATGCAAGGCTGCGCCCTGAAGGCGAAAAAGGCCCTGTGGTCTGCTCGCTTGAAACGTTTGAATCGTATTACGCAGGCCGAGCCCAACTCTGGGAGTTACAGGCGCTGACCCGCGCGCGCGCTATCAGCGGTCCGCTACAAAATGAATTCATAGCGATCGCAAAAGCCGCCTGGCATCGCGCAGGCCAGGATGCCGGCCTTTTCATTAAAATCGATGACATGGTAGAGCGAATTCGGCGAGAACGCGGAAGCGGGTCCGATTTTCTCGATCTAAAGACCGGAGTTGGCGCCATCATTGAAGCGGAGTTTCTTGTTCAAGCGTTGCAGATGCGCGCAAACATCTGGGAACAAAACTGGGAGCGCGCCGTCGACGAATTGCACCAGAACGGTCATCTGAACAAGTCGGCCGTTACAAAGCTAAAAAAGTCCTATGGTTTTCTGCGCCGCTGCGAACTTGTGTTGCGCCGATACGACAACAGAAGCGTTTCAACGCTTCCGAGCGATCCAGATGAACAACGAAAGTTTGCCATCCGTCTTGGCTATACCGATTTTGATGCTTTCGATAGTGACTACCTTACTGCTCGTGAGGCGATTCACACTCTCTACCAACGACACATTAGGCCGGCTTAACCGCGGTAACGATTAACGTTCGCCCAAGCAACAAGTCGGCTGAATTCATCGCGCGAACTGCCCAGGCATTCCGTTCGTCCAGCGTGCCGTAAGTGCGCTTGTCACGACGATAAACAATCCAGTTTGTGGCGTGCAGAGGCACGATGAGGAACGGAAATGCCAGGATCGAGCGTCGCTGGTATTTATCCACGCTGACTCTTAAATCGCGAAAACCTGTGCCGAGCAGGGCGTGCGAAAGATAGAACCAGCTCACCGGGTTGATGTGACCGCGCGTGGTGTGAATGGCGGATTCATCAGCTGCCAGAGGGCCAAACAAATTATAAAAGCCGGACGACAGATACCGCAGACGGGAGCGCAGATTCAAAATATTCGGGGTCGAAAATACCGCGACGCCACCTGGTTGGAGAACACGATAGATTCCGCGGACTACGGCGCGGAAATTTTCCAAGTGCTCAACCGTTTCGATGCAGGTAACGAGCGCGAAGCGATTATCACTGTACGGAAGCGGTTCGCGATTCAGATCGACGGTGTGGATCTCGGCGCCCGGAATGGAGAGCAATTTATCCGTGTAATCGCATCCGAAAGAACGAAACGGATAATGAGCCCGAACCAGCCGCAATAATTCGCCGGTCCCGCTACCCACATCGAGATGATCTCCGCTGGCTGGCAACGCGGGCGAAGCCGCGATTGCGCGCAGGACTGCTTGATGAATTCCTGATGTGCTTAGCTCGGAAATCTCGCGCGGTAGCTTTCCCCAAAAGATCTTTCGGAGTTTCTTAAAAACCTTTCGAGTGCGCACAGCGAATTGTGAACCGTCTCCGAGCGCGCGTCGAGATCGGCAATCGTCTGCGAACCGATCAGCCCGGAATGCCTTTAAGCATCTCCGCGTTGGTCGGGAATTTTTTCACAAACATTAACAGTCGCTGAATTGCTTCCTCTGGCTTGTGTCCGGCCAGGCCGCGCCGGATAAGGTTGATTTTCTCCAGCTCCCACGGCTGCAACAACAATTCTTCGCGGCGCGTTCCGGACAAAAAGATGTCAATGGCCGGATAAATCCGCTGATCGCTGATTTTTCGGTCGAGCACCATTTCCATGTTTCCGGTGCCCTTGAACTCCTGAAAGATCAGCTCATCCATCCGGCTGCCGGTTTCAATCAGCGCCGTGGCGACAATGGTGAGCGAACCCGCTTCCTCGGTGTTCCGGGCGGCTGCGAAAATCTTTCGTGGAGTTTCCATGGCACGCGCGTCGATGCCACCGCTCATGGTGCGGCCGCCACCGCCCATGGCATTATTAAAAGCACGTGCGGTGCGCGTGATGGAATCGAGAAGGATGAACACATGTTTCCCAGCTTCGACCAGTCGTTTGGCGCGCTCGATCGCCAGTTGAGAAATCCGCGTGTGACTCTTTATGTCGGCGTCATTGGAGCTGGCCATCAGCTGCGCTGTCGGATGCGAACGACGAAAATCAGTCACTTCTTCGGGACGTTCGTCGACCAGAAGAATAATCAGTTCCATTTCGGGGTGATTCTTAGCGACCGCATCGGCGATGTGATGCAACAACGTTGTCTTGCCTGTGCGCGGCGGCGCGACAATCAGACCGCGCTGGCCCATTCCCAGCGGCGTCATCAAATCCATGATTCGCGTGGTGTAACGATCCGGGACTGTCTCGAGCTTGATCCGTTTGTTCGGGTTGATCGTCGTTAATTCTTCAAACGGACGGAGCCCCTGATATTTCGACGGCTCTTCTCCATTGATCGTCACCAACTTCGTCAATTGGGGACCACGACTGCCGCGCCGGATCTCGCCGTTGATCCACATGCCGTCGCGCAGAGCGAAGCGACGCACAATTTCGGGAGTGACAAAGATATCTTGCGCTGTCTGCACAAAATTGCGTTTTGGATCGCGCAGAAAGCCGAACCCTTTGCCTGAGATTTCAATGATGCCCTCGCCAAATTCCGGTTCGGCTTGAACTGCCTCGCTGGTTTCGCCGCCGCCTTCAGCACCTTCCCGGGCGCCTCCCGAGGCGGGCTGATCAAGCGTCTCGACAGCGACGTCGTTGTCGGCATTGGTTGACGATGAATTTGGTGATTCTTCGGAATTATCGCGCCGGAAGCGATCGCCGCGGTAACGCCTTCGCGGGAAACGACGACGCGGACGCTGATGGCGTTGGCCCGGCGAAGCGGACTCAGTTTCCAGCGGCGCAGGCTGGTTTTCGTTTTCTTGGTTCATAAGCTAAAGATTGTTCGCTGCAGTTGGGGGGCAGCGCCCTGACAGTCTTTGTAAGCAATAGTTTTTCAGGCCGGCAATCTGGCCAGCAATTCCTCGGGAATATCTAGATTTGAATAGACGTTTTGCACGTCGTCGTCCTCTTCAAGCTCATCGCACAACCGTAACACCTGGCGCGCCACGGTCTCGTCCCTGACCGCGACTGTAGTATCCGGGATAAACGTAAACCTTTGCCCATCGGTACTGACGCCTGCCTCCTTGAGCGCTTCAGCTACGGCGTAGAGCTGATCGTGGGAGGTGGTAATAACATATTGATCTTCCTCGGTTGTCAACTCCTCCGCGCCAGCTTCCAAGACGAATTCCAGCAGGCGATCCTCCTCAATGCTCGACCGCGGGACGGTGATCTGCCCCTTTCGGTGGAACATGTAGGAGACGCTGCCACTCGAGGCGAGGTTGCCGTTGTTCTGGGTGAACATTCTTCGGATCTCAGCTCCGGTGCGGTTTCTATTGTCTGTCGCGGTCTCTACGATGATGGCCACGCCGCCGGGCGCATAACCTTCGTAAGTAATTTCGTTGAGCTGTTCGCCGTCTTTGCCCTCGCCCGTGCCGCGTTTGATCGCGCGTTCGATATTGTCATTGGGCATGCTCTGGGCGCGCGCCGCCAGGATCGCACTGCGCAGACGTGGATTGGCACCCGGATCGCCGCCGCCGGTTTTTGCCGCGAGAGTGATTTCCTTCGATAATTTGCTGAAGATCTTGCCGCGCTTGGCGTCAATTGCGCCTTTAAAGCGTTTGACCTTCGACCATTTACTATGTCCCGCCATGGGTGTGCGGAGTTATTTAAACCTGAAAACTTACGAGCAGTATTCACCTCGCGAGAGAAATGACTTGCGAGGGAAGAAATTTACCGCGCCAATTAATCGCACGAAAACTTATCTCGTCAATCGCCGTCACAAAGGAACCGCCACCCCCGCCAGCTGAGACAGCAAACTTAATTTTGCTTCTAAACTGCTCATTGATCTTTCATTCTGCACGGTCACGAGAATTCTTCTCGCCGGAATACTGGGTGGAATCGTGATGTTTGTTTGGACATCGATCGCGCATATGGCGCTGCCGCTGGGAGAAGCTGGGATTAATGAGATTCCAAATGAGTCAGCGGCGCTTAGCGCGATGCAGAGCAGTATCGGTGACAAGACCGGACTCCATATTTTTCCAGGTCTCGGCGTTGGCAAAACGCAACGCGCGAGCAAAAGAGCGAGGCAATGAAACAGATGCAGCAAAGAATAGCCGCGAACCCATCCGGCATTCTCATGTCACGACCTTGTGATCATTTGCAGGCTTGATTTCCTTAAGAGTTTTTACTTAAGTTGCAGTGTGAGTCCGGGCGAGGATCGGGGGACTTCGTTGACTATGCCTGGCGGAGGCATGCCCAAGGGGGCTACCCCATTCGCAACCACACATTGGAGCGTGGTGTTGGAGGCGCAAGGTGAGTCGGCGGCGGCAGAAAACGCGCTGGAAAAACTTTGCCGCACATACTGGCGACCAATTTACAGTTTTACGCAGCGACAGGGGATTGGACCAGAAGAGTCAAAGGATTTCACCCAAGCTTTTTTCGCAGATTTGCTAGAGCACAAAAGTCTCACTGCGGTTCGCAGGGAAAAAGGACGGTTTCGTTCTTTTCTTCTTGGAGCGTTGAAACATTTTCTGGCGGACGAGCGGCGTCGTGCTGCCGCGATCAAGCGTGGAAAAGGACAACGGCTTATCCCGCTTGACGAACTAAGGATGGATGAGCGGTTCGAGGTGGAACCCGCCGACCCGGTAACTGCAGAGCAAATTTACGAACGCCGTTGGGCTTCAACGGTGCTGGAGCGCGTGCTTAGCCGTTCAAAAGATGAATACAGCGCTGGTGGCAAAGCTGTTTTGTTTGATTGCCTGAAGCAATTGCTACCGGACGAACCGGGTGCGCCATCTCAAGCGGACATCGCTGCTCAACTAGGCATGACTGAGAATGCAGTCCGGCAGGCATTTCATCGATTTCGGCACCGCTATCAAGCGTTGTTGCGAGAGGAGATCGCTCACACGGTGGCTACGCCCGGGGATATCGAAGATGAGTTGCGCCATCTAATCGCTGTGGTTCGAGCATAGACCTGAGGTGTCCCCAGCCATGGAGGCTGTGATTAGAGTTTGCCGAAGGTGCGGCATGAAAATCTTTTCCGACGCACCGGAAGGACTTTGTATGGGTTGCGTTCTGGAAACAGCGCTGGGAATCTCCCCAGACGAATCCGTAGCCGATGGCGGTGACCGCGGCCTAAGCACGAGTGCTGACGCGAAAGCTGAGCCACGCACGAAAACAAGTGTGCGCGCCGCCTCGATGTTGGGAGAGTTGGGTGACTATGAGTTGCTGGAGGAGGTTGGCCGAGGCGGGCAAGGGGTCGTCTTTCGTGCTCGGCAGAAGAGCCTCAACCGCATAGTTGCCGTAAAAGTTATTGGCCTTGGCCAATGGGCCACACCAGCGCACCTCAAGCGCTTCCGCCTCGAAGCTGAAGCCGCTGCCAGCCTCGATCACCCGTGCATTGTGCCCATCTACGAG
>Ga0070684_100002180_pt1 | contig 14459 bp, 16 predicted proteins | sample KBSC723LmetaG_FD_65653 | JGI IMG/M metagenome (GOLD analysis project Ga0070684, IMG submission 65653) | Corn rhizosphere microbial communities from Kellogg Biological Station, Michigan, USA - KBS C7.2-3L metaG | ecosystem: Host-associated > Plants > Roots > Rhizosphere ...
TAAGGACATGACGGCCCTCCCTGGCACGATCAGGACGGCCGAGCATAGCGCGGGAGATGAATGACCGGAAGCCGTGCGGCGGACGCAACGTCGCTCGCCGTGCCGCGCACCTTGCCGCACCGGCGGCGAAGTGGAAGTTCCCTTGAGGCTGCGTCATCGCGCATTCGCAAAAAAGCCGAGTAAAGGGCTTGAATTGCCGTCAGCTCCACAAGCCGAAAGCGTTCCCCTCATGAAACCTCCCTCAACTTGCGAACACCTCGGAACACTTTCCATTCGGTTCTGTTCAACCGCGGTGACCGCAGCAAAACCGGGTCACGAAACACGGATGGCGTCGACCAGCAACGCCTGCCCATAGATCGCGGCTTACCGAGAGAGAGACAGGAGCGGCCCATGAAACTGAACTCGACGCAGGTGAAGCAAACCTTGAATCAAATGAATGCACATGTCCTTCCCGACAATCATCCAGCGGTGAGCCAGCTGACCAACGTGTTCGGTGACCACACCTTCTTCCTGGATGAGAACGGACTGAAAGTGCTGGAGCCGGTCGAGGCGCCGGAGGCGGAAATACAATCCGGCGAGGTCTTGAGCGTCGCGGACTGGACCGATGCGACGCTCACCAGCCTGACACCGCATGAGCCGGAATCGACCGGCACCATTGTCCTGTTCAACGAAGTCAAACACTGACTTCGCCGCAGGGCCGGCGCGTGCAAATAGAGCTCGCGCTCACGCGCCGGTGACGCGCCAGATCACGTCGCCGACATCGTCCGCCACGAGTAACGAGCCGTCGGGGCCGAGCGTGACCCCGACCGGCCGGCCGTAGGACTCTTTCTCGTCGGGCGCGAGGAAGCCGGAGAGGATGTCGCGCGCCGGTCCGGACGGACGGCCATTCTCGAACGGCACAAAGACGACCTTGTAGCCGGAGAGCGTCGAGCGGTTCCACGAGCCGTGCTGCCCGATCGCCATGCCGTCGGGAAAGCCCGGTAGCGTGCCTGAAGGCATCCAGCACAGGCCGAGCGAAGCGGTGTGCCCGCCGAGCGCGTAGTCCGGCGTGATCGCTTTCGCGACCATGGCCGGGTCCTGCGGCACGCGGTCGTCGACGGTCTGGCCCCAATAGCAGTAGGGCCAGCCATAAAAGCCGCCTTCGCGCACCGAGGTCAGATAGTCCGGCGGCGTTTCATCGCCGAGGCCATCGCGCTCGTTGACGACGGTCCAGAGCGCGCCGGTGTTGGGCTCGAAGGCGAGGCCCACCGCGTTGCGCAGGCCGCTCGCAAAGATGCGGCTCGTGCCCCTTGAGAGATCGAGCTCATAGATGCAGGCGCGGCCGTCCTCGACCCCCATGCCGTCATCGGCAATATTGGTGAGCGAGCCGACGCCGGCATAAAGCTTGTTTCCGTCCGCGCTCGGGAGCAGGCTTCGCGTCCAATGGCCGGCCGGCTTGAACGTGACGAGCTTCTTGCCCTGCGCGGTGATGCGGTCGGCGCCGGCCTGATACGGAAAAGCCACGACGCCATCGGTATTGCCGACATAGAAAGTGTCGCCGACGAGCGCCATGCCGAACGGCTGGTTCAGTCCCTCCATGAAGGTCCCGCGTATCTCGGCGACGCCGTCGCCATCCCTGTCGCGCAACAGGGTGATGCGGTTGGCGCTGACGCCGAGCGCCGCGGCGCGCCGCATCGTCGCCTGCATCGCATAGTGAAACACGCTTCTGGGACGGCCCTCGACCTGCGTCGCCTCGGCGATCAGCACGTCGCCATTGGGCAGCACCTCGATCCAGCGCGGATGGTCGAGGCCGCTCGCAAACGCGTTGACCTTGAGCCCGGGTGCGGCAACAGGGAGCTGTCCCTTCTCCCAGCCTCGCGCCGTCGGCATCTTCAGCGTCGGGATCGCGCCCTGCGGCTTTGCCGCCGGAATCTCAGGCGCGGCGCCCCAGGCCGGCTCGGGCTGCGCGCCCTGCGTCTTGCGCCACGCCAGCGCGCCGGCTCCGACAAGCGCGACACCCCGCGCAAACATGCTGGAAAAACTCATGAAACTCTCCCTGATCGCGCGCCGTCCCTGCTGCGCCGACCTCATTCGCATAGCCCAACGCCGGTGACAGTAATTCTACGATCTTCGCAGTTGCAACCGAATCAGGGAGATTACCTGTGCGCTTGATGGTGGTTGAGCGCTTCCTCCCTGAACCTGGCCCGCCGCCCTGGCGGGCATATTTTTCGCGAATGCTGCGGCCCGCCGATCTCGAAAAGCGGACGTCCCGCACCGCCGAGCGCGATCGGGTCCTTATCTCTCACGAGACGACAGCGCGGCAGGTCGCGGAAGGCTTCCTACACGATGCGCTAGGCCGCCAGCGCCTTCATCTCGCGATACAGATCCGATTTCCCCTCGAAGCCGATGCCGGGCAAATCCGGCATCGTGATGTGGCCGTTCTCGACGCGGACGCCGTCGGGGAAGCCGCCATAGGGCTGGAACAGATCCGGATAGCTCTCGTTGCCGCCGAGCCCGAGGCCGGCCGCGATGTTGAGCGACATCTGGTGCCCGCCATGCGGGATGCAGCGGCGCGGCGACCAGCCGTGCGTATGCAGCACTTGAAGCGTGCGCTGATATTCACAGACGCCATAGGACAACGCGCAATCGAATTGCAGGAAGTCGCGATCGGGGCGCATGCCGCCGTAGCGGATGAGGTTTCTCGCGTCCTGGTGGCTGAACAGGTTCTCGCCGGTCGCCATCGGCGCGGGATAGAATTCCGCGAGCGCAGCCTGCAGCGCGTAGTCGAGAGGATCGCCTGCCTCCTCGTACCAGAACAGCGGATAGTCCCGCAGCATCCTGGCGTAGGCGATCGCGGTTTCGAGATCGAAGCGGCCGTTGGCGTCGACCGCGAGCTGCGCTTCCTTGCCGATCTCCTTCAGCACCGCCTCGATGCGCTCGCGGTCTTCCATAATCGGCGCGCCGCCGATCTTCATCTTCACGACGTTGTAGCCGCGATCGAGATAGCCGCGCATCTCCGCGCGCAACATCGAAAGGTCCTTGCCCGGATAATAGTAGCCGCCGGCGGCATAGACGAAGACGCGCGGATTGGCCTGCCGCTTGTGCCGCTCGGCCAGCAGGCGAAACAGCGGTTTGCCCGCGATCTTCGCCACCGCGTCCCAAACCGCCATGTCGATGGTGCCGACCGCGACCGAACGCTCGCCATGCCCGCCCGGCTTCTCGTTCGACATCATGGTCGCCCATACCTTGTCGGGATCGAGATTGTCGCCGGCTTCGTTCAAGAGCGATTTCGGGTCAGCCTCCATCAGCCGCGGCGCGAAGCGCTCGCGGATCAGCCCGCCCTGCCCGTAGCGGCCGTTGGAATTGAAGCCATAACCGACCACACGCTTGCCGTCGCGCCTGGCATCGGTGACGACGGCAACGAGGCTCGTCGTCATCTTCGTGAAGTCGATATAGGCGTTGCGGATCGGCGAAGAGATCGGCTTTGTGACTTCGCAGACGTCGACGATGCGGACGGACATTTGATCAGCTTTCAATTGGCGTCGTCATTGCGAGGGGCGAAGCGACGAAGCAATCCATAGTGCCGCAAGTGGAGAAATGGATTGCTTCGCTTCGCTCGCAATGACGACGGGGACCGCAAACGGCTTCGCCGTCATTTCTTGTCTCTGAAATACGGCTCGACCGGGCCGTGCACCTTGATGGTCAGCGGATTGCCGTAGCGGTCCTTGGCGTTGCCGGCGGTGACGCGGACCCAGCCCTCGCTCACGCAATATTCCTCGACATTGGTCTTTTCGACACCCTTGAAGCGGATGCCGACATCGCGCTCGAGAATTTCGGCGTTGTAATAGGGGCTGCGCGGATCGACCGAGAGGCGGTCCGGCAGCTCGTCGCTCACGCTTTCATTCTTGTCGTTCACAGCAGGGCCTCGATGTCTCGCTTCAATGCTTGCGGGGTCATGGTCGGCGCGTGGCGGGCAACCACCTTGCCCGAACGGTCGACCAGGAATTTCGTGAAATTCCACTTGATGGACGAGCCAAGCAATCCGGTCTTCTCGCGCTTCAGGTAGTCGTACAGCGGATGAGCGTTGGTACCGTTGACGTCGATCTTCTCGAACATCGGAAAGCTGACGTCATATTTGCTCTCGCAGAATTCGGCGATCTGTTTCGCATCACCGGGCTCCTGGCTGCCGAACTGGTTGCAGGGAAAGCCGAGCACCGCAAAGCCGCGCGGCGACAGCTCGCGATGCAGCGCCTCCAGCCCCTCATATTGCGGCGTGAAGCCGCATTTGCTTGCGGTGTTGACGATCAAGAGCACCTTGCCCTCGAACTGCTTCAAGGGGACGTCGTCGCCCGCCAGCGATTTGGCGGTGAAGTCGTAGACGCCTGGCATCGTTCTCTCTCGTCAATTCAGTGGATCGACCGGCAACGGCGGCACGCCGCCCGCTTCGATGGCCTCGCCCGCGAGAAGGCAAAGGTCCTCGCGAAAACGTCCCGCGACGACCTGCACGCCGACGGGAACCTTGCCGACCATTCCCGTGGAGACGGTTAGCCCAGGCAGGCCCATGAAGGGAATAGCGATCTGCGTCAGTTGCGCGCGCCAGACTCGCGCAAAGGAGGCATCGTCCTTGCGGTCGAGCTGATCCGGAAATGGCAATTCGCCGGAGACAGGCATCACCAGCACCGCATATTTTTCCAGGAACAGCAGCCATTCGCGCACCAGCGTCGCGCGCCGCGTCAGCGCCTTCGAGAAGTCGGCCTGGTCGAACGGCGTCACCTTGGCGCGGTTGCCGCGCAGGCAGGCGAGCGCGCCGGGATCGCCTTCCTTCTCGGCAGCAGCGAGCTGCGCCTCATAGCCGTCGCCGAGCCACAGCTTTCTGTTCCAATCCGCGGGCTCGCGCAGCGGCGGCGTGTCCGGAATTTCCTCGACCGTCCAGCCCGCGCGTTTGAGCCGTTCGCCGGCATCCGCGAGCGCGGCCCTCACCTCGCCGACGGGATCGAGCCCGTCCGGATTGAGGCAGAGCGCCGCACGCTTTTCCCGCGGCGGTCCTTCGAGCGGCGCCGGCACCCACCAGGGATCGCGCGGATCCCTCGCGCTCATCGCGGCGAGCGAGATGCGCAGGTCCTTGATGGTGCGCGCGAGCGGGCCGGACACCGCCTCGATCTGGGCGCCGATGCCGCGCTCCGGCAGGCCGGGATTGAAGGCGGGGACGCGGCCAAGCGTCGTGCGCAGCCCATGCACCCCGCACGCGTAAGCGGGATAGCGGATCGAGCCCGCGATATCGGTGCCGTGGGCGATATGGCCGATCCCGGCCGCAACCGCAGCGCCCGCGCCGCCCGACGAGCCGCCCGGCGTGATCGAGGGGTCGCGCGGGTTCTTGGTGTCGCCATGAATGAGATTGCTGGTGAACCAGCGGTATGAAAAGGCCGGGCAATTGGTGCGGCCGAGAATGACGGCCCCCGCTTTGCGCAAATTGTCGATCACCGGGCTGTTGCTTTTGGCGATCGCGTCGCGCTGCTGCTTGAGCCCGTTGGTATTGGCAAAGCCTTCCTGGTCGATATTGACCTTCACCGTCACCGGCACGCCGGCGAGCACGCCTGGATCGTCGCCGCGCGCGATCGCGGCGTCGACGGAAGCGGCCTGCTTCAGCACATCCTCCGGCCGGTGATCGACCACGGCATTGATCTTCGGGTTGACGGCATCGAGCCGCGCCAGCGCCGAGGTGGCTGCCTCCTTCGCTGAGATTTTCTTCGATTTGATGAGGACGGCGAGATCAGCGGCCGACAGGCGCCAGAGGTCTTGCATGGGAGGCTCCGTTTGATTGGACGCTTCTTAGCGCCCACCGGAGCGCATGACCAGCGCGCCTGGGTTCCGGCCGCTCTCCAAGCTCGTCATGCCCGGCCTTGCCGTCTTCGCTTAAATTACGCCGGCCGAGCGAGTTGGTGGCCCGGCGAAACCTTGGCGAAGACGGGTGCCGGGCATCCACGTCTTGGCTTCCACGCCAGGAAAGACGTGGATGGCGGGGACATAGGCGAGCGGAAGCGACGCCGTCCTTCGGACGGCTATGCCCGGCCGTGACGACATGGAGACAAGAGAGAAGAAGGAAACGCCTATTTCACGTGCGAGATGTAATAGGCCAGATCCGGAATCTGCTCGGCGGTGACCGAGCCCATCACGTCGGCCATGGTGCCGTCATAGCCGTGACGGGTGTTGTCCTTGTACTCGCGCAAGGTCTTGGCGAGGTAGTCCTCGCGCTGGTCGGCGATGCGCGGGACGTTGTCGGAGCCGGAGAAGTCCGGCTTGTGGCAGGAATTGCAGTGATTCTGCTCGATGATCGCGAGCGCCTTCTGCATCCGCGCCGGATCGGGCGCATCCGCCGGCGGCTTGGGTTTTGGCAGCTTGGCGAGAAAATCGGAGAAGGCGCGCAGATCGTCGTCGGTGAAGGACTTGGTGACGTCGTTCATCGGATCGAAAGTGCGCAGCTTCTCGCGAAACATGAAGAGCTGGATCAGCGCATACGGCGCCTGCTGGGCGCCGAGCGAGGGCGTGTTCTCCGTCTCGGACTGGCCATGCTCGCCGTGACAGGCAAAGCAGGTCACGGCGCGCTCCTCGATGGTCTCGGCGTGGAGGGAGGATGCGAGGAGAGTGAGAGCGAACGCCGCGACGGTTCTTGTTCTAAACATTGCCTGCTCGACTTCCCGTCATTGCGAGCGAAGCGAAGCAATCCAGAGCCATTTGCGCGGTGCTGGATTGCTTCGTCGCTTCGCTCCTCGCAATGACGACTGCTACGGAATGCGGACTTGTAGGGTGGGCAAAGGCGCAACGCGCCGTGCCCACCAGCTCTCGTGTCGGAGGTTCGGTGGGCACGCTACGCTTTGCCCACCCTACATTGAACCTACTGCGCGGCCACCTTCTTGCCGTAGGTGATGCGATAGATCGCGCCGTTCCAGTCGTCGGACACCAGCACCGAGCCGTCCTTCATGACAAGCACGTCGTCCGGCCGGCCGATGTACTTGTTGTCCTCGAGGAAGCCGGTGACGAGCGGCTCGATGTTCCTGACCTTGCCGTCCTTGTCGAGATGCACGACGACGACGTCGCCGCCGAACTTCTTGGAGCGGTTCCACGAGCCGTGGCGCGCGACGATGATCGTGTTCTTGTAGCTCTTCGGGAACTGACTTCCGGTATAGAAGCGCATGCCGAGCGAGGCGGAGTGCGGACCCATCAGGCCGACCGGGGCGACGAAATCGCTGCAGGAATGGCCCCAGCCGAATTCGGGATCGGGGATGTTGCCCTGGTAGCAATAGGGCGCGCCAAAATCCTCGCCTTTCTTGGTGATGCGGTTGAGCTCGTCCTGCGGCACGTCCTCCGACAACCAATCGCGGCCGTTGTCGGTGAAGTACATCTGCTTGTTCTCGGGATTCCAGTCGAAGCCGACCGTATTGCGGACGCCGAGCGCATAGACCTCGTCGTTCTTGCCATCGAGGTCCATGCGGCGGATCTGGCCGTGGGCGTCGTCATGCAGCACGTTGTTGCCGGGCTGGCCGACCGGGACATAGAGCTTGTTGTCAGGCCCGACCGCGATGAACTTCCAGCCGTGGGCCTCGTCCTTCGGCAGCTTGTCGTAGATCACAGTCGGCTTCGGCGGGTTGTCGAGGTGATCCTCGACATTGTCGATCTTGGAGACCTGCGACAACTCGGCGATGTAAAGCGTGCCCTTGTGGAAGGCGACGCCGTTCGGCCGGTACAGGCCGGAGGCCAGCACCTTCACCTCGCGTTTGCCGTCCTTGTTGACGATGGCATAGACCTTGTCGACCAGGCGCGAGCCCACGAACACCGTGCCCTTGTCGCCGAGCGCCATCTCGCGGGCATTGGTCATGCCGGTGGCATAGACCTCGATGTTGAAGCCCTGCGGCACTTTCAGCTTCGCCGTCGGCAGCTTGTCGGATGCAGTCGCCAGCGGCGGCGCGACCTGCGGCCTCAGTTTGGCTGCCGCCTCGTTGTCCGGCTGGCCGATCAGCGGCGAGCCCGGCGGCAGCGGCGAAGGCGACGCGGCCGGCTGCTGCGCGTTGGCGGCTACCGTCAATGCACCAATAAAAACGCCGGCAAGCCAAAGGCTGCGCGGCGAAACTTTCGCGATCATTCTCGTCCTCCCCGTTGTCGCGCGGTGGCTGTTCTGCTCACGCTAGGCACCGATGCCGGCGCTATCGCCTTACCGCGGGCCGCAGTCTGTGGATTTTCCGCGATATAGGCAATCGGAAAACATTCATAGCGGCCGCGCTTTTAAGAAACGCACGATGAGGAATAGAAACGGATGGAGGGTGTATGCGTGCGCGCTATCAATGCCGGGTTTGCGGTGCGTCAGGCTGATCGAGCAGCGCTTCGGCGAAGGGAAATTCCAGCACGACCTCGCCCTGATCGTCGGTCACCTCGATGACCGCATGGAGCAGCACGCGACCGGCGCCCTCGCTCCTGATCAGCTCCAGGATCATGGCGCGGGCGACTTCCCAGGCGCGGTCGGGGTTGCGCAGTTCCTCTCCCTCGGGATCGTCGATCAGCTCTTCGCCGATCCGCGTGTTGAAAAAGTATCTCGGCATCGGGAATCCATGGGGCTGCGGCTGCGGAATTGGAAGCGGGACCCCACTCACAAGATATTTATTTGGATGGGCTCGGCCGCCACCCTGCCGTCCCACCTTCGTTCCGGCAAGGAATAACGATGAAGCCCTTGAACTCCCTCTAATTTGATTGGCCCACTGGGCTGCCGGTGGGCCTGCCTGCTGCGCCGCAACAAGACACGCGCAGGTTTCGTTTCAAAAAATTTCACTGGCGAAGTTTTCGTCAATCGGTAGTTTATTGGCGAGGACGGAAGTCCGTCCCTGGAAGGAGAGCCAAAATGGCCTGGAAAGCACCGAAGATCGTCGAAGTGCCCTGCGGCATGGAAATCAACATGTATGTGAGCGCGACCCGCAAGTAAGCAGCTACGGACATACACGTTTTAACGCAGGTGGACGTTCGGGCGTGACACGTTCCTGATCGAAGGGGCGTGGCCGGGCCGAGGTCCACCTTCGTAGTATCTGGGTGGGTCAAAATTTTAGGATTACCGGGGGACGGATCATGCTTCGCGTCGTCGTCCTGGGCATGGCGGCCGGCGGCGGGGTTCCGCAATGGAATTGCGGTTGCCCGATCTGCAGGGCAGCAAGATGCGAGCAACCTGAGCTGCAGAGCACGCAGGCATCGATCGCGGTCAGCGCCGATGGCGATCACTGGTTTCTGATCAACGCCTCTCCCGACCTGCGCCAGCAGCTGATCAATACGCCACAACTTCATCCCAAGAGCGGCGCGTTGCGTCATTCGCCGATCGCGGGCGTGATCCTGACCAATGGCGAGATCGACGCGGTCGCGGGACTATTGTCGATGCGCGAGGGATCGCCGTTCTCGATCTATGCGCATCCGAAGGTGCTGGCGATCCTCAAGTCCAACAGCATTTTCAATGTGCTGAACGAAAAGAATGTCGCGCGCGTTCCAATCGAGATCGATCAGGCGTTCGAGCCCGCCCTCCCCGATGGATCGCCTTCCGGCCTCGAAATCCTGCCCTTCACCGTTGCCGGCAAGGGCGCGTGGTATCTCGAGGGCAAGGCCCATCCCGGCGGCAGCGACGAGGCCGGCGACACGCTCGGCCTTCGCATCCGCGAGAAGGCGACGGGCAAGCATTTTTATTTCCTCGCCGCCTGCGCTTCGGTCACCGACGAGCTGAAAACGCGCCTTGCGGGCGCATCGCTGGTGTTCTTCGACGGCACCGTCTGGCGCGACGACGAACTGATCGCCGCCGGCCTTGGCAGCAAGACCGGACAGGGCATGGGACATATCTCGATGTCGGGGAACAAGGGCGCGATCCGGAGTCTCGCCGGCGTCGCTATCGACAGGAAGATATTTCTGCATATCAATAATTCGAATCCGGCGCTGCTGCACGGCTCGGAAGAGCGCAGGATCGTGGAAGAAGCGGGCTGGCAGATACCCGCCGACGGAACGGAGATCGTGCTGTGAACGTCGTCCCCTTGAGCAACATGACGGCCTATTCGGTCGGCAAGGGCACCCCGCTCAACAATGCGGCCGAGCTCGAGGCGGCGCTGCGCCATATCGGCGCCACGCGCTATCACAGCCTGCATCCCTTTCATCGCCTGTTGCATGACGGCAAGCTCAACAAGGGCCAGGTGCAGGCCTGGGCGCTGAACCGCTATTATTACCAGAGCACGATCCCGCTGAAGGATGCGATGGTGATCACCCGCTTTCGCGACCGCAGCATCCGCATGGAATGGCGGCACCGCATCGAGGACCATGACGGCGACAAGGGCTCAGAAGGCGGCATCGAGCGCTGGCTGAAGCTGACCGAAGGCTTAGGCCTCGACAGCGCCTATGTGGAATCGACCGAGGGCATCCTGCCCGCGACGCGCTTTGCCGTGGAGGCCTATGTGCATTTCTGCCGCGACAAGACGCCGCTGGAGGCCATCGCCTCGTCGCTGACGGAGCTGTTCGCACCGAACCTGCATGAGGAGCGCATCGCGGGCATGCTGCAGCACTATGATTTCGTCAATCCGGACATCATGAGCTACTTCAGCCGCCGCCTGCAGCAGGCGCCGCGCGACGCCGGCTTTGCGCTGGAATACGTCAAGGAGCACGCGAAAACGCCGGAACAACGTGAACTGGTCTGCAACGCGCTGATCTTCAAGACCAGCGTGCTGTGGGTGCAGCTCGACGCGCTCTACCACGCCTATGTCGACGGCCACATTCCGCCGGGTGCCTTCGTGCCGAAAGCTTGAAATCATGGCCGCCTCGCGCCACATCATTGTCTGTGAAACGAGCCGGCCGGTCTTGCCGCGGCATGCCAGGCTGAAATACGACGAGACGCGACAGGTCTGGGTGATCCTGGCGCCGGAACGCGTGCTGGCACCGGATGAGATCGCCGTCGAAGTGTTGCAGCTGTGCGACGGCGTGCGCAGCGTCGGTGACATGGTGGATCAGCTGGCAGTGAAATATGCGGCGCCACGCGAGGCGATTGCGACCGACGTGATTGCGATGCTGCAGGACCTGGCCGACAAGGGATTTTTGACGGAGGCGCGCGAGAAAACCTCATGAGCGAGCTCGCGGACCACAAGACGACGGAGGCTGGCGACAGCTTCTCGGTGCTGGAGCGCCGGAAGTCGGTCGCGGAGACGTATGGCATTCCGGTCGCGGTGCTGCTCGAGCTGACGCATCGCTGCCCGCTGCAGTGCCCCTATTGCTCCAACCCAATCGAGCTCGATCGCGCTTCGACCGAGCTTTCGACCGAAGAATGGAAGAAGGTGCTCTCCGAGCTCGCCGAGATCGGCGTGCTGCAGGTGCATTTCTCCGGCGGCGAGCCGACCGCGCGCAAGGACCTGGTCGAGCTGGTGCGTCACGCCAATGCTGCCGGGCTTTACACCAATCTCATCACGTCAGCCGTGTTGCTGACGCGCGAAAAGCTCGCCGACCTCGCCGACGCCGGGCTCTGCCATGTGCAGATCAGCTTCCAGGGCAACGAGCCCATCGTCGCCGATCGCGTCGCGGGACTGAAGGATTCGCACCGGAAGAAGATCGAGGCCGCGAAATGGACCCGCGAGCTCGACCTGCCGCTCACGGTGAACGCGGTGATGCATCGCCAGAACCTGCATCAGCTCGCCGACATCATCCAGATGGCGGTCGATCTCGATGCCGACCGGCTGGAGGTTGCGAACGTGCAATATTACGGCTGGGCGCTGAAGAACCGCGCCGCGCTGATGCCGACGCTCTCCCAGATCGAGGAGACGAGCCAGCTCGTCGAGGAGGCGCGCGAGCGGCTGAAGGGCCAGCTGACGATCGACTATGTCGTGCCCGACTACTACGCGCTGCGGCCGAAGAAATGCATGGGCGGCTGGGGCCGGCAGTTCTTCAACATCTCGCCGGCCGGCAAGGTGCTGCCCTGCCATGCCGCCGAGAGCATCACCGGGCTCCAATTCGAGTCGGTACGCTCTAATCATTCCATCGCCTGGATCTGGCAGAACTCGGAAGCCTTCAACCGCTATCGCGGCACCGGCTGGATGAAGGAGCCGTGCAAGAGCTGCGAATTCCGCGAGATCGATCTCGGCGGCTGCCGCTGCCAGGCCTTTGCGCTCTCGGGCGATGCCGCCAATACCGATCCGGCCTGCACGCTGTCGCCGCTGCATGAGATGATCTTCAAGCAGGCTGAGCTGGAAGCAGCCTCCGCGCGGGACCGCTTCGTCTATCGCAATTTCGCCGGTGGGACGCCGGAGGCAGGCGGCGACCATGGCGCCTGACGCCGACGCCAGGATCAAGCGCTCCGATCCGTTTGCGCCGCTGACTTCCGAGCAGCTTCCGGTTTCGGACGGCCACGAGCTTTATGTCGAAAGCATTGGCCGCGAGGGCGGCGTGCCTGCGGTCTATCTCCATGGCGGGCCGGGATCGGGCTGCCAGCCCGATCACCGCCGGCTGTTCGACCCCGAGCGTTTCCACGCCATCCTGTTCGACCAGCGCGGCTGTGGCCGCAGCCGGCCGAAGGGCAGCCGCGAGAACAACACGCTGCCGCATCTGATCGCGGACATGGAGGCGATCCGCGAAAGATTCGGCTTCGAGCGCTGGATGGTGACCGGCGGTTCCTGGGGCGCGACGCTGGCGCTGGCCTATGGGCAGGCGCATCCCGAACGCGTCTCCGGTATCGTGCTGCGCGCAACGTTCCTTGGCACCTATGAAGAGATCGAGGAAGGATTTTGCCGGCGCCTGCCGTGCTTCTTTCCCGGCCTCGCCGCGGATTTCCTGGACCTGTTGCCCGAAGAGGAGCGCGCGCGGCCGCTCGATGCCTATTGGCGGCGTATCCTTGATGGCGACGCCGCCGTGCATGCGCCGGCGGCGCGCGCCTGGCATGACGCAGAGCGCATTCTCTCCGAGCACACGCCGACGCGCACGCGGCTCGATCTCGCCGCGATCAGAAATGGCGGCGCGCTGCCTGCGACGCCGTTCATGGAAGCGCATTATTTTGTGAATGACTGCTTCATGCGTCCGAGCCAATTGCTCGAGGAAGCAGGCCGACTCGCCGGCATTCCCGGCGTCATCGTGCAAGGCCGCTACGATCTGCTCTGCCCGCCCTCGACCGCGCAGGCGCTCGCCGCGCGCTGGAAGGAGGCCGAGATCAGCTATGTCGAAGGCGCAGGCCACACGCTCTATGATCCCGGCGTGCGCAATGCCGTGATGAAGGCAATTGCCGACGTCGCGTCGAAGGTTGCGAAATGACAATCCGTCCTCACACTCCTGAAGACCGGAGTCAGCCAGAACGGAACAGGGCATATCTCAGTCCGAGAAAGCGCAACAAGGGTGATCTCGGCCCCCAAATGATGGTATGTCTCTGTCGGTCTGACGTCGTTTTGGGTGGTCCATGAATATTCGCTCCGCAAAGGTCGATCAGCTCGTGCAGCAGCTTACCCGGCTGACCGGCGAAGATGTCGAAACCGCGCTGGAGCGTGCCATCGAGGAACGATTGTCTCGTATTGTACCGCCCGCCCCGGCTGACCGAAAAGCGGCCATGGAGGCGTTCTTCGAGCGGGTATCCCGCATGCGTGTTCTGGACCCCCGCCCCGCGGACGAGATCGTAGGCTATGACGGTCGCGGGCTGCCATCCTGATGGTCCTGGATACATCCGCGATCATCGCCAGCATCACCAATGAAGAGGACAGCCCGCGCTTTCGCGCGGCGATGCTTGGCGCCGAGAGCTTGTTGATTTCGTCGGTAGCCGTCCTGGAAACCAGGATTGTTCTGTTGGCGCGACTGGGACCGGACGCGGTCGGTCTTTTCGAGGAATTGCTGGAGAATGGCGGAATTGTCGTGGTGCCGTTCGACGCCGAAATGGCGAGGGTCGCTTTCGATGCGTTTCGCCGTTTCGGTAAGGGGCAGGGGCATCCGGCTCAGTTGAATATCGTCGATTGCGCGGTCTATGCGCTAGCCAAGGCGCGCTCCCTGCCCCTGCTCTTCAAGGGTGGCGACTTCGACCGGACGGATATTGAGGCCGCTCTCGGTTAATGACCAGGAATGGGAGGACAGGGAATGGGAGGACAGGGAAAATGCCGATCGCCGGAAAGGGCATGCTGCTGACGTCGATGGACATCGATGCCGCGCATGAAGAGGAGTTTCATCGCTGGTACGACCGTGAGCATCTGGAAGAACGCGTCGCGATCGACGGCTTCCTCGAAGCGAGGCGCTACCGCGCCCACACCGGCAGTCCGAAATTCCTGTTTCTGTATTCGACCAAGACGATCGACGTGCTTGATAGCCCCGGCTATCGCGCGCGGCTGTCCAATCCGACCGAATGGTCGAAGGTCAACATGGCGCGGTTCAAGAACATGATCCGCGCGGTGGCTCGCATCACGGCGAGCCGCGGCGTCGGCCGCGGGGCAAAGCTCGGCATCGCGCGCCTGCGCCCGCAG
>Ga0070684_100002181_pt1 | contig 14458 bp, 10 predicted proteins | sample KBSC723LmetaG_FD_65653 | JGI IMG/M metagenome (GOLD analysis project Ga0070684, IMG submission 65653) | Corn rhizosphere microbial communities from Kellogg Biological Station, Michigan, USA - KBS C7.2-3L metaG | ecosystem: Host-associated > Plants > Roots > Rhizosphere ...
CAGCCGCAATCTCGCGAGGCTACTCGGCGGAGACGTGACGGTCACCAGCAGTCCGGAGAATGGCAGCACCTTTAATGTGACGCTGCCCGCCCGCGGATCATGAGCGCTTCGTCTCTAGCGCCGCGCCCCGGTCGGGAGTTGGGCGTCGCGCTGCTCGGAGAGCAGTCGCGTGGTGTAGCGCTGACCCTCCGAGATTCGCTCGACCTCGAGGGCGATGGCATCGACCGCCTGATTGAGCTGAGTGAGCTGGCTCGCGATCTCGGGTGAAATCTGGTTCGGCGCGGAGCGGCGATCCATCCGCCTCGCGAACGCGCGCGCAAGCGGCAGTCCGATGATGATCGCTGCGACCGTAATGAAAAACGCGACCGAGATGTCGACGACCTGCGGCGGGATGGCGTCGTTATAGCGGTATGGGTCGCCAACTCCGAAGGTCGTTTGTTCTCCGTTGGGGCCGCGGATGGTGAATGTGCGCTGACCCGTGGGGGAGGTCGGTCCCACCGCTGTCTGCGCCGTCTGCGCCGCCTGCGCCGCCTGCATCGCCGCCTCCCGGGCGCGACCAGCAATCACTTCGGCGTTGATATTGTTCTTGAACGCGGCTCGCAGCTCCCGTGCAGCGTTCTGCAGCTCCTGATCGGTCGGCTGATTCGAGCTGGTGCGCGGCGGTGGCTGGGTCGTGGCGTTGCCGCCCTGAGCCGCTGCCCCCGCCTGAGAAATCGGTTTCATCATCGGTAGTTCACCTGATCGAGATATTCGGTTGACGCCGACAGAATCTAAGCACAGTCAGCGTTCCCCGCGTTTGTGCCAACACCGGCTCGAGCCATTCCGTATTAGCTTAGTTCCCAATCCGTCCCGATCCGCGCCAGGGATCGAATTACAACCAAAGCCAAACCATGCGAGCCCACCCCGTTCTACCCGCTCTCGCCGGTGCGTTGCTTTGCGCCGGAGGCCTGTCCGCCCAACTCACAACGCCGCTCGACTCCACCACCCTCGCCGGATTCCGATGGCGCTCAATTGGTCCCGCCAATATGGGGGGTCGGGTTACTGACGTCGAAGGAGTTCCGGGCAATCCAAAAATCTTCTACGTCGCGACTGCAACCGGCGGGATCTGGAAGACCATCAACGCCGGTACGATGTTCTTCCCGCTGTTCGAGAACGAGAAGGTGATCTCGATGGGCGACATCGCCCTCGCACCCTCCAATCCTGACATCATCTACGCAGGAACGGGCGAGGAGGATTCGCGCAACTCGATCTCCCCGGGCGGTGGGGTCTACAAATCGACCGACGGTGGCCGAACCTGGAAGCTGATGGGACTCGAGGCCACCCAGCAGATCGGTCGCATCGTCGTCGATCCCACCGATCCGAACGTCGTCTACGTCGCCGCACTGGGTCACGCCTGGAATTCGAACCCCGAGCGCGGTCTCTACAAATCGACCGACGGCGGGGCGACCTGGAAGCTTGTGAAGTTCGTCAGCGACAAGGCGGGCTTCGTCGACCTGGCGATGGATCCTAAGGATCACAACACTCTCTATGCATCCAGCTGGGAAAGAGTGCGTGGCCCGTACTTTCTCAAGAGTGGCGGTCCAGGCAGCGGTCTCTGGAAATCGACCGACGCCGGCGCAACCTGGCGTGAGATCAAGGGCGGCGGATTTCCGGAAACCACCAAGGGGCGAATCGGAATCGCCGTCTCGCCATCGAACCCGCAGATAGTGTACACCTGGGTCGAGGCGGACACGCTACCGCGCGCGCTCGCCCGCGGCCAGAAGCCCGACACCGCGAAGCGGCAAAAGACGCTGAGCGGGATATATCGCTCCGATGATGGAGGTGCGACCTGGACGCTGACCTACCGCAACGAGCCACCCAGCGGCGGTGCAGGCGGCCTCGGCGATGCGCGGCCGTTCTACTATTCACAGATCCGCGTCGATCCGCGCAATCCCGACCGCATCTACTGGATGTCGTCGGTGTTTCGCAGCTCGGAGGACGGCGGCAAGACCTATCGCCGCGGCGCTCTTGGCGTTCACACCGACTGGCACGCGATGTGGATCGATCCCAATGATCCCGATCATTACATCCTCGGCGACGATGGCGGAATCGCGGTGAGCTACGACCGTGGCGGAACCTACGATTTCATCAACACGTTCCCGATCGGTCAGTTCTACGCCATCAGCTACGGAATGGAGAAGCCGTACAAGGTGTGCGGCGGTCTGCAGGACAACGGGTCGTGGTGCGGCCCGTCGCGGGCGAAGAATCGCGTCGGCATCACCAACGACGATTGGTACAACGTCGGAGGCGGAGACGGTTTCTATGCGGCGATCGATCCCGATGATCCGAACATTGTGTACAGCGAGTCGCAGGGCGGAAACGCTTCGCGCCTGAACATCGCCCAAAACACCCGCACGGTAATCATGCGCGGCGGTGGGCGTGACAGGACGAGTATCTTCGAGGATTCGCTGATCATCGCCCGCGGCGACACCACGCGGCCCGAGACACCCGATATAACCCGCGCGCTCGCTGCGATTCGGGCGCGAGCTGCCGCGGATTCCGCGCGGGGGTACCGCTTCAACTGGTCGACTCCGTTCTTCATCTCGCCGCACTCCGCGTCGATCATCTACATGGGCGGCAACCGTCTGCTCAAGTCGACGGACCGCGGCGACCATTTCTATCCGATCTCGCCCGATTTGTCGACGCGCGACTCGGCCCGGATCATCATGAGCACGAAGCTCACGGGCGGTATCACGAGGGACAATTCGGGCGCGGAGACCTACGGCACCATTACGACGGTGGCCGAGTCGCCGATTCGCCCGGGCATCCTCTGGGTTGGGACCGACGATGGCAACGTCTGGGTGTCGACAAACGACGGTGGCCAGTGGACCGATCTCACGACGCGTTTCCCGGGCGTGCCCAAAAAAACGTGGGTCAGTCGGGTCGAGCCTTCGCATTTCGATACCGCGACGGTGTACGTCACTTTCGACAATCACCGCGAGAACGATTTCAAGCCGTACGTCTACGTGTCGAACGATTTCGGCAGGACCTTCAGGTCAGTCGCATCCAATCTGCCGACCGAAGGTGTGAGTTTCGTGCACGTGATCCGCGAGGATCCGTTCAACCGCGATCTGCTTTACCTCGGCAGCGACGTCGGCGCTTACGTGTCCACAAATCGGGGCGCCAGCTGGCAGCGCTTCATGACTGGTTTGCCGACGGTTCCTGTTCACGATCTCAAGATCCATCCGCGCGACCGCGAGCTCATTGCCGCAACGCACGGCAGATCGATCTGGATCGTCGACGTCGCCCCACTCGAGGAGATGACCAACAGTGTGATGGCCCGCGGAACGAACTTCTTCACGCCTAAGACAGCATACGAGTACTCGCAGGCCTCAACCCAGAGTTTCACCGGCAACAAGTGGTTCGTCGCCCCCAATCCACCGTACGGCGCGGAGCTGGTTTATCGCCTTACGTCGGGCGCGTCTCGCGACACCACCAGGATTCTGGTGACGAATATCCGCGGTGACACCGTTCGAACTCTGACGGGCCCGGGCGGTCCCGGATTGCACCGCGCGTACTGGGATCTGAGGGAGCGTGCGCGCCCCCTCGGCCCAGCCGCACGCCGGGACAGCATCAACACCGCGCGCGAGCGCCGGGAGCGCGAGGATTCGGTGCGCGCCGCGCGTGGCGACACTACGCGCGGGGCGCAGGTCGATACCACGGGCATGGGCGCGATGCGGGACAGCATGGCCGCGATGCGCGCGCGGGGTGATACGGCTGGAATGCGCGCGTTGCGCCAGCGGATGCAGGCGCGCGGCGGATTCGCCGGCGGCGCAGGCAGACGCGGGCAGGGTGGTCGCGGTGGCGCGCCTGGTGAAATCAACCTGCGTCCGGCGGAATCTCCGACGCTGGGCAGCGGCGGCGGGGGAGGTGGCGGTGGGTTCTTCGGCCGCGGACGCGGCGGCGACATCGTCGATCCGGGGGATTACATGGTCACCATCACGGCGGGCGGGCAGACAATGCGTCAGGTGGTCCATGTCGAGCGGGTGAGCGACATCGTCAACTTCGATTTCGGTCAGGACGAGGACGACGAAGAAGGTGGCGGCGGTGATCCGCGAGATCCGTAACGCGAAAGAACTCCGGTCGAGAGACCGGAGTTTTTTTTCGCACTCGTTCAACGGTCGGGGAACAATCTGCGTTAGCAGTCGTAAGCATGCTGTCATCCGCGCGCACCGCACACTTTCAACTCGCTATTGCCAATACCGAATTGTGCGTTAGAGTGGATGTGGCGAAAACTCATCTGTTTCCGTCGACGCGCCAACCTCACCGCCCCCACGCGCAAACGTTGTGACAGGTCCACTTCCTGGTAATCAAAACCTCGACGGCTTCGCTGACGCGGTCGAGACGGGGCGGCCCCGCGACCCGGGTCACTACGGGCGTGAACGGCTGGCAGGGCGCGATCGTCACGATCAGTTGCTCGCCGCGTTCGAGGAGCTGACGGTCGCCGAGGAGGAGCTGCGCGCCCAGCAGGAGTCGCTGCTCGAGACCCACAACCTCCTCGAGATACAGCGGAATCGTTACCAGACGCTGTTCGACCACGCGCCCGATCCCTATCTCGTCACCGACGGCGCCGGCATCATCGAGGAAGCGAATGCCGCGGCGGCCGATTTGATTGGCGTTCCGCGCAAGCTTCTGGTCGGCAAAACACTGTCGACCTTCGTCGATTCGCGCTCACGCACCGACTTTCGTACCCATCTCGTCACGCTCGGCGAGGGGACGCCGATCGACAAGTGGACCATCGATGCGCGGGTCCATGACGGCCGGCTCGTCACCGTTGAGGCCACCGTGTCGGCGCTCGAGACCCGAGCCGACGGCAAGCGCTCGCTCTGCTGGCTGCTGCGCGACATGAGTGCGCGGCGCGATACCGAAGAAAGCATGCAGGCGCTGAACCGCTCGCTCAACGCGCGCGTCGCCCAGCGCACCCGTGAGCTCGAGCTCGCGCTCCAGGGCGAGCAGGCGGCGCGCAAAGAGGCGGAGGCCGCCAACCGGATCAAGTCGGAGCTCTTCGCCCGACTCAGTCATGAGTTTCGGACGCCGCTGCACGCGGTGTCGGGTTACCTGGAGATTCTGCAGCAGAACATTCACGGCAATCTCAATGATGAGCAGCGCCGCGACGTCGAGCGCATTCATCAGGCGCAGGACCACCTGCTCACCCTGGTGAACATGATTCTCGATTTCGCGAAGCTCGAGGGCGGTCCGATCGAGCTGGCGATGGCGGAGATTCCGATCGAGGAAACTCTGCGCGGCGCGGAGGGTTTGGTGGCGCCGCAGTTCGCCAAGAAGGGAGTGCGCTACGTCCATCGCAAGGGCGATCCGGCGCTGAGCGTGTTCGCCGACAGAGAAAAAGTCCAGCAGATTCTGGTCAACCTCCTCGCCAACGCGGTCAAGTTCACCGCGCCCGGAGGAACCGTGGAGCTCGAGTGGCGCGTCGAGGACGACAGTCTGCTCGTGCGGGTGCGCGACACGGGTGCCGGCGTGCCGGCCGACAAGATCGAGCAGATATTCGAGCCGTTCGTCCAGCTGCGCGCGCCAGGCTCCGTTCCAAGCGGTGGGACCGGTCTGGGTCTCGCCATCAGCCGCGATCTCGCGCGGGCGATGGGCGGAGATGTGACCGCCACCAGCACCTTCGGCGTCGGCTCGGTCTTCACCATCATCCTGCCGCTGCGCAAGCGCGCCAGCAACAAGCTTTCAGGGGCTAATACCGGCGGTTAACTTTCAGGATGCGTATCGATCTCGCATCCAGGAGCTGACCTTGCCGACTTCTACCGCCGCTCTCCGCGATCTCGTCGAAGACCCGTCGGTCTTCATCAAGCAGGATTGGAGCTCCTACACTCCCCAGGACCACGAAGTCTGGGGTTTGTTGTACGAGCGGCGCATGAAGGAGCTGCGCAAGAACGGCAGCCGGATTTTCCTCAAGGGCGCGGATACGATCGGCCTCAAGAAAGAGACGGTGCCGGACCTCGCGGAAGTGAACCGCAGGCTCGCGCCTCCGACCGGGTGGGAAGCGGTACCCGTGAACGGATACATCCCGGCCAAGGCGTTCTTTCAATGCCTGTCGCTGCGAAAATTTCCGACGACGGTCACCATCCGAAAGCGGGAACAGCTCGACTACCTGCCGGAGCCGGACATCTTTCACGACGTCTTCGGCCACGTACCGCTGCACGCCGATCCGGTGTTCGCGGATTTCCTCCAGCACTACGGTCAGGTCGCGGCCGCGGCCGACAACGAGGAAGACACCACACGAATGGCGCGGCTGTTCTGGTTCACTGTCGAATTCGGATTGATCCGCGAGGAAAGCCAGATCAAGGTTTACGGCAGTGGCCTCATCTCGTCGCACGGCGATGCCGCCAATGCACTGGGTCCCAAGTGTGATAGACGGCCGTTCTCACTCGACGCGGTATTCAACCAGCCGTTCGAGATCGATCACTTCCAGGATGTGTTGTTCGTGACGGAGTCGTTCGATCAGCTGTTCCGGGCGGTCGAGGAGGCAGGTCGAAGGATCGGGGTGCTCCGCTAGTCTTTGAACTGCCACTGAAGACTACCGGCGAGCGGCTTTGGGCGGGCCGGCTGGCGGACCAGAAATCCAACAACGAGCGCGATGGGTGCGAAGATCCTCGCACGCGGCGTGGGCAGTTGACTAGTCAACAATCCGTGCAAACTTAGCGGGGGATGCGCGACGCTCAGGGTGTCATCTAATAGTTGGAGGCGCGCACGCGGTCCAGCAGGTTGATCAGTGAATCGATATCCGAGGGCTGCAGCACCGCCACGGCCTGGATGTCCCACCGGTTCACTGGATCGTCGAGCTCTTTGAGGAGGTCGAGACCCTTGGGAGTAATTTTGCAGAAGACTCTGCGCCGGTCCTTGGGACAAGGAGCTCTCGCGACCAATCCCTTTCGCTCGAGCCGATCGACGAGTCGCGTGACGCCCGGCGTCTGTTCGATCATGCGCTCTCCGATCGTCAGGGTAGGAAGGCCGTCGGTGCCAGCGCCGCGCAGGATTCTCAGCACGTTGTACTGCTGCGGTGTGATGCCGTGTGGCTCGATGACTTGCGCGAGGCTGCGCTTCACTGCATCCGCGGTGCGGAGCAATCCAAGCGTGGCTTCCTGTTCGCGGGAGCGAAAGGTGTCCTGCGGCTTCTCGTCGATAGCCATGGGTCCAGTCTATGTCCGCTCTGAACACTGAGCAAGCAAATCATGACGCTCGCACCCCATTGGCTGCAAGACGCCCGCTTTCTTCGCTTTCGCCAACGCCGTTGCCCTTAAATTGCTTCTCCCATTCCAGGCCCCTTTTGGGGGCCAGTGGGTATTAATCCGCACTGCTTTCGAAAACCCCGATTAGGAGTCCCGAGTGAAGAAGACCTTCGTGTCCGTGCTCGCTATCGTTGTGGCCGCCTGCGGCGGAGGTGGGGATGGGACGGGCGTCAAAGCCCCTCCCAGTGACATAAGCACGATGGCAGTGGGCGAAGTTCGTGTGCTCAATCCCGCGGACATCCCGAACGGCATCGATCTCCCGGCCTCCTCGGGGCCGCGTGACTACATCATCGTCGTCGGCAACACCAATTCGGTCCACGATGTCGAGGCGACCTACGTGGTGAAGGCCGACCAGAACAGCGGCGCATCCTTCGGCATCTCGAGCCCCGATTTCACGCCCCAGTACAACCGGCAGATCGACGAGCTCAATCTGCCCCGCACCAGGCAGCAGGCGATCGACAGCAAAGTTCGTCGCTTCGAGAAGTCGTCGCTCAGGCTGCGCACCGCGTCGAGCCCGTTTGACATCTCATCGCGGATGTCGGCGCGGCGCAGCTCGCAGGTCAGTGCGGCCGGAGTGCCCGCCGTCGGCGACGTGATCAACATCAACGTCCCCGACGCCAACACCGATGATCTCTGCCAGAACTTCATCAGGACGCAGGCGACGGTCGCGTCGGTGAGTCGCAGGGCAATCCTCGCAGTCGACACCCTTGACGGACCGCCATCGGCACTGTTCACCCAGGCCGTGCTGGATTCCATCACCAACGAGTTCGACAACGTCACCTTTCCGACCGACAGCTCCTACTACAACAATCCGACGGACACCGACGGCAACGGGCACATCATCCTGCTCTTCAGCGGCCAGATCAACAAGCTGACACCGCCCGGGACCACCGGCGGCTTCGTTGGTGGATTCTTTTTCGCGGGCGATTTCTTCCCCAGCACCGATCAGGGCGGCGGCGCTGGCAGCTTCTGCCCGGAGAGCAACAACGCGGAAATCTTCTACCTGCTGTCGCCCGATCCGACCGGACGTTTCGGTAACACGCGGTCGACCAGCTCTGTGCGGCAAGGGACTCGCGGCACCATCGCCCACGAGTTCCAGCACATGATCAACGCGGGCCGGCGCTTCGTGAATCCGCAGGTCAGCACCTTCGAAGCAACCTGGCTCGACGAAGCTCTGGCGCACTTTGCCGAAGACGCAGTCGGACGAGTCGCACGTGGATTCACTGATCTGCAGACGCTGACCTTCAGCGAACTCCTGCCTTGCAACACGCCTTGCTCGCAGGCGAACGACTTCAACGCCTTCTTCTTCCAGAACCTGGCGCGCCTCACCGACTGGATGGCGGCACCGGAGAAATACTCGCCGCTCAGCAAGATGGCCGACACCAGTCTCGCCGTGAGGGGTGCGGCGTGGGCACTGGTGCGGTATGCGGCGGACAACTACTCGAATGGCGATCCTCGCGCCTTTACCCGCGCGCTGGCGGCGGGGCCCGACAGCGGTGTCAAGAATTTCGTTGCCGCCGCCAAAGCGCCGATCGACACCCTTGTCAAAAACTGGCTTGTATCGATGTACGCCGACCACCTCGGCATCGCCAACCTGGACGCCAAGTATCAGTACCGCTCGTACAACTTCCGGAGCGCGATGCCGCCCGTTGCGCAGGCGGTACTCGGCACTCAGAACGCGACCTACCCGCTTGTCGTGAAATCAATCGGCAGCGGCAGCGACAACATCACCTCCACCAACCGTTCGGGCACCGGCACCTACTACCGCCTCAACGTCGCCGCCGGCGCCAGCGCGAAGAACGTCAAGATTCTGGACACCTCCGGGAACCCGGCGAGCTACCCGGGAGAGCACATCTACGTTCTCAGGGTGGACTGACAGTTAGAACCAGAGGCGAAAAGAGCAAGGCGCTTTTGGTTTATCTCTACCTGCTACGAATCCCTAAGTGCCGCGATCGGCGTCTCTCTGAAAACGTCTCTGCCCGCCAGCAATCCTATCAGCAGCGTCAACGCGATCACTGCCACCGCAATGCCCGCGAGCGGGCCAATCGGGAACCCGAACGGAATCTTGAAGATGTAGCGCACCACCGCCCATCCTCCGGCAACCGAGAGCAGCATCCCCGTCAACCCACCCAACAGCCCAAGCAGTGAGTACTCGGCGAGAAGGATCCGACCGATCTGACCTTTCGTCGCGCCAAGGGTCTTGAGCAGGACGCCTTCGCGAATGCGCTCTCTGCGGGTGGCGGAGACCGCGCTGAAGAGAACGGGGATCGCCACTGCGAGACTGAAAAGCGCCATGAACCGAATCGCCAGCGACACTCGCGCCACGATCCGATTTACGGTGCGCTTGACCGCGCTGAGATCGATGCTCGATACATTCGGGAAGCGATTTACGACGGCACGCTGCAGCAGCGCGACATCGTTCTCGTTCTGGACCTGCGCCAGCAGAATTATCTGATTCGGAGCGCCCTTGAGCGCCGGCGGCGGAAACACCGCGAAGAAGTTCGGCTCGAAGCGCGTCCATACCACCTTTCGCAGGCTGGTGATGCGCGTCGGAATCTCGACGCCCTGAACGTTCCAGCCGATGACGTCGCCGAGCTTGACGTTCAGCTCTTTTGCGATGCCGTCCTCGAGCGAGATCTCGCTGGTGTCACGCGCGCCCGACAGGGAGCTGTCACTGAACCACTTCCCGGCGACGATGGTCTCGCTCGGCGCTGGCCTCGCGCGGAAGGTCGAGCGGAATTCGCGCCGCAACGCCCACGATGCCCGGCCGCGCTCGCCGCGTCGGACCGGCGTCATGTCGCTGACTTTCTTCCCGTTGATCGACGCGATCCTCATCGTGACGACCGGCGCCGTCTCCACGATCTCGTGACCACGCGCGCGCACGATCGAATCCAGTCCCGCGCCCTGATCCTGCTGAACGTCGAAGAACACTACGTTGCCGCGCGATTCCTCGGCGGCAACAGTGAATCGGCGCAGGATGTTGTTCTGCACGAGATACAGAGTGCTGACCAGAAACGCGCCGAAGCCGAGCGCGAGAACGACTGCGCGCGTCTGATTGCCGGGCCGGTACAGATTGGCGACGCCCTGTCTCATGACGTACGGCCAACGCTTGCGCAGCCCTTTTCGTGCAGCCCACGACAGCAGCGCCGCGCTCGCGACCAGCGCCAGAATCGCCATGCCGGTTGCGGCGCTCATTCCAATTGCCTGCTTCACCGTGCGCGCCCGCGCGAGGGCGATCGCCACCACGCTCAGCACCAGCGCTGCGTCGATAAGAAGTCGCGGGGCATCGCTCCAACGCATCCGCAGCACTTCGGCATCGGTGTCGCGGCGCAGGGTCTGGAGTGGCGAGACGTTCCTGAGGGCGAGCAGTGGACGAAGCGCGAACACCAGCGCAATCCATCCGCCGACGGCGAGTCCATCCAGCGCCGCTGACGGAACGAACGAGACGTGGACGTCGATCGGCAGGAAGCCCGTAAGAACCCTGGGCAGCGCGAACTGGACGGCCACGCCGAGCAGTACGCCCGCCGCCGCGCCGATCAGGCCCATCGCAGCGGCCTGCACGACGTAGATGGCCATCACCTGGCCGCTCGATGCGCCGAGACATCTCAGCACTGCGACGATGTCGATCTTCCGCGCGACGAATGCGCGTACACCGCTTGCGACTCCGATTCCGCCGAGCAGCAGCGCTACCAGTCCGACAATGCCGATGAAATCGGAGAGGTTCTCGATTGCATCGGCGGTGGCCATTTCGGTCTGGGTCACCGTGCGCACGCGCACCTGTTGATCCTCGACCCGTTTCCTGAACGGTTTGACGTAGTTGTCGGGATCTACTCCGGCAGGCAGCTTCGCGAGCACCGTTCGCTCGGCGGTGCTTCCGAAGACAAGCAGCTGGGTCTCGGCGATGTAGCGCGACGGAATGAAGATGCGGGGGCCCAGCATCTCGGCGATGCCGGCCGCGCCGGGCACGTCCTTTATCGACGCGACGATAGTGAACTTGCCGAACCCGAGCTTGAGGGTGTCGCCGACTCGCGCGTCGAGGGATGTGAGGAGCGCGGGATCGACGATCGCATACGGCCCCTGCCGCAACATCGCCCACCGGCCCGCGGGCTCGGTGACGATGTCGCCGTAGAAGGGATAATTGTCGGTGACACCGCGCACCTGCGCGAAGCGTGTCCCGCTCGTTCGCGGCACCACCGCCATCGACGGGAAAGTTGTGACCCGCGCAAACGAGACTCCGTGATGGGTCAGAGAATCGAAGAGCGAATCGAGACGCGGGGGAATCGGCTTCGACGAGTTGAACGATACGTCGCCACCCATCAGCGCGCGCGACTGATCCTTGACCGACTCGACGATGTTCGCCGAGAACGAATCGATCGCAACGAGGGCGGCGACGCCGAGCGAGATCGACGACATGTAGAGGAGCAGCCGGCGGCGCGCGGTGCGGCTTTCCCGCCAGGCGAGGTTCCAGATGCTGCCGGCCACTGCTAGCCCCGCCTGACTTCGCCAGTGGAGACGATCACGAAGGAATGTCGCCGTTGGAGCCGCTGTCTTCGACGACCGCGCCATCGAGCAACCGGATCGTTCGCGATGCGCGTGAGGCGAGCGCTGCATCGTGGGTTACCAGCACGATCGTCGATCCGCCATCGCTGTTGAGGGACTGCAGGAGCTCGAAGATCTTGTGTCCGGTGGCGTTGTCGAGGTTGCCGGTCGGCTCGTCGGCGAAGAGGATGCGCGGCGAGTTGGCAAACGCGCGGGCGACGGCGACGCGCTGCTGCTCGCCGCCAGAGAGCTGGGTCGGAAAATGGTGACCGCGATCGCGGAGTCCTACGCGCTCGATCAGCTCCCGGGCGCGTTCGGCGGCGCCGTCGGTGCCACGGAGCTCGAGGGGAACCTGGACGTTCTCGAGCGCGGTCAGGGTGGGAATGAGCTGAAAAGTCTGAAAGACGAAACCAACTTTTTCACCGCGCAATCGGGCGCGATCGTTCTCGGAGAGTGCGGTGAGATCGGCGCCATCGAGGACCACCGTGCCGCGCGTCGGTGTATCAAGACCTGCGAGAAGGCCAAGCAGAGTCGTCTTCCCACTCCCGGAAGGTCCGACGATTGCGACGAAGGCTCCCTGTGGTATGGTGAACGACACATCGCGTAGCACCGCGAGTCTTTGCTCGCCGCTCATGTATTCTTTCGTCACTTCACGGGCAATCAGCATGTACGATGACGTGGTTTGGTGGGTGGCTCAGGTGCGACGGGCATGGTGGCTCTCGGCGCTGGTATTCGGCGTTGCTTGCGGCACCTCCGAAAAAGTGAACAACGCCACGGACTCGAGCGAGACGAAGAATAACATGGGCGAACGAAGTGATGCGGATTCACCCGCAGCCGTTGCCGCGGCGACGGCTGCGCGAACACCGGTGGTGCTTTTCTTCGGAACGAGCCTAACCGCCGGTTACGGTCTGTCGCCGGAGCAGGCGTTCCCGACGCTGATCGAGAAGAAAGCGCGCGACGAAGGGGTCCCCATCAAGGTCGTGAACGCGGGGCTTTCCGGCGAGACGACCGCCGGTGCGGTGCGGAGGATTGACTGGGTGCTGCGCACTCCGGCCGATCTGGTGGTGATCGAGGGCGGCGCTAACGACGCACTACGGGGTCTCTCGCCAGCGGCGGCGAAGGCGAATCTCGAGAAGCTGGTCGCCGCGGTGCGGGCGAAGCAGCCGCAGGCGAAGATCGCGCTCATCCAGATGGAGGCGCCGCCCAACTACGGAGTCGCGTACACACGCAGCTTTCGCTCGATTTATGCCGATGTCGCGCGCAAGGAGAATGTGCCATTGCTCCCGTTCCTGCTGGACAGCGTCGCCGGCATTCCGCGGCTCAATCAAGCCGATGGCGTGCATCCGAATGTCGCCGGCGAGAAAATCGTGGCTGACAACGTGTGGCGCGCACTCAAACCGATGGTCGCGCAACTTGACCGAGGTGAAAAACGCGGCTAAGTTTCGAGGCTGTTTGTGTTTACGTCTTCTTTCGATCGACGCCGGCGGCTCACCCAGCGTCGATCTTCAGTTTCAGACCAGGTAAGGATTACAGATATGGCAATGCCAGCCACCCAGATCAGGCGTGGAATGGTCCTCGTGTTCAACGGCGATCCGTGCCGCGTGGTCGAGTTCAGACATCACACGCCCGGAAACCTCCGCGCGATGGTCCAGGCCAAGATGAAGAACCTTCGCACCGGCAACAGCTTCGAGCACCGCTTCCGCGCCGCCGACACCATCGAGAAGGCGTCGATGGAGACGCACGATCTCGAGTTCATGTATCAGGGCGGCGATACGTACCACTTCATGAACACCGAGAACTACGACCAGTTGGAGATCGACGGAGAGGTGCTCGGTGACAACGCGCAGTGGATGCAGCCGGGGATGAAGATCCAGGCCGAGTACTACAACGGACGGGTGATCGGGATCGAGCTGCCGAACTCCCTGGTACTCCAGATCGTCGACACGGCGCCGGTGATGAAGACGGCGACGAAGACTGCGTCGACGAAGCCGGCGAAGCTGGAAAACGGTGTTACGGTGAACGTTCCGGAGTTCGTCAGCACCGGCGAAAAGGTCCGCGTAAATCCGAATACCGGCGAGTACATGGACCGCGCCAAGTAAGTTGATTCGACTGTAGAACGCGGTTAAGATGCAGGGTCAAATCGGCCCGAGAGCGGGGTTGGCTGATCTGATTTCATGGTGGCTGTAGCTCAATTGGTTAGAGCACCGGACTGTGGCTCCGGGGGTTGCGGGTTCAATTCCCGTCAGCCACCCTCCGACTGAAGGGACTGAGAAGGGCGGACTGAGCTGCAGTTGCGAGCAGTCAGCAATTCCGTCGCTCAACCCTCGAGTAGGTCCGTAGCTCAATTGGTAGAGCACCGGTCTCCAAAACCGGCGGTTGGGGGTTCGATTCCCTCCGGGCCTGTGCAAAAAAATTCGGAGGAACTCTGGGCGGTCGACAGAGCCGTTGTAGTTCAAGGCGCTATCGTCTAGGGGACTAGGACGGGGCCCTCTCAAGGCCCAAACACGGGTTCGAATCCCGTTAGCGCTATGATGGATGAAGGATGCTTCTGAGGCATCGATCGGCCCCATCGTCTATCGGTTAGGACGGCACCCTTTCACGGTGCAGAGAGGGGTTCGATTCCCCTTGGG
>Ga0070684_100002190_pt1 | contig 14416 bp, 18 predicted proteins | sample KBSC723LmetaG_FD_65653 | JGI IMG/M metagenome (GOLD analysis project Ga0070684, IMG submission 65653) | Corn rhizosphere microbial communities from Kellogg Biological Station, Michigan, USA - KBS C7.2-3L metaG | ecosystem: Host-associated > Plants > Roots > Rhizosphere ...
CAGCCCTGACGCTGCTTGTGCTTGGGATTGCGCTTGCAGATGATGCGAGTCACGCCGTTGCGCTTGACAACCTTGCAGTGCTCGCAGATCGGCTTCACGCTGCTGCGGACTTTCACGGGAACACCATCATGCAAAACGTGAGATTTTCCGACGGAGACTCGTAGGATAACCGGGGCGGTAAGTTCACGCAACCCCGCGACATACGACCTTCGGAGTGGTCTTACGCCCCGGTCCCGGACGCGTCGGCGCGGAGCTCCGCGAGCACCCGATCCATCGCGGCCGTCGGGTCCTGATCGGCGGTCACCGCACGCCCGAGGACGAGATAGCGGGCCCCAGCCCGCTGTGCCGCCGCCGGCGTCATCACACGGCTCTGGTCGTGCGCACTGCCGCCTGCCAGACGGATGCCCGGCACCAGCGGCGCCAATCGGTCGCCGAATCGGGCCCGGACGGCACCCACCTCGGCGCCGCTGCACACGATCCCGTGTACGCCAGCCGCCGCCGCGAGGTCCGCCAGACGCAGCACCTCCCGCTCCATGTCGACGGCATCCGAGCGCCCCCACGCCGCCGCCAGCACCTCCGCATCGAGGGAGGTCAGCACGGTCACCGCCAGGATGCCACAGGCGCCTCCGGCGACCTCGTCGGCCGCCTGGCGCGCCGCCGTCAGCATCGGGGCGCCCCCGGAGGCGTGCACCGTGAGCAGCCTGGCGCCCAGGCGTGCCGCGCTCCGGACCGCCCCGGCCACCGTGTTCGGGATGTCGTGGAACTTCAGGTCGAGGAAGACATCGGCGCCGAGCTCTTCACGCAGCGTCCGAACGATAGCCGGACCGGCGGCGGTGAACAGCTCGCTCCCCACCTTGTAGAAGCGGCACCGGTCGCCCAGCCGACGCGCCAGCGCCAGGGCGGGTTCGGCCGTCGAGTAATCGAGTGCGACGATCGGTACGGCGCCCGCTCCCCGTGAAGGAGTCGCGCTCACCCCAGCCCTTCCAATGTTCCCACGATGTCCCCGATGTTCTGCACGCCGTGCCGGTCGCACCATTCGGCCAGGTCCCGCACCACCCGCTCCGGAGCGCGGGGGTCCCGGAGCATGGCCGTGCCCATCCCCACCAGCGTGGCTCCCGCGAGAAGATACTGGAGCGCATCGTTGGCCGTGGAGACGCCGCCGATGCCCATCAGCGGCAGCTTCACCGCGCGCCGCACCTTCCAGGTCGCGAGCACCCCGACGGGCAGGAGTGCGGTGCCACTGACGCCTCCCGTCCCGAACCCGAGCGCGGGTCGCCGCCGCTCCACGTCGATCACGAGCCCGGGAATGGTGTTCACGAGGGTGAGGCCGTTCGCGCCGGCGTCTGCCGCCACACCGGCACTCCGCGCGATGTCGGGGAGCGCTGGGGACAGCTTGACGAAGATCGGTCGGCCCGTGGCGGCGCGGGCGAGGCGAACGACTTCCGCCAGCGCAGCCGGGTCCGCGCCGAACTCCATCCCGCCCGCCTTCACGTTCGGGCAGCTGACGTTGATCTCGTAGCCGTCGAGGGCGCCGCGCGCCTCGTCATCGAGCGAGAGCTCGAGCTGCTCGATCACGGCGGCGAACTCACCCACGCCGAACCCGACGACGTTCGCCAGTTTCCGCACCGACGGGAGCGATCGAGCGAGCCACGGCAGATGCTCGCGGCGCACGGCCGAGACACCGGGGTTCGCGAGTCCGACGGCGTTGATCATCCCGCCATCGAACTCGGCGACACGGGGAGCAGGAGCCCCGGCCCGGGGCTCGGGGCTCACGGCCTTCGTCACGAGGCCGCCGAGCGCTGGCAGGTCGACGATGTCGGCGAGCTCGTGGCCATACGCGGCCGTGCCCGCGGCGAGCACGATCGGGTTCTGAAACGCGAGGCCAGCCGCCTGCACCGCGAGCGCGGAGCGGGCGTCGCTCACTGCCGGCTCACGCCCCCGCCCGCTCTCGAGCCGCCGGATGCCACACGGCGCTCGTAGCGCTTGAGGTATTCGAGAACGGCGTCGCCGATCGCGGCCGACAGCTCGTCCATCCGTGCGGGATCGGTCATGTAGCTGGCCTCGGACGCGTTCGTCCCGAACCCGATCTCGACGAGGACCGCGGGCATGAACGCCGTCACGAGCACGCGGAACCCCGCCTGCTTCACCCCGCGGCTCGGCCCCGGATGGACCCGGCCAAGCCGGCGCTGGATCAGCTCGGCGAGCTCGTTGGACTCACGCAGATGCTCGTTCTGCGCCATGTCGTTCAGGATGAAGCTCAGCGGGTCGCCGGCGCGCGAGGCGGTGCGCGCCTCGAACTTCACCACCTCGTTCTCCATCTGCTCGACGCGGCGCGCGTCCTCGGTCTTGGCTTCGGCGAGGAAGTACGTCTCGAAACCCCGCGCCGCCCCAGGATCCTTCCATCGGGGATTGGCCGCGTTCACGTGAATGCTCACGAAGAGATCCGCGTGCGCGTCGTTGGCGATCCGGCCGCGATCCGACAACGCGATCAGCGTGTCGGTCGTGCGGGTGTACTTGACGTCGATGCCGCGTCGGTTGAGTGCTGCACCCACGCGCTTCGCGACTGCCAGCGTCACCGCCTTCTCGGTCACGCGCGGGCCACCGGACAACGGCCCGCGCATCCCGGGGTCGTCCCCGCCATGCCCCGCGTCGACGACGACCAGGCGCCGGCTGCGCAGGCCGACGCTCTCCGCCTCCGACGTCGCGAGGGCGACGGGCGGCGTGCGCTCGGCCGCCAACAGATCGCTGTCGTCGCGACGCGGCGCGGGGGTCGCAGCGCGGCCCTGCTGGACTGCGACACGATCGTCGTAGCGCGCGACGGCCGAGAAGGCGCGCAGCTCGAACCGATCGGGATCCCAGGCGAGGTTGCCGGCGACCCGAGGGATGAGCTCGACCGCGAGCTGAAGCGGCACGTAGAGCACCCCCTTCCGGACTTCCGGGGCGCGCGCGAGCTGGAACTGGTCCTCCCCCACGCGGGCGAAGCGGACGCCGTCCTCTACCTCGATGGCGGAGCCGCCGACGATCAGCATCCACCGATTGCCCGTCACGTGCGACACAGTGAGGGGAATGATCGGGCGCAACTGATCCGCGCGGAGCATCGGGCCCTGCGCGGACGCGGCGAGCGGCACGGAGATGCTCCGGCTCGCGTCCTTGACGACGAGGGCACGCGCGCCGGTGGAGGCGCCAGCAGCGGCGGCGAGCTGAAACGCCGTGAGGAGGGCGAGGATCATCGGGTGCGCACCACGCGAGCGATCTCGCGGTCCGCGTCGCGCTGCTTCTCGGCGTCCCGCTTGTCGTGCTGCTTTTTGCCTTTGCCGAGTGCCATCGCCACCTTCGCGACGCCGCGTTTGAAGTAGAGCTCGAGCGGGACCAGCGTGAGGCCCTGCCGCTCGACCGCTCCTATCAGACGCCGGATCTCCCGTTTGTGCAACAACAACTTCCGAGTCCGAGTGGGCTCGTGATTGTTGTAGCTCGCGCGCTCGTAGGGCGAGATGTGCAGGTTCAGCAGGAAGATCTCTCCATTGCGCACGATGCCGTATGCGTCGGAGAGATTCGCCTTCCCATCACGGAGCGATTTCACCTCGCTGCCCGTGAGCACCAATCCCGCCTCGTAGGTGTCGAGAATGATGTAGTCGTGGCGTGCCCGCCGGTTCTTGGCGATCGACTGGTGCTCGGGATTTTCGTCGGGCTTGGCCATGGGCGGGAACTGGGCGATCGCGCGCCATGTCGGCGCTCGTTCGCAACATAGAACCCCCTCCTCCACCGAGCAACGCAACGCGTTGACTTGCTTCGTGATGCCGAATAAGTTCACACCTCTGTTCCCGGTGCGCGCCTGGCACCGCACGCTCGGGTGGTGGAACTGGTAGACACGCAGGTCTCAGAAGCCTGTGCCTTCACCGGCGTGGGGGTTCAAGTCCCCCCTCGAGCACTCCGACGCTCCTCGCATGCCGAGGAGCGTTTCCTTTTTCGGGAAGCGACGCCGTCGCTAGCGAGCGAGGCGCGACGGCGAGACGTCCTCGGGAAGCTCGGCCGTGCCGAACGCCGTGCGCAGCGTTTCGTTGGCCATCGCGATGAGGTCGGTCACGAGCTCGGCGCCGCGGATCACCTCCGGATCGTCACCGCGAATCGGGCCTCCGGAGAACGCCAGCATGTTCTGCGCGACGCGCAATGCCGGCGTGCCGTGTCCGCGCGAGGTGAACGCGTCGCGATACGCCGCGAGGCGCGCGTTGAACTGCCGCTCGGCGAGCTCGCGCAGGGAGTCGTCGACGTTCGGATCCTTCTGCATGCGATGCAGGAGCGCGCGCAGAACCTCCGACGGGGTGCGGTCGTCGAGCGCGTCTCGCTGGGCGATGAGGATGCCGATGGCCCGGCGGAGATAGCGCAGTTCCCAGCGCGCGTGATCGACGTCGCCGCGGGTCGCGACGCGCGACAGCCAGTCCACATCGCCGGGCGAGGGCTCGGCCATCAGCACGGCGGCATACTCCGAGCTCCGCCGCAGGAGTGCCCGGTCGTCGCGGAAGGAGCGGAAGAGGCGCATGCGCGCCGGTTCGTCAGCGCTGCAAGACGGGGAGCGCCAGCCGGCCGCCGACCGCCGCCGGCTCCGACAGGCCAACGCGCTCGCGGACCTGGCTCTCCTGCATCAGCAGGTCGCTCAGCCGCACGCTCTGCAGCACGTCGTCGATGCGGCGCTGGAGGAGCATCCAGACCGGGCGGATGCTGCAGTCGTGCGACGACGAGCAGCGCGCCTCCTCGACGGGGTGCGAGGTGCAGTGCACCTCGAACGTCGAATGCTCCGCCGCCGAGATGACGTCGTGGACGCTGATCTCGTCGGGCCGTCGCGCGAGGGTGTAGCCCCCATGCGCCCCGCGCGTGCTCTTCACGATCGCGGCGCGACGCAGCTTGAGCATGATCTGCTCGACGTAATCGCCCGGGAGGCGCTCCTGCGCGGCGATCTCGCGCCCGGTCACCGGCCCGTCGTCGATCCGACGGGCCAGATGCAGCGCACAGATGAGACCGTATTCGGCCTGAGTGGTGATACGCACGTCTCTAATCTAATCCGAGCTCGGGAGTCGGGATAGGGTTCAGCCCCCCGCGACCATGCCGTGCTTGCCCCCCGGCACGCCGATCTCCGTCATCTTCCGCAGGTCGAGGACGTCGTCGATCTCGTCGGCCGGCAGGAGCTTGTCGCGCTTGACCATGTCGCGCACCAGCACGCCTTCCTTCACGGACTGCTTGCTGAGCTCCGCCGCCTTGGCGTAGCCGATGTGCGGCATGAGCGCGGTCGCGAGCGCCGCCGAGCGCTCGACCCAGTACGCGCACATCTCCTCGTTCGCCTCGATGCCGACGACGCAGCGTTCAGCGAGGATGCGCGCCGCATTGGAGAGGATGCGCATCGAGAGGAGCACGTTGAAGGCGATGACCGGCATCATGACGTTGAGCTCGAGCTGCCCGTGCTCGGCGGCGATGGCGACGGTCGTGTCCAGCCCCATGACCTGGAAGCAGACCTGGTTCACCATCTCAGGGATCGACGGATTGATCTTGCCGGGCATGATCGACGAGCCGGGCTGCACGGCGGGCAGCTTGATCTCGTCGATGCCGGTGCGCGGGCCCATGACCATGAGGCGCAGGTCGCTGGCGATCTTGCTGAGATCGATCGCGAGGACGCGCATCGCGGCGCTGAACCCGGCCGCGTCGCCCATGCTCTGCATGAGCTGGATGCGGTCGGTGCCGATGCGCAGCTCGAGCCCGGAGATCTCGCGCAGGTACTTGTTCATGAGCGCGGGATATTCCTTCTCGACGGTGACGCCCGTGCCGACCGCGCTGCCCCCGATGCCGAGATCGCGCAGATAGTCGGCGGCCTCGCGCACCCGCCGCGCGCCACGCTCGATGGAGCCGGCGTAGGCGGTGAACTCCTGCCCGAGCCGGATCGGCATCGCGTCCTGCAGATGCGTGCGCCCAGCCTTCACGATGTGATCGAACTCGCGCCCCTTCGCGGCGAGGGCGTCGCGCAGCGTCTCGAACGCGTCGGTGAATCCGTCGAGCTGCGACAGCGCCGCGAGCCGGATGTTCGTCGGGATCGTGTCGTTCGTGCTCTGCGCCATGTTCACGTGATCGTTGGGATGCACGGGCGTGTACGTCCCCCGCTGTCCGCCGAGCAGCTCGTTGGCGCGGTTCGCGAGCACCTCGTTCACGTTCATGTTGTGCGACGTGCCTGCCCCGGCCTGATACGGATCGACGACGAACTGCTCCGTATGCTGTCCGGCGAGCACCTCGTCCGCCGCCTGCACGATGGCGTCGGCGAGCCGCGCGTCGAGCCGCCCCGTCTCCTTGTGCGTCAGCGCGGCGGCCTTCTTGATCCAGACCTGCGCCACGACGAAGGGCCACAGCGGCCGCAAGCCGCTGATGGGGAAGTTCTCTCGCGCGCGCATCGTCTGCACGCCGTACATCGCGTCGGCCGGCACCTGCTTGGGGCCGAGAGGGTCTTTCTCGGTGCGGAACGCGTCAGCCATGGTCTGGACTCGTGCGAATGGTGAGCGAGGGCGCAGTGGGCGCGGCCCGCGCAGTGAGGAGAAGGGTGACGGAAGCGGCGATGGCAGCAACGCCGAGCAGCGCGACGCTCGCGCCATGCAGCTTCCCGAAGGCAAGCCGTCGCGCATCGTCGGGAGCCAGCGTGTCGACCGGACCGCCGATCGACGCGCGGACCGACTCGATTCGAGGGGCGACGATGAGCTGCGCAGCGAGAGTCGCTGCGACGATCACGAGCGCGGCGACGAGGGCCGGCACGCGCTGCGCGCGCCACGCCATCACCGCCGCAACCACTCCAACCGCTGCGCCGCTCCAGAAGAGCGGCGGCAGTACCCGCCCGACGAGCGCTCCCGCGAGCGTGCGAGTGGGAAGGACGGCGAAGGCGGCCGGCGCGACGACGGCACCCACGATGATCGTCGCGCCGAGCCACGCCGCGAGGAGGGTGATGACCACGAGGCGCCCGTCGATGCCGGCGCTCATCGACGCAGCGGACGCACGGCGCCCGTCAGGAACGGATTGGTTCGGCGCTCCCGCTCGAGCGTCGTGCGTGGACCGTGGCCGGGATAGACCACGGTCTCGCCTGGGAGGTCGGACGTGTAGCGCTCGAGTGACGCATTCATGTCTGCGGGACTCCCCAGCGGAAGGTCAGTGCGGCCGATCGAGCCGGCGAAGAGGAGATCGCCGCCGAACGAGACGCCGTGCCCGTTGAACGCGACGAGCCCGGGTGCGTGACCGGGCACGTGCATGACGGTGAAGCGCAGGTCGCCACAATGCAGCTCCTGCCCGTCGGCCAACTCCGCATCCGGCCCCTCCGGCTGCTCGAAGTCGATGCCGTACATCTCGGCGGCGCGCGCCGACAGCTCGCGGTAGTACGGCAGGTCGCGCGGATGCAGCAGCACGGGCACGTCGAACACGCGGCGCACGCCGGCAATCGCGCCGATGTGATCGATGTGCGCGTGGGTGAGCCAGATCGCATCGAGCGTGACGTTCGCTGCCCGGACCATCGCGACCAGCTGCTCCGCCTCGTCCCCTGGATCGATGAGCACGCCGCGGCCAGCCTGCTCGTCGGCGAGGAGGTAACAGTTCTCCTCGAAGACCCCGACGGTGCGGTGGTCGATCTTCACACCGCGTAGCCGCCGCTACCCAGGGGATCGATATCGCCGCCCTCGTTGCGCGACTTCAGGAACTTCTCGACCGCGATGGCCGCCGTCGTCGCGTCGCCGACCGCGGTGGTCACCTGGCGCGTGAGCTGGGAGCGGAGATCGCCCGCGGCGAACAATCCAGGGATCGACGTCTGCATCATGTTGTCGGTGACCACGTACCCCATCGCGTCGTGCGCGAAGTGGCCGTCGATGATGCCCGTGTTCGGCCGGAAGCCGATGAAGATGAAGCAGCCGGTGGCGTCGAGGGTGCTCGTCACGTTCGTCTCGACGTTCCGGATGACGAGGCCCTTCATCAACCCCTGCTCATCGCCGAGCACCTCCTCGGCGACCGAGTTCCACACCACCTCGATCTTGGGATTCTCGAACAGACGCTCCTGCAGGATCTTCGACGCGCGGAACGAATCGCGGCGGTGCACGACGTACACCTTCGACGCGTAGCGCGTGAGGAAGTCGGCCTCTTCGACGGCGGCGTCGCCACCGCCGACGACGGCGATCGTCTGGTTCCGGAAGAACGCGCCGTCGCAGATGGCGCAGTACGAGACGCCCTTGCCGGCGAACTCCTGCTCGCCGGGGATCCCGAGCTTGATCGGCGTGCCGCCAGCCGTGACGATGACCGCGGGTGACCGATAGACGTCGCCGCTGTCGGTGACGGTCGCGAAGGTCCCGTCATCGAGACGGCTCACCGTGGTGACGTTCGCCGTGACGAACTCCGCGCCGAAGAGACGCGCGTGGTCCTCGAACTTCTTCGCGAGCTCCCAGCCGAGGATCGACTGCTCGCCGATCCAGTCGTCGAGCTTCTCCGTGTTGAGCAGCTCCCCGCCGGGAATGCCCCGCTCGAGCACGACGGTGCGCAGCATCGAGCGACCCGTATAGAGCGCGGCGCACATGCCGGCAGGCCCTGCCCCGACGATCACGACTTCGTACTGGTGCGTAGTCCCCAAGAGCTCCTCGTCCGATGGAGCGCGCTCAGCAGCGCGCTGACTGAATCAAATCTCACCTGAAGAAGTCCGCGATGGAACCGGGATGTTCCCGACGCCGTGTCAGCCGACGACCAGGCGGCGCAGCGCCCCGTGGCAATGCGAGACCGTGCCGATCAGGAAGCTCGCGCTCCTCGACGCGCCAGCGCTGCCGATCGTCGCGTCCGCGTCGACGACGTCGGCCACGTCGATCATCCCGACGCCGTGGGTGCGGTGAGAGCAGTGGAAGACGAGCGGCATGACCTCGTGTCCTCGGCCGGCCTCGGCGTCGACGTACTCGCGCACGGCGACCGGGAGCGACCAGCTCCGCGGGCCGCGGGTATGCGGGCACTTCACCGGCTCGATGCAGTTGATGGGGCACATCCACTCGGCGAAGCTGACGTAGTGCGTGCCGTCCTCTCCAGCGCGCTGCCAGGGCACGTCCGGCGCGGCAAGGAGGGGCTCCGTCCGGACGGCGCGCTCCGGCCAGCGTTGCCGCGCACGCGCCGCGAGCCAGTCGGCCATCAGATGCGGCATCAAGGGCGACGGCACGATGGCGTCGCGCCGCCGCGCGGGATCTCCGACGGCCGAGGCGAGGTAGTCGTCGAAGTACTCCCGCCACGGCGCGACGACGAGCCGCGTCCGCTCAGGGAGTCCGTCGGGAGCCGAGAGGCCCACGGCACATCCCGGATCGCGGTCGACGACGATCAGCTCGTCCCATTCGGCGGCGCCAGCGCGCTGTGCGCGGCCGAGCTGCCGAACGTAGTAGGAGCCATAGCAGCCGCCGCCGACGATGACGATGCGTCCGAACCGCTGAACGGGGCGCGGAGCTACGGCGCGCGCGTCAGCAGCGAATGTGTCGGCCGCCGTCGACACGAATCACCTCGCCCGTCACGTACTCCGCTTCGAGCAGGTACACGACGGCCTGCGCCACGTCCTCCGCGCTGCCAAGGCGGGCGAGCGGCGTGGTGCGCCGGAGATGCTCCCCATCCTCGGGATTCCATCCCGCCGGCAACATGACGACCCCGGGCGCGACGGCGTTCACGCGGATATCGGGCGCGAGGGCGTGCGCGAGCGCGCGCGTCATCTGCACGACGGCTGCCTTCGTGATGCCGTGCGGCACGTATGCCGGCCAGGTCTCGAACGCCGCGAGGTCGGCGATGTTCACGATCGAGCCGCGCGTACGCGCCAGCGCGGGAGCGGCGCGCTGCGAGAGAAAGAAGGGTGCGCGCGTGTTGACCGCGAACATGGTGTCCCACTCCGCGACACTGACCTCGCCGACCGGCGTGCGCAGCATGATCGCCGCGGAGTTCACCAACGCGTCGAGGGCGCCGTACTCGGCGAGCGTGCGCTCGATCAGTGCGTCGGGTCCGTCCGGCTGGCTCAGATCCGCCTGCACCGCGATCGCGTGACCGCCGGCCGCCTCGATCATGCGGACCGTTTCGTCGGCGCCCTCACGCGAGCCGTTGTAGTGGACGACGACCCGCATCGCTTGCGCGCCGAGCGTGACGGCGATGGTCTGTCCGACGCGAATACCCGCGCCGGTGACCAGGGCCACCCGGTCGGCGAGCCCGCGGCCGCCGTCAGGCGGCGGGCACACGCCGGAGCGCCTCGACGCGCTCGTCCTGCCGAGTGAGCCATTCGATCGGGACGTGCATCATTCCGATGGTCCGTGGTCCATCGGGGGCGCCATGCCAGTCCGATCCGCCGCTCGGCAGCAGCCCGAGCTGCTCGGCGAGCGTGCGGATCCGTGCGGTGTCCTGCGGTGAATGGCTCGGGTGCTTGACCTCGACGCCATCCATGCCGAGCGCGGCGAGTGCCTCGAGGCGCTCTCGCGTCGCCGTGGCGCCGGGATGCGCCAGCACCGCGAGGCCGCCAGCGGCGTGCACCATCGCGATGGCGTCGCGCATTCCGAGCTGGTCCTTCGCGACGTACGCCGGCCGACCGGCCGCGAGATAGCGGTCGAACGCATCCCGCACGTCGACCGCCCATCCATCGGCGACGAGGGCGCGCGCCACGTGCGGACGTCCGATCGCTCCGGTGCCCGCCTGCATCAGCACGTCGTCGAGGGTGACCTGCACTCCCTGCGCCTGGAGCAGCTCGACGATGCGCACCGCACGCCGGCCACGCATCTCGCGCAGCTCGATGAGCCCGCGCTCGAGCACCGACGTGTCGCTGAGGTGCAGGCCGAGGAGGTGGGTCTCGCTGTCGCCCTCGACGGCGCTCAACTCGACGCCGTTGATGATGCGCACGCCGAGCTCCTCACCGGTGGCACGCGCCTCGGCGAGACCGGCGACCGTATCGTGATCGGTCAACGCGATGGCGACCAGCTCGGCACGCTTCGCCGCCCGTACCACATCGGCGGGCGAGCGCGAGCCGTCCGATGCCGTCGAATGCATGTGCAGGTCGACGAAGCCCGTCGTCCCGGCCGGACCGGTCACGAGGTGTAACCAGCCTCCGGAGAGGTATCGCTCGGTTGCGACTGCTCGAAGAGCCGCGCGATATCCGCGTCGTCCATCTCGAGGAGCGACTGCTCGCGCGAACGCGAGAGGTGCGGCGAGTAGCGCGTGACGCGTACCTCGCGATCCGCACCAGTGCCAGAGATGAAGAGGAGGGCGAATTCGTCACGGTCGTACTGGGTGACGCGGCCGGACGGCATGACCCGCCAGTGGCGGCCGTCCAGCGTGATCGAGCGTGTGGGCATGCTAGGGAAGCTCCACTTCGTGATAGATTCGCGCCGGATCGAGCATGGGCTCGGGCGCGGATGCATGAGCGCGGGCGAGGGTCTGGTGATCCGGCGCCTCACAGAACTCCAGGAAGGCGCCGGGCAGGCTCGCCTCCTCGAAGACCCAGTAACGGCAGTTCGCCTGCGCGTAGTATTCGCGATTTCGCTTCAGCTTCTCCGCGAACTTCTTTCGCTCCTGCGGAGTGACGAGCGTGCGTTGGACGGTAAGTGCGCGAGGCATCAGCTAGCGTGAGGGATCGGGGAACGTTTCCAGTCCCTTCTTGATGGAGGCGAGGAACTTGTCCGCATCGGCGCCGTCGACGATGCGATGGTCGAACGACAGGCTGAAGTACGCGCAGGTTCGCACCGCGATGACGTCCTCGCCATCCACGCCGGTGAGCACCTTGGGGCGCTTCTCGATCGCGCCGAGGCCGAGGATGGCCGACGTGCCGAGCGGGATGATCGGCGTCCCCATCAGGGAACCGAATACGCCGGGGTTCGTGATCGTGAAGGTCGCGCCCTGCACGTCCTCCGGCTTGAGCCGCTTGGTGCGCGCGCGATCGGCGAGGTCGTTGAGATTACGAGTCAGTCCCGAGAGCGAGAGATCGCTCGCGTTCTTGATCACCGGGACGATGAGGCCCCAGTCGAGGGCGACGGCGATGCCGATGTTGTACTGCTTGCGATAGATGATCGACGAGCCGGCGACGGCGGCGTTGAGCACGGGGAACTGCTTGAGGCTGTCGACGACCGTGCTGATGATGAACGGCAGGTAGGTGAGCTTCTGCCCCGTCTCGCTCTCGAACTGCGCGCGCATGCGCTGCCGGATGCGGCCGACGCGGGTGAGGTCGATCTCGAAGAACGACGTCACGTGCGCGGCGGTCCGGCGCGCGGCGACCATGTGGTCGCTGGTGAGCGCGCGGATCTTCGACATCGGCTCGACGCGGTCGCCGGGCCAGGGCTCCGGTGCGGGGGCGTGCTGCTCTGCGCCGGTGGGGGCGTGCATGGAGGGGCTCGTGCCGGCCGCGACGGTGGCACCGGACGCGAGGTACGATTCGATGTCCTTCTTCGTCACCCGACCGGCGATGCCGGTGCCGTGCATGCGGGCGAGCTCGATGCCGTGCTCGGCGGCGATCTTCCGCACGAGCGGCGACGATTTGGTGCGGATGCGGTCCTCGAAACCGTTTCCGCCCGCACTGGGGATGTCGGCTGCGGCGGAAGGGTGAGACACGCCGGCGGCTGCGGTGGCAGCTTGTGCCGTGGGGGGGGCCCCCCGCGCCGATGCCGACGCGGCAGGAACCCGCTCCTCGCTCGCAGCCGCGGGTGGAGGCGCTGCGGCAGGAGCCGCGACCGCCGCCCCCTTCTCCGTCTCGATGCGCGCCACCACCGTCTGCACCGCGACCGTCTGGCCCTCGCCTACCAGGATCTCGGCCAGCACCCCGGCGACCGACGAGGGGATCTCGGCGTCCACCTTGTCCGTCGAGATCTCGAAGATGGCCTCGTCGCGCTTCACCTCGTCGCCGACGCGCTTGAGCCACTTCGACAGCGTCCCCTCGGCGATCGACTCGCCCATCTGGGGCATGATGACGTCAACGCGTGCCACGTCTTGGTCCTCTCACTCGGATTTGCGCGATGCGCGCGCTCGGCGCATCCGCCACAGCACGATCAGCGGGAGCAGGATCACGCCGATCCTCGCTCCCCACGTCCAGTAGATGCTCCAGTCGCACGGGGCGCCTGTGTCGGCGTCCGGCCGGCAGCCCGTCGCCGCTCCGACGATCTTCGCGACGAGCACGGCAATCATCCCTCCCGCCACGAGTCCGACGACGGCAGTCAGACAGCCGACTCCAAGATAAGGCCAGACACCGCTTTCCGTCTCCCCCGCTCCGCCGTTCGGCGGCCTCACCGGATCCGTCATCGTCAGTACGCGGCGAGCCGCCGCACCGCGAGGACGACGTCGGCCGTCTGGGGGAGAACGAAGTCCTCGAGCGAGGGCGCGTAGGGCAGCGGCACGTCGTGCGCCGTCACGCGGAGCACCGGGGCGTCCAGCCACTCGAAGCTGCGCTCGTTGATCCGGGCCGTCAGCTCGCCGGCGATGCCGCCCGTGCGCGTATCCTCGTGGAGGATCAGGACGCGATTGGTCTTGCGAACCGTCGCGTCGATCGCGTCGTCGTCGAGGGGAGCGAGGGACCGCAGATCGAGCACCTCCACCGACAGGCCGTCCTCGCGCTCGAGCTGCTCTGCCGCCTCGAGTGCCTTGTACACCGTAGCGGCATAGGTGATGATCGACACGTCGCTGCCCTCGCGCGCAACGCGGGCCTTTCCGATCGGCACGACGTGATCGCCGGCCGGCATCTCACCCTTGATGCGGCGGTACAGATACTTGTGCTCGAAGAAGAGTACGCAGTCGTCGTCGCGGATCGCCGCCTTCATCAGCCCCTTCGCATCGGCAGCCGTGCTCGGGTAGACCACCTTGAGCCCGGGCGTGTGGATGAAGCCTGCCTCCGGATTCTGCGAGTGGAACGGCCCGCCGCGCACGTAGCCACCACTCGGTCCGCGCACCACCATCGGCGTGGGTAGAAAGGCGCGATAGCGCGCCGTCGCCACGTAGTTCGTGAGCATGTCGTACGCGTTGGCGATGAAGTCGATGAACTGCATCTCCACCACGGGGCGCATCCCCATGTGCGCCGCCCCCGCCGCCGCGCCGACGATCGCGATCTCCGAGATCGGCGTGTCGATGACGCGCGCCTCACCGAATCGCTCGAGCAGCCCGTCGGTGACCTTGAAGGCGCCGCCGTACGCCCCGATGTCCTCGCCGAGACAGAAGACGTTCTGGTCCCGCTCCATCTCCTCGAACAGCGCCTCGCGGATCGCCTCGAGGTACGTGATCTCCGCCATCAGTCGGCCCCCTTCGCAGGCGCGTCGAAGGTGCCCCACCCTTCGGGGCGCTCGTGCGCGTCGACGACGGTGGACTTCCCCTCGCGGAACCAGAGCGGACGCTCGGCCGGCGGATCCGCGTAGATCCCGCGCAGGGCGTCGAGTGCTTCAGGCAC
>Ga0070684_100002193_pt1 | contig 14395 bp, 21 predicted proteins | sample KBSC723LmetaG_FD_65653 | JGI IMG/M metagenome (GOLD analysis project Ga0070684, IMG submission 65653) | Corn rhizosphere microbial communities from Kellogg Biological Station, Michigan, USA - KBS C7.2-3L metaG | ecosystem: Host-associated > Plants > Roots > Rhizosphere ...
GACGAAATCGCCCGGCGTCAGCACGTGTCATCAGAATGAGGCACTTGCGCCTCTTGACAAGATCGTCCGCGAAGGAACCGCGAATCGGATCGATACCCACGCCTCGATCGTGTTCCTCGAGCCGGACCGGGTGCTGAAGGTCAAGCGCGCGGTGCGGCTACCCTTCCTGAACTATTAGACGCTCGATAAGCGCAAGCGCGCCTGCGAGGAGGAGCTCGTGATCAACCGCCGCCATGCGTCTGGGCTCTACCGGCGTGTTGTTCCAATCACGCGCGGCGCAAAAGCTCAGGACTGCAACACATAGGACCCGGGCGCATCGTCCAGCGACGCGCCCTTGTGTCCGGCGTGGCCGAGCGAGGGCGGCGCGAGCGGCTGACCGGAATGCGCCGCGAGAAACCGGATCCACTCGTTCCACCACGACCCCTCGCTCGAGGGCGCGCGCTTGATCCACTCGTCCGGGCCGACATAGGCATCGCCCGCCTTCTTCGTGAGCACCTGGTAGCCGTGCCCTTCCTGGGCAGGGGGCGCGACAATGCCGGCATTGTGCCCGCCGCTGGTCAGGACATAGGTGATATCCGCGTTGGCAAGGAAGTGGATCTTGTAGGTCGATTTCCAGGGCGCGACGTGGTCATGCCTGGTACCGACCACAAACATCGGTTTGTGGAGGTCGGATAGCGCGACCGGCTTGCCCTCGGCCTGATAACGCCCTTCGGCGAGATCGTTGTTGAGGAACAGCCGCCGCAGGTAGTCCGAATGCATCCGGTAGGGCATGCGGGTGGCGTCGGCGTTCCATGACATCAGGTCACTCGGCGGCGCCCGCTCGCCGATCAGATAGTCGCGCACCATGCGCGACCAGATCAGGTCGTTGGAACGCAACATCCGGAAAGCGCCGGCCATCTGGTCGGCGCCGAGCACCCCTTGCCGCCACATCATGTCTTCGAGGAATGCGACCTGGCTTTCGTTGATGAACAGTGTGAGTTCGCCGGCTTCGGTGAAATCGGTTTGCGCGGCGAGCAGGGTCACCGAACGCAGGCAATCGGGCCGATCGCGACCCAAACGGGCGGCTGCGATCGACAGCAGCGTCCCGCCGAGACAGTAGCCCGCGGCATGGATGCCGCGTCCAGGCATGATCTCGTTGATGGTCTTGATCGCCGCATCGACGCCTAGCGTCCGGTAATCTTCGAGGCTGAGTTCGCGATCGTTGGCCGTTGGGTTCTTCCAGGAGACCATGAACACGGTGAAACCGTTTTCGACCAGGATGCGCACCAACGAATTCTGCGGCGAGAGATCGAGAATGTAATATTTCATGATCCAGGCCGGCACGATCAGCACCGGTTCGGGCCGCACGGTCGGCGTCGTGGGCGCATACTGGATCAGCTCGATCAGTTCGTTGCGGTAGACAACCTTGCCCGGAGTGACGGCGATGTCCTTGCCGACAACAAAGGTCTGATCGCCCCTCGGCTTACCGCCGGCCAGCAACGCCTGGCAATCCTCGATCCAGTTGTGCAAGCCGGACACGAAGTTGCCTTCGCCCGTTTCCATGATCTTTCGCAGCACCTCCAAATTGCTCCACGGAAAGTTTGTCGGCGCGATCGTGTCGAGACACTGGCGCAGCGCGAAGTCGGCGATGGCTCCATTGGAGTGCGCCAGCCCCCGAATGTCGGTTGTCGCCGAATGCCACCATTGCTCGGTCAGCAAGAAAGCCTGGGCCGCCAGGTTGAAGGGCGGCAGCTCCCAATCCTGATCGGCGAACCGGCGATCGCTCGCCGGCGGCTTGATCAACGACCACGGGCTGAACGTCGGATGCTTTGGCACCGCCGCTTCCGAAAACTGGATCATGTTTTGCAACGCTTCACCGACCAGCGCGGCCCGCTTCCCGGGCGAGGCCAGCAAGTGAAGCTGCCAGTCGGCAAAGGCGAGCGCCACCGCCGCGGGCGAAAGCCCGCCGGTGAAGCGCGCAATCGCCGCGTGAAAGGAGCGGTCGACTGCATCGACGGCGACGCCGGGATCGTGCGCGAGCGCAGCCGTCGGTTCCCGGGAAGGCGGATCGACGGGATTCGGCGGTGAATTGGACGAGATGTGTTCCACCGGTGCGGAAGGCGATATGAGCAAGCTCCCTTTGACATGAAGCCTATCGTTGCCCCCGGATGCGAGGATTGAGCTGCATCAATGTTGCGACAACGGTTGATCTGAACCAATTGGCCGGCGGCGTGCGCCGGCTCAACTCATATGCTGGCCGCCATTGATCGACAGCGTCGAGCCGGTGATGAAGCCCGCCTCGTCTGCTGCGAGAAACACGGCGGCGCGCGCAATCTCGTCGGGCTTGCCGAGACGACCGACCGGAATTTGCGGCAGGATGTTCTTCTCAAGAATCTCCGGCGGCACGGCGTCCAGCATCTCGGTGTGGATATAGCCGGGGCAGATGGCGTTGACGGTAATTCCCAGGCGCGCCGTTTCCAGCGCCAGCGCCCTGGTAAAACCGAGCTCGCCGGCTTTCGCCGCGGAATAGTTGGTCTGGCCGAACTGGCCCTTTTGGCCGTTGATCGACGAGATATTGATGATGCGGCCGAATTTACGCGCACGCATGCCCTCGATCACCTGCCGGCACATGTTGAACAGGCCATCGAGATTGGTGCGGATGACGGCATCCCAATTCGCCGGGGTCATCTTGTGGAGCGCCGAGTCACGGACGATGCCGGCGTTATTGACCAGGACGTCGATGGGCCCGAGCGATGCCTCGACCGCCTTCACACCGGCAGCACAGGCGTCGAAATCACCGATGTCCCATTGCTGGACGCGGATGCCGGTTCTGGCCGCGAACGCCTCGGCCGCCTTGGCGTTGCCGGCGTAAGTGGCGGCGACCGAATAGCCCGCGTCATGAAGCGCCTGCGACACCGCCGCGCCGATCCCCCTCGTTCCGCCCGTCACCAATGCCACGCGTGCCATGTGTCATGCCCCTGTGCTTCATTCCAACCGATACGGGACCGATATCCGACGTCACACGGGCGTTCTTTGACGTGCATCAAACCGGCCAGCCGCGCCCCATGCTCCATTGCAATCACCGTTTCCTGCGAAGAACGAGGGAGAACAGCCGTGTACAAGAATCTGCTGGTGCATGTACCGACCGAGCGTTCGGCGCGTCCTGCGATCGATGGCTCGATTTCGCTCGCGATGTCCTGCGGCGCCCATCTCGACGCTTTCGCCGCCGGCTTTGAAACCGTCAGCAACGTGCCCTTCGTCGCGGAGGGCGGCGCCGCCGTCGCATCGATCTTCGAGGTCGAGCACGGGCGCGCCATGGAGCGGGCCCACGCGGCACTCGGCGTTTTCGAAGTCGAAGCCAGGAACGCGGAAATCAGCCACGGGAGCCGCGCGGCGGGCGGAACCTTTGCCGAGGTCGTGGCGACGATCGGCGCCGCAGCGCGGCTCTACGATCTGACGGTGGTCTCGCAGGGCGAACCAGGCGGTGGCACGTTCGACAACCAGCTTCCACAGGAGCTGTTGTTACAGACCGGCGGGCCGCTGTTGATCTTTCCCTACACCTTCCGCGGCGCGTTCAAGGCCGCCCGCATCGGCATCTGCTGGGACGGAGGGCGCCTCGCGGCCCGCGCGCTACGCGATGCGATGCCCCTGCTGGCCCGGGCCGACAGCCTGACGGCCATCACATTGAATGCGTCGGAGGTGCCGGCCGAAGCTTCACCGGCTCAATTGGCTAAGTATCTGGCACGCAGCGGACTGCCGGTGGAAACGGTTTCCTTCGAAGCCGACCGGGGCAACGTGCAATCGAGCCTCCTGTCGGTCGCGGCCGACGAGAGCCTCGATCTCCTCGTCATGGGCGGGTATGGCCATTCCCGTCTGCAGGAAACCGTGTTCGGCGGCGTCACGCGCGAGATGTTTCGCAGCATGACGATCCCGGTCCTGATGTCCCACTAACCACGAAGCGGTCCATCATGTCTCTGATCCGTCAATTTGCCCTAGCGGTTTTCGCTGTTGCCCTGCTTTGCAGCATGTCGCCTTCCGCGGCGGAGAATCCCCGGCAGGGCAAGCGCCTCGCTTTGACTTACTGCGCGAGGTGTCATGCCGTCGACAAGGTAAGTCCGAGCCCGCTGAAGATCGCCCCACCCTTCCGCACCCTGCACGAGCGCTACCCCGTCGAAATGCTGCAGGAGGCGCTGGCCGAAGGCATCGTCACCGGGCACCCGACGATGCCGCAATTCAGCTTCGATGCCGACCAGGTCGGCGACTTCATCGCCTTCCTGAAAACCCTGGAGTGACAGGCGCCACGGTGATTTGAGGCAGGTCAAAGCACAAGCCGCGGAACGGCTTATTTTGGCACCATCGAATTCAACGGAGGAGAAACATGCGTGCACATCAGATCATGACCAAGGACGTCATCACCGTCACGCCGCAGACCACGATCGAGGAAGCGGCCAAAATCATGCTGGAAATCCATGTCAGCGGGCTGCCCGTCATGGACGACGCCGGCAGGCTGGTGGGCATCGTCTCGGAAAGCGATTTCCTGCGCCGGAGCGAGATCGGCACCGGCCGCAGGCGTCCGGCATGGCTGCAGTTCTTCATGGGTCCGGGAAAAGCAGCGTCGGAATTTATCCATGAGTGCGGCCGCAAGGTCGAGGACATCATGACCCGGGATCCGATCACGGTCGGCGAAGAGACGCCGCTGGAGGATCTGGTTGGCCTGATGGAGAAGAACGGCATCAAGCGGCTTCCGGTGACGAGCGGCAGGACGCTGAAGGGCATCGTGACCCGCGCGAACCTGCTGCAGGCCGTCGCCAGCATGGCGCATGAGATTCCAGATCCGACCGCAGACGACGACCATATCCGCGACCGCATCACGCGCGTGGTGAACGGCGCCGACTGGCGTCCGATCGGCTTCGAGGCGACGGTCCGCAACGGCATCGTGCACCTGCACGGCATTATCACCACCGGAGAGACCCGCCAGGCCACGATCGTGGCTGCCGAAAACACGGCTGGCGTCAAGAAGGTGCACGACCATCTCTGCTTCGTCGACACCTGGTCCGGCTTCTACGTGGAATCGCCGGAAGACATCAAGGCCGCGGGCTGAGACGGCCCGGCCAGCCATCGAGGCTCCCATGCTCGGATGGACCGTCCGCATTCTCTTCATATTGGTAGCGCCGATCGCGGCGCTGCCGGTGTCTCTCGACGCCCCGGATTTTGGTCTGGTCCAGACCCTCGTGGCGATCGTCCTGATCGTGGCCTTCGTAGGCCTGGGCACGGCATGGACCGCGGGCGCCATCCTGAAAGCCATTTTGATTCAGGTCAAAAGCCGGTCCTGGCTTTTCGGCCGATGCGTCTTCGCCGCGGTTCTACGAAGGCTTGAGCGCGTCAGGGCGTCACGCCTGAGTTTCGTGGCATAACGCCTGGAGTAAGTAATAAATGGCCGATCGGCAGCGATGGCGCCCCATTTTGTTTGAATGCCCGCAGACCGGCCAGAAAGTCCAGGGGCTGCTGGCCGAGGAAACGTTCGGAGCAGGTGACACCAGCTACGAAGCCGTGTCTTGCCTCGCCTGCTCACGCGTTCACTTTATCAACGCCGACACGGGAAACCTGCTCGGATTGCCGCGCGGCAGGTCGAACTGATCTGCAACTTGCGCCGCGTGGAGGCATTCCGGGCGTCTTCCCGGCGATCGGTGTTCGGCAAGGCGGCTGGTTCCCGACCAGTGACCGATTCCCGGGAGCGGACGCGCTCCACCTCAAGCATTCAGCCGGCTGAGCGCCGCCCGGTTGCGGAACAGGATGCGCCGCGACGTCTCCAGCGCGATTGTGCCGGACTGCACGAGTTGGGTGAAAGTCCGCGACACGGTCTCGATGGTCAATCCCAGATAGTCTGCGATATCCTGGCGCGACATCGGCAAATCGACCGCTGCTTCGCTCGAATTGCGACCCGCCATCTCGAGGAGGAAGCCCGCGACGCGCCCTTCCGCACTCTTGATCAGCACCAGCGAGTGCTCCTGCACCCGATGCAACTCGCGCGCCGTCAACGTCCAGAGCTGCTTCGCCAGATCCTTCTCGTGCTCGGCGCGGGCCATCACGCTGCTGCGCTTGACGACCAGGACCTGCACGTCGCAGATCGCCTCCGCCGAGGAGAGATGCACGTCGCCGGCTTCGACGCCGAAAATATCGCCCGGCAGATAGAAGCCGCCGATCTGGCGGCGTCCATCGTCCAGCATGCGGTAGGACCGCACCGCGCCGGAAATGACCTGATAGAGATATTCGGCTGGCTCGTCCTCGCCGTAGATCTCGGTATTGCGGGTAAACCGCATCGGTGCGCCGATCAGGCCGAGCGGGCCTTCACCGACCGTATTCGCGCGGGCAGGAGCTGCGGGACGAGCGTAAATCGAGGAAGTGGTGGTGATGGTGGCGAGCATGGCGAAACTCCGGTTCGATCGTTCGTGACCGCAACTTTGCCCGCTTCTGAAGATTCCGAAATTTGGATATTCCCCCTAAGTATAAACCCGTAGGCCCCGTGGATTTACGGGTTTCCGGGCGAATGGGCGGCTCTTGATGCAGCTCAAGGCGGACCGGCCGCGCCCGGCGCAATCTCTTGGCGTATTCACGATGGCGGTCCGAGCCATGAACTTGATAACAGCGTTCCTGTCCCGCCTGCTCCGCGCCGAAGAACGGAGCGAGATCGCAAGCGCGCCGTTCGGTCGCGAGATCGAGCTTGCCGTGATCGGCAACGATGTCAGCGTACTCGACGGTTCATGCCTGCGCCACGGCGGCCGGGTCTTGATCAGTTCATGATCTTCAACTCTTGAGCCTCAACGTGTCAATTGTATCCGCATTTTCGCAATACTCCACATAGTTCGTCGCAGCAGTGCCGGCCGCGAGCTCCTCATGGCACCGGCGCTTGTGTGTACAGAACGAACAAACGCGCTCCATGTCGCGCAATAAGGCCGGCTCTGCGCGCCACAAGGCCGTTTCGTCGATGCCCAGTGCCGTAAGCGCATACGGTAACTCGTTCGCGCCCTGCGAGCCCTGCCGCACCAGCCTCTCGAGATCGCCCGGCGTCACGTTGAGCTCGCGCGCAACCCGCTCCAGCTCGCCCGGATCGGCTGCGAACTCCATCAGTTCGTTCAACTCTCGACGCTGCTTGAGCCAATCGCCAAACAAATCGATGACCTTCGTGACAAAAGGATAAGATTCATGCTGGGTTGTCGTCATCGCAGCCTCCATTCTCTAACGTTAAATTCTGGCCAGTTGCGCCGGCAGGTCGGCTCCTATGAGACAATGAGCGCGAGAGCGATTCTTGCACGCCAGCAAGAACAACGAGCCGTCGCGAAGCATTGGCCTCTCGTAAAACGTGGCATCAGAAATGCGTCGATCGTTCCTCCTCTGCCTCCTGCTCCAGCTGCAAGATATGCCTTCGCACGACCTCGAACTTCTCTTCGACAACTTCACTGAAGAGCGGATCACTCTGATCCGTCAATCTCGAAGCGATCTCCGCCCAGTCCGCAGGTTGTAGAGCGTTGATCGCGGCCGGAAAGAAAACTCGCTCTTCCATGGCCATGTGACGCCGCTCCTGCTCGATGAAGTCGCGAATAATGTCGTTCACGGTTTGGCGCAGGAATTCCCGATCAGCGAGTACATTCTCAACTGCTTGGGCGACCTTACGCAAACGTTCGGCGCCCCGCCGGTGATCGGCCGCGAGATCGCCGATCTTCGCGGCCACGGCGGAATCTCGCACCTTCAGTTTCTCGAATACCCTGTCCTCCAGCGGATGGTGATAGGCATCGGGATAGACTTGGAAATATCCGATAACTGCATGGACGACCTCATAGTCGGGATGGTCTCCCCGCGCGAAAACGTCGAGCTCCCGCTCAAGAACGAGAAGTAACTTTTCGATGTTGCGATGCTCTTGGCGCAAGATTTCAATGACCATTTGCGCCCTCCCTAAGATAGATTTACCGCAATAGTCGCACATGTCGCGTCGTGAGACATTGCGATAGATCAATAAAATGACAACGGCGCAGTTTGGCGGGGGATCTGGGAGCATGACATCTGAGGCGCGGGTCCGATTGAGCAGCATTAAGCCAGTGGATGATCAGCTCAAGCTATCAAGCCGCCGAGGAAGCGCTATCCGGTCAAAGGAAAAACGGCGGCCGAGCGCCGTAGCGACCGATCGCAATCCGTCAGGCTCGAGAAATGCTGGGCGTGCCGCCGCCCCAATGCAGCCGCGCGATCCCGGGCTTTTCGCCGACCAGGCCCGCCGCGAGCTCGATCTCGACCTCCAGCGCACGGCGATAGGCGCCGATCACGTCGTCGCGAACTGCCTTCTTGGTGTTGCAGCCGCATAGAGGCATATCTCGCGGCAATAGGGCACATGCAGATAGACCGAAACGCTTACCCTGGGATCGAGCCGGCCGAGCCAAGCTGCATGCTCGCGCGTCCCTACCGTCGGCACAAAAAAATCCGCCGCGGTCGGATACGACGTATATCGCGGCACATGGCAACCGGCGTAGCGGCGGGCAACGCTGTTCACGGCATCATCCTGGCGGGTTTCGTCGGGCCTAACGTCAAGGCGCCCAGGCGCGCGCCAGCGCGGTCGGCGTCCGGAATTCCACGGCATCGGCGAAGATGGTCCAATCGTGGACGTGTTTCTGCCGGCAGAAATCAGCCTCCGCACACCGGACGGCCTCGGCCAGCGACGGAGCCTCGACGGTAAATGCAGCCTGGCAGGCACGGTGCTCGTGCCCGGTGTCGTCGCAGACGGTCTTGATAAAACGTACGTCGAATGAGGTCATGGCAATCTCCTATTTGGCTGGCAGTGTTTCGCAAGCCGAAAGGCGCCGCCTTGACCAATATCAATCAGACATCGTGTCGGATGGTCCATCTTTGCAATGCACGCAGTTGATCCAGCTCAAGACGTCGGCAAAGCGAATCTGCCAGTGTTATCGTTGTTTTGAGGAGATGGCCGTGACCGTAGCTACCGTGATTATCCTGGCTGCAATGGTTAGCTTGTTCGCCGCATTTGCCGCAGGCCTCGGTTGGGCGCAGGAGTATGCGCGCCAGCTGAGCGCCGCGCCCGCCTACGCCCGGCGCCCCAAGCGGCGCCCGTTCTAGTCCCGCTCGATCCCGGCATCTGGAAGTTCGACGGGCACCAGATCGCCCGCCGCGGTTTCCAGCTCCTTGTCCAATCGTGTCCGTGCCGCCTCCCAGATGCGGCTGGCGATTTGCGGCTCGCGATCCATGAGGCCGCGCAGATCGGACGCATCGAGGGCAAGCAGACGCGTGGTCTGCAACGCGACCACGGTCGCGGAGCGCCGTGACTGCCTCAGCGCGGCGATCTCTCCGAAGAAATCGCCGGCGCCAAGGTGGACGTGCTTGTGGTGCAGCCTGATTTCCACCTCACCATCGGCAATCAGATACATCGAATGAGCCGGTTCGCCGCGCCTCGCAATCGTGGTTCCTTTATCCACCTTCTGCGCCCGCAGGATCTTCATTACATCGGCGATCTGGGAGGCGCTGAGTTCGCTGAACAGCGGAATTCGCGCGACCATGCCCCAGGTCACGACAAAATCCCGCCGGTGCACTTCATTGGCGAAGGCGGTCGCGACGATACCGACCGGCAAGGCCACCATCAGAAGACCGACAAAGATGGTCAGTCCCGCAATCAGGCGGCCCGCCACCGTCACCGGCACCGCATCGCCATAGCCAATCGTGCCGAGGGTGACGATCGCCCACCACATCGCATCCGGTATGGTGCCGAATTTCTCCGGCTGAGCCGCACCTTCGGCCAGATGCATCAGCGCCGCGGCCATCAAGGTCGCGCCGCATAAAATCACAAAACAGCCTACCAGCGCGCGACGCTCGGCATAAAGCGCCTCGAGCAGCGAGCGCATCGCGGGTGAATAGCGCGTCAGCTTGAAAAAGCGGATCAGGCGCAAGACCAGGAACAGCCTGAAGTCGGCCGCGATGAGAAACGACAGCCAGAACGGCAGGACCGCCGCAAGATCGATGAGGCCCGCGGGGCTCGCCATGAAGTGCAGACGCGACCAGAGCGGCCCGAAGCGTTGCCACGGCGGATGTTCGACCGCGGTCCATATCCGCGCGGTATATTCCATCGAGAATGTCGCCAGCGCGACGACCTCGATGATTTCGAATATGTTGCGATAGGCGAGCGCAAACCGGGGCACCGATTCAAGGACGGTCGCAATCAGTGTCGCGATAATCAACGCAATCAGAAGCCAGTTGACCACGGCATCCAGGCCGCCGGCCCCGGGACCGAGGTCAAGCACGTTATAAAGCCGCTGGCGAGCGCGGATCGTGCGATGAAGGTGCGGCACGATTGTCCCCCTGCCTACAGGCCCGCGGCCAGCGCGATCCGCATCAATTCAGACATGCTGCGCACACCGATCTTGGCCATGAGGTTGGCGCGATAGACCTCGACCGTGCGCGGGCTGATGCTGAGATCATGGGCAATGACCTTGTTGATCTTGCCTGCCACCAGTCCCTGCAGGACATCGCGCTCGCGCGGCGACAGTTCGGCCAACCGCGCCGCCGCCTCTTTCTTCGCCGAACTGCCGGTCTGGTTTTCCGGAAGCGCATCCAGCGCGTTGCGGATGGCGCCCAGCAAGACCGCGTCGTCGAACGGCTTCTCGATGAAATCGACGGCGCCGGCCTTCATCGCCTCCACCGCAAGCGCGACATCGCCATGTCCGGTGATGAGGATCACCGGACATGAGGAGCCCTCGCCCTTCAGCTTTCTGACGAGCTCGACGCCGTTCAGCCCGGGCATGCGTATATCGGAAATGACGCAATTCAGCGCCGCAAGGCCCGCCCCACCCAGGAAGGCGGCGGCCGATTCATAGACTTGCGGCTTGAACCCATTGACGTCGAGCAGAAACGCCAGGGAATCCCGCATCACCGCGTCGTCGTCGATGACATGGATCACGATCTTATCGGTCATGGACCGCCTCCGGTTCGGCGAAAGGCAGCGTGAACTCGAATACGGTGCCGCCGCCGTCATTGGTACGCGCGGCGATACGACCGCCATGGGCTTCGATGATGGTTCGACAGATGGAAAGACCCACTCCCATTCCGCTTGCCTTGCTGGTTACAAAGGGTTGAAACAGATGCTGCGCGATTTCCGGAGCGATGCCGGTGCCGGTATCCGCCACGGAGAAAAAGGCAAAGGTATTCTTGCGCACCACCTCAATGGTCAGTTCGCGCCGGGCGGCCGTTTCCATCGCCTCGATCGCGTTCCTGATCAGGTTGAGTGCGACCTGCTGGATCTGGATCTTGTCGACCACGACGTCGGGAAGGGTGCGATCGCAGCGCAGCGACACGCGCACGTCCAGCTCCCTGGCGCCGACCAGGGCGAGCGCAGCGGCTTCCTCCAGCAGCGTTGCCGGGTTTTCGATGGAGTGCCCGGTTTCTCCCTTGGCCACGAACTCGCGCAGCCGCTTGATGATGTCGCCGGCACGAAGCGCCTGATCCGCGCTGCGGCCCAGTACCTCGCGAATGCGATCCTTGTCGATCTGTTCCGCCTTCAGAAGCGTAGCGGCCCCGCGCAGGTAGCTCGTGATCGCCGACAGCGGCTGATTGAGCTCGTGTGCCAGCGAAGAGGCCATTTCACCCATGGCAGTCAGGCGCGAGACGTGAACCAGTTCCGACTGCAGCTCCTGCATCCGGCGTTCCTGGCTCCTGTGCTCCGTCAGATCGCGGACAAAGCCGGTGAAGAAACGGTCGTTGCCGACCTTGGCCTCGCCGACTGCAAGCTCCATGGGAAAGGTCGAGCCGTCCTTGCGCTCTCCAACCACGATCCGTCCGATACCGATGATGCGGCGCTCGCCCGTCGTATGGTAGCGATACAGATACCCATCGTGCTCCTGCCGGTAGGGAGACGGCATCAGGATCGAGACATTTTTTCCGATAACCTCCGCCGCGGACCAGCCGAACAGACGTTCGGCCGTAACGCTGAAGGAGCGCATGATTCCGCGCTCGTCAATCACGATCATCGCTTCGGGGACCGTATCCAGGATCGATTGCAGTTGGGCCTCGCGATAGCGGGCGTCTTCCGACTCGTGCAGGAGTCGGTTGCCGATCTCTCCGATGATCGGCCCCAGCACCGCGAAGAACGACACATCGATCAGGTTCGCCGGATTTGTGTAGAGGCTGTCACCGAGGAAATAAGCGCTGGTGCCAAGACACAGGATGGTCGCGAAGATCGCCGGTCCGCGCCCCCCGGCAAAGGCCGCAAAGACCACGACCGGGACATAGATGACGGTAAAGGTACGGTCTTCAAAATAGCGATGCAGGGTGAAGCGGAGCGCGAATACGAGTACGGCGGCAGCGGCAGCCGATCCGTATCGAAGCCAGAATCTGCGTTGTGACGTCATTCAGGATCCGGCGCAATCCATCCACGAGGCAGCCGGCCTCTCATAGCATAACCTGAAGTCGAGCCCGCAAGGAGAAGTATCGGTCGTATTCAGCCTTCGTTCCGCCATGGACGCCAATGCGTCGGGCTGACACTGACCCGCTCGCGGGTCGTCGCCTTGACCCAGCCGCTGGGGGTACGGCGGCAGGCGAAGATGAGGGGATGCACGCGATCGGCTTCAACCACCGCGAGTTCAATATCGCAGTCGTAGGGGGCTGTCGAGATTTCTTCCCATACCCGCCGTTCATCCATTGCTCGCATAGCGCAGTGCCTCTGCCGGCGCGCCACGTCGGCGCTTGGCGGCCAATTCCGCACGAAATGCAAGGATAGCGGCAGGCGGCGCGGACACATTGACACAGGTCAAGGACCGCGCCCGGCAAATGCTAGGCGGCCGAAGCAGCCAGGACGACGCGGACCATCTCGACTGTGCTCTTGACACCAAGCTTGCGCATGATGTTGGCGCGATGATCCTCGACTGTTTGGGGACTGATTCCGAGAATCCTGCTTATCTCCTTGCTAGTGCCGCCTCGATGACCTCACGCTGCGCCGCTGCTGTACTCTTAGCTTGTCGTTCGTTTTTCAGGCAGACGATCTCGCCTTTGGCTCTACGCCAGCGCTGTCGTGGTTACCGAACGGGCGCTCGGTTCACGACGGGCAATCGACGGCAACGCACCTCCAAGCAATCATCAAGGTTCGCAGGGAACGTCAAATTCGCGTGCACTACCATGGCGCCGGTCGTCTAAGGGGGTCGATGCGGGTATTTAGCACACGACCAGGTCGGCATATCCGAACCCCTTCGAGTAGTCGAGCAGCGAGACGATCGCGGGTGTCAGACGGAAGATGCGGACTTCCGAGATTGTCGGCATGGGGAGATCAAGGCCCTTCTGGTTACTGAAGGTCATCACGAAGTTTGCGAAACCTTTCCAGTGCCGCGGAAGGGCCCGGCGCATTTCCGCAAGCCCCTTCATCTCCGTAGGATGAGGGCCTTGAGGTAGAAAGAAGTGAATATCCATTTTCGCATCGAATTGCCGTCACGACACCCTAGTCGATCGATTGACAGATGTGTTGAGATCGCCCGGCCAAGGGCGGGTTCTTCCACCATACTTTCGAATGATTGGCCATCAGCTGCCTGTCATTGTTTCGAAAGTGGAGCACGGCCGCGAGCGCGTCGGCAGTGACTGGAGATTAGCCACCCGCTGCGCGATTCTCGCGGCGATGCGAAGGATACGACGGCCCCTGGCAAACGGCGTCATCGCCTCGCGGCGGGTGTCGCGCGGCAGCAAGCAACGCTTCAGCGGCGAGGCCAGAATTTACGTCAGGCTGCGCGAATGACGCCGAGCAGAGCGCCCTTGCCCCTCACTTCCGCCTCCTCGAATTCGGCGGCGACTATTGCCCGATCAAGAGCAGCGCGCAGCTCCCTTGCTGTCTCGAGCGTCAGCTCGATTCCGGCGCGTGCCTCGGGCTCGAGGGCGGTATTGATGAAATCGAGCGTAATCACGTCGCCTAACGGTGCGTGGCGCGCGTGGTCATAGGCAACCACGCCGTGCGAGAGCGGGAACCATTCATCCCCGCGTTTGCGCCATACCTTCCGCGCGCGTGACTTCGACGATGGATGTGCACATATCCGCACCTCCTGTTAAGCAAGATGCTCGCCGAAGAAAGCGAATACCTTGCTCCAGCCATCCATGGCCTGTTCGGGCCGGTAAAGCGGCCGGTGCCAATAAAAGAAGCCGTGACCGGCGCCGTCATAGCGATGGAATTCGTGCGGTTTGCCATGCTTCTTGAGCTCGGCTTCATGCCGGTTCACCTGGTCGGGGCTCGGCGCCCGGTCGTCGTTACCGAACAAGCCGAGCAGCGGACAGCTGAGATCTTTCGTCATGTCGATAGGTGCTGCAGGTGATTTGTCGTTGAGCTCTTCCTTGCCCATCACCACTCGGCCGCCCCAAAGGTCCACACAGGCGTCAACATCCTAGATGAAGG
>Ga0070684_100002195_pt1 | contig 14391 bp, 10 predicted proteins | sample KBSC723LmetaG_FD_65653 | JGI IMG/M metagenome (GOLD analysis project Ga0070684, IMG submission 65653) | Corn rhizosphere microbial communities from Kellogg Biological Station, Michigan, USA - KBS C7.2-3L metaG | ecosystem: Host-associated > Plants > Roots > Rhizosphere ...
CGCGCGTCGGCAAGCGCGCTCCTGGCCTTGTCGCGATCGCCCATCACCAGATAGGCGCGGACCAGGCGCAGCCATCCATCGACGTCGTCGCCGTTCTGCTTCAACCGGCTCGCCAGCCGCTCGACCATGCCGCGAATCATGGTGTCGCGGTCGGTGGCGCTCATATCCTTGGCCGCCGCCATCGTCTGGTCCGACAGCGCCGGCGCGGCGGGCTCGCCAACGCGCACCAGCGCTTCCTGAACCAATGGACGCCAGGGCGCGTCGGATGGCGCTTTCTCCAGCATCGCGCGCCAGATCGAGGCGGCCTCTTCCTTGCGGCCGTCCTGCTCGGCGGCGAGGCCGAGGAAATAGTGCGCCTTCGCATCACCGGCATCAAGCGCCAGCGCACGCTCGAACTCTCCCCTCGCCTCCGACGTCACGACGCCGCCGGCGGCCGCCGCGATGGCTTCGCCGAGATCGGAACGGCGCACCGGGCTTTCGCCGTTGTAGGTGAGCGAGTTGCGGAAGGCGCGGACCGCATCATCGTAGTGACCAAGCCGCAGCAGGACCGGGGCCAGCACGTTCCAGCCGCGGCCGTCGGTCGGGTTCTTTTCCAGGTGCTGCTCGACCTGCGCCACCAGGTTTTCCAGCGGCTGCGCGGCGTCGGCGGCGCGCGTGCGCTCGGCGAGTGGAAAATCGGCGAGCCGCGGCGAGCCGAGCGGCAGGTAGACCGCCAGCGCAAGCAGCGGCAGCCCCACCAGCGCAAGCGCGGCCGCGCCGCGGCGCAGCGTCGTGTTCGGCTTTGTCGGCGGCACCTGTGCCTGATCGGCGACCGCAAGCAGCCGCCGGCCGATTTCCACGCGCGCGGCCTCGGCCTCCGCAACTCCCACCAGACCCGCCGCTGCATCGCGGTCGATCTCGGCGAGTTGATCCCGATAGACCGCCGCCTCGTTGCCGCCGGTCTTCGCGGCCTTGCCGAGCCCGAGCGGCAGCAGCACGGCAAAGATCGCCGCAGCCGTCATCAGCGCGAACACGAACCACAAATTCATTGAAGCAAGTTCCTGCGGCGCCCTCCGGAACGCGATGGCGCGCTCCAGATTCTTGTTGAGCATGACCTTCTCGGAACACCGGTATCCACGTTTCCGGATCACGCTCCCTGTGTGCCGGTCTACACCACAGCCGCCGAGCGCGGCAATTGACAATTGTCAATTCCCCGGCATCCGCGGCAGCCCTGGAAAGCTCGGCGGTAATAATCCGTTAGCAAACACTGAATTCGGCGCTTCGGGCCACTTCGTTGCCATGTGCGTTGCGCGCCAGGAGAAAATAGACCCCGGGCCTGATCCCATCCGGCAGGCGAATTCTCAGGCTGGCGTTCGGAAGCGTCGACGTGATCGTCGTGACCGGTTCGGTCAATGCCGCGCCGCTGGCCTTCTCGACCAGCACGACCTTCGCCTTGACCACCAGGTTCCGATATGTCGCGGAGACTACACGGTTCTCAAGTTCAACGAAATTGATGGCTGAATGCATTTGCAGGGAGAAACTGGCGGCGGGGACTTCTGCGCCAAACCGTACGTGTCTGGTCCGTCTCGGTCAACCGGGAATTGCAGCGTCGGTGGGGACGTCCGTTCTAGCTGCCGCGGGCAGACTTGCGTTCGGCGGCGAGCGCGTTGTCGACCGCCCTGCTCATCAGGGACGCATACTCGCGGCCGAACAGGGCCTCGCAGAAACGGACCGCGGCGTCGGCCTGCGTCTGCCGGTAGGCTCGTGTCCTGAGATCGCCGGCGCGCAAGGATTGAACCAGCGCCTCGGTGGCCTTCTCGACATATTGCTGCAGGTCGGAAAAGGTCCTGAGCGTCACCTCGTTGAGCGCAAGCTCGCCGGCATAGGTGCGGCATACGGCAACGAAGTCGATCAGCGCGGCTGCATCGTCGACCTCGGTACTGTCGACCCTCGCGCCGGCGAGGATATCCTTGTCGGAGCGCTGACGCAGGATGCGCCGGACCCGGCCCGGCACGCTGTCGATCTCCGATTGCAGGGTGTTGGAAATCTCCGCCCGGATCGAGGCGAGCTGCCTGCCCCATGTCGAATCCTGGCGCAAATCGAGCTCGGTGCGCAGGCCCCGCACGCCATCATGCAACGCCTTGAGATTGTCGCCGACATTGGTGAAGTGGCCGCGCTTGATATCGGTCCGCAGATTGACCGCCAGACAGAACAAATCATGCAGCGCGATGGTGACGGCCATGCCGTAGGGCGTCGCCGCGACGCGGACTTCGTCGTCGGAAGCCGCCATCCGGATGGCGATGCGAATGATCTGCCACGGGGCCATCAGGCGATGCATCAGGAGCGACAGCGCGAACGGCAAGAGTTGCGGCGCCTGCAGCGTCGGCACGTTCAGCGCCTCGACGGCCGATTCAATCTGGGAATCCGCGAAATTGCGCATCGACATCGGCAACCGGCCGGCCACCCCATCCAGCGCGTCGCGCGCCTGCAGCAGCGACCCGATCGGCAGCAGGTCCTCGATCACGTTCGGCGCGCCGATGCGGGACAGGGTACGCTGGTTGTCACCGCCGGATGGCGAAGTGACCCGGAAGATCGCATCTGCGGCGGCGGCCTGCAGCTTGCGGAGCGGCGCTTCCGGCGGCAGGCCGTCGCGCCCGCTGGGGATCGCTCCCAACGCTTGTTCAAATTCGCGCACCTGGTCGGGCGCACCGTCGCGGACCAACCATTGCCATATCGGCATCAGCGAGGTGCGGCGGATCTGTCCGGGCCGGGTCGGCGCGTTGCCATCGACCAGGAACGGCTCGATCGGCTGGAACAGGAACCGCGCGATATCCCCGCTGCGGGACGCCAGCGGCACATCGCTCTCGGGGCGGGGCGCTGGCGGCGCATCGGCCTCAGGGCTGCGCACCACCTTGCGCAATTGTTCCAGCACGAGGGTCGCGACCGCGACATCCTGGCCGCGCTCGATCGCGCGTTCGAACTCCCGCATCAGCAGTGCCTGCGCCTGCGGCGGGAGCTGCCCGAGATAATCCCTCAGCCGCTCGATCGATGTCTGGCCCATGCGCGCGACGATGCAGATTTAAGTGGCAGGAACGGCAAGATGCCTCCAGCGGTCACCTTAAAGGCCCTCGCGTTAAGAAGTCGTTTAGCAATCGCGAGTTCGCGAACGTGGTTGAGGTCCGCTAAATCCCGGGTAGCGTCAATTCGGCCCGCAAACCGCCGATTGGTGCGTCGCCCAGCGACAGATTGCCACCGTAAAGCGCGGCAAGATCGACCACGATCGAAAGTCCGAGCCCCGAGCCGGGCTTGGACTCGTCCAGCCGCTGCCCGCGCCGCGAGACCTGCGCCCGCTCGGCGGCAGAAAGCCCCCGTCCGTCATCGTCGACGATCAACCGCAGCGTCGGGCCGAGACCGGGCTCGGCCGGTCCCACCCGAACTTCGATGAAGACCCGCGAGGACGCCCATTTGCAGGCATTGTCGACAAGGTTCCCGGCCATCTCCTCCAGATCCTGCCGCTCGCCGCGGAATTTCGCCTTCGGATCGGCCTGGACCTCGATGACGATGCCGCGGTCACGATGGATCTTCTCCATGGTCCGCTGCAGCGCCTCGATGGCCGGCGCCACTTCCGTCACCGTGCCGACGATGGTGACACGCGCGGCAATCCGCGCCCGCTCCAGATGGCGCCCCACCTGGTCGCGCATCACGCCGGTCTGCTCCAGCACCTTGCGCGCGAAGGGATCGTTTCCATGCGCGGAGGCTTCGTTGACGATCACCGAAAGCGGCGTCTTGATGGCATGCGCGAGGTTGCCGACATGGGTGCGCGCGCGCTCGACGATCTCGCGGTTGGCGTCGATCAGCGCATTGGTCTCGCGCGCGAGCGGCGCGATCTCGACGGGGAACTCGCCTTCCAGCCGCTCGGCGCGGCCGGAGCGGATGTCGGCGATCGATTCCGAGATGCGCTTTAACGGCGCAAGGCCGAAGCGAACCTGGAAGATGGTGGTGAGCAACAGCACGATGCCGAGCGCGGTGAAGGTGCCGCCGAGGTAGTAGTCGAAGCTTCGCGTCTCGTCGAAAATCTCCGAGGCGTCGCCGGCGACGCCGACCAGGAACTTGCCGTCGGCGCCGAGGTCGACGGGCCGTTCCACCATGCGGAGATTCTGGCCTTCCGGACCTTCGACATAGGCGATGCGGATGCCGGCCGCGGTGAGCTCCGCGCCGCGCTCGTCGAGCTTCGGCAGTTTCTTGTCCCACAGCGAGCGCGAGGCGCGCACCTCGGGCTTGTCGGTGTCGGTACGGGTGATCTGCCAGTACCAGCCCGACAGCGGCAGTTCGAACAGCGGCTCGCCGAGCGACTGGAACTGACGGTCGGGAGGCTCGTCGGGGGTCGCGACCTCGGCGATCAGCGTGCGCAAATAGAGATTGAGCCGGCGGTCGAAGGCGCGCTCGGTCGCGTCGCGATAGACGGACGACAGCACGAATCCGGTAATGACCAGGATCACCACCACCCACGCGGAAGCGGAAAAGAACAGCCGGGTGGCGAGCGAGTTGCGGCGCATGCGCCCCAGTTTATGCCCCGGCGGGGGGCGGCGTCAGCAAATATCCGAGGCCGCGCACGGTCTGGATGATGTCGACATCCAGCTTCTTGCGGATGCGGCCGACGAACACCTCGATCGTATTGGAGTCGCGGTCGAAGTCCTGGTCGTAGAGATGCTCGACCAGCTCGGTGCGCGAAACCACGCGTCCCGAATGATGCATGAGATACTGCAGCAGCCGATACTCGTGCGAGGTCATCTTGACCGGATTGCCGGACACGGTGACCTTGTTGGTGCGCGTGTCGAGCGACACCGGCCCGCAGGTCAGCTCGGACTGGGCGTGTCCGGCGGAGCGGCGCAGCAGCGCGCGAATCCGCGCCAGCACCTCCTCCAGATGAAACGGCTTTGCGACATAGTCGTCAGCGCCGGCGTCGAAGCCCTGCACCTTGTCGCTCCAGCGGTCGCGCGCGGTAAGGATCAGGACCGGCATGGCGCGCTTGTTGCGGCGCCAGGCCTCGAGCACCGAGATGCCGTCCATCTTCGGCAGGCCGATGTCGAGCACGACGGCGTCGTAGGGCTCGCTGTCGCCGAGGAAATGCCCCTCCTCGCCGTCGAACGCACGATCGACCACATATCCGGCGTCGCTCAGCGCGGTGGTGAGCTGGCGATTGAGATCCGGGTCATCCTCAACGACGAGCAAGCGCACGTTTGCCTCCAGAGCTGACCTGCACCAATTTCACCATCAAGATGATCCCGGCCGGCGTGAACCGCCCATGAACGGAACAAACAACGCTATGTTACTTTTTCTTCACAATGGCTTTTCAGTGCATCGATCGTCTTATGACGCGCGACACCCCTGATCCGTTCAATACCGGCCGATTTAACCGGATAAAAGCCGTGTTGGAAGTCCAAAACTGACCGATATCGGGCAGTCCGGGTGCGGGGATTTGCAAAGATGCGGACGCAACCGTTGATGACGCGCAAGCCCACGCTCAGGTGCGGAGGAACACAAACCAGATGATACCCAGGATCAGAACCGCGAGCCCGGTCGAGACGGTCAAAAGCGCGAGCACCGAGGGTCCGGGCTCGGCCTGACGCGCCTCGGTTGGCGTTTCCACGATGCGATCGTCGTGCTCTCTCGTTGTCGCCATGGGGACCTCATTCGCTGGCTGTCACGCAATTTCCGCAACAAGCCCTCGCGGCATCGGATATGGAAAGCCAACGCCCTGCACGGGGCGATGTTCCGGTTCTGCCCCCGCCCAGCGGCCATGCGCCGCATCGTTTGGGCATGGGGATGCAACCGCCGACGGTTAACGCCGTTGCCAGATTCCTGCCGGGGGTTGCTTTGTGATCGCGTCCCCCGGTGTTATCCTTGGTTGTTGTCCTGTAGCGTTTTCGGAGTTCGCCATGGCCCCCCGCGCCAACTGGAAAGGCTTTCTGCGGCTGTCGCTCGTGACCTGCCCGGTTGCACTGTATCCCGCCACCTCCGACACCGAGAAGGTCTCGTTCAACCAGATCAACCGCAAGACCGGTCACCGCATCAAATATGCCAAGGTCGATGCCGACACCGGCGAGGAAGTCGCCAACGAGGACATTGTCAAAGGCTACAAGGTCGACACCGACACCTACATCGAGGTCACCAAGGAGGAACTCGACGACATCGCGCTGGACTCGACCCACACCATCGATATCGACGAGTTCGTGCCGAAGGCCGAGATCGACAACCGTTATCTGATCCGCCCCTATTATCTCACCCCCGACGGCAAGGTCGGCCATGACGCCTTCGCGGTGATCCGCGAGACCATCCGCACGATGAACAAGGTCGCGATCGGCCGTGTGGTCTTGACCAACCGCGAGCACATCATCGCGCTTGAGCCGCTCGGCAAGGGCCTGATGGGCACCCTCTTGCGCTATCCTTACGAAGTGCGCAGCGAGAAGGAATATTTCGAGGACGTCCAGGACGTCAAAATCACCAAGGACATGCTCGATCTCGCCAGGCATATCGTCGAGCAGAAGTCGGGCGAGTTCGAGCCCGAGGCGTTCGAGGATCATTACGAGACGGCGCTGATCGATCTGATCAACCAGAAGCGCAACGGCGTGAAGATCGCGCCCAAGGCCGCGCCGAAGACGGGCGGCAACGTCATCAACCTGATGGATGCGCTCAAGAAGAGCCTTGCGAACGAGAAGCAGGCCGCCCCGCCCGCGAAGGCCCAAGGAAAAGCCGGAGGCAGGAAGTCGAAGCGGATCGAGGGTCAGCGCGAAATGCTGTTGCCGATCGCCGGCAGCGGAAGCGGCAAGCGCGCCGCGAAGGAAGAGCCGAAGAAGGCCGCGAAGCCCACGCGGACGATGGCCCGCGCCAAAAAGGCAGGTTAGTAAGGCCGGTCAGCTATTTCAGCGACGAACTGACCGACGCGAATTTTGCGTTGAGATTGGTGCCAATGCCGTTGACGACGGTGACGATGACGATCGAGATGCCGGCCGCGATCAGGCAATATTCGATCGCGGTTGCGCCGGACTGATCGGCGAGGAATCTCGCAACGAGCTTCCGCATTCCTAACTCCTGTCGACGTCCTGTTCAGGGGATTCTGCCAGCGCCGTACTCGGGGCGCAATCTACGATTGGAATGGTTGCCCGCCCATTGAGGAACAGGCTGAAGGAAACGTAAATCCGGACCGCTGGAATCCCGCTTGTCCAGCCCCGTCGTGGCGCGGGGATGCATATCAGAGCTTCGGCCGCGGGCGTCGAAGCGCGCTTTACCGCCCGCCCAATTCCTGTTCCTCTACGCCCCTGCGCATGATCCGGAAAAGTGTGAAGCGGTTTTTCCGAAAAAGATCATGCCCAAACAATGGCCGGGCTCACAATCGGCCGGTTCCTGGGGAGAAAACGGCATGAAACTCGGCACGGCGATCGCGGAAATCATGAAGCGCGAGGGGATCGAGATCCTCTGCGGCTATCCGGTCAATCACCTGATCGAGCACGCGGCGAACGCCAACATCCGCCCGATCATGGTGCGGCAGGAGCGCATCGGCATCCACATGGCGGACGCGATCTCGCGGGTCACCTCCGGCCACAGCATCGGCGCCTTCTGCATGCAGCACGGCCCGGGCGCGGAAAACGCCATGGGCGGCGTGGCGCAATGTTACGGCGAGTCCGTTCCCGTGCTGGTGCTGCCGATGGGCTATGCAAGGCGGATTTCGAACATCGAGCCGAATTTCAATTCCAGCCAGGCGATGAAGGCGTTCTCGAAATCCTCCGAGCCGATCATTCTCGCCAGCGAAGTCGCCAACATCTTCCGCCGCGCCTTCACCAAGCTGAAGAACGGCCGCGGCGGGCCGGTGATCGTCGAAATCCCCTCGGACATGTGGAATGAGGAGGTGCCGGAGCCCTTGAACTACACGCCGGTGCTGCGCACCCGCTACGGCGCTGACCCCGTGCATATCAAGGAAGCCGCGGCGCTGCTCGTCAACGCCAAGCGGCCGGTGCTCTATGCCGGCCAGGGCGTGCACTACGCAAAAGCCTGGCCGCAGTTGAAGCGGCTCGCGGAGCTGCTCGCGATCCCCGTCACCACCAGCCTCGGCGGCAAGTCGTCCTTTCCCGAGACTCATCCGCTCTCGCTCGGCTCCGGCGGATTGGCGGTGCCGCGCGCCGTGCCGAAATTCCTGGGTGAGGCCGACGTGATCTTCGGCATCGGCTGCTCCTTCACCGAAACCAATTTCGGCATCAAGATGCCGGGCGGAAAAACCATCATCCATTCGACGCTCGACCCCAACCATCTCAACAAGGATATCGAGTGCAAAATAGGCCTCGTCGGCGACGCAGGCCTCGTGCTCGACGCGCTGCTGGAGGAGATCGGCAAGAGCGTCAAGGCAAATCGCGACGCCGGTGCCGTCGCGGCCGAGATCGCGGCCTCCCACAAGGAGTGGCTGGCGAAATGGATGCCAAAGCTCACCTCCAACGACGCGCCGCTCAATCCCTACCGCGTGCTCTGGGACCTGCAGCACACCGTCGACATCAGGAACACCATCATCACCCATGATGCCGGCAGTCCGCGCGACCAGCTCTCGCCGTTCTGGAAGCCGGTCGAGCCCCTTACCTATCTCGGCTGGGGCAAGACCACCCAGCTCGGCTATGGCCTCGGGCTTGCGATGGGCGCCAAGCTCGCCAAACCCGACAAGCTCTGCATCAATGTCTGGGGCGACGCCGCGATCGGCTTCACCGGCATGGATTTCGAGACCGCGGTGCGCGAGCGGATCCCGATCATGTCGATCCTGCTCAACAATTTCTCGATGGCGATCGAATTGAAGGTGATGCCGATCTCGACCGAAAAATATCGCTCGACCGACATTTCCGGCGATTATGCCGCGATGGCGCGCGCCTTCGGCGGCTATGGCGAGCGGGTGACCAAACCGGAAGACATCGTGGGCGCGATCAAGCGCGGCATCCAGAAGACCCAGGAAGGCGTCCCGGTTCTGCTTGAGTTCATCACTTCCAAGGAGACCGAGGTGTCCCGGCCGGGGACCTGAGGACCGTTAACGCAAGCGGAAAATCGCCTGCGAGCCGCTGGAACGGAACCTCCCGGGATGAGATAATGGGTTCCCGAGAGGCACATGGCCCGGTTGTGCACGGCAGCGAGATTTTTCCGACCATGGCGGCGCTTTCCGAGGACAAGACGGCCGATCTCAGACGCAGAGTTGCCGAGCTTGAGCGGCAACTGGAGGCTGCTGTCATCGAGCGCGATGCGGCGGTCGAGCGCCAGACCGAGAGCGCGCTGGTCAGTTTCCGGCTGCAGAACGAGTTGCGGGCGGCCCACGAGCGTCAAAACGCCAGCGCCGAAATCCTGCGCGCCATCGCCAGCGTCCCCGGGGACGCGGCGCGGTCGCTGCAACAGATTGCCGAGACCTGTGCGCGCCTGTTCGGCGCCCCAAGCGTCTCGATCCAGCTCGCCGATAATGGCGAATGGACGCAGGCCTACCGGTTCGGCGACAGCGCGACACGGGTCCGGGCGGCGGTTCCACTGGATACGATCCGGGTCGGAGGCCCCAATCTTCCCGGTACGGTCGTTGCCGAAAATCGCCAAATTCACATTCCCGATCTCGACGACCTCGATCCGGCCATCGCCCACTGGCCCGGCCCGCCGCACGCGCGCGCTGCCGGCACAAGGACGATGTGCGGCACGCCGCTTCGGCGCGAGCAGACGGCGATCGGCGTTCTTATCATTTATCGCGATCGGCTCGCGCCGTTCACCGGTGAAGAGCTGGCACTGCTGCAAGGTTTCGCCGATCAGGCCGTGATCGCGATCGAGAACGCGCGGCTGTTCAACGAGACGCAGGCAGCGCTGGAACGTCAGACCGCGACCGCCGATATCCTCAAGGTGATCGCGAGTTCGCCGTCGGACGTGCAGCCAGTGTTCGAAGCGATTCTGGCTCGGGCGCTGCAGCTTTGCGAGGCGGCATTCGGATTTCTGACGACCTATGACGGCGAGCGATTCAAATTCGCGGCGCAACAGGGCGTGCCGCCGGCGCTCGCTCAGCATTTCCTCACCGGGATGGACCAACCCCGGCCGGGAGATGCGCACTGGCGCTTAAGGGACGGAGAGGACCTGATTCATCATTTGGATCAGAAGGACGAAGACGCTTACCGGGCGGGGAATCCGTTGCGCCGTGCCGTCGTGGATCTTGGAGGCGTGCGGTCGGCGCTGGTGGTCGCGCTTCGCAAGAGCGGATCGCTGCGCGGCGCCATCACGATTTACCGCCAGGAGGTCAGACCGTTCTCTGCCTCTCAGATCGAATTGTTGCGGCATTTCGCCGACCAGGCCGTGATCGCCATCGAGAACACGCGCCTGTTCGAGGAAGTGCAGGCCAAGACCCGCGACCTGACCGAAGCCCTCACCTACCAGACCGGCAGCGCCAACATCCTGAACGTCATCGCCTCTTCCCCGACCGACGTCGGACCGGTACTGCAGGCGATCGTCGACAGCGCTTGCGAGCTTTGCGAAGCCTATGATGCCGTCGTCATGCTCAAGGACGGCGATGACCTGCGGTTTTCCGCGCATCACGGACCGATTCCCGTCAGTTTCGCCACGCACCCGATCAACCGGAATTGGACGGCCGGGCGCGCGTTCGTCGACAAAAAAGCGGTGCATGTGCACGACCTGCAGGCGGAATTTGACGAGTTTCCCGATGGACAGGAATTGGCCGCGCGCATGGGCCATCGCAGCATCGTCAGCGTGCCGCTTTTGCGCGAGGGTGAAAGCATCGGCTCGCTGGTGCTCCGCCGTACCGAAGTCAATCCATTCAGCGAGAAGCAGATCGCGCTGCTGCAGACCTTCGCCGACCAGGCGGTGATCGCGCTTGGCAATGTCCAGCTCTTCGACGAGGTGCAGGCGCGCACCCGCGAGCTTTCCGAATCCCTGCAGCAGCAGACCGCCACTGCGGACGTGCTCAAGGTGATCAGCCGCTCGGCCTTCGATCTTCAGCCGGTGCTGGAGACGTTGATCCGCTCGGCCGTTGAATTGAGCGGCGCCGGTCGCGGCGCGCTGTTCCTGCGCGATGGCGAGCTGTTACGATACCGCGCCGCGTCGCATGCCAATCAGTATCCCGATTGGATCAAGTTCCTGCAGCACAATCCGCAGCGTGCCGGCCGGCACTCGGCGATCGCGCGCGCGATCGCAAGCGCACAGACAGTGAGCGTGCCGGACGTGCTCACCGACCCCGAGATCAAGCTGCCTGCAACGACACTGGCCAACATTCGCGCCGTGATGGCCGTGCCGCTTTTACGAGACGGCAAGGTCGAAGGCATGATGGCGCTGTCGCGCCCGACGCCGGGGCCGTTTACCGATCGCCAGATCGAGCTGGTCCAGACCTTCGCCGACCAGGCCGTAATCGCGATCGAGAATGCGCGGCTGTTCGACGAGGTGCAGGCCAAGACGCGAGACCTTCAGGAATCGTTGCAGCAGCAGACCGCGACCGCCGATGTGCTCAAGGTCATCAGCCGCTCTACTTTTGATCTGCCTGCTGTCCTGCATGCGCTTGTGGAGACCGCGGCGCGGCTATGCGGCGCGGACCAGGGGACGATTACGCGCCAGAAAGACGGCACCTTCTACCGCGCCGAGTCACACGGTTTCTCGGACGAGTTTATGAACTATGTACGCAGCGCTCCCGTGGCGATAGACCACCGCTCGGCAACCGGGCGCGCCTTGCTCGAGGGCGCCGTCGTTCACATTCCGGACGTCGAAACGGATCGAGACTATAACTTCCAGGAAGGACAGCGGCTTGGCGGCTTTCGCTCGCTGCTCGGCGTGCCGATGCTGCGTCAGGGTGTTCCGATCGGCGTGATCACCCTCACCCGGACCGAGCCACGTGGATTCTCGGACAAGCAAATCGAACTGGCCATCACTTTCGCCGATCAGGCGGTGATTGCGATCGAGAACGTCCGCCTGTTCGACGAGGTGCAGGCGCGCACGCGCGAGCTTGCAAAATCCCTCGATGAGCTGCGCACCGCGCAGGACCGGCTGATCCAGACCGAGAAGCTCGCTTCGCTCGGCCAGCTCACCGCCGGCATCGCGCACGAGATCAAGAACCCGCTCAATTTCGTCAACAATTTCGCCGCGCTCTCGGCGGAACTGACCGACGAGCTGAAGGACGCGCTGAAGCCCGCCGCGCTCGACGAGAGCCTACGCGCCGAGGTCGACGAGCTGACCTCCACGTTGAAGGACAATCTCGGCAAGGTGGTGCAGCATGGCAAACGCGCCGACTCCATCGTCAAGAACATGCTGCTGCATTCGCGGGAGGGAAGCGGCGAGCACCGTCCCACCGACATCAATGCACTGGTGGATGAAAGCCTCAATCTCGCCTATCACGGCGCGCGCGCCGAAAAGCCGCATTTCAATGTCACGCTGCAGCGCAATTTCGATCCCGAGGCGGGCATGATCGAAGTGTTTCCGCAGGAAATCACCCGGGTCTTCCTGAATTTGATCTCAAACGGTTTTTATGCCGTGGCCAAGCGCAAGGCCGACAACGGCGGTTCCGATTTCGAGCCGGTCATGAGCGCCACGACAAAAGGTCGCACCGACCATGTCGAAATCCGGATCCGCGACAACGGCACCGGAATTCCCGCGGATGTGAAAGAAAAAATGTTCAATCCGTTCTTTACGACCAAGCCGGCCGGCGAAGGGACCGGGCTCGGACTGTCGATGTCTCACGACATCATCGTGAAACAACACGGTGGCACGATCGAGGTCGATACGCTCCAGGGTGAATTTACCGAGTTCACGATCGTATTGCCGCGAACAAGCAATCTTTCAAATAACTCCAGAGGTTAGACGTGGACATTCTGGTTCTTGTGGTGGATGACGAGCCCGATGTCGAGGCGCTGTTCCGCCAGCAATTTCGCCGCGATCTGCGCGCGCAGCGTTTCATGATGGATTTTGCCAATTCGGCCGCGGACGCGCTGGCCCGCATCACATCCAGCATCGGGCAATCGCTGATCCTGATCCTGTCCGACATCAACATGCCCGGGATGACGGGGCTGGAAATGCTGCCCAAGGTCAAGGAGATGCGCCCCGAAGTGCCGGTCATCATGATCACGGCCTATGGCGACGCGGATACCAGGCGCAAGGCGCTGGAAAGCGGCGCAATCGGGCTTTTGACCAAGCCGATCGATTTCACGCTGCTGCGGGAGGAAATCGATCAGCGGCTGGCGCAGGTGAACTGAGCCTCCAAGGTCCGGGCGTTCGCTTTATTTACGCACGCCCCTACTCCGCCATCTCGACGGACCGCGACGACGGGCCGGCAAGCGGCCGCTCTTCCATCAGGATCATGCAGATCACCGCGCCCGTCATCAGCGCCGCCGCGGCGCCAAAGACGTAGCGGAACGCGTGGATCATGTCGTCGACAGGGATCGAGCTGACGGGCCCGCGATGCTCGCCGGCGAGCGAAATATCGGCGCCCAAAGCCATCAGCAAAATCGTGGCGAACGCCGCCACCGTGAAGGACGACATCAGCGAGCGGAAGAAGTTCATGGCGCCGGTGACGGTGCCGATTTGCGGACGGGCGACTGCGTTCTGCAGCGAGACCACGCTGACCGGGAACGTGGTGCCGAGCCCGAGCGCGAACACCGATAGCAGCACCAGCAGGCCCCACAGCGGCAGGGTCGTGAGCGCCAGCCCGGCGCCGCAGATCGCGGCCACCGATGTTCCGACGATGGCGACGCGCTTGTAGCGCCTCGCGCGCGCCATGGTGCGGCCGGCAATCGCCGCGCCGCAGGTCGAGATCGCGGCGAGCGGAATCAGCGCAAGCCCCGCTTCGCTCGCGGTCAGATGGTAGACCACCTCGTAATAGAGCGGCAGGCTCACCGTCAGCCCCGTGATCGCCCCGAGCGCGCAGCCGCCGGCGATCATCGCATAGGGCACGACCGTGCCGCCGAGCAGCGGCAGCGGCAGGAACGGTTCGCGGGCCCGCCTTGCGTGCCAGACAAAGGTCAGCGCCAGCGCGAAGGAGACGCCGGCCATGCAGAGGATCGCCGGCGACAGCCACAGGAAGCGGTTGCCGCCCCAGGTCAGCACCAGCATGAACAGGACGGCGGAAGCCATCAGCAAAACGCCGCCGAACCAGTCGACCTCGCGGCGGCGGTGGAACACCGGGATCTTGGCCATCTTCGGCAGCAGCATCGCGAGCGCGCTCAGCGCCAGCGGCACGTTGATCCAGAAGATCACCGACCAATGCAGATGTTCGGCGAACAGGCCGCCGAGCACCGGTCCACTGATGCCGGCGGCGACCCACACGCCGCTGAAATAGGCCTGGTACTGGCCGCGCTCGCGCGGACTGACGATGTCGGAAATCACGGTCTGCACGATCGGCATGATGCCGCCGCCGCCAAGTCC
>Ga0070684_100002196_pt1 | contig 14388 bp, 13 predicted proteins | sample KBSC723LmetaG_FD_65653 | JGI IMG/M metagenome (GOLD analysis project Ga0070684, IMG submission 65653) | Corn rhizosphere microbial communities from Kellogg Biological Station, Michigan, USA - KBS C7.2-3L metaG | ecosystem: Host-associated > Plants > Roots > Rhizosphere ...
CCTCCACCACCACCACCGCCACCTCCGCCTCCGCCTCCGCCTCCGCCGACCCGCTGCCGCGTTCCGCGCGTGCTGGGGCTCAGGCTCGGAGCTGCGAAGCGGAAGATCCGGGCGAGGCACTGCTCGGTCGGACGGGTCCGGCGGGCTCGGTCGAGGCGCTCCCTCCGGGGACGCGTCGTCAAGCAGACCCCGCGCCCGGGCGCGCTCAGGCGCCGCGGTTTCCCGGTCAGCCTGGTTGTCGGCAGGGGTAGGAACTAGGCCGCCAGCGAGGCGAGCCGTCCCTCGATGCGACTCGGCCGCCCGACTATGTCCGCACGGCCGTGACGTATGTCCAGCAGCATTCGAAAGTCGAGCGACCGCCGAAGACGACCGCGAGCGATTCACGTAGAAGTCGAAGGCGATCGGCGGCGGCTTCCTTGGACGCGCTCTCGCCGTCGACCTTGACCGAGCCACCGACCCAGCCGAGGACGGCATCGGCGTACGCGGCCAGGAACTCGTACCACTCTTCGACCTCGGCCTCGATCGTTCGCTCGGTCACCTCGGCGATCTCGAAGCCGGCGGCCCGCAGGGCGTCGAGATAGTGCTCGAGCGGGCGCGGCGCGAGGAAGACCCGGTCGCGGTAGTCGAGGTACGGACGCAGGCGGGCCTCGTCGTCGAGCACGGCGCGATACGGGGCATAGCGCTCGTCGGAGCGGACGAGCGCCGCCGCGGCCTCGTGAACGGGAAAGACCGTGTCGTCGATGATCCACTCGTCCTCGGCAGCGCGCGGGTTGCGGATGTTGCCCGAGTTGATCCGGGCCGTCGCCCCGGGCCGTAGCACGCGGGCCCACGCACGCAATGTCTCCTCGAGGCGGTCGTAGAGGTGGATCGCATTCGTCGAGGCGAGGGCGTCGGCTTCGAATCCCGCCGGCAGCGCCTCGTCCACGTACTGGAGCCGCCGCTCGCCCTTCAGGTAGCGAATCCGGCGGAACGCCACACGCTCGTCGGACCTGAAGCGGTCGAGGGCGACGCGGAGGAACTTCGGCGAGCTGTCCACGATCAGCAGGCCGACCGCGCGATCGCCGATGGCCGTGCGCAGGCGCTCGAGCAGGATCCCCGTTCCCCCGGAGTAGTCGATGAGAGCCTCCCCGTCGCTGAGGTCGGCCGCGAGCTGCTCCACGGTCAGATCGAGGTTTCGGTACCAGCCGTGGTTCTCGACCGTGTCGTAGTGCAGCCCGAACGCGTCGACGGGCTGAGAGACCCAGTCCTCGTCGGGAATCCGCTCGAGGCCTCCCCAGTCGAAGTGGCGCGGTCGCACGCGCTCATTCTGACCCGGGCGGCTCGAGTTCCGTCTAGGCTTGCGGCGCTGTACGACCCGAGGAGGTTGCCATGACCCACAGCTCGCACAGGCGCTTCCGCGGCCTCTGGCCGTAGGCGTACACCGCTTTCCGAAAGGAGCTTCTTGATGCAGATTCGAGCTGCGACGCTCGATGACGTCGCACGACTCGCCGCATTCATGGGCCGCTGCACGCTCGCCCACCAGGGCGTGCACCGCGCGTCCGAGGACGAGCTGCGCCAACGGCTGACCCGGCCGGGGACCGACCCGGCGCTGGACAGCTGGCTCGTCGAGGAGGGCGACGCGATCGGCTTCGCGCAGGTCTGGGCCGAGCCCGCCGACGTCGTCTGTTACGTCCGCGTCGACCCTGAGCGCCGCGGCGAGGGGATCGCGACCGCGCTCCTCGAGCGAGCAGCGAAGCGGGCACGAGAGCTCTCGGCCCAGCCGCTGCACGCGACGAGCTGGCCGAAGGACGACGCGGCTGCGCCGTTTCTCGAGGCCCAGGGCTTCGAGCCCATCCGCTACCTCTCGCTGATGACGATCGACCTCGACCAGCCGCCGGCGGCGCCCCGCTGGCCCGCGGGCATCCGCGTTCGCGCGCTCGCCGAGGGCGCCGACCTGCGCCCCGTCTGGGAAGCGCAACAATCGATCTTCCCCGAAACGCCGCAGACCCTCGACGAGTGGGTTCACGAGTACACGGGCGGAGGAGGGTTCGACCCCACGCTCTGGCTCGTCGCGGATGCGGGCGACGGCTGGGCGGGGTTCGCACTGTGCATGCCCGAGCTCGCCGAGGATCCGCAGGCCGGTTATGTGAACGAGCTCGGCGTCCGTTCCGAGTGGCGCGGGCAGGGCCTGGGGCTCGCACTTCTTCGCCAGACGTTCGCCGAGTTCCACCGCCGTGGAAAGCGACGAGTCTCGCTACACGTCGACGTCGACAACCTGACGGGCGCCGTGCGGCTCTACACCCGGGCGGGGATGAGCCCCGATCCGAGGCTCGTCGTCTGGCAGAGAGAGGGGAGTCGGCCGGCGGATTGAGCTCCGCCGGCCGGTTGGGGAGGGGTGTTCAGCGAACCGTGACGGTCATCATCGGGCGGCCGCAGCGAGAGCGGCGGCGAGCCGGCGAATGCGCTTCTTGTTCGACATGTGATCCGCTCCTTGCACGATTTCGCCCAGTCTTGGCCGCTCGGCTTCGAGGGAAATCGGCGCTTCTACTGATTCGCGCTGCGGGTTTCCCCTGAACGCGAGAGGGCGGCCCGAAGGCCGCCCTCTGCTTCCGAGCGGAGTCGCCGCTCAGTTCGCTGCGGGAGCAGGCTTCGGCGCCGTTTGCTTGGCAGCCTCTTTCCGCTCCAACCCGCCCAGCGTCAGGACGAGGAACCCGATCCCCGTCAGCAGCAGGGCGATTCCCATCACGATCCCGAACACACCGACCCGCTCTGCGAAGTACGAGACGTTGAGCGCGGTGCTGAGCGAGGTCTCCGTTACCCAGAGGTTCCGGAGCCCGTTCTCGACCGGCTGGCCCGTCTTCGGATCCTTCGCTGCCTGCGACTCGTCCGAGGTCGGTTGGCCGTTCGCGTCGAGGAATCGGCCCATCTGGGCGTAGGTCTGCCCACCCGTTGCCTCGAGCGCATGGATGCGCATGTAGCTCGCGAAGCAGCGAGCTTCCTCGCCGGTGTCGACCGTCTCGTTCGCGATGCTGCACGTCGGATACGTCACGTTCGTCAGTCCGGCCTTCTGGCCCTCGGCCTTGATCGCGGCCGGGGTCATGTCAGGCGAGCCCGAGATCTGCTCGAGCTTGAGGTTGTCGCGGACGTTGTTGATCCCCCAGGCGCCGATTGCGATTGAACCGGCTCCGAAAGCGATCAGAACGATGCTGGCGGCGACTCCGCCCCACTTGAAGATGTTGCTCCTCATGGCGACTCCTTTCTCGGTTCCTTGCATGGATCGCACTTTGGGCTAGTTCCCGACGAGCGCCATCGGTGGCGAGCCGTGCACATTGTGCGGAAAGCCCGCAGCCCTGTCGGAGGAACCCGACCCTGCTAGACGCCGACGGAAGCCGCCAGCGCGACCATCACAGCGGCTCCGGCGAGGCTTCCAGCGCTTGCTCGCAGCCAGCGGCTCTGCCCGAACGCCTGCGGGACGAGCTCGAACGCGACGAGGGCGAGCATGGCGCCGGCGGCGAACGCGAACGACGCCGGCAGGAGGCCCCGCACATGCTCGACGACGTAGAAGGCCAGTACGGCGCCAACCGGCTGCGGCGCACTCGTCAGCACGGCGGCCCAGAACTGCTCCGCACGGCTGAACCCGGCCGCGGCCATCGGGATCGCAACACTCGTGCCTTCAGGGATGTTCTGAAGGCCGATCGCGAGGATGACGAAAAGGCTCAGTCCGGCTCGGTCGGACGCGTACGCCGTTCCGATGGCCAGGCCCTCGGGAAGGCTGTGCACGAGGAGCACGCCGAAGACGAGAGCGGACGTGCGGACGCCCGCACCGCGGAGCTCGCCGACATGGACGTCGCGCCCAGCCAGGATCCGGCGCGCGACTACGAGCAGCGAGACGCCCGCCGCGAAGCCGATGACGATCTCCGGTGTTCCGCCTTCGTCCAGCGCCGGCTTCAGCAGGCCGAGCACCGAGGCGACGGACATCGCGCCGATCGCAGCGCCGAGGAGGACCGGGCGCAGGAGCTCGGCCCGAGAACCGAGGTAGAAGACGGGAATCGCGCCCAGCCCTGTCGCCAGAGCCGTCGCGGACGCCGCGGCGGTCAGCAGGACGAGGTCCACGGTGCCCTAGGGGCTTGGCTAGGCGGCCTGCAGCCGTCGCGGACGAGCCTGCTTCGTCACGAGCACCGGAACGTTCGCATGCTGGGCGACCTCGCTCGAGACGCTGCCGAGCACCGCCCCTGCGAGAGCGCCGTGCCCACGCGAGCCCATCACGATCAGGTCCGCGCCGCAGTTGTCGGCGAAGCTGAGGATCTCGTCGACGGCATTGCCCTCGACCATCTCCCCCCGAGCCTCGATGCCGGCCCCACGCGCCTTTTTCAGTGCTGCGTCGACCGCAGCGCGCGTCACCCCGAGGTCGCGGGCCAGGCGGCACTCGTAGTTCGGGGTGCCGAGCAGCGACGACGGCGCCTTGCGCACCGACAGAAACGTGATGTGGGCTCCGAGCGGGGCCGCGAGCTCGACCGCTTCGTCGATCGCGGCGACGCTCCCATCGGAACCGTCGATTGCGACCATGATCTCTTTCATCTTGTCCTCCTTTGCTTCGAAGGATCCGACGCGGCCGCCACATCTGAATCGGGGCGGCGACTGATCCACTGTGTGGGAAATTCCGCATCCGCGCCGACGCCCGAGACGACACCATGTAGGCGTGATGGCGAAGCGCGTACTCGTCCTGGGAGCAGGAGTCGCCGGGCTCGAAGCCGCACTGGCGCTGCAGGCGCTCGGCGAGGGCCGCGTGACGGTCGAGCTCGTCTCGCCCGACAGCGAGTTCGTGTATCGACCGCTCGCCGTCGCTGAGCCGTTCCGCCTCGCAGAGGCGCGGCGGTTCCCAGTCGCCCATCTCGCCGAGGCGGCAGGCGCGAGCGTGACCGTCGCGTCCGCGCTCCGGGTCGATCCGGACCGGAAGACGGTCGAAACCTCGGCTGGGGAAATCGACTACGACGTTCTGCTCCTCGCGCTCGGCGCGAAGCCGCTGGTAGCCGTTCCAGGAGCGGTGACCTTCCGCGGACCTCGAGACGAGGCGGCGTTCGAAGCCGTGCTCAGCGACGCCAAAGAGGGTCGCGCCCACCGGCTGGTCTTCACGATGCCGGCCGGGATGTCGTGGCCGCTTCCCCTCTACGAGCTCGCTTTGCTGACCGCGGTTCACCTCAGCGACACGGGTTCCGAGGTGACGATCGAGCTCGTGACGCCGGAGCCGGAACCGCTGCAACTCTTCGGGAAGGCGGCCAGCGAGGCGATCACGGAGCTCTTTGGTCTCCACGGAATCCGCCTCGTCACGAGCACCATCCCGCTCGAGGCGTCCGGGGGCGTGCTGCGGTTCCTCGGGACCGGGGAGACGGCGGCGGATCGTGTGATCGCACTCCCGCGCCTGGAAGGGCCGCGACTCGAGGGTATCCCGCACGATGGGAACGGCTTCGTCCCCGTCGACGAGCACCAGCGCGTGCGCGACCTCGAGGACGTGTTCGCGGCGGGCGACATTGCCAGCTTCCCGGTCAAGCAAGGAGGGCTGGCCGCCCAGCAGGCCGATGCCGCGGCCGAGGCCATAGCCGCCGAAGCGGGCGCGCAAGTCGAGCCGCAGCCGTTCAGGCCGGTCCTGCGTGGGATCCTGCTGACGGGCCTGACACCGCGCTTCATGCGCACTGAGCTCGGAACGTACGAGACCGAGCTCGACACTGAAGCGCTCTGGTGGCCGCCTGCCAAGATCGTCGGCCGCTACCTCGCACCCTTCCTGGCCGATCAGCTCCAGCTCTCGTCGCCTCCGCCCGGAGCGGGCTCGGTCAAGGTGGAGGTCGAGCTCGATCGTGGGCCGGCCGGCGCCTGGCAGCGAATCTGACGCTCGTCCGTAGAAAGCCGAGCCGCGAAACCGGGTCGGCACTGACGGATCCGAAAGGCGCCGAGGCAAGACTCGGGGCATGAGACCAGCCACCTGCCACCTTCTCGAAGCGGTCGACATCATCGAGCCGTGCCCGGGGAAGCAGTGCCCGTTCTACGAAGAGACGTGCCTGCTGACGGAGCTGCGTCCCCAGCTCGCGACGAACCCGCCGCTCGTCCAGTTCCTCCTGGGATTCCGGGAGAAGCTCGAAGACGGGCCGCGACCGTTCCTCGCACGCGAGCCCGGCTTCGACTGATCGAAGTCTGCGGTAAATCGCGTAATCAATATCGGCCCGCGCCCCGATTCGCTCACCTGGCTCTCGGCGCAGAGTTGGCGCGACGAATCCAAGGAGGTGCAGGAAAATGAAGAACGGAAACGCACGACGACTGAGCGTCGTGGTGATCGCGATCCTGACGGCGGCACTTGCGCTGTCAGCCTCCGCGGGCGCGCGACTCGCCGCCGGCCCGAAGGCCGACCACATTGCCTTCATGAGCTTGAAGGACGGCCAGGCCGACATCTACACGATGGACGCCGCGGGCTTCGCGCAGGTCAACCTCACCCACGACCAGACGATCGGCTGGCGAGCCGACTCGGAGCCCGCCTGGTCGCCGGATGGCCAATGGGTCGCGTTCCAGAGGGCCTACACCAAGGCTCCGGAACTGGGGACGCGGCTGTTCGTGGTCAGTTCTTTCGGGAAAGAGATGCATGCCCTGACGCCGACGACCGGCCCCGCGGTGATCGACCAGCATCCGGCGTGGTCGCCGGACGGGAGCACGATCGTGTTCTCGAGCAATCGGACCGGTCACTTCGAGCTGTACATGGTCAAGGCGACGGGCACCGGCCTCGTACGGCTGACATACACGAACGTCGGGACCGAGAACCTCGAGCCGGCCTGGTCGCCGGACGGGCAATCGATTGCCTTCGTCCGCCGCCAGTGGAGCATCGGCCCCGAAATCCCATCGATCCCCACGAACTCGATCTACAAGCTCTCGTTCACGAACAGCGTGGTTCAGCGAGTGACGAGCCCGCCAATCGGACGAAGCGACTGCCAGCCGGCCTGGTCGGCCGACAGCAGGCAGATCGCCTTCGAGAGCAACCGCACGGGGAACTGGGACATCTACATCGCCACACGCACGCTTAGCACGACGAGCCTGATGCGAGTGACGAGCTCCAAGTCCGCGGAGCTCCACCCGACCTGGGCGCCGTACGGGAACCAGATCGCTCTCATCAGCGATCGCACAGGAGCAACCGAGCTCTACACGCTCGTGCTCCCGGTTCCCGGGTCGATCACACCGCCGCAGCAACCGCGGCAGCTGACCTTCGACAAGGCTCCGAAGTCGAATCCCTCCTGGGAGCACGTCTTCATGAGCGCTTCCAGCTGAGCGACGCCGGCAGCAACACCAGAGGGCCCGCGTGAGCGGGCCCTCTGCCGTCCGTACAAATCCCGGAGCCCGAACCCGCGCCGCCGCTGATGTCGGGTCATATCCATCGAGCGAGCCTGATCGGGACAGCGCAGAATGAGCCAGTTGGCAGAGCACATTTCTCGAACCCCTCCGACCGGGCGCCCAACAAGCGCCCGGTCCCCCCTCCCCGTAGACGGCTTCGCGGACGTGATCCTGCGCGACGGCGGAACGTTGCGGCTCCGCTCGCCGTACGCGGCCGACGTCGACGCGCTCGTCGGCTTCTTCGACGCGCTCTCGGAGCGGAGCTTCTATCTGAGATTTCACGGCGCCCCCACCATCCGCCCGTCCCTCGTCGAGCCGTTCGTCGATCCCGATTGGATCGAGCGGGGCGCGCTCGTCGGGACGCTCGAGGACCGGATCGTCGCTCTCGCAAGCTACTCGCGCCTCCGTGACCCCGATGTCGCCGAGGTCGCGTTCGCAGTCGCCGACGACCAGCAGGGGCGCGGGGTCGGGACGCGCATGCTCGAGCAGCTCGCCGGGCGCGCGGGAGCGGTTGGCATCGAACGCTTCGTCGCCGAGGTGATCGGCGACAACAACGCGATGCTCAGGGTGTTCGAGGACGCCGGCTTCGGCGTCTCGCGCGCCCTGGAGCACGGCACGTTCGAGGTCACCTTTCCGATCGAGCCGACGGCGAGCTACGTCGAGCACGTCGACGAGCGCGACCACCTCGGCGTGGTTGCCTCGCTACAGCCGTTCTTCTCGCCCGGAAGCGTCGCCGTGATCGGCGCCTCCAGGCGGCGAGAGGCGATCGGCGGAATCGTGTTCAGGAACATCCTGAGCGGCGACTTCGAGGGCGCCGCCTACCCGGTCAACATCAAGGGCGCCCCGGTGGCAGGCGTGAGGGCGTACACGTCGATCGAAGAGCTTCCCGAAGTCGTCGACCTGGCGGTGATCTGCCTGCCGGCCGCGCGCGTGATCGAGGCAGCCCAGGCCGCGCTTCGCACTGGCATTCGCGCCATCTGCGTGATCTCGGCCGGCTTCGCGGAGGTCGGGGAGGAAGGCCGCGCGCGCCAGGACGAGCTACTGGCGCTCGTGCGCGCGCACGGCGGCCGCCTCGTCGGCCCCAACTGCCTCGGGATTGCGGTCGCCGGGCCTTCGTTGAACGCGACGTTCGGTCCGCGCGCGCTCCCGCCCGGGCCGATCGCCTTCTCCTCGCAGAGCGGAGCACTCGGCCTGGCGCTCCTCGAGAAAGCATCCGAGCGCAGCCTCGGCTTCTCCTCCTTCATCTCGATCGGCAACAAGGCGGACGTCTCGTCCAACGACCTCCTCGAGTACTGGGAGGAGGACGAGAGCACCGGACTGATCGTGCTCTACCTCGAGTCGTTCGGAAATCCGCGCCGCTTCGGCCGGATCGCGAGCCGCGTCGCGCGCAAGAAGCCGATCCTGGCGATGAAGAGCGGCACGTCCAAGGCCGGCGCCCGGGCGGCCGGTTCGCACACCGCTGCGCTGGCCGGGTCGGAGCAAGCCGTCGAGGCGCTCTTCCACCAGGCCGGGGTGTTGCGCGCGGAGACGCTCGAAGAGCTGATCGACGCGGCCGCGTTGCTCTCGACGCAGCCGCTGCCGCGCGGACGGCGCGTCGCGATCCTGACCAACGCAGGCGGTCTGGGGATCCTCTGCTCGGACGCGTGCGAGGCCGCGGGCCTCGAGCTTTCGGAGGTGTCGTCCGAGACGCGGGCACAACTCGCCGAGCTGCTGCCCGGCGAGGCGAGCCTCGCCAATCCAATCGACATGCTCGGCTCTGCGACCGCCGCCAGCTACGAAGCAGTCCTACCGCTCGTGCTCGCGGACCCGGCGGTCGACTCCGCGATCGTGCTCTTCGTGCCGCCGGCCACGGCCGAGGCCGGAGACGTCGCGGCGGGGATCGCGCGCACGCTCGAATCGGTCTCCACGGACAAGACCGTGCTCGCGGCCCTCCTCAGCGCCGAAGGGATCCCGGAGGCACTGCGCAGGGCACCGGCGCCGGCCGCGCTCTTCACCTACCCCGAGTCCGCCGCACGCGCCCTCGGGCTGGCTACGCAGCGCGCAGAGTGGCTGCGCCGCCCGGCGGGGACGGTTCCCGCGACCGAGGGGATAGACGCTGCCGCGGCGGAGCAGGTCGTCGCACGGGCGCTCGACACCGCCGACGACGTCTGGCTCGCGCCCGCGGAGACGAGAGAGCTGCTGGCCTGCTACGGCATCCCGCTCGTCGGCGAGCGGCTCGCGGAGACCCTCGACGGCGCAGCCGAGGCTGCCGGCGAGCTTGGCTATCCGGTCGTCGTCAAGTCCGGGATCCCGGGCGCGCACAAGACGGAGACCGGCGGCGTGGCTCTCGACCTCGCCGACGAGGCTGCCGTGCGCGAGGCGTCGGAGCGGATCGGCCTCCCCGTGATCGTCCAGCCGATGATCGAAGGCAGCACCGAGCTCCTGGCCGGGATCGTCCAGGATCCGACGTTCGGCCCGCTCGTCGCGTTCGGGCCGGGCGGAGTCCTCGCCGAGCTGATCGGTGAAGCCGGTTTCCGGATCGCACCGCTCACCGACGTGGACGCAGAGGAGCTCCTGCACCAGGAGAAGACCGGGCTGCTCGTGGCCGGCTACCGCGGTGCGCCTGCAGCCGACCCGGCGGCGCTGGCCGACCTCATCCACCGCCTGTCGCGGCTCGGCGTCGACCTGCACGAGGTGGCCGAGCTCGACCTGAACCCGGTCATCGCGCGCCCCGACGGCTGCGTCGTCGTCGACGCCCGGGTGCGCGTCCAGCGCCCGGAGGCGTCCACGCTCATCAAGACGTGGTGACGCCTACGCGCCGGGCGTGCCGTGTACCACCGCGCTCTCGTGAGGACGTGAGAAGACGACGAGAACGCTCAGGCCTTCGTAGCCGGTGAACCGGTGATCGGCTTCCGCCGGCACGAAGGCTGCCTTGCCCTCGCTCACCTCGACCCTCTCGCCTTCGACCTCGAGTACACCGCGGCCGTCGAGCACGACGTAGACCTCGTCGTCGACGTGCGGCTGCTGCCGGTCGGGCTCCGGCGCCACGAGCACGTAGACCCCGATCTCGAGCCCGGGTGACGTGTGGACGACCTCGTAGCCGCCGCCTGATTCCTCCAGCCGCAGCCGGGTGGCCTCGATGTCGAGCGCGTCCATCCCGGACGAGCCTACTCCTCGGGGCTGGAGAGGTCTCCTCCGTCGCTGTCCCCAGGACCGGGCGTCGCAGCGAACGTGAGGCCTTCCCGGGGATGCGGCCGCAGCCACGTGTACGAGTCTTCGGCCAGGCGCGGCGGTCCCGCGACGAGCTCCTTCCACGCCTCAGCCGCCTCCCAGATGCCGTCGCCGCCGATCAGCCGTTCCGCGGCCTGGAGGTCGTCGGCCTCGAACACGAAGACGGCCTCCTCGTCGGTGAGGAAGACGTGATGCCGCTCGAGGCCCATCTCGTACGGGTCGAACGGCGGGCCCTTTCGGAGCAGCTGTGCGGCCCGCTCGCTCGCGCCCTCGTGCAACGGCACCACGACTACGGCGCGGCTCATCACGTGCTCCTCTCGGAGATGTGACCCGAGCTCCTCGGCGAGCTCGGCGACGATGCCGGGTTGGACGACGCCCGCGATCCGAATCGGCTTGCCTGCCCGCCGCTCGAGGACGAGCGTCTGGCGGCCCGCGATCCTGTCCGCGGGCGAGCGGCCGATGCGCACGTCGACGAGATCCGAGAACTCGACACTCAGCTCGGATGCTACGCCGTTGTCGCCCGGGCCCTCGAACGCGAGGCGGTGGCTACGAACCTCGAGACGGCCCGAACGCAACAGGTCGTCCCCCTGCTGCCAGGTCACGGCATAGGTCGTCATGGCCGAATCTTCGGCCAGCCAGGCGGCGGCGCCCTCGGTGGCCGCCCTCATCCTCGTGCGGAAAAACCCGCAGCTCGACTAGGAGGGCTCGGCCTGCTCCTCGAGCAGCCCGTGGTCGATCGCGAAGCGCACGAGCTCGGCGCGGGTGGTCAGGCGCAGCTTCTGCATGATGTGCGCCCGGTGCGTCTCGACCGTGCGCACCGACAGGTACAGCATCTTGGCGATCTCCTGGTTGGTGTGCCCGAGAGCGAGGAGCCGCAGCACCTCGCGCTCGCGCTCCGAGAGCGGATCTTCCTCGGCGTGGGCCCGCTCCTCGGCCTCGGCCTGGATCAGCCGGGCGCCCAGCACGGGGTGGACGTAACGCCCACCGGCCGCGACCTCGCGGACAGCATCGACGACCTCGGCGTCGACCGCCTCCTTGAGCACATAGCCGCTCGCGCCGGCCGAGAAGGCTTCACGGACGTACCGGGGGTCGTCCTGCATGGAGAGCATCAGCACCTTTGCGTCTCTGGCCTCCTTCAGCACCGCCGGCGTGGCCTCGATCCCGCTCGCGCCGGGCATGACGACGTCCATCAGGATCACGTCCGGCTTGTGCGCACGCGCCTCGAACACGGCGTCCCTGAGATCGCCCGCCTCCGCCACGACCTCGATGTCGTCCTCGGCTTCGAGCACGCGGCGCAGGCCGGAGCGGACGACGGCATGGTCGTCGACCACGAGCACCCGGATCGTCACGAGATCGGCACCTCGATCGAGAGCGTAGTACCGGAGCCGGGCGACGACTCCACCTCCAGCCGCCCCCCGACGAGCGCGATCCGCTCGCGCATGCCCAGAAGCCCGAGCCCGCCCGAGTCGGCGCCGCTCCCGAGGCCCCGGCCGTCGTCCTCGATCACGGCCGCGACGCTCCCCTCCCGCCGCGTGAGGACGATGCTCACGTGCCTGGCCTGGGCGTGCTTGACGACATTGGTCAGGGCTTCCTGCGTGATGCGGTACAGCGTCGTCTCGACGTCGGACGGCAAGCGCTCCGCGCCGAGCTGCGGCTCGAGGTGGACCTCGAGCCCCGTGTGCTCGCGGAATGTCTCCACGAGGCGCTCGATGGCCGGCACGAGGCCGAAGTCGTCGAGCGCCTTCGGGCGCAGCTCGACGGCGAGCCGACGGACGTCTTGAAGCGTGCTCACGACGAGCTCTCTGAGCTGGCCCGCCGCGGCATCGAGGTCGGACCTGTCCTTTGCGTCCTCGACGGCCTTGAGACCCAGGAGGATCGACGTCAGCGCCTGACCCGTCTCGTCGTGCAGCTCGCGCGCGAGCCGCTGGCGCTCGAGCTCCTGCGCGCTGACGACCCGGCGCAGTGCGTCGGTCGCGACGCGCTCGGAGAGGTCGACCGCGACGGCCGCACGTGAGGCGAACGCCTCGGCGAGGCGAACGTCCTCGTCCGTGAAACGCGCGTCGCTGCTCTCCTTGTCATGGGCGCTGATCACCCCGATCGCGCGGTCGCGCAGCAGCATGGGCACGAAGAGGCCGGTCCGGGCGGCCAGCCTGCGGCCCGCATCCTGGTCGATCTCGAAGTCGTCGATCATCGAGTCCACACGCTCGCTCCGCCGCCGCTCGAGCACCTTTCCAGTTTTCGAGCCATCGCGCTCGAGCCGTATCCCGAGGAACTCGTCGGCGCCCTCGCCGTCGCTGGCGCGGACGACGAGGGTCGCACCGTCGGACACCGGCAAGGCGATGAGGACGAGCCGGGCGTGCACGAGCTCACGGAGCCGGGACGCGACGAGCTCGAGCACGCGCGAGAGCTCGACCTCGGATGCGAGCGCGCTCGCGATCTCGTTCAGGGATTCGAGCTGCGTCAACCACCGCGTCGCCGCCTCGTACAGCCGTGCGTTCTCGATCGCCACCGCGGCCTGGGAGGAGAGCATCGTCGTCAGCTCCTCGTCCTCCGCCGTGAACGGCGCGCCGTCCGCCTTCTCGGTCAGGTACAGGTTCCCGTACGCAACGCCGCGCAGGAGGATCGGCACTCCGAGGAAGGCGCGCATCGGTGGATGGTTCGGCGGGAATCCGACCGAGCGCGGATCCTCGGCGAGATTCTCGAGCCGCAGCGGCTTCGCGTCCTGGATCAACGCGCCGAGGATTCCCCGGCCGCGCGGAACATCGCCGATCGCCGCCTGCGTCTCCTCGTCGATGCCGGTGACGACGAACCGCTCGAGCGCCTGGCCGCTCGGATCGATCACCCCCAGCGCCGCGTACCCGGCCCCGGTCAGCTCTGCGGCGGTCTCGACGATCTTCTGCAGGACGGCGTCCAGCGACAGCTCCGACGCGAGCGCAACGCCCGCGTCGACGATCGCACGCAGTCGGTCGGTCTCGGACACGGATCAATTATCCGCTGTGGGTTCGCTTCCGGGCGAGCCCCTCGGACCGGCGCAAGCGAAGTCGGGGTCAGGACGACGGTCGCGCCAGTCGAGCGAGCCGGCGTCGCCGAGTCGCTTTGAGCAACTCGAGCCCGACGAGGGGCACCAGGGCGAACGGCACGATCAGCAGCGCCTGCCAGACCTCGAGCGACACGGTTGCGAACGGCTCGTGCGCCTGTGGCAGCAGGACGATGCCGGCGACGAGGCCGATCGACGCCGCCACGCTCAGGTCGAGCCACCGGTTCCGTGGCCCCTCCCAGGCCGCGGCTGTCGGCGAACGCATGCCGTAAACCAACGCGAGCTCGGCGAGCGCCAGCGTGGCGAAGGCCATCGTCTGTGCCACGCCGCCGCCCAGAGCACGCCCGATGGCGAACGCGGCGAAGGTCGTGCACCCGACCAGGGCTCCCACGGCGAGCAGCATTCGCCAGGTTCGACCGTCGAAGAGGGCGGAGCCAACGCGCGGCGGAGTGCTCATCGTCTCCTTGCCGGCCGGGTCGCGTGCCAGGGCCAATGCGGGTAGGCCGTCGGTCACGAGGTTCACGAGCAGCACCTGAATCACCGCGAGCGGCGCTCCGAGTCCGGCCGTGATCGCGATCGCGAAAACGAGGACCTCGCCGAGATTTGCGGAGAGGAGGAAGGCGACGAACTTGCGGATGTTGTCGCCGATCCGCCGTCCTTCCTCGACCGCGGCGACGATCGTGGCGAAGTCGTCGTCGGTGAGCACGATCGCTGCCGCCTCGCGGGCGGCTTCGGTGCCGGATCGGCCCATGGCGACGCCGACGTCGGCGCGTCGAAGCGCAGGCGAGTCGTTG
>Ga0070684_100002201_pt1 | contig 14378 bp, 12 predicted proteins | sample KBSC723LmetaG_FD_65653 | JGI IMG/M metagenome (GOLD analysis project Ga0070684, IMG submission 65653) | Corn rhizosphere microbial communities from Kellogg Biological Station, Michigan, USA - KBS C7.2-3L metaG | ecosystem: Host-associated > Plants > Roots > Rhizosphere ...
TCGCGCATCGCGGGCGAAGTGAAGAATTTCGACGTGTCGCGGTGGCTGTCGGCGAAGGAAGCGCGGCGCTACGACACGTTCATTCACTACGGGCTCGTCGCGACGATGGAAGCGATCCGCGATGCGGGTCTCGAGGATTTCGCCGGCGACAAGGACCGCTGCGGCGTGTGCATCGGCTCGGGCATCGGCGGGCTGCCGATGATCGAGGATACGCAGCGCGCCTACCTGCAGGGCGGACCGCGCAAGATCTCCCCGTTCTTCGTTCCAGGCTCGATCGGCAACATGGTCGCGGGGCTCGCGTCGATCCATTACGGATTCCGCGGGCCGAATCTCGGGACGGTGAGCGCGTGCTCGACGGGCAATCACAGCATCGGCGAGGCCACGCGTCTCATCAAGTATGGCGATGCCGACGTGATGGTGGCCGGCGGGGCGGAGGCGTGCATCTCTCCGCTTGGCGTCGGCGGCTTTGCGTCGGCGCGCGCGCTGTCCACTCGCAACGACGATCCGGCAACCGCGAGCCGGCCCTGGGACGCCGGCCGCGACGGATTCGTTCTCGGCGAGGGTGCGGGCGTCATCGTGCTCGAGGAGTACGAGCACGCGAAGGCGCGGCGCGCGCAGGTCTATTGTGAAATCGTCGGCTACGGCATGAGTGCCGATGCACATCACATCACCGCACCGCCGGAGGACGGCGGCGGCGCTGCGCGCAGCATGTTGAATGCGCTGCGCGATGCGGGATTGCAGCCGGCCAATGTCGACTACGTCAATGCGCACGGCACGTCGACGCCGCTTGGCGATATCGCCGAATGCATCGCCGTGAAGCGCGCATTCGGCGAGCACGCGTACCGGCTTGCCGTTTCATCGACGAAGTCGATGACCGGTCATCTGCTTGGTGCCGCCGCGGGAATCGAGGCGGTGTTCACCGCGCTCGCAATCCGCGATCAGGTTGCTCCGCCGACCGCGAATCTTGTCCACGTCGATCCGCAGTGCGATCTCGATTTCGTGCCGCTGCTCGCCCGGCCGATGCCGATACGCGTCGCGATATCCAACTCGTTCGGCTTTGGCGGCACCAACGCGACGATCGCATTTCGCGCGATGCCCGCATGAGATGAACTGTTCGTTCATGCTCGCTGCCTGCTGACGTGGCGCTGATCGTCCAGAAATACGGCGGCACGTCGGTCGGTTCGATCGATCGCATCCGCAGCGTCGCGAAGCGCGTCGCGCGCTTCCATCGCGAAGGTCACCAGCTCGTCGTCGTCGTCTCCGCAATGGCAGGCGAGACGAACCGGCTGATTGCGCTGGCGCGTGAGCTTTCGGCCAACCCCGCTCCACGCGAGGTCGACGTGATCGCTGCCACCGGCGAGCAGGTGACGATCGGCCTCCTGGCCATCGCGCTGCACGACCTGGGTCTGAAGGCCAAGAGCTATACGGGTGCGCAAGTGCGCATCCTGACCGACAATGCGCACGGCAAGGCGCGCATCCTCGGCATCGACGAGGATCGCGTGCGCAACGATCTCGCCGAAGGCACCATCGTCGTCGTCGCAGGCTTCCAGGGGGTCGACACGCACGGCAACGTGACGACGCTGGGGCGGGGCGGCTCCGATACGTCGGGCGTTGCGCTGGCCGCCGCGCTGAAGGCCGACGAGTGCCAGATCTACACGGACGTCGACGGCGTCTACACGACCGATCCGCGCATCGTTCCCGAAGCGAGGCGTCTCGAGAGGATAACGTTCGAGGAAATGCTCGAGCTCGCGAGCCAGGGATCGAAGGTGCTGCAGATCCGCTCGGTCGAATTCGCGGGGAAATACCTCGTGCGCCTGCGTGTGCTGTCATCGTTCGACGATGCCGACAGCGACGCGACCGGAACGCTGATCACTTACGAGGAAGACGAGGACATGGAGCAGGCGATCATTTCGGGCATCGCGTTCAATCGCGACGAGGCGAAGATCTCCGTGATGGGCGTCGAGGATCGTCCCGGCATCGCCTACGCAATCCTCGGACCGATTGCCGCCGCGAACATCGACGTCGACATGATCGTGCAGAACATCGGCGCATCCGGCCACACCGATTTTTCGTTCACCGTCAATCGCAACGAGTACCGGAAGGCGCTCGACGTGCTCGAGGCCGAGCGCGCGAAAGGCCGGTTCGAAGCGCGCGAGATCATCGGAGACAACCGTATCGCGAAGGTGTCGGTCGTCGGCATCGGCATGCGCTCGCACGTCGGCCTCGCATCGAAGATGTTCAAGACGCTGGCGGACGAGGGCATCAACATCCAGATGATATCGACCTCGGAGATCAAGATTGCCGTCGTGATCGACGAGAAATATCTGGAGCTCTCGGTGCGCGTGCTGCACAAGGCATTCGAGCTCGACAAGGGACCCGAGCGGCCCTGAACGTGGTAACGTAGAGCGCGGCGCTGCAACGGCGCCGTTCGAAGCTGCAACACCGGAGACGTGGCCGAGTGGTCGAAGGCACTCCCCTGCTAAGGGAGCATACGGGCCAAAACCTGTATCCAGGGTTCGAATCCCTGCGTCTCCGCCATTTCCAGCCTGTAGGGACCGCACGCAAGGGGTGGCTTCAACCGAATGGCGGCGGCGTGAAATAGACCGAAAAAGGGGAGGCAATTGCCTCCCCTTCGTCAATGTCATGCCAAGTCTTATTGTCCGCGATACGGGTCAAATCGATCCCATGGGCGGTCGTAGTAGCCTTCATCGTAGTGACGCTCCGAGTACCGGTCGCGCTCCCCTTCGTACGGACGATCCGAGTACCGTTCACGCTCGCCATAGTATTCGCGGGCCTCACCTCGTCCGTACTGGTCGACGGGTCGAACGGACGAAATTCTGTCGTTCAGGCCTAACGCACCAAGCGATGGATAATTGCCCGGCCGCAACACGACGCAGCGACCCTGAAAATTGGCGTCCGTGCAAACCTGCCAAGGGCCGCCCCGCACCTCGGCCGATGACGCCTTATCGTTGAAGCCGCTGTTCGCGAAGTCATCTATCGGATGGTCGGCGGTCCATTCACGACCGGCAAATCCATCGTCCTGGTACAGCCTGATGTCCGCGGCGGCTTGTCCTGCGAATACCAGTCCCGCGGCAACGAGCAATGCCTTCAAAGTGACGTTCATAAGCAACCTCCATTCGCAGCGGCAGGTTGGCGCTGCGGCAACGAAGATATTGCTGCACGTGAAGCGCGAGTACGACCAGTCGGGCACGGTTTCTCGCGTAAGTCAGCGTCTTACCGTGCGACGCTTGTACATGTCGCAAGCAACAAGCGACTCGGCCAACCCCAGCCTATCGCACGATTGCGGGCGTCCACTTGCGCACCTCAGCGATCGCCTATCCGCAGCGTCGAACGGCGTCCCGACGAGCACGTGGCGCCTGCCGCATTCCAGTTCCAGTCCCCATCCCGGCTGATCGCCGGCACTTTGCCCCGGGCACGCTTGTCGTAGTGACACGCAAATACGAAGGAGCCGTGATTAAGGGGAAGATGCGGCGCCTGAAGCATTCGCCGCACGGGAAGTCCAGAAGCGCTACGGGATCGACATCCCGAGCACCGAATTCCGGCTGCCGGATTGATCTGGAGGCGTTGGACGGCCATGAGTGACTACACCAAGCGGTGGCTTGCAGCGACGTTGCAATTGCTGGTGGCCGCAGGTTTCGGCCTGTGGACCGGTTATACCTCCGCCCTTCCGTTCAACATCACGACCGCGGCAGAGCGGGGCACGTACATCCAGATCGGCAAAGACCTTGCGCAGTTCGTGGCGAAGCCGGCGGGCATCGACCTTGGGGTGCTGCCGAGCGCGGGGTCGATCGAGAACGTCAAGCGGCTGCGCTACGATCCCGGCGTGAAGTTGGCGATCGTGCAGCAGGATGTTTACCAAGCCTTTCTCGACATCGCGCCCATAGATCGTAATGCGGCCGACATCATTCGTCCGCTGCGCGTGATCCTGCCCTTGTACGACGAGGAGATCTACTTCCTCGTGGCCGCCGATTCACCGATGAACTTCGTGCACGAGATCAAAGGGCAGACGATCAACTCGGGCCCGCCCGGCAGCGGCACCTCGTTGTCGGTGTCGACGCTCTACCGTGCAATGTTCGGCGATGAGCCGGCGACATCGAGGCTGTCGAACGAGGATGCGTTGGTCAAGCTGACGACGGACAAGCGCGGGGTGGTGGCGATCGTGGGGGGACAGCCGACTGCGCTGCTCGTCAACATGAAGCCCGAGGTGCGCCAGTATCTGAAGATTCTGCGAGTCGACCCGGACAATCCGGCCACCAAGGCGGCGCTGAAGACGTACTCGCTGTCCAACGTCCGCCAGATCAGTTACCCGAATCTGTTATCGGCCGATCAATTGACGTTCGCGGTGAAGGCGTTGCTGGTCACGTACGATTTCAGCTACGGCAAGCGGCAACGCCCCTCGGCGACGACGCTGGTGAAGTTCGCCAGATCCCTGTGCGACAACCTTCCGGTGTTGCAGGACTCGGGACATTCGAAGTGGCGGGACGTGAAGATCGCTTTCCCCGATCTTGGCGCGGGGTGGCGGTACTACCCGCCGACGACCGCGGAATTGCGCAAGTGCGCCGCACCTCCGCCCAGCGAGCCCACTGCGCCGGTGTCGACGCCCGATTCGTGCACGCCGGAGAAGCGCATCCTCGGGTTGTGCTGACGAGTTCAATTCGCGCCGGCGTGGGCGTTGACTGCCGTAGCCAGGACCGACTGCAGGGCGGCGATGTCCGCTGGTTTGATCAAGTGGTGATCGAAGCCAGCGGCAGCAGTTTCGCTTCGATCACGCTCCTGCCCCCAACCAGAAAGGGCGACGATCCGGATCGTCTGTCCGTGCGGCATGCGCCGTAGGAGGCGAGCGACTTCATAGCCGTCCATCTGCGGCATGCCAAGGTCGAGGAACACGAGGTCCGGTGGATTCTTCTCGCATGCCCGCAGTGCAGCAGCGCCGCTGTACACGACTTCGACGTGCGAGCCGAGCATTGTGAGCAGCATGCCGAGCGTATTGGCGGCATCGCGATTATCGTCGACGACCAGGATTTGCAGCCGCCCGGGATGATGCCACTCGTCGGCCTGTGGCGCCGGCAGTTGCGCAGGCGACGCTTGCGCGAGCGGCAATCTGACGACGAATGTGCTTCCCTTCCCGATCCCGCCGCTGGCAGCGCGCACGGTACCGCCATGCATTTCAACCAGAGTTCGCACAAGGGTCAGTCCGATGCCGAGACCGCCCTGTGCATGTCGGTGTCGGGAATCGCCTTGCGAGAACATGTCGAATACACGCGGCAACACCGAGCTCGATATTCCGATGCCGGTGTCGCTTACCTCGACTACAGCGTCGCCGGATTCCGTCCACGCTTTGATCGTGATGCTTCCCCCAGGCTCCGTATACTTTGCCGCATTGTTGAGCAAGTTGGAAAACACTTGCGCGAGTCGCACGGCGTCGGCGTTCAACGTGATCGGCTCACTTGACAAGTGCAGATGCAGCACATGCCCGCTGGCCTCGATCAGCGGTCGGCTCGTCTCGATGGCGGCTTCGATGACACCGTGCAGGCTGCCGGGTGCCAGGCGCAGCTCGATCTTGCCGCGCGTTATGCGCGAAAGCTCGAGCAGGTCGTCTACGAGACGCACCATCTGGCCAACCTGTCGCTCCATCGTCTCGCATAGCTGGCGGACGGCGCTGCTGCCATCGGCTTGCTTGAGAAGATAGATGGCGTTACTGATGGGAGCGAGCGGATTGCGCAGCTCGTGCGCAAGCGTTGCAAGGAACTCGTCTTTGCGCCGATCGGCTTCCACGAGTTCGGCGAGGTGCGCGCGGGTCTCGTACTGTCTGGTGCGCGCCCGCAGTGCCGAACGCACCGTGCTTATCAACGCCGCCACGCCGATCGGTCGCTCGACGAGCGTCACGTTCCCGAGCAGTTCCAAGGCGTGTGCGGACGCAACGGAATCGGCACCGTGTTGGGTGATGAGGAGCAACGGCAGATCGGACCATCGTGGCTGCCGCTCGATGCAGCTCGCCAACTGGTCGAATCCGTCCGACAACGCTTCCTCGGCGATCAGGACGGCGCCTGCACCTTTGACGAGTTGCGCAATCACGTCGGTCAAGGAAACGCAGATGTCGCCGGCGATCCCCGCATGTCGCAGCACCGACTGCGCATACGAGCAGTCCCTGGGCGTCGGCGCCAGGATGAGGACGCGCTGCTCCAGCCGCTGCTGCTGATCCTCGCTCACGTGCGCAGATTCTCGGGCACGCCGGTCAGGACACCACGGAAATTGCGCAGCGGTTCGCCGACCCGCAGCTCGCCCTTTTCCATGACGAGATCGCGGATCGTGCGTTCATGCTCGCCGCCGCGCTTCTTGACGACGGATATGGCCTGGTGCACAGCACCCGCCGCCTCGTAGTAGCGCAGCAATATGATTGCATCGGCAAGATAGCTCGCGTCCACCGTCGATGTCATGTTTCCGATCAATCCCCTCTGCGCGCTTACCAGGAGGGAGGCAATGCTCATGTGGCCGAGGAAGGACAGCAGCTCGTGCAGCTGCACGAGAAGGAATCCTTCGTCGGGCATCGCGCTCAGGTACCCGTTCAGGCTGTCGATCACCACGACACTGGTCGGATTGCGAACGACGGTCGTACGAATGCGATGCACGAACTCGCCTGGCGAAAGCTCGGCCGGATCGACCGGCGTGATCTCGAGGCGTCCCGAGTCGAGATGCTTGCCGAGGTCGATGCCGAAACCCTGCATGCGGCTCGTCAGCGTGCCGACACTCTCGTCAAAGATGAACATCGCGGCATGCTCGCCGCGCTCCGCGGCGCTCGCGGCGAACAACGCACTGATCGTTGACTTGCCCGCACCCGGCGCACCGGAAATCAGCGTGCTGGTGCCACGCTCCAGGCCGCCTCCGAGAAGCTGGTCGAGCTCGGCAAGACCCGACCCGAGCCGCTCGCGCGATGAATCGTGCCGATGTTCCGCAGCGATGAGGCGCGGATACACTTCAAGGCCGCCCCGACGAATGGCATAGTCGTGAAAACCTCCGCGAAAGTCGCTGCCGCGGAACTTGGTCACGCTCAGCTGGCGGCGTTGCAGGCCGTATTTCGGCAATGCATGCTGCAACAGCAGGGCCCCATGAGCGATGCTCTGAACCTGCAGATCATGTTGTGCGCTGGTGAGATCGTCAAGCAGAAGCACCGTACATTTGCGGCCCGCGAAAAAGCGCTTCAGCGCGAGTATCTGACGGCGATATCGAAGCGGACTTCCGGCGAGCAGTCGCAGTTCGGAAAGCGAGTCGAACACGACGCGAGCGGGCCGGATGCGTTCGACGTCGGTGAGGATTTTTTGCGTCGTCTCGCCAAGTTCCACTTCCGATGGGTGAAACATGGTGTTCTGGGAGGCCGGGGAAAGCGCCTCTTCGGTCGGGATGAGTTCACGTATCAGCACTCCTTCCAGCGACCAGCCGTGCGATGACGCCACCGCCCGGATTTCCTCTTCCGTTTCGGAAAGACTTACATAGAGAACCGGTTCGCCCGTTCGGGCTCCCTCGAGCAGAAATTGAAACCCGAGGGTGGTCTTCCCGGAGCCCGGCATCCCCTCGATGAGGTAAAGCCGATGCGCGGTGAGGCCTCCACCAAGGATGTCGTCGAGGCCGTCGATTCCAACGCGGACGCGGGTCGGTTCCATCACGGGTCTTTCAGCACGAAACGGATTGGATGTCGGGAGAAGCCGGAACAGCGTTTGGTTCCGGAGCCACTACGCGTCTTTCGCTGTCGATTCCACGAAAATCTAGCATGAATCGGTCCACGCGGATCTCCCTGAAAGGCGGCCGACATCAGCCGAGGAATCCATGTCTATCGAACGGGCGTGCAAAACGCCGGTCGACGCCACGTTTCCAATTACTGCGACACCATAGTGCAATGGTCGAATGCGCTCGAGGCGGGCGCCCAGCGCCGCCAATCCAGACGGTTCACGAAGTCCGCAACAAACGCGCATCGGCTGCGCGCATGGCGTGTGCACGCCAAGCGGTGCCGACAGCGGCGAGTCGACCGGCAGCGCGCGGTTGCCTTCGAGGTTTCAGCGAAACGCCTACGCAACGTCCCGGCGGCTTCCTATTTCATCGGGAAATCGAAAGCCGTTACGATGATCGCGGGGGTGATGGCAATGATCAGCGTGGTGATCGCCGAAGACAACGAATTGCTGGCGAAGTCCATCGGCATGCTGCTCGAGTCCTACGGCTATGAAGTGACCCTTGCCTATGACGGTGTACAGGCATTGACCGAGGCCATCCGCGCGCGGCCCGACGCGGTGGTCCTGGACATCGGATTGCCGGCGATGGACGGCGTTGCGGTCGCGAAGAGCTTGCGCGAGACATTCGGCTACGCGCTACGGTTGATCGCACTTACCGCGCGCACGGACGAAGCGACTCGGCGCGACATCGTCGGCGCGGGCTTCGACGATTTGCTCGTGAAGCCGGCGTCGATCTACCAGATCCTGAACGCGATCCGCCATGGCGGGGGACGCGCGAGGGCGTGACGCGTCGCCGTAGTGGGGTCCGTGCGTTAGCGTTTTCTGCTCAGGCGCCGGTAAGCCGACAGGTGCCGGATCGCCTCCTGCGCGCGTCCGGCGGCCTCGCACAGCAGGGCGAGGTTGTAATGCGCTTCGGCGAGATCGGGATTGCGTTCGAGCGCCGCCTCGTACATCGCACCCGCTTCATCGTCGCGCTCGAGGTCCTCGAGCAGCAGCGCGAGGTTGAAGTAAAGCGCGTCGTCGGGCGCACAGTGTGCAAGGCACGCGCGGTAGGTCGATTCTGCCTCGGCAAGCTGCCTTCGCTCGTGCTGCAGGCGGCCGAGATTCGTATACGCATCCGCCAGCGCGGGCTCCGCATCGATCGCCTGACGGTACAGTCCGATGGCTTGCTCCGGATGCGATTCCTCGAGCGCCACCGCCCGTTCGAAAAGCGCGCGCGCGGACTGGATGGGCTGGCCTTCGAAATCGAGAAACGCAAGTCGCCCTCGCGGGGCGCCGACGTGGAAGCGCAGCAGGTACTGACCGTCGTCGGGTCGCCACTGGGCCGTGCCGTCGTGCACGGCGACCGCATCGCCCACCGCCTCCACACGCAATCCCGAAAGCGGCACGTCCGCCGGCAATTGGGTGCGCAGGCGGCGCAGCGAGCGCAGGATGCGCGTGGTCGGCAGCTTCGCTTCGACCAGCGCATGCGCGGCGCGCAGCACGACGAGATCCTGGAATGAAAAACGATACTCGCGGCGCGGCCCGCGCAGCGGCGACACGAATCCCGCGTCGATGAGGCCGCGCACGATCGAGCGTGGAAGCCCCAGCAGCCGCCCCACATCCTGCAACGAGTATCGTTCGTTCACGCACTTCGCGCCGGCCGGCAAGCGATGCGCATAGGCTCGCGTCGTTGCCCCGTGCGCCGATTCCATGACCAGCGATGCGCCATTGTAGGGGGGGGCCGGCGGAGCCCCGTGGACGCCTTGCGTTGCAGGGTCTAGCCGTAGCGTGCCGTCAATCGACGGCGAGGCACGCCCAGCGGGCGCGTTGCGACCGGGTCGGCCGGACGCGAAATCCGGGTACCCCGCGGCGGGCGGGGCCTTACGTTGCGCTGGAGGCGCCGGTGCCGCTTGCAGCCGGTGCCACCGGCACCTGCGCATGCGTTCGCATCAGGTGCCGCACCTGGCTGCCAACCGATCCGAGGCCGAGCATCGCGAGCATACCGGTCGCGGGCGCATCGACAACGACGTGCCGGCAGCCGCGATCCTCGGCAAAGCGCACGATCGTTTCCGCCGGGTGGCCGATCAGCACGTGGTCCTCGTGTGGCACGCCGGCTTCGTCGAGCTTGCGGATCGCCGGCTGCAGCACCTGCATGCCGGTGTCGCGGTGAAATTCGCGGAGGTCGTTGCGGTTGACGAACTGCGCGACGTGCTTTGGCAGCGGCGGCTGCACGTTCACGAGCAGGACCCGTGCGCCCGGATTGTCCCGGTAGAGGGCGATCGCTTCCCGCGCCGCCCACATCGCATCGGTCGCACTGCAGATCGGGACGACGATGTCGTTCATCGCGGCCTCCATGTCAAAGGGCGACGTGCCCGGCGTGCGAGGACTCGGTGGAATCATCCGGTGCGGACGTGCTTGCGCTCTTGCGCCGCGCGAGGAGCTTGCCCGCGATGACGACGAACAGCGCACCGACGACAGGCGCGAGCAGTTCGAGGAAGTGCACGTGCGTGTCGACGTAGGTCTTGACCGCGGGATCACCGACGGCCATGTCGCCGGCGACGTAGCCGAGAAGCCCCGCGCCGATGACGACGAACGACGGGAAGCGCTCCATCAGCTTCACGAGCATCGCGCTGCCGAACAGGATGAGCGGCATCGTGATGAGCAGGCCGAGAAACAGCATTCCGAGGTGGCCTTGCGCAGCGCCCGCCATGCCGAGCACGTTGTCGAGGCTCATGACGATGTCGGCGATGATGATCGTCTTCACGGCCTCCCAGAAGCTGCTGCTTTCCTTGACGTTGCCGCCCTCGTCCTCGGGCAGGAGCAGCTTGACGCCGATCCACAGCAGCAGCAGGCAGCCGACGATCTGGATGTACGGCAGCGTCATCAGCAGCGCCGCGCAAGACGTGAGCAGCGTCATCAGCACGACGATCCCCGCGGTGCCGACGATGAACGCCTTCTTCTGGTCGCGCGGCGCGAGCGAGCGGCAGGCGAGCGCGATGACGAGCGCGTTGTCGCCGCTCAGCACGACGTTGATCACCGCGATCTTGAACAGCGCGAGCCATGTCACGGGGTCGGTCAGCACTGCCAGCATCGTCGGATACTCCTTGGGGCAACCAGTCGAAGCATCCGAAGTTACGGCGCGCGCCTTACCTGCGCCTGTCGCGGCGGTTACGTCATGCTTTCGCAATCCTTTCGCGCGGCTTTCGCCAGGATTACAGGCACCTTACAACCGCTCGGGGAAGGTCACGGTAAACGTGTTTCCGAGGCCGTCCGCATCCTCGGCAAGGGTGATCTTCGCCTCATGCAGCTTCGCGATCTCCTGCACGATCGCAAGACCGAGACCACTGCCGTCGGCGTGGCTGCCGAGGAGACGATGGAAGCGCTCGAAGATCCGCTCCCGCTCGTCGACCGGAATCACCGGCCCGTCATCGCTGACCGACACGCGCGGTGGATGCGACGCAACGCGCACCGTCACGCGGCCGTCGCTCTGGCTGTAGCGGATCGCGTTGTCGAGCAGGTTGTTCAGCAGCTCGGTGAGGCGCGTCGCATCGCCACGGATCGCCGCGTGCGGCTCGACTCCCTCGAAGCCGAGGTCGACATTCTTCCGGTATGCCTCGGGCACCCATTCCATCGTCACGTCGAATGCAAGCTTCGACAGGTCGAGCGGCGCGAGCTCCAGCCGTTTCAATGTGGTGGGCTCGTTGCGGGCGAGGGACAGCAGTTGCGCTACGAGCCGCGACATGCGCTCGACCGCCGTATAAAGATGCGCGATCGACTGCTTCGCCTGCACAGGGTCGTCTTCGCGCAACGCGAGTTCGACGTGCGCCTTGAGCCCCGCAACCGGTGTGCGCAGCTGGTGCGCGGCGTCGGCGATGAAGCGGCTCTGGTAGCCGAGGATCTCCTCGAGGCGGGCCATCAGATCGTTGATCGCGAGGATCAGCGGGTGCACTTCCTGCGGCACGCCTGAAACGCTCACCGCGCTGAGATCGAGGTGCGAGCGCGATGCGATCGCGCGCTGCAGATGCGACAGCGGGGCGAGGCCGCGCGCAACGCCTGCCCAGAGCACGATGCCGGCAATGACGATCAGCAGCAGCTGCGGCAGGATGACGCCGATCATGATCGCGTTGACGAGTGCATGGCGCTTGACCAGCGTCTCGGCCACCGCGATCGTCGCGCCGCCGGCGCCGGCAAGCTGCACCACGCGAATAGGCGCGCCAGCAAGCGTCGCGTCGTAGAACGCCGGTCCCGCTCCCGCATGCTTCGGCTTCGGAAGGGCGGCGTCGCCCGCGATCGCCGCACCGTCGCGGCCGCGCACTTCGTAGTGGACCTCGTCGTACTGGTCGAGCAGCAGCGTTCGCTCGGCGTCCTTCTCCAGATGGAACGAGACATTCGCGCCGCCGGCCTGCACGTGCAGCGTCAGCTCGCGCGCGATCTCGAGCAGCTCACCGTCGTACACGCGATCCGACAGGTGGCGAGCGACGACATAGCTCCCCACGGCGTCGATGACGAACAGCAGCGTGAGCGGAATCATCAGCCAGCGCAGCAACTGGCTGCGCAGCGTGGTGCTCCGCTCGCGTGCCGCGCTCACTTGACCTTGTCGAGCAGGTACCCCATGCCGCGCACCGTGCGGATCTCGATGCCGAGCGGCTCGAGCTTCCTGCGCACGCGATGCACGTACACCTCGATCGCATTGCTGCCCACGTCGTCGCCGAAGCCGAACAGGTGGTCGATCATCTGCTCCTTGCTGACGACGCGTCCCTGGCGTGCCAGGAACAGCTCGGTCAGCGCAAGCTCGCGCGCCGACATCTCGAGCGGCTGGTCGTCGTAAAAGAGGCGCCGCGCGGCGACGTCGAGCCGCAGCCGTCCATGCACCATGCTCGATCCCGGTGCGCTGTGGCCGCGGCGTATCAAGGCGCGCACGCGCGCCTCGAATTCCGGCAGGTCGAACGGCTTCGTCATGTAATCGTCGGCGCCCGAATCGAGCCCGAGCACGCGGTCTTCCAGCGTGTCGCGCGCAGTGAGCATCAATACCGGCGTCTGCACGCGGCGGTCGCGGAGCCGCCGCAGCACCGCGAGCCCGTCGAGCCTGGGCAGCGCGATGTCGAGCACGACCAGGTCGTACGTCGTCGTTGCGAGTGCGTCGTTGGCCGCCTCGCCGTCGCCGACGAGGTCCACCGCATAGGCCGACTGGTTCAGCGCCCGCGTGAGCGCGGCGGCCAGCACGGCGTCGTCTTCAACGACCAGGATGCGCATGCGCTTGTGTCAGCTTGTCAAGGAGTCGCCGGGCAAAGCGGGCCGATGCGACGGAGCGATGCGGCATTGTCGTCGTTCGCGTACCGGCCGGCCGCTCGCCGCTTGACCAGCGCTGCGCTCTGCTACATTCCCGGTCCGATGGATACCACGCTCCAGCACCGGCCGCTGTCGACACAGGACCTCGAGGCGATCCTCGACGTGACGAAGGCGCTCGCCGCGCCATTCGACCTGATGACGATGCTGGGCGAGGTGGTCGCCGCGGCGAAGCAGGTCCTTCGCGCCGAGCGCGGTTCGGTCTGGCTCTACGACGAGGCGAAGGGCGAGCTCGTGCTCGAGGTGGCAACCGGGATCAAGCCGGTGCGCGTGCCGTGGCAGTCGGGGCTCGTTGGCGCCTGCGCCCGTTCCCGGCGCATCATCAACGTGCCCGACTGCTACGCCGACCCGCGTTTCGATCCGCACGTCGACAAGGCGTCGGGATACCGCACGCGATGCATGCTCACCTTGCCGCTTGTCGATCACAAGGACGTCCTCGTCGGCGTGATGCAGGTGCTGAACAAGGTCGACGGCGTGTTCGACGCCGACGACGAAGCACTGGCCAGCGCGCTGGCCGCGCAGTGTGCGGTTGCCCTGCAGCGCGTGCGGATGACGGCCGCGCTGATCGAAGGCGAGAAGATGCGCCAGGCGCTGGAAATGGCGCGCGAGGTGCAGATGAGCACGCTGCCCGCGACGATGCCCGCCGTGGCCGGCTACGACGTCTGCGCCACGTTCCGTCCGGCCGATCTGACCGGCGGCGACACGTTCGACGTGTCATTGCTGGAGCAGGGACTGCTGCTCGTGCTGGGCGATGCAACGGGTCACGGCATCGCGCCGGCGCTCTCCGTCACGCAGATGCATGCGATGCTGCGCATCGCGTTTCAAATGGGCGCGAGCCTCGAGACGGCGTTCGTGCACGTGAACAACCGGCTCGCCAGAACGCTTGCCGAGGATCGCTTCATCACGGCGTTCATCGGCCTGCTCGACCCGACGACGCACGAAGTGCGCTTCCACAGTGCCGGCCAGGGACCGATCCTGCGCTACCGCGCCGCGCGGCGCGACGTCGAGCGCTACAAGCCGACGAGCTTCCCGCTCGGCGCGATGCAGCTTGCGTCGTTGCGACCCGAGATCCGCGTCGCCATGGAGCCCGGCGACATCCTCGCACTCGTGTCGGATGGCATCTTCGAGCAGGAGAATCGGAGCGGCGAGGCTTTCGGCGAGGCGCGCGTCACGGCGCTGATCGACGAGCACCGGGACCAGCCGGCGGCCGCCTTGCTTGCCCGGCTCGTCGACGCCGTGCAGGCGTTCGCCGACGGTGCTCCGCAGGCGGACGACATGACGGCGGTGCTTCTGAAGCGCCTTCCGCGC
>Ga0070684_100002202_pt1 | contig 14374 bp, 10 predicted proteins | sample KBSC723LmetaG_FD_65653 | JGI IMG/M metagenome (GOLD analysis project Ga0070684, IMG submission 65653) | Corn rhizosphere microbial communities from Kellogg Biological Station, Michigan, USA - KBS C7.2-3L metaG | ecosystem: Host-associated > Plants > Roots > Rhizosphere ...
GACAAGTACAAGTACAAATACCTGATCGCGATCGCGGTGACGCTCGCCGCGGTGCTCGAGCTGATCGACACGTCGATCGTGAACGTCGCGATCCCCCACATGATGGGGAATCTCGGCGCGACGCTCGACGAGATCTCGTGGGTCTCGACCGGCTACATCATCGCGAACGTCATCGTCATCCCGCTCTCGAGCTGGCTCTCCGGCTACTTCGGCCGGAAGCGCTATCTCGCCGGCTCGATCCTGCTGTTCGTCGCCGCCTCGTTCTTCTGCGGCGCCGCGAGCACGCTGGGCGGCCTGATCTTCTGGCGCGTGGTGCAGGGGCTGGGTGGCGGCGCGCTGCTGTCCACCGCGCAGGCGACGCTGTTCGAGGCCTTCCCGCCGAAGGAAGTCGGCGTCGGTCAGGCGATGTTCGGCGTGGGCGTGATGGTCGGGCCGACCATCGGCCCGACGCTCGGCGGCTACATCGTCGACAACCTGTCGTGGCCCTGGATCTTCTACATCAACGTCCCGCTCGGCATCTTCGCGGCGTTCATGGTGTGGACGTACGTGCGCGACTCCGAGCACCAGGAGCGCGCGGGCACGATCGACGGTACGGGGATCCTCCTGCTGGCGATCTGCGTGGGCTCGCTGCAGTGGATGCTCGAGCGCGGTGAGCGGTACGACTGGTTCGACTCGCGCTTCGTGACGGTGCTCGGCGTCACGTCGCTGACGTCGTTCGTGTTGCTGATCTGGCGCGAGCTGACGATCGACGAGCCGGTGATCAACTTCCGCGTGCTGCTCAACCGCCAGCTCGCCGCCGGTGTCGGGATCGCGGCGTTCCTCGGCCTGGCGTTGTACGGATCCGTGTTCGTGCTCCCCGTGTTCCTGCAGGGGCTGCACGGGATGACGGCGAACCAGACGGGGATGATCATCCTGCCGGGCGCGATCTCGTCGGCGCTCACGATGGCGGTCGTGGGCCGGAACTCGGCGCGGCTCGACGCGCGCGTCACCGTCCCGATCGGCGCGGGCCTCTTCCTGCTCTCGATGTGGAAGCTGTCGCTGCTGACCTACGACGCGGGCGCGCACGACCTGTTCTGGCCACTGATCTTTCGCGGCATCGGGCTCGGTCTGATCTTCGTGCCGCTCACCGGTGCGACGATGGCCGAGCTGAAGCCGGCGGAGCTGGCGCAGGGCACGGGGATGTTCAACCTCACGCGCCAGCTCGGCGGATCGCTCGGCATCGCGATCAGCGCGACGCTGCTCGGCCGGTTCACGGCGCAGTCGCGCGCGCTGCTCTCGGAGCACATCGTGAATGGCGACCCGACGACGATGGCGCGCGTCGAGATGCTGACGCGCGGACTCGTGAGCCGCGGTGTGAACGCGGTCGCGGCGAAGCAGCAGGCGCTCGCGGTGCTCGATCGGCAGATGCAGGGACAGGCGAGCGTGCTGGCGTTCTCGAAGCTCTACCTGCTCAGCGGGCTCGCGCTGGTGTCGTCACTGCCGCTGCTGCTGCTCTTCCGGTCGGGGAAGTCGCGAGGGCTGGGGCCGGGAGCGCATTAGCGCGGAGGTGCGAGGATGGGGAGATGAGGGGATGCGGAACAGCACGGCCTCGGGAGGCAGAAGCGTCCCGAGGCCGTTCGTCTTTCCGCATCCCCTCATCCCCGTGAATCATTCCCTCGCGATGGCGTCGATCGGTGAGAGATTCGCAGCGCGCCGCGCGGGATAGGTTCCGAACGCCACGCCGACCACGACCGCGGCGCCGATGGCGATGAGGGGGGTGGAGAGGTGGACGACGGGGAAGATCCCCGCGCCGGTGAGTCGGCGGAACACGGCGGTGCCGGTGTAGGCGAGGAGGAGGCCGCCGGCGAAGCCGATCGCGCTGCCGGCTGTGGTCACCGTCACCGACTCGACGAGGAACTGGGCCTGGATGTCGCGCCGGCTCGCGCCGACCGCCTTGCGGATCCCGATCTCGCGCGTGCGCTCGACGACCGCCGCGAGCAGCACGTTCATGATGCCGATGCCGCCGACGGCGAGGATGAGCGACGCGAGCAGACCGAGGAGCAGCTTGGAGAGCAGCATCCCTTGCCGCGTGTTCTCCAGACGCTGCGTGCCGACGGTGACGTCGAGCTTCTCCAGGCGCCGTCCGTAGCGCTCGGCCAGCCAGTTCACGACGTCGGAGCGCAGCGTGTCGACGGCGTCGATGCTCCTCGCCTTGAGGCGGAGCGCGGGCGTTCGTGGCGCACCGGTCGGCTCGAGGAGCGTCTCGCCTCCGCGCAGTGGCGCGAAGGCGATCATGTCGGACTCGTCGCCGCCAGCCGGCGCCGCGAGGATGCCGAGCACCTCGCGCCGGTCGGCACCGATGCGGATCGTCCGGCCGACCAGCCAGAGCGCGTCGTGCACTCCGGCGAGCTCCGTCGCGGTGCGATGTCCCAGCACGACGACCGGCGCGCCGCGCATCTCCTCGCTCCGGGTGAAGAACCGCCCAGCAGCGAACTGCAGTCCGGCGAAGTCGCCGAGGCTCGCCGTGGCGAGCGTGAGGTCCACGGTCGCACGCGAGCCGAGGAACTCCGTCTCGGCGCGCCCGTTGAGGGTGAGGGCGTGGCGCATCACGCCCGGCACCTCGGCGCCTGCGCGGTCGGCGTCGTCGGTGGTGAAGACGGGGTAGCCATGGACGGCGACGGAACGGCCGCGCACCTGCTCGCGCGTGCGCGCCGTGACGACGACGTCCTGGACGCTGCTCTCCCGGGCGATGAGGGCGCGCGCCCAGACCTCGACGCCATCCGTGATCGCGAAGGCGGCGACGAGCGAACCGACGCCGATGATGACTCCCGTGGTGGCGAGCACCGTGCGCAACGGGTTGGACCGGAGCGAGTCCGCTCCGACCCGTGCAGATTCGACGAGGCTGGCGGCGTTGACGCGGATCATGAGGGGACTACGGGGCGGCGCGGCGGGATGGTTTCCGAGGGAATGCGGGAATGAGGGAATGGGGGGAGGGGGGAATGGGGAACGACACGGCCTCGGAAGGCAGACGCTTCCCGAGGCCGTTTCTCATTCCCTCATCCCATTTCCCCATTCCCGCACCTCACGAATCCGACCGGATCACCTCGATGTCGGCGCTGCCGTCGCGGGCGTAACGAACGTGCATCAGCCAGGCGCGGCAGCAGACCTGGCAGTCCTCGACGTATTCCTGGTCGACGCCGCTCCCCGGATCGAGGGTGATCTCGTTCGTCTCGCCGCAGTAGGGGCACTCGACGAACGCCTCCGTCTCCGCATCGCCGTCGCCGAGGGGGAACTCGTCGTCGATGCGGTCCTGCGTCCACTCCTCCTCGTCCGAAAAATCGACCATTTGCGGAAAGTAGCGTGCGGGTACGAACGGGGGAGGCCAGTGGGCAGCCTGCTCATCCGACTGCTTGCGGCCGGCGACCGTCACGCCCGGGGCAAGGGACAGGGGCGTACGGGACAAGCGTTCCAACCTCGCGTCTGGCCCGGTCCGGAGTAAAGCGGACGAGGTCGTCAACTCATCAGGTGATTCGGGTGTCCTACCACGTCGAGGAGCCGGCAAGCGCTGGCGGATCCGGCAACCGAACCGTTTCGCGTCCCAGAGGGGTAGAAACCCTTAACACTGAGCGAGCCCGGACGTCTCCTGGAATAGGGCCCGTCGATGGCCCGTCAACACTCTGGAGGCATCATGCGTAAGACTCATGTCATCGGAATCGCGATCGTCTCGCTCCTCACTGTCGGCTCGGTTGCGCAGGCTCAGACTGCCGCGCCGGGTGCACCGCAGGCTCGGCAGCAGAGGAGCGGACGATTCGAGAAGGGACGTGGTCGGCTATTCCGCGGCATTCAGCTCAGCGACGCTGAGAAGGCGCGTGTGAAGGAGATCCGCGAGAAGTATCAGACGGAATCGAAGACGCTGCGGGAGTCGCTCCGGCCGGCGATGCAGGAGATGCGGGCGGCGCGGCAGAAGCACGACACCGTGGCCATGAAGGCGGCGTGGGATCGCACGACGGCAGATCGGCAGAAGCTCGATGCGCTGATGCAGCGCGAGCGTGCCGAGATCCGCACGGCACTCACGCCTGAGCACCAGACGCAGTTCGACGCGAACGTGAAGCAGCTGGCCGAACGGCGCGCCGGACGAAAGCACGGCAAGACACATCGGCCGCGGAGAGCAGTCGGGGAAGGGACGAGCAAGAGCTGAGCGGCGACGCTCGGAGAGGAATAGCGAGGGGGAGTGGTCTGGGCGCTGGTGGGGCGCACTTCACGAACCCAAGCGACCGCGAATGGGTTGGCGGCTTGCCGTCAACCCATTCGTGCGTTCCGTACCGAAAATCGACGCGGTGCCAGGCACGGGTGCCAGGCACCGGGCAGACGGGCTACCTCCGATGCGCCAAGGGGTCAGACACCGCCGGTGTCTGACCCCAGGTGTCTGACCCCAGGTGTCTGACCCCGGATCAGACGGGGTGCTGGCCGGGCTTGAGGGTCGTGGCCTTGTCCTGGGCGCGGATGGCGAGCTCGGAGGCGAGGAAGCAGTGCGCCTGGGGCATCGCCGTCTCGGTGCGATTGAGGACGTCGTCGACGAGCTGGCGGCCGTACGGGGTTTCCACGCCCTTGCAGTCGATGTAGTTCGTGCCCTTCTGGTCGACGAGGAAGAGGTGGTTGCCGCCGGGACGGCCGGCGATGTCCACGTACTTCCGCAGCTCGATGTAGCCGTCGGTGCCGAGGATGGTCATCCGGCCGTCGCCCCAGGTGGGGAGACCGTCGGGAGTGAACCAGTCCATCCGGATGTAGCCGGTGCCGCCATTGCCACGGACCATGATGTCGCCGAAGTCCTGGAACTTCGGGTGGTCGGGATGGTTCACGTTGCGGACCTGCGAGGCGACGATCTCGCCGCTCGTCGAGCCGGTGTAGAAGAGGAACTGGTCGCACTGGTGCGAGCCGATGTCGCACAGGATGCCGCCGTAGTTGGCGACGTCCCAGAACCACTCGGGTCGTGACGCAGGTGTCACTCGGTGCGGGCCGAGGCCGACGGTCTGCACGACGGTCCCGATCGCGCCCGCCTTCACCAGCTCGCCCGCCTTCACCGCGGCGGGCACCTCGAGGCGCTCGCTGTAGAGGATCGAGTAGATCCGCTTCGTCTCCTTCTGGACGCGGCGGACCTCCGCGAGCTGCGCCATGGTGATGATGCCCGGCTTATCCGACATGTAGTCTTTGCCGTGCTGCATCACGCGCACGCCGAGGGGAGCGCGCTCGATGGGGACGATCGAGGACAGCACGAGCTGGATCGACGGATCCTCGAGGATCGCACGCTCGTCGGCGACGGCCTTCACGTTGGGGTACCGCTTGGCGAAGTCCGCGCGGATCTCGGGCTCGCGGACGTAGTAGGCCGCGAACTCACCGCCGCCGCGCGTCGCCGCGCCGACCTGTCCGTAGATGTGGTTGTGGTTCGCGCCGATGACGGCGAAGCGGATGCGCGCGGCGGGCTTGCCACGACGTGCCGTGTGCACCGCGGCCGCGAGCCGGCCGGGCATGGCGGCCATCGCGGCGAGGCCGGCGACCGCGCCGGCCGAGGCCTTGACCGCATCTCTCCGAGAGAGCTTGTCCATTCGAGGCTCCAGTGGGTGAACGTTCGCCAATTGTACGTCCGTGCACGCGCTTCCGCTGCCGACCGCGGGTGGTGGCGCGAGGCCCGTCGATCGCCGACTTTGGAGATATGAAGAAGACGCCAAAGACACCGCCGCTGGACGCCGTGCTGGGCGCATCAGCCGTCGTCGCCGCGGGACGCCTCGCCGGCGTCGGGCCCGCGGGGAAGCTCCCCTTCACTCCGGAGATGCTCCGCGAGGCGCCGAGCGGCGACCTGTTCGGGCTGACGCAGAACGTGGGGATGGGCTGGAGCCCGGGCGGCCTGCAGGGCCCCGAGTACGTGATCGTGAGCACGATGGGCGGACTGCGCGCCGAGGACGGCACGGCGGTCGCCCTCGGCTACCACACGGGGCACTGGGAGATCGGGCTGCTCGTACGCGAAGCGGCCGAGACGCTGCGCGGCGAAGGCGCGATCCCCTTCGCCGCGTACGTGAGCGATCCGTGCGACGGCCGCTCGCAGGGGACGACGGGGATGTTCGACAGCCTCGCCTACCGCAACGACGCCGCGATCGTGATGCGCCGGCTGATCCGGTCGCTCCCCACGGCGTCCGGGGTGATGGGCATCGCGACCTGCGACAAGGGGCTGCCGGCGACGATGCTCGCGCTGGCCGGCTCGTCGCGGCTACCGGGGGTGGTCGTCCCAGGCGGCGTGACGCTGCCGCCGATCGGCGGCGAGGACGCGGGGCAGGTGCAGAGCCTGAACGCGCGCTTCTCGCGCGACCTCGTCACGCTCGACTACGCGCAGGAGATGGGGTGCCGCGCGTGCGGCTCGTCGGGGGGCGGCTGTCAGTTCCTCGGCACGGCGGCGACGTCGCAGGTCGTCGCCGAAGGGTTCGGGCTCGCGCTGCCGCACAGCGCGCTCGCGCCGTCGGGAGAGCCGGCGTGGACGGAGCTTGGCCAGCGGTCGGCGATCGCGCTCGTGCGGCTGCATTCGCTCGGGATCAACATCGGGAAGATCCTCACGCAGAAGGCGCTCGAGAACGCGATGCTCGTGCACGCGGCGTTCGGCGGGTCGACGAACCTGCTGCTGCACATCCCGGCGATCGCGCGCGCGGCGGGGCTGCGCGCGCCGACGGTGGAGGATTGGAGCCGCATCAATCGCTCGACGCCGCGGCTGGTCGATGCGCTGCCGAATGGGCCGAAGGGACATCCCACCGTGCAGGTGTACATGGCAGGCGGTGTGCCCGAGGTGATGCTGCACCTGCGGCGCATGGGGCTGTTGCACGGCGACGTGCTCACCGCGACCGGTGATACGCTCGACACGACGCTCGACTGGTGGGAGCAGAGCGAGCGCCGGCAGGCGGCGCGCGCGCGGCTCGCGTCGGGGGCGCAGGTGCAGCCCGACGACGTGATCAAGGATCCCGACTCGGCGCGGCGCGCCGGATTCACGAGCACCGTGGTGTTCCCGTCGGGGAACCTCGCGCCCGAGGGATCGGTGGTGAAGTCGACGGCGATCGACGCGTCGGTGGTCGATGCCGATCAGGTCTATCGGCACACCGGGCCGGCACGCGTGTTCGCCGACGAGCGCGAGGCGATCAAGGCGGTGAAGGGCGGCACGGAGCGGCCGATCAAGGCGGGCGACGTCATCGTGCTGATCGGCAATGGCCCGTCGGGGACAGGGATGCAGGAGACGGCGCAGATCACGACGGCGCTCAAGTACCTGCCGTGGGGGAAGCACGTCGCGCTGCTGACGGACGGTCGCTTCTCCGGGTTCTCGAGCGGCGCGTGCATCGGACACATCGGACCGGAGGCGCTGCAGCATGGCCCGATCGGGCGCGTGCAGGACGACGACCTGATCGAGATCGTGATCGATCGCGGCGAGGCGCTCGCGGGCACGATCAACCTGGTCGGGATCAAGGGGGAGCGCTGCTCGCCCGAGGAGTGCGCCCGCGTGCTCGCCGTGCGCGATCCGCATCCGGCGCTGCGCGCGCACGAGTCGCTGCCCGACGACACGCGGCTGTGGGCGGCGCTGCAGCGCGCGAGTGGTGGCACGTGGGCGGGGTGCGTGTACGACGTCGATCGCATCGAGGCGCTGCTCGACGCGGGGACACGAGCGATGGCGGGCACGAACGGCGCGGCCGCCGCGTCGCCGGAAAGCTCGCCACTCACCGGAGCGAGCCGATGAAGCGACTCGTGGTCGCACTCGCGATGGCGATCGGCGTGGCGCCGGCGGTGCGCGCGCAACTCGCGCCGGTGAAGGCGGGCGTGTTCCCGTGGGCCTCGGTCAGCGGGGTGGAGGTCGGGCGCGGGCGCGTCGAGCGTGTGATCCTCGTCGGCTCGACGCTCGATCTCGATTCGCTCGAGATCAGGGCCGTGACACTGCCGGCGGGCGCGGGACCGGACAGCAGTGCGGCGCACGACAGCCTCGAGACGTTCATGATGGTGAAGGAGGGGAAGCTCTGGGTCACCCTCAACGGCGTGAGCCGAGCACTCGGCGCGGGGAGCGTCGCGCTCGCGCTGCCCGGCGACCGGATCATCAAGTCGCCGATGGGTGGCGCGCCGGCGACGTACTACCTGTTCACCTATCGCTCGAAGGCGCCGATGGATCTGAACCGCGGCAAGCAGGCGGGCGGCTCCTTCACGGTCGACTTCGACGAGCAGGGCGAGAAGACCACTGCTTCGGGCGTGCAGCGGCCCATGCTCAACCGCCCGACGGCGATGTTCAAGCGGTTCGAGTCGCACTGGTCGTCGGTGAACGAAGGGCTGCGCAATCACCAGACGCACACGCACCGCGCGGACGAGTTCATGATGATGACGCGCGGCAACGTGGCGGTGCTGATCGGTACCGCGGAGCCGCCCGCGACGGCGAGCGACATCGTCTTCCTTGGCTCGATGATCCCGCACTCGCTCGCGAGCAAGGGGCCGGGACCGGCGCAGTATCTCGTCATTCAGGGAGAGTGAGATGCACCTCTGGCGAACGAAGGACGGGATCATCGTCAACGACGGCGCGCGGACGCGCCTCTTCCAGGAGGACTGGGACACGCTGATCAACCGTGAGGATCTCACGGGATACCTGGCGTCCGACATCCCCGGTGCGCGGCCGCTCCCGGGCAATCTCGCGCAGCTGCTGGGCAATCGGCCGCCGTCCGTGCTCGCGCCCGTCGGCAGTCAGGAGGTGTGGGCGGCGGGGGTGACGTACTTCCGGAGCCGGTCGGCGCGGATGGAGGAGTCGAAGGACGCCGGTGGCGGAACGTTCTACGACCGCGTGTACGAGGCGGCGCGGCCGGAGCTGTTCTTCAAGTCGGCGGCGTGGCGCGTGCGTGGCCCGCAGGCGCCGATCCGCATCCGCGCCGACGCGACGTGGAACGTACCGGAGCCGGAGCTGGCGCTGTACGTGAACCTGCGCGGCAAGATCGTGGGCTACACGATCGGCAACGACGTGAGCTCCCGCGACATCGAGGGAGAGAACCCGCTCTATCTCCCGCAGGCGAAGGTGTACGACGGCTCGTGCGCGCTGGGGCCGGGCGTGTACGTCACCGACGACCCGCTCCCACCCAGCACGCAGATCTCGCTACGCATCACGCGCGGCCGCGACGTCGCGTTCCAGGGCGACACGACGCTCGCGCAGATGCGCCGCAAGCCGGAGGAGCTGGTCGAGTATCTGTACCGCGAGACGAGCTATCCCACCGGCTGCGTGCTGTTGACGGGGACGGGGATCATCCCGCCCGACGCGTTCACGCTCCGATCGGGGGATCTCGTGGAGATTACCATTGAGCCGATCGGGACGCTGACGAATACGGTCGAGTGACTGCTGGACGACAACACCCGTAGCGGGTACCCGGTAGCGGGAATGGCGTTCGAACCACCAGAAGTAGTGGTCGGGATCTCGACCACGGATGGGCAAATTGCGGCAAATTGGGGTCAGATCCCTTGAAAAACGCTACCGCCACGTAGCGTTTTTCAAGGGATCTGACCCCATCGCAAGTCCAACTGGATAAAAGCGTTGCCCAGAAGGGTCAGAGTGCTGCCCCTGTTTCTGGTCGCGGGTATGCCAGTCCCGCGACCAGGTACTCGCTACCCACTACTCATAGTTGTCGTTCAGATCTTCTCCCACTTCCCACTCTTCTCCGATCTGAAAAGAGCGTCGATCACCGCCATGTTCCCGATCGCGTCCTCGACGCTCACCGGGACCTCGCCCTCGCCCCGCACGGCGGCGGAGAAGTTGTCGCCCTGCAGTGTGTACTGATCGACGACGGGAAACTCGATCGCCTCGGCGGAGCGGTCGCCGAGCTCGCGGCCGCTGTCGACGAAGATGCGGCAGGGGCGGTCGTTCGGGGCATTGAAGGGGATCTGCACCTCGATGCGCCCGCCGGTGCCGTGGAGCTGCATGCGCTGGTAGTGGACGAGCTGCATGGCGCAGGTGAACGTCGCCTGGCCGCCGGAGGGGAAGCGCAGCAGGCCCGACACGATGCGATCGATCTTCAGCTCGGGATCGCGATCGATGATGCCGATCGCCGCCTCGGGCTCCTCGCCGAACAGCCAGCGTGCCATCGTGATGGGATAGCAGCCGACGTCCATCAGGCCGCCGCCGCCCCATTCGAGCACGCTGCGCACGTCCTTGGGGTCGCGCTTGAAGTACGAGAAGTGGCCGGCGACGACGCGCAGGTCCCCGATGTCGCCGCGCCGGACGCGATCGCGCACGTCGAGCCACTGCGGATGATTGCGCACCATGAACGCCTCGCCGATCCGCACGCCGGTGCGCTCGCGGACCGCGAGCAGCTGGCGCGCCTCGTCGGCGGAGAGGGCGATCGGCTTCTCGCAGAGCACGTGCTTCCCCGCCTCCGCCGCGCGGATCGTCCACGGCACGTGCAGATGGTTGGGCAGGGGATTGTAGATCGCTTCGACGTCGGGATCGGCGAGCAGCTCCTCGTACGATCCGTACGCCCGGGAAACACCGAGCTCCTCGGCCGCGCGCTGCGCCTTGCCGAGCTCGCGCGACGCGATGGCGACGATCTCGCAGCGCGCGGCACGCTGCATCGCGGGGGCGACCTTCTTCACGGCGATGTTCGCCGCGCCGAGGATCCCCCAGCGGACGGGCCGATCGCTCGGGGCTACCATCGGTGATGCACCAGCGGGCGGATGGATCGGTCGTACACGTCGCGCACCGCCGCCATCTCGTCTGGTGTAAAGGGTCGAAGATTCGCAGCGAGCACGTTGTCCTCCGTCTGCTGAACGTTCTTGGCGCCGGGGATCGCGGCGGACACCTCGGGGAACATGAGGATCCAGCGCAGCGCGAGCTGCGCCATCGTCGCGCCGGCGGGGACGAGTGCCCGCAACTCCTCGACCGCGGCGAGGCCGGTCTCGTAGTCGACGCCGCTGAACGTCTCGCCGACGTCGAACGCCTCGCCATGGCGATTGTAGTTGCGGTGGTCGCGCGGCTCGAAGGTGGAGTCGCGACGCAGCTTGCCGCTCAGCAGCCCGCTGGCGAGCGGGACGCGCGCGAGGATGCCGATCCGCTTCTCGCGCACCACCGGGAACAGCTCCTCGGCCGGCTTCAACCGGAACATGTTGAAGATGATCTGGATCGACTGGACGTTCGGGTAGCGCGCCGCACGCAGCGCTTCCTCGACGTACTCGACGCTCACGCCGTAATAGCGCAGCTTGCCGTCGGCGACGAGGTCGTCGAGGATGCCGAACACCTCGGGCATGTCGTACACGCCCGGGGGCGGGCAGTGGAGCTGGAGCAGGTCGAGCGCGTCGGTGTCGAGGTTGCGCAGGCTGCGCTCGACGAACGCGGTGAGGTTCTGCTTCGTGAATCCCTCCGCGACGTGCGGGTTCAGTCGGCGGCCGGCCTTCGTGGCGACGATGATCTCTTCCTTTCGCTCGCGGCGGAGCCGGGCGATGAGGCGCTCCGAATGCCCGTCGCCGTAGACGTCGGCGGTGTCGAGGAAGTTCACGCCGAGGTCGATCGCGCGGTGCAGGGAGCGGAGCGACTCGGCGTCGTCGGTCTTTCCCCACGCGTCGCCGCCGATGGCCCAGGCGCCGTAGCTGATGGGAGAGATGTTCCAGCCGGTGCGGCCGAGAGGGCGGTAGTCCATCGGTCAGTTGAAGGGGAATGGTGTCTCGAGTGGTGTGCGGCCCCGCGCCATCGTCCGCGCCTCTGCTTGCGGACTTCCGACGACCGGCTGACGCCAGTCGAGTGACACGCCGACGTGGAGCGCGCTGCCGCTGAGTCTGTCCCGCGAGTCGGCGATCGTACCGCTGGAGGTGCCGAAGTAGCTGGCGTATGGTGTCAGCGTGAGATGTCGGGCGATGAGCTTCGCGTAGCCAACGCCGAGTTGATACCCGACGCCATGCGCGGTTCCGTCCTCGCCCCCACTCCACGCGCTCGTGCTGACGTCCATGATTCCAACGCCAAGTCCGGAGGTGACGAACCATCGGCGTGTCGTCGACGGATAGTACTGCAGCACGAGATTGGTGGACGAGAGCATGATCGACGTCTCCTGATAGCTGGATTGTCTCGTCGATTGCCACCAGTCGAACTGGAGCCCGACGATCAGATTCATGCGGTACGCGCCTCCGACCCTCACGAAGCCGGCGGGTCCGAGTCCGCTCTCGCCCACACACGAGGCGCAGGAGAGGTGGGCCACGCCGGCGCCCAGCCCGGCTGCCACAGCGGGCGACCATTGCTGAAGCAATGGAGAGGTCACTGGTGTCGGCGACGTTTGCGCGTGGGTCGATGCCGCGCCGAACGAGAGCGCGAACAGCGCGGCGTACACCGCGGAGACTCTCATCGGGCGCTCGGCCGCGTGACGCGCCAGGTGACGCGACCCGCGAGCGGATCGGAGACGAGGCTCGTGCCGTTGACGCGCAGCGTCTGCACCGTGCCGCCCGGCAGGATGAACGTTCCCTCGGCCACGCCACCATCACTGCTGAAGGTGCGCAGCTCGACGTTCTTCCAGTCGATCTGTGCCGTGCTCTGGGCGACGGCGACGTGCGGCAGCACCGTATGATCCTTCACGAGGAGCACGACGGGGACCTCGCCGGCGGCGATGTCGTGCCACTGGGCACCAGGATAGGCCTTGCCCGACTGATAGTCGATCCATGTGCCCGGCGGCAGATAGACGCGGCGACTCGTCGCCGAGTCGGTGAACAGCGGCGCGACGAGCAGGTTCGCGCCGAACATGTACTCGTCCTCGATCGTCCACGACGTCGGATCGTCGGGGTACTCGAAGAACAGCGTGCGGACCATCGGCCATCCCTTTGCGGAGGCGACGTGCGCCTGCGAGTAGATGTACGGCATCAACGAGTAGCGGAGGCCGAGCCCGTGCTGAAAGTCGGCGAGCATGGCGGGGCCGTACTCCCATGGCTCGCGCGGCGGCGCGCCGTGCGTCCGCATGTGCGACGTCAGCGCACCCATCGCCATCCAGCGGCGATAGAGATCGGCGGGCGCTCGCTGCACGAAGCCGCCGACGTCGTGGCTCCAGAAGGTGAACCCCGAGAGACCGAACGAGAGCCCCCCGCGCAGCTCGGCGGCCATCGCGGAGTTCGTGTTCTCCGCGTCGCCACCCCAGTGCAGCGGGTAGCGTTGGCTTCCCGCCCACGCGCTCCGTCCCCAGATGATGCCGTCGCCGGTGACCTGCTTCGTGAGATCCCAGACGGCCTCGTTGTAGCGCACGGGATAGAGGTTGTGCTCGTACCAGCCGGAGCGCCCGTTGGCGTAGATCCCCTCGAGAGGCGCACCTTCGCCGAAGTCCGCCTTGATGACGCTGACGCCCATCTTCAGCAGCCCGCCGACCTTCGCCTTGTACCACTCGACGGCCTTGGGATTGGTGAAGTCGAGCACTGCGTCCTCCGTCGCGAGACGGCCGCCCTGGTCCTTCACGGCGAGCCCCTGATCGACGAGCTCCTTCCAGAGCGCGTTCTTCGGCGTGAAGTACGTGTACTGCCACAGGCTGATGTGGAATCCCTCCTTCTTCAGATCGGCGATCATCTTCGCCGGATCGGTGAAGCGGGACTTCGAGAACTGGTAGTCGCTGCGCCAGTCGGTCTCGAACCAGCCCGTGTCGAGGTGGAGCACATCGGCGGGGACCTTGTACTGCCGCAGCTTCGCCGCGACGTCGCGCACCTCGGCTTCCGACTTGTACGTGATGCGACTCATCCAGAGCCCGAACGACCAGAGCGGCGGCACCGGGCTGCGGCCGGTGATCGCCGTGTACTCGGAGACGACGTCCTTCGGATCGCCGAGGAAGATGAAGAGGTCGAGCAGCTCGTCGCCGCTGTAGATGGTGTGGTGCGAGTCGTACTCGGCACCGACGTCGAAGGTGACGGGCGCGCTGGTGTGCACGAACATCCCGTAGCCCCGGCTGCTGAGGAAGAACGGGATGGCCTTGTACTGGAAGGAGCCCTGCACGCCCATCGCGTCGCGGAGGAAGGCGACGACGCGCTGCCCGCGCTTATTGAGGCGCGTGAACGACTCGCCGAATCCATAAATGCGCTCGTCGGGGGCGAGCTCGAAGCTCGCCGCGGCGGTGCGCCCCATGTCGCGCGCGCGACGGACGAAGGAGAAGGGCGTGTACGGCAGGTACGTCGGTTCGCCGAGGTGGACGGTGTGCGTCAACCGCTTGCCGGTGGCATCGTAAATCGCGACGTCCCATGGGTTGCGGCGGATCACGACCTTTCCAAATGCGCTCGTGTACGTCACCGCGCTGTCGCCGTTCGCGACGCGCCACGAGCGATCGGTCGGCACGGGACCGGCGAGCATGAGCGAGCGTTCGCCCTGCATCATCGCCGCGGGGAGATCGCGCGTGCTGAG
>Ga0070684_100002203_pt1 | contig 14373 bp, 12 predicted proteins | sample KBSC723LmetaG_FD_65653 | JGI IMG/M metagenome (GOLD analysis project Ga0070684, IMG submission 65653) | Corn rhizosphere microbial communities from Kellogg Biological Station, Michigan, USA - KBS C7.2-3L metaG | ecosystem: Host-associated > Plants > Roots > Rhizosphere ...
CCATAACCGCTATGTTGTGAACGAATTGGCGGAAAAGGGCGCGATCTTTGTCCATGAAATCGACGACGTTCCCGATGGCCAGCGCGTGATCTATTCGGCGCACGGAGTTTCGCCGGCGGTCCGCGAGCGGTCGAAAGGCCGCGGTCTCAAAGTCATTGACGCCACCTGCCCGCTGGTGACGAAGGTGCACATCGAGGCGGTGAAGTTCGCCAGGCAAGGCTATTCGCTGGTTCTCATCGGCCACCGGGATCATGACGAAATCGAGGGTACACTCGGCGAGGCTCCGAACGTGACGCAGGTGGTGTCGAGCGCCAAAGAGGTAGCCAACCTGCAGGTGCCGGACCCCGATCATGTCGCCTACCTGACACAGACCACGCTGAGCCTCGACGAGGCGCGGGACATCATTCACGCGCTGAAAGAGAAGTTCCCCAACATCGTTGGGCCGCACTCCCAGGATATCTGCTACGCCACCGAAAACCGGCAGGTGGCGGTGCGCAACGTGGCGCACAATGCCGACCTGGTGCTGGTGGTCGGTTCGACCAACAGTTCAAACTCGAACCGGCTCGTCGAGGTTTCGCGCAACCTGGGAACGATCGGCTATCTGATTGATAACTCGCAGGCTATTAACCCTGAATGGCTGAAGGGCGTGAACAACGTGGCGGTAACCGCGGGGGCGTCGGCACCCGAGGTGCTGGTCGAAGACGTGGTGAATTATTTGCGTCAGAACGGCTTCAGCAGCGTCGAAGAGGTAGAAGTGATGCCCGAAAACGTACGGTTCGGCCTGCCTCCTGAGATCGTGCAAGCGATCGGCGGCGCGGGCGGAGCAGAAACCGTACCTGTTCGCTAACCTGGCCAGATCGAGATTGGCGGCCACCTCAATCAGCACGACGGATTCAAACAAAAGGGCGCCACAGGGGAATATTCCACCGCTTTTCAACTAGAGTAGCGGCAAACCGGAAAACCTGTGGGTTGCGCCCGCACCTTGATCCGAAATTTCCGGCTAGCCACTGAGGTATTTTGAAGCACATGAGTTTACCGCAGGGGACACATTCCACCGCAACTCCGCGATTCGGCAGGCTTGACGCCGACCTCGAGGATGTGAAGGCCGCCATCGGCCGGAGCGCGGAATACCTGCTTTCACGGCAGCATCCTGACGGCTACTGGTGCGGCGAGCTCGAAGCCGATTCGATGCTGGAAGCGGACTACATCTTCCTGCACACGCTGCTCGAGAGCGGCGAGCCGGGACGCCTGCGGCGCGCATTCACCGAGATGATGCGCTACCAGAAAGACGATGGGAGCTGGAGCCTCTATCCTGGCGGTCCGGGCAATATTTCGCTCACGGTGAAATGCTACTTTTCAGCCAAGTTGATGGGCCTGGGCCCGAACGATCCGCGGATGGTGAAGGCGCGCGACTGGGCGCTTGCGCATGGCGGGGTGGTAGCGTGCAACACGTTCACCAAGATGTATCTGTGCGCGCTTGGCCAGTATGAATACGATGCGGTTCCGGCGATTCCACCCGAGATCGTACTGTTTCCCAAGTGGTTCTACTTCAACATCTACGAAATCTCGTCGTGGTCGCGATCCATCCTTGTGCCGCTCGCCATCATTTACGCGAAGAAGCCGTTCAAGAAGATTCCGGCAGAGCAGGGAATTGACGAGCTGTTCGTTGGCGGCCGCGAGAACGCGAGCCTGCGGCTGCACATGGATCGCAAGAACAAGATCTCGTGGCGCAACTTCTTTTTGGTCTTCGATCGAATCACCCACTGGGCTGAGGCGGTACACATTCGCCCCCTGCGCAACTGGGCGCTGAAGCAGGCCGAGAAATGGATGCTGGAGCGGCTGGAAATGACCGACGGCCTCGGCGCGATCTACCCCGCGATGATGAACGCCATTATCGCGCTGCGCTGCCTGGGCTTTTCTGAAGACGATCCGCAGGTCATCCGCGCGCGCGACGAATTCGAGAAGCTCGGCATCGAGGAGCCGGCGAACGAGACGATGCCGGAGCCGACGTTCCGCATGCAGCCGTGTGTCTCCCCCGTGTGGGATACGGCGCAGGCCCTGTTTGCGTTGGGCGACGCGGGAGTGGCGGCCGACGATCCGCGCATGATCAAGGCGGCGGACTGGCTGCTCTCAAAGGAAGTACGCCACAAGGGCGACTGGGCAGTGAAGGTTCCCAGGACCGAGCCCGGCGGGTGGTATTTCGAGTTCAACAACGAGTTCTATCCCGACACTGACGATACAGCGCAGGTGCTGCTCGCGTTGAGCAAGGTGAACAATCCACGGGAGCGCTATCAATATGAAGTGTCCCAGCGCGCGATCCGGTGGGAATTCGCCATGCAATGCAGGAACGGCGGCTGGGGCAGCTTCGACAAAGACAACACGAAGATGATCTTCCAGTACATTCCGTTTGCGGACCATAACGCGATGCTCGATCCGCCGACGGTAGACATTACCGGGCGCATGCTTGAGATGCTGGCCGGGTATGGATTCACGCGCGGCGACAAGCGGATCGAAAAGGCAATCAAGTTCATCCTGAGCGAACAGGAGCCCGACGGAAGCTGGTTTGGGCGCTGGGGCGTGAACTACATCTACGGAACATTCCTGGTGCTGCGCGGCCTCGACGCCATCGGCTTCGACCACAACGAGCCGCAGGTGCAGCAGGCTGCGGAGTGGATCCGCATGGTGCAGAACGCGGATGGCGGCTGGGGCGAGACTTGCGGCAGCTACGATGATCCGGCGACGCGCGGGGTGGGTCCGAGCACGCCATCGCAGACGGCGTGGGCGCTGCTGGGATTGCTGGCCGCGGGCGACGACCGCTCCGATTCGATTGCCAAGGGCGTGCGCTGGCTGCTCCAGCGGCAGCACAAGGACGGAAGCTGGGACGAGTCAATGGGCGAGGGCGCGCGGCGCGAAGGCATCATCACCGGAACGGGCTTCCCCAAGGTGTTTTACCTGGCTTATACGATGTATCGGCAATACTTCCCGTTGATGGCGCTGACGGCTTATCGGCGGGCGATGGAATCGAAAGGCAGCTTTTAGCTGTTAGCTGTTAGTTACGAACTGTTGCACGAACTGTTTTAGGAATTGTGGCTGGTTCAGCTTTTGCAGCCATAGAGTAGAAGCTGGAATCCCGGCTTTGGATTCACGGAGGAGTTACTCAGTTATGGCGATCCCGATCTCGCAGGTGTGGACGGTTGCCACCTATGTATGGAAGCAGCGACTCAAGGGCGTCAAGCGCTATCCCACGGTGCTGATGCTGGAGCCACTGTTCCGCTGCAACCTGGCTTGCGCCGGTTGCGGCAAGGTGCAATATCCGCCGCACGTGCTCAAGCGCATGCTCTCTCCGGAAGAATGCTTTGCCGCGGTGGAAGAATGCGGCGTCCCCATGGTTGCCATTCCCGGCGGCGAGCCCCTGCTGCATCCGCAGATCGTTGAGATCGTGAATGGCCTTGTCGCCCGCAAGAAGTACGTGTACATGTGCACCAACGCGCTCGAACTGAAGAAGCGCCTGCACGAATTCACGCCTTCGAAGTATCTTACGTTTTCAGTGCATCTTGACGGGCAGAAGGAACACCACGATTTTTCCGTATGCCGCGAAGGCGGATACGACATCGCGGTCGAGGGCATCAAGGAAGCGGTGAAGCGCGGTTTCCGTGTCACGCCGAATTCCACGTTCTTTGACGGCACCGATCCCAACAGCGTGCGGGCGCATTTCGACGAGATGATGGCGATTGGCGTCGAGGGCATCGTGCTCTCGCCTGGGTACAGCTACGACAAGGCGCCCGATCAGACTCACTTCATGGGCCGCGCGCGCGTACGCAAGCTCTTCCGCGCCATCCTGTCGAATCGGAAGAAGTCGTGGAAGTTCAACATGTCGCCGCTGTTCCTCGAATTCCTGATGGGCGACCGCAATTACGACTGCACGCCATGGGGCTCGCCGGCTTACAACATCTTCGGATGGCAAAAGCCCTGCTACCTGCTGCAGGATGGATACGCTGAGAGCTTCAAGGAGCTGATGGAAACCACAAAGTGGGAAGACTACGGCGTGGGCAGCGGAAATCCCAAGTGCGCGAACTGCATGGTGAGCTGCGGCTACGAACCCACCGCGGTGCTCGACGGATTTCTATCGCTGAGCGGATTCTGGGGCATGGTCAAGGGCACGTTCAGCAGCTACACCAACAAGCACGCGCTCAAGCAGCTCAATGAATGGGACACGCATTCCCACTCCCCGCTGGTGCAGATCGAGAAGAGCGCGCCGGCGATGGAGGAGACCAACGCATGAGTGCCGAGGTCCTGAAATATACGCGCGAACAGGTCGAGGCGCTGGAGGTAGTTCCAGGCGCCGTGCACGAAGAGCTCGAGGGCTGGGTGCCGTCGTTGGCGAGCGACGAGGAAGTGCGCGAGGCGCTGGAGAAGGCATTCGATTATCGCGGCGATGTGACGATCACGACGAAGGCTGGCGAGAAGATCGAGGCGTATGTCTTCAATCGCCAGACGGGGAATACTCTCGCCGATTCCTACATCCAGTACTTCGCGCCCAACGTGCCGGGCAAGCTGAAGATGTCATACTGCGACATTGCGCGGCTCGAGTTCACGGGCAAGGATCGCGCCGCGGGCAAGCACTGGGAAGACTGGGTGAAGGCGTACAACGAGCGGAAGGCGGCGGGCGAGAAGGAAATTGCGCTGCATCCGGACAAGATCGATTAGTGCGTTATTGCAAGGGTGGGGCGTTTAGCTGAGGAGCCTGGCTGCTTTTGCCTGCTTCGTCAGAGTTGGCCCGCCCACGCGCGCTCTGTGGCTTGCTCGATTTCATCGATCGTGAGTTTGACCTTGCTCTTGCCGGCAAGCATCCCAAACACGTCTTCGATCCTTCCCTTGGGGCGAGCGGCGCGAACGATGCCTTTGCCTTCAGGAATCAGTTCGAGTTCGATCTTGTTTCCGGGCTTCTAGCCAAGATGCTTCAGCACGTCTTTTCGGAACGTGACCTGGGCTCGTGTCGTTACCGTCAGAAGTCGCCATGCAAACCTGCATCGTTTCTCGCAGATCGCCGCGGGCGACTCAATCCGCGGGCCTGAGCTGATAGACGGGCGCCTCAGTCGTGGGCCACGACCGGCCCTTCGATAATCTCCGGCTTCTGTGTCATCAGCTTCGACATGTGATCGCGCACGAAATCGGCCGCGAGGTGAATCGACTCGTCGGCGCCGGCTTTATCCGCGAACAGGCCGAACGAGGCTGCTTCGCCATTTCCGTTGTCGAGCCAGTAATAGCGTTTGAAGCCCTTCGCCTTTTTGATCAGCGGCACGAATCCCTCGCGCACCTGGCGGTCGATCTCGGTGCTGTTGCTGGGGTCGAAGTGGTAGTGGCGGATGACTGCGAACATCAATGGCCTCCTCGGGACATCTTCTTGGGATGCTGGAGGTTATACGTGGCGCACGTTGCTCGCGTCCACCACAAAATCAGGTTGCGCGGCCGCGGGGTGCCGCAGCTTCGCCGCGAGCTCGCGCGCCCATCCGCGAATCGCATTCCAATCGCGTGCGTCGGCGGACTGTACCTTGCGCAGCATCCAGCGGACCATCGCGCCTGATTTGGCCGGATCCCATTTGCCGCCTACAATCTTCTGCGCGACAGGATGGAGCCACGGCCATCGTGCCAGCTCTTTGTCGAGCTGCTGTTGCGCGCTGGCCCAGTCCTTCTGATCGCTGCTTACCGGTCCCGGCACAATCAAGGCAACAGGAACATGGCTCAGCTCCTCGCGGCCCCCGGCGACGAAGAGCCGCGCATCTTTGTGCAGCCGGCCCATGTAAAGCGCGGCGGCAAGCACGACGGCGGAATATGGTTTCCATAGCGGCACCTTGTTCACCGGATAGACATCAACCTCGAATCCTTCTGCTCCCATGACCGCGCCGACCATCCGCGCGGTTTCCTCCGTCGAGCCGTACTTTGTGGCAAAAGCCACCAGGACCAGCGGCTTCATGGCTTCTCCTTTCGAGAACATGCGAGAGTAATCCAATTCTGGATTCCGCGCAGTGACGGCCGCGACATCTGTAAAGTCCTGCGCCGGGGCCGCCTCGGCGGTGATTGCACCGCCAGCATTTAAACTGGAGGCTCGCAATCCTATGCGAATCTTCATCACAGGCGCAACTGGATTTGTCGGCCATCATGTGGCTCGGGCGCTCGCCGAGCAGGGCGCGGATCTGCGCCTGCTGGTGCGCAAGACGAGTAACCTGGCGAATCTTGAAGGCATTCGCGGCGACACGTATGTGGGCGACCTGATGCAGCCTGAATCTCTGAGGGCGGGACTGGATGGCTGCGATGCGGTGATGCACGTCGCCGCGGATTACCGGCTGTGGATTCGCGATCCCGAGAACATGTACCGCGCCAACGTGGACGGCACGCGCGAGCTGTTGCGGCTGGCCCGCGAAGCGGGGGTAAAGCGTGTGGTCTACACATCGAGCGTGGCGACCATGCACTTCTTCACCAATGGCATTGTCAGCAACGAAGACACGCCGGTGTCGATCAAGGACATGGTCGGCCACTACAAGCGGTCGAAGTTCCTGGGCGAGCAGCAGGCGATCAAAGCGGCGCAGGCGGGGCAGCAGGTGATGGTGCTGAATCCGACGACGCCGATTGGGCCGAACGACGCCAAGCCCACGCCGACCGGACGGATTTTTGTCGATTTTCTCAATCGCAAGTTTCCGGCTTACGTGGATACGGGGCTGAACCTGGTAGATGTGAGCGAGGTGGCGCGCGCGCATGTGCTGGCGCTGACGAAGGGGACGGCGGGGCGGCGGTACATCCTGGGCGGAGAGAACCTGACGCTGAAGCAGATTCTCGACAAGATGGCGGCGATCACGGGGATTCCGTCGCCGCGGACGAAGATTCCGTTTGCCGTGGCAGCGACGTATGCGTTCTTCGAGGAGTGGATTACGGGGCGGATTCGCGGCAGGGAGCCGCGGGCGACGCTCGAGGAAGTGCGCATGGGACGGAAGAAGATGTTTGCGTCGAGCGCGCGCGCGCAGCAGGAGTTGGGGTTCAGGATTCTGCCGGTAAATCCGGCGATGCGGACGGCGATCGAGTGGTTTCGTGCGCATGGGTATGCGCCGTAGTGTGGCGACTCTCACCTTGTCTGGTGTAGTTCTGAGTGCTATAGTTTTGAGTGTAAGTTGGTGACATGCAAGTTTTCGTCACGAAATGGGTCTCGCGGTTTGTGCGACGAGAAGGGATCGGCCTGGGGTCACTGGTTGAGGCGGTTGCGCGTGCGGAGCGCGGACTGATCGATGCAGATCTCGGCGGCGGGCTCATCAAACAACGTATTGCACGGCAGGGGAAGGGCCGATCCGGCGGGTATCGCACGCTGATCGCGTATCGACGAGGGGATCGAGCTGTCTTCGTCTACGGTTTCGCAAAGAGCGAGAACGAGAACGTTGAGCCAGACCAACTGAGGACTGCACAAAGGGTGGCTCAAAGAGTTCTTGGACTGGATAAAAAGGGACTCGAGTACGCAGAGCGACAAGGTGAGATTGAGGAGGTGCCGGATGGCCGGGAAAAAGAAGAACCGGTTAACTGAGGCTCTGTTGGAGACTGCCGAAGGGTTGCATCGCATCGGACTGATGCCGGATGCGGAGTACGAACAGATCACGGTGCGGCATTTGGGGGAGAAGGCGCACGCGCTGTCGAAGCCGATCACTGCACGAGAGATTCGCGCGTTGCGGAAAAGGGCGAACCTGAGCCAGGCTGCGCTGGCCAGCATGATGAATCTGACCGTGGGATATGTTTCGCAGCTCGAGCGCGGGGTTAAAGAGCCTAAAGGGCCGTCGCTGGCGCTGTTGAATATTATTCGGCGGAAGGGGATTGAGGCGATTCTCTGATGGCGAATGCCGAGGACAAAGCAGGTCCTTCGCTGCGCTCAGGATGACAAGTTTGTGCGCTCAAGGTGACAAGTTTGTAGAGGGGTTGAGGATCGCTGTCATTACATGACTCGTGTCGCCATCATCGCAGCGCTTCCCGGCGAGGTTAAGCCACTTGTCATGGGCTGGCCACACTCGACGCGTAACGGCATCCAATTCTGGGCGCAACGCGACGAGGAAGAGGAATGGATCGCGGCCTGCGCCGGTGCCGGCCAGCTGGCCGCCACGCGCGCTTTCGCGGCCATTGAAGATGGCGGGCCTATCGATCTGGTGTTTTCCGTGGGCTGGGCTGGTGCGCTGAGGGCGGAAATCTCCGGCGGCACAGCCCACAATATGGCGGGGGTTTACGATGTGCGCACCGGCGAGCGCTTCCACTGTGACGCCGATGCAGGCCCGTTATGGCTGGCGACCAGCCCGAGTGTCGCCAATGAGACAGAGAAGCGCCGCCTCGCCCTCGCCTACAAAGCCGCCCTCGTCGACATGGAAGCCGCGGCCGTAGCCCGGCTGGCCGCCATGCGCGGAATCCCCTTTTACTGCATTAAAGGGGTTAGCGATGACTTAAACGCCCGCTTGCCCGATCTGAACCGCTTTATCGCGACGGACGGCAGCTTTCGCACAGGCGCATTTGTGCTTTTCGCCCTGGCCCGGCCCTGGTACTGGCCTGCATTGATCAGAATGGGCGAGAATAGTAGGAAGGCGGCAAAGGCTATCTCCCAATCCCTGCTCGAGTTTCTCGGCGCAGGAGGTCACGTCAGGAACGCGAATGGAAACCCAGATCTCAACCCCTGAACTCGAATTGCTGGAAAAGATACCAGCAACCATGCGCGCCGTGGTCTACCGCGGCATCAACGACATGCGGATCGAGACCGTGCCGGTCCCGGAGATTGGCGCGGGCGAACTGCTGGTGCGCATTGCCACGTGTGGTATCTGCGGCACCGACCTGAAGAAGATCCATTACGGCTCGCACTCGGCGCCGCGCATCTTCGGCCACGAGATGGCTGGCACAGTCGTCGCGCGTGGGGCGGGCGTCGCCGGATTCGAACTGGGCGAACGGGTGATGGTGCACCATCACGTGCCTTGCAACGAGTGCTACTACTGCCGCAAGGGAACGCCGGCGCAGTGTCCGCTGTATAAGAAGACGGGCGTGACTGCGGGATTTGAGCCGTCGGGCGGCGGGTTTGCCGAGTACATCCGGGTGATGAGTTTTGTGGTCACTAACGGCGGCGTGGTGCGCATACCCGACGGCGTGCCATTTGAGCAGGCCGCGTTTGTTGAGCCAGTGAACACGGTGCTGAAGGGCGTGAAGATGCTGAACCTGGAGCCGGATGACACCGTGTTGGTAATCGGCCAGGGACCGATCGGGCTGATGCACGCGGCGCTGGCGCAGCGCTCCGGGGCCAGGGTGCTCACGTCAGATCTGTATCCGGAACGCCACGCGATAGCCGCGCGGTTCGGGCTGAAATACCCGATCCATGCCGGGCAGGAGAACGTGGTCGAGCGCGTGCTGGCGGAGAGCGAAGGGCGCGGCGCCGACGCGGTGATCCTCGCGGTGGGCGGCAAGGCGCTGATCAAGACCGCCATGGACGCATGCCGGCCGGGCGGCAAGGTGATGCTGTTCGCGCAGACCCAGCATGAGGATGCGACATTCGATCCCGGCGCGGTCTGCATGGATGAGAAGACGCTGATAGGTTCCTACTCGTCGTCGTTCGGCATCGTAGATGAAGTCACTGACCTGGTCTTCGCCGGGTATCGCAAGGGGTTCGATCTCACGCAGTTGATCTCGCACCGCTTCCCGCTGGAAGAGGCGGTCGCCGGCATCGAGATCGCGTCCCATCCCAAGGCTGACTCCATGAAGATTATGATTGAGCCAGTGCCCGGGGGCGGAGCAGAGTAGGGGGCCTGATGCCAGGCACGGTGAAAAACGGAGTCAAGCGTCGAGGCTCGCGGGTTGAGACCGTCATCGAGCACGGACGTGCCACGGTCGAAACCGCTTTAGAGCATGGCCGTGCCACGGTAGAAGACGTTTTGCATCATGGCCGGGCCGCTGTTGAGAGCGCGCTGCTCCACGGTCGCGCGACGGTCGAAACTGCCATCGAACATGGCCGTGCCACCATGAAAGCGGCCATCCTGCACGGGCGCGAAGATATTCGCATCGAGCATGTGCCGGTGCCTGAAGCGGGCTCCGGCGAGTTGGTCGTCGAAGTGGGCGCGGCGCTCACCTGCGGCACTGACCTCAAAGTGTTTCGCCGCGGCTATCACGCGCGCATGATCGTTCCGCCGGCCCTCTTCGGCCACGAGCTTGCCGGAACCGTGGTGCAGGCAGGCAAGGGCGTCACCAAATTCCGTCCCGGCGACCGCGTCGTCGCGCTCAATTCCGCGCCGTGCGGCCAGTGCTACTTCTGCCGTCGCGACCAGGAGAACCTCTGCGACGACCTGATGTTCAATAACGGCGCTTATGCCGAGTACATCCGCATCCCCTCTCGCATCGTGGCGAAAAACACGCTGCGAGTCCCGGATCACGTTCCGCTCGAACATGCGGCCCTCACTGAGCCGCTGGCATGCGCCGTGCACGGCTTTGAGGATTCGCGCCCGCACCCCGGCGACACCGTGGCGGTCATCGGCGGAGGCCCGCTCGGCCTCATGATTCTGCACGTCGCCGCACTCGCCGGCTGCGAAGTCATCGCCATTGTCCGGCACGATGGCCAGGCAGAGGCGGCAAAGCTGCTGGGCGCCGCGCACGTGGTGCAAACACGTAACATCCGTCAGGCGATTCAAATGACGCGCGCTCTCACACCCAGCGATCGCGGGGTCGACATCGCCATTGAAGCTGTCGGGGTGCCCGAGGCATGGCAGGAAGCCGTCGAACTCGTGCGAAAAGGCGGCGCCGTCAATTTCTTCGGCGGTTGCGCGGTCAATACCCACGTGGCCCTCGACACCAACAAAATTCACTACAGCGACTTCACCCTGCGGGCCACCTTCCATCACACCCCCGCCATCTGCCGCCGCGCGCTCGATCTCATTGCCGGCGGGCGCTTCCAGGCCGGCGCGTTCATCACCGGTCACGCACACCTTTATGAGCTCAATCGCGTGTTTGAGAAACTGATGAACCGGTCGAGCGAAATCAAGACGGCGATTGTGCCCTGAGGCGATGATGACAACGGCAAGTCCAAGGGGCGAAACAGGCTCTCCTACATCGGAATTGATCGAGCGTGGCTGGGCCACGCTGCCCGCGGCTTATCGCATTCCGCAGGTTGCGCCAACCCTCGATGAGGCGCGCGCGTACTGCCGGCGTCTGGCGGAGTCGCACTACGAGAACTTTCACGTGGCCTCGTGGTTTCTGCCGAAGGCGCTGCGGCCGCATTTTCATTCCATCTACGCGTATTGCCGCATCTCCGACGATCTGGGAGATGAAGTGCCGGACCGCGCGGCGGCACTGGCGCTGCTCGATTTGTGGGGCGGCGAGCTCGATGCGTGTTATGAAGGACGCGCACGGCACCCGGTGTTTGTCGCGCTGGCGGAGACGATCCGCGCATGCGCCATTCCGAAAAAGCCATTCGCGGATCTGCTGGTGGCATTTCGCCAGGACCAGACGGTGACACGGTTCGCGAATATGGACGAGGTGCTCCATTACTGCGAGTATTCCGCAAATCCTGTGGGACGGCTGGTATTGTATGCGTGCGGCGAAGTGACGCCGCAGACGCAAGAAGAGAAGTTCCGCTTGTCAGATGCGACGTGCACGGCGCTGCAGTTGGCAAACTTTTGGCAGGACGTGCGCGTGGACTGGGGCAAAGACCGCGTTTACCTGCCGCAGGACGATATGCGCCACTTCGGCGTGACCGATGAGACCATTGCGCGCGGCGTGGCCACGCCGGAGTTTCGCGCGCTGCTGCGGCATGAAGTCGATTACGCCCGCGGATTGTTCGAACAGGGCCTGTCCCTGATCGGAATGGTCAATCGCGAACTCGCGCTCGATCTTGATTTGTTCAGCCGCGGCGGCATTGAGATTCTGAATGCCATCAAGCGCCGCGACTACGACGTGCTGAGCGCGCGGCCGTCAATCGGCAAGACGACGAAGCTGCAGCTTGCCTTGCGCGCGCTGAGCGGAAAATTTCTTCCGTTCCTTCGGCTGGGTTCAAGAACGGATTCGCGACGAACGGGGAAGGCAGCTTGAGCACGGCAGTGATCACCGCGGAGCCCACACTCGACCAGGCCTACGCAGCGTGCCGGGCTATTGCCAGACGCGAGGCAAAGAATTTTTACTATGCGTTTCTCGCGCTGCCCGAGGCGAGAAGGAACGCGATCTGCGCCATCTATGCATTCATGCGCCAGGCCGATGACCTCGCGGACGACGAAAGTCTTTCGCGGGACGAGCGGCGGCGCCGTATGCAGGGCTGGCTTGGTGCATGGCACGATGTGCTGCGCGGCGCGGATACTGCAGACGCGGTCTTCGTGGCCGTGCGCGACGCCATCACGCGGTTCCATATTCCGCCCGCGCTGCTGGATGAGCTGGTCGCCGGTACGGCGATGGATCTGGATCGCGCCGTGACCGGCGAGCCGGACACGTATGCCACGTTCGAGGAACTTTATCGCTATTGCTACCTGGTGGCTTCAGTTGTGGGCCTGGTGTGCATCCGCATCTTTGGATACTCTGACCCGCGCGCGGAAAAGCTGGCCGAAGAAACGGGCATCGCATTTCAGTTGACGAACATTCTGCGCGACGTGGCGGAAGATGCGTCGCGCAATCGCGTGTATTTGCCGCTCGAGGATCTGGCGAAGCATGGCGTCAGTCTCGAGTCGCTTCTGCATCGCCAGCCGGGAGCGCCTCCGAGCGCGAGCGAACGAGCATTGCTTGCAGAGAGCTTCGGACGGGCCGCGATGTACTACGAGTCCGCAAAACAGTTGCTGCCGCTGATCGATCGCGAGAGCCGGCCGGCGCTGTGGGTACTGGTCAGGATCTATCACCGCTTACTGCTCCGCATCCATCTCGGAAGATACGACGTGTTTTCGCACCGGGTGTCAGTGCCGACGTTTATCAAGCTCGAGATCCTGGCGGTGGGCATGCTGCGCATGGGCTGGGCGCGGCTGATCGGGTAGGCTGGACTCCGGCACATCACCATGAGCGAGAACGCGCGCGACAAGGCGGGCAATAGGGTTGCCATTATCGGCGGGGGCGTAGCCGGGATGACCGCGGCGTGCAGTCTCGCCGAAGCCGGGTTCGCTGTGCAGCTCATCGAGCGGCGCGGATATCTGGGCGGACGCGCGTCGTCGTACCTGCATCCGGGAGTGAATGAGGTCATCGATAACTGCCAGCATGCATTGATCGGCGCTTATACAAATCTGCTCGGGTTCTATCGGCGCATCGGCGTAGCGGAAAAGATTCACTGGACGACGAACTACACCTTGATCGAACCGGGCGGGAGGCGGTCTGCGCTGGGGGCGTCACGGCTCCCGCCCCCCCTGCACGGGCTGCCCAAGCTACTGCGCTGCGGAGCATTTTCATTTGCCGACAAGGTTTCTCTGTCGCGCGCGTTCACCGCGATTTTGCGCGGGAAGGCAAATGATTCGCAGGAGTCGCTTGGGGATTGGCTGCGCCGGCACAAGCAGTCGAAGGGTGCGATGGAGCGGTTTTGGCGGCTGGTCATTGCCAGTGCGTTGAATTCGGACATCGATGACATTGGAGTGAACTACGCGGCCATGGTGATCCGCGGGCTTTTCATGGAGTCGGCCGAAGCGGGCGCGCTCGGCATGAGCACGGTCCCGCTGAGCGAGTTGTATGCAGCGGTGCCGGAGTTTTTGGCGACCCGCAGCGGCGAAGTGCGGCTGAACGCAACGGTCGAGGGGTTTGCGCGGGATGCGGCGACAGGGCAGTGGGGCGTGACGGTTCGCGGTGAAGACGATGTTCTGCGGGCGGATTTTGTGGTGCTGGCGTTGCCGTTTGAGGGACTGCAGAAATTCTTGCCGGTGCTGCCAGACGCGGAAGGAAAAGACCAACTCGCCGGGAAGGTGGAGCGGCACGTCCATTGGCCGCTCTCGAGCGTGCACATGTGGTTCGATCGTGAGGTGACGGACCTGGAACACGCGGTGCTGCTGGATCGCGAGTTGCATTGGATGTATAACCAGTCGAAGCTGCAGGGGCGGGCGGGAAATTACATCGAGTTGGTGCAGAGCGCGTCTCGGGCGTTTGCGGCTCTTCCGCGCGAGCATGCGATTGCGCAGGCGGTGGACGAAGTGAGGGAGTTCTTTCCGAGGGCGCGCGAGGCGAAGCTGGTGAAAGCTGCGCTGGTGAAGGAGGTGCGGGCCACGTTTGGCGTGCCTCCCGGCATCGATGCTGCGCGGCCCGGGTCGAGGTCGCCGTGGACGAATTTGTTTCTGGCAGGGGACTGGATTCAAACCGGCTGGCCTTCGACCATGGAGAGCGCCGCGCGGAGCGGGCATCTGGCGGCGGAGGCGTTGTGCGCAGAAGCTG
>Ga0070684_100002204_pt1 | contig 14372 bp, 10 predicted proteins | sample KBSC723LmetaG_FD_65653 | JGI IMG/M metagenome (GOLD analysis project Ga0070684, IMG submission 65653) | Corn rhizosphere microbial communities from Kellogg Biological Station, Michigan, USA - KBS C7.2-3L metaG | ecosystem: Host-associated > Plants > Roots > Rhizosphere ...
GTCTGGGACGAGGCGTGGACGACGGACCGCCTCTCCCCCAGGGCGCGTGACATCCTGCGCTTCCTCCCCCTGCCCTCGGCCGTAGCCGACCGCGACGAGTACATCCGCGCCCACCTGCCTGCCAAGGAGTAGCAATGATCGACGACGTCTTCGTCTTCGACTGCGTGGCGCACCCATTCAACTTCGACCCGAAGAACGCGTTCGGCAACCCGGGGCTGATGTTCGACCAGCACCTGTACGCGTTCCACAACGCCCTCACCCCCGACGACCAGCCCAAGCTATCGTCCGAGGAGTTCCTGCGGGAGTGGACTCCTTCGGACATCCGCAAGATGGTGTACGAGGAGTCGGACACCGACATGCTGGTCGCGATGCCGTTGCCGCTGACCGACCTGTACCACGACGGGCTGTCACCCTGGGAGTCCTGCGCCGAACTGGCCAGCCGCGACCCGGACAAGACCGTGTTCTGGGGCTCGGTCAATCCGCTCGAAGGGCGCAAAGCGCTCGACCTGATGGAGCGCCAGGTTGGTGAGTTCGGCGCCAAGGCGTTCAAGTTCTACAACGTCCGGTACGACTACGGCACGCCGTTCCCGTGGCGGATGGATGACCCGCAGGTCGCGTTTCCGGTGTTCGAGAAGGCACGGGAGTTGGGCGTCAACCTGATCGGCGTCCACAAGGGCGTGCCCCTCGGGCCGCAGCCGATCGAGCACACCCAGACGTGGGACATGGACGGGGCAGCGGCCAACTTCCCCGACATCAACTTCATCATCTACCACGTCGGGCTGCCGTTCCTGGACGAGACGTGCTGGCAGCTCATCCGGTACCCGAATCTGTATGCCTCGCTGGCGGCGACGATCAACTTCCTGGTGCGGGCGCCGCGAATGTTCGCCGAGATCCTCGGCAAGCTGCTCTTCTGGTGCGGCGAGGACAAGATTGTGTACGGGTCAGAAGCGCCGATCTTCCACCCGCAGTGGGCCCTGCGAGCGTTCATGGACTTCCAGATCCCCGAGGACCTGTGCGCCGGCTACGGCTATCCCCAGCTAACCGACCAGGCGAAGCGCAAGATCCTGGGCGAGAACCTCCTGCGCCTGCACGGCAGGCAACGCCCGTGAGCCACAAATAGGTAGCAAGCCCGGCATTTCTAGGTACCGCCGAGAGAGTCCGGATCTTACGCCTCCGCGTAGAAACGAAGTACCGGAGGTGGGACATGCCTGGCACGATTCACGGTTCCGAGCTGCGGTAGCGGTCTAGTAGGGGTTGCCGGTGCCGGGTACCCGGCCGCGCAGCACGCCGCGGAGCCGGCCCGGCCGCGTCGGATCGCCGGTCAGCGGCGGGCCGTCTGTGTGCGCGTGGTGGGCCATTCCGGCGATGAGGTCGTCGATCGCCTGGTCCGCGTCGATCGATGGCGTCCAGTTCCATTCGTTGTGCGCCCGATCGGAGCTCATCAGCGGTGCGCCGAGCGCCAGCGCCACCCAGCCGGGGTCGACCGGCTGCAGGCGGGCTCGCCAGGTCGCGGCGGCGGCCGTCCGCAGCAGCGCGGTCGGCACCGGCACGGTGATCCCGTGGTACCGCGCGGCGATCCGGTGCGGCGTGACCACCGGCGGCGCCGCGACGTTGAACGGGCCGGCGGACTCGCTGGCGATCGCCTTGGCGTAGGCGTCGGCCACGTCGTCCGCGTGGACGGCCTGGACTCGCAGCCGGTCATGGTCGGGGACGATCGGAATCCGGCCGAACCGGAGCAGCCGCACCGGCACGAACGGCCCGAGGAAGTACCGGGCGATCTGCGCACCGGCCTCTCGTTGAAAGATGAGGCCCGGCCGGAGCCGCACGATGCGCAGTTCCGGGTGGATCGCCTCGACGTCGTCGAGCATCGCCTCGACGGTCGCCTTGTGCCGGCTGTACGAGGACGCCGCGATGCCAGTCGCCGGCCAGGACTCGTCGACGAAGCGGTCCTTGGGCCCGGCCGCGTAGACGCCGACCGAAGAGGCGAACACGAGCGCCGGTACCCCGGCCCGCAGCACCGCGTCGATCACCGCGCCGCTGCCCCCGACGTTGGCCCGGCGCAGGGCCGCCTGGTCGTGGCTGGGCTGTATCTGCCAGGCCAGATGCACGACGCAGTCGGCGCCGGCGAACGCCTTGGCCAACGCGTCGACGGCGTCCGGCCCGGCCACGTCCACCGAGTGCCATTCAACCCCGGCATACGGCGCGCCGGCCCGATCGCTCGGCGGTCGCCGGACCACCCCGGCCAGGTCGAGGCCGGCTTCCCGCTGCAGCCGGCGCAGGAGGGCGGTGCCGACGTTGCCGGTCGCGCCGGTGATGACGATCCGCATCGTAGCCGTCTACCCGGTCCGGACCGATCGAACCCTGCGTAATGCGGTGGGGGCGGCCCGCCCGGGTCGCCCCCACCTTCTTCCCCCCAGCGCAACGCTCGGTTGGACCCCACTAACCAGCTCGGCCCGCTGGTAAACCTTCGAGAAGGGGTTGCCGTCCAGCTGGAGGCGGGTGAGGGCGGTGAGGTTCGCGACCGTCGCCGGTAGCAGCGGCTTCAGACGGAGGAGGCCGGTCTACCGAAGCGGTCCTGCTTGAACAGCCGAAAGCAGGCGCCGCAGACTACCCGCGGTCGCCAGAATGTGACGGTGGAGATCCGCATCCTCGGTCCGCTGGAGGTGGTCGACGGGCAAGGCTCGCTCGCCCCGCTGGGCGGCCGCAAGCAGCGGATCGTCCTGGCGGCGCTCGTGTTGCGCGCGGGGGAGACGGTGTCCGCCGACCGGCTCGTGGATCTCGTCTGGGACGAGAGCCCACCGGCCCGGCCCGAGGCGACGCTTCAGGTCTACCTGTCCAACCTGAGACGGCTGTTCACCGACCCGGCCGGCCGTGCCGGCGGGGCGCGCGTACTCCGGCAGGCGCCCGGCTACCGGCTCGAGCTCGGCTCGTCGGTCCTCGACCGCCACCGGTTCGACGCGCTTGTCCTCGAGGGGCGCCAGGCCCTCCAGCGCGGCGATCACGCCGACGCGCTCGACCGGTTCGAAACGGCGAATGGCCTGTGGCGCGGGCCGCTGGCCGCCGACCTCGCCGACGAACGGTTTGTCCAGGCGGCGGCGCTGGAAGCCGACGAACGCCGGCGGGAGACGCTCGCGCTCACCTACGAGACGCTGTTCGCGCTGAGCCGGCATGCCGAGGCGGTCGCCTCGCTCGAGGGACTCTGCGCCGAGGACCCCGCTCAGGAGCGGATGTGGGAGTTGCTGATGCTCGCGCTGTATCGGTCGGGCCGGCCGGCGGACGCGCTCTCGGCATTCCACCGTGCGCGGGAGGCCCTCGCCAACCTGGGCCTGGACCCCTCGCCCGCGCTCGGCGCCCTGCAGGCCCGCATTCTCGGCCACGATCCGACACTCACCCAGAAGCCCGCCCCGAGCGGCACGGCGTCGCTGCTGGGCCGCGACTTCCTGGTCGACCGGGTCGTCGACCTGCTCGTCAGCGAGGCTGGCGAGACCGTGGTGAGTCTGGTCGGACCGGCCGGCGTGGGCAAGAGCCGGGTGGCGGCGGCCGCCGCCGCGCGCGGGCCGCATCGCACGGTGACCGTCAGCCTGCACGACCTGGCCGGTACGGAACCGGACTCGCTCGCGTCGCTCGCCGCGGCCCTCGACGTGGCGTGGCGGGACGATCCGCGGGTGAAGGTCCGCGAGGCGCTCGCCACCTCGCCGACCCTCGTCGTCCTCGACGAGTGCGAGCACCGCCCGGACGCGGCGCGCGACCTCATCGAACTCATCCGCGGGGTACCCGGCACGCGGGTGCTGGCCACCAGCCGCACCCCGCTCGGCCTGGAGGTCGAGGTCGTCGTCGCGGTCGATCCGCTGGGGCCGGACGGCGACTCGGACCCGGCCGTCGAGCTGTTCCTGTCCCGGGCCCGCCGGGTCGGTTCCGCCGGCACCCCGATGGATCTCGAGGCGGTCGCGGAGGTCTGCCGGCTCGTCGACCGCCTGCCGCTCGGCGTCGAGCTGGCGGCCGCGCAGCTGCGCACCATGAGCCTCCCCGAACTGGTCGAGCGGCTGAGCGCGCACGTCAACTCGCTCGCCGATCCGGCCCGGCCGGGCCCACACCGCCACCGCTCGCTCGGCGCGGCCTTCGAAGGCACCATCGAGACGCTCGATCCGCGGGCGCGCGCCCTCCTGCACGGGCTGACGGTCTTCCGCGGCGGCTGGAACCTCGACGCGGTCCGGGCCGTGTTCGGGGCCGGGGCGCTCGACGCCCTCGACGCGCTCGTCGTCGCCGGTGTGGTCTGGGTCGACTCATCCGGGGGACAACACCGCTACCGGCTGCCGGCCGCGGTGCGTGACGTGTTGGCCGAGCAGGGGCCGCCGGCCGAGGACGTCGTGCGCCGGCACGCCGTGCACTACGCCAGCGAGGCCCGGCGCTGGGGCGAACAGCGCTCCGGGTACGAGGGGCGCAAAGCCGTCGAGGCCCGGCGGCTGGACCAGCACAACGTCGCAAACGCGCTGGACTCGGCGCTCGATCGTGACGGCGACCTGGCCGCCGCGGTCGCGCTCGCGATCGGCGACCAGTTCTTCGCGCCGTCGCGCCTGGGCTGGTTCGCGCCGCGGCTGGCCGCGCTGGTCGCCCGGGACGCCGGTACCGGCGAGGACCGCCACCGGATCCGGGCAATGCACGGCTACGTCTGCTACCTGCGCGGCGACCTGGCGGTGGCGAAGGAGCTCCTGAGCAGCACGCTCGACGAGTTGGCACCGGCCGACGAGTGGGCGCTGCGCGCCCGTACCGCGCTGGCCACGGCGAGCGCCGACGAGGGTGACCCGGCCGCGGTCGGCATGGTCGCGTTGGCCGTGACCGCCGCCGGTACGCTGGGCCGGCCGGACGTGCTGACCCGGACGCTCGACGCCGCCGCGGTCGTCGCCGTGCTCGTCGGCGACCTCGACCAGGCCGAGGAGTGGACGCTGGACAAGCTGGAGATCGAGCGTTCCCGGCGGGACGACACCGGTCGCTGCTTCTCGGTCGAGCGGCTGGCCTGGATCGCCTACCAGCGTGGCGCCGACGCGGAGGCCGAGCGGCTGGCCCGCGAGGCCCTCGACGCCGCCCGGGAGCTGGGCGTCGAACTCGTCGAGGTGTACGCGACGTCGATGCTCGGGCACGCGCTCCTCGAGCGCGATCCGCAGACCTCGCTCGGCTGGCTCGTCGATGCCAGCGTGCGGCTCCTGGAGGAGGACGTCCCGCTCGACGCGGCCGACGTGCTGGTGGCCGTCGCCGCGGCTTGCGGCCTGCTCGGCGACCACGCCGCGGCGGTCCGGTTCGCCGCCGCGGCCGACCGGCGCTACGCCGACGCCTCGGTCGCCCGGCCCCCGCACACCGGCCGCGTCGCGCAGCACGTCGACGCGTCGAGCCGCCGGCTGCCGGACGCCGAACGCCGCCGCGCCGAGCGGGCCGGCCAGGTCCTCACGAGCGAAGACCTGGCCGCGGCGTTGATCAGCCTTCGTAGCAGTAGTCACTGGTCGAGTAGTGGACGACGACGTAGCTGAACGGGTCGTTCGGCACCGGCCTGTGCGTCAGGGGCCGGTCGCTGTAGGTGCCCTGGGCAACGCCGTTGTAGAAGTACGTGAACGTGGCGCGAGCCTGGTAGTAGCCGGTCGGCAGGTTCGTGAACGTCCAGTACGTGATGCTCTCGGGCATCGTCCAGGTGGTCGCGCCGGCCTGCGACTGGGTCGGCCCGTACTGGTACGCCTGCCATCCCGCGGACGTCCACCGGTAGAGCGTCGGGTACCAGCGGGTCGACCAGCCCGGGTACCTGCTGAGGTCGGGCCCGTCCACCATCACGCTGTGGCTGTAGCCGCACCACGCATCGAACGTGCCGTTGGTCGAGGCCGCGGCCGGGGCCGCCGTGCCGATGAGGAGGCCGAGGGTGCCGGCCGCCGTGATGAGGGTCGCAATGAGCTTGGTCTTCAGACCGCCGATGATTCGCATGGCCAGAAGGTAGGAAGCGCGGCTTAAGAGGTCCTTCAATAGATGGAAGTCGACGCGCTGATCCGTTCGCGGAGCACCGAGTCGAAGCAGACCAGGTTGTTCTTGCCGCTGAACTTCGCGTTGTACATCGCGATGTCGGCGTCGCGCAGCAGGTCTCCGGCGGGGCCGCCGCCCGCGCGCTGCACCGCCACGCCCACACTTGCGCTGATGTTCACCGTCCGTCCCTCGATGGTGAACGGCCGGGCGAGTTGCGCGACGATCCGCTCCGCCGTGGCCTCCGCGTCCCGCTCGTCGGCGAGGCCGTCGAGCAGCATCACGAACTCGTCGCCACCGATCCGTGCGATGGTGTCGACCGGTCGCGTGCACTCGCGCAGCCGGTCGGCGGCCATGACCAGCAAGGCGTCCCCGGCGGCGTGGCCGAGCCCGTCGTTGATCTGCTTGAAGTTGTCCAGGTCGATGTACAGGACGCCGACCGAGGTCGCCTCGCGCCGCTGGCGCTCGGTCGCCCGCTCGGTGCGGTCCTGCAGCATGGCCCGGTTGGCCAGCCCGGTGAGCTGGTCGTAGTACGCCAGATGCCGCAGTTCTTCCTCGGTGCTGCGCAGGTCGTTGACCGTCGCGTGCAGTTGCCGCGTCAGCGTGCGGTTCTCCTGCAGCGTGACCAGCTGGCGCAGGACGACCGTGGCGACCAGGCACATCAACGCCACATACAGAAACGTGCCCAGGTTGCCCCGGGTCACCTGGAGGGTGGTGGCGGTGACCAATGCCGCCGTGAGCGGAACGTAGGGCAGGGCGACCAGCAGCGGCGCGTCACGGCGCTGCTCCGGCGCGGCCTTCATGTGGTACGTGCGAAGCCCGGCCAGGGCGATCAACAGGAAGCCGACGAACCACCCCGGGTCGATGATGCTCGCCGAGACGTAGGCCGCGTGGAGGGTCAGGTAGGCGAAGCCGCTGTCGGCGACCGCGAGCCCCAGCATCCCGGCTCCGGCGAGGGCCAGCGTTCCCCGGCCCGGCCGGCGGGTCTGGCTGAGGAGCACAAACGTCATGCTCGCCGTGACGATGTCGCCGATCGGGTAGGCCAACCCGATGCCGCGGGCGAACAGGTCCTGGCCGCCGGCCCGGTACGTGGGTTCGAGCACGGTGGGCCAGCTGACGAACAGCAAGGAGCCGGCCACGATGAAGGCGTCGAGGAGCGTGCGCAGCGCGCTGCGCTTGAAGTCGAGCATCGCCGCCATGCCGACCAGCGTCAGGGGCACCATCAACAGGAATCCGGCGTCGGCGAGCGACGGAAACGGCACCTCGCGACCGAGGACGACCTCGTACGCGGTCCAGACGGCCTCCCCGACGGCCCAGAAGAGCATGCCCAGCCCGATCATGGCCCAGCCGCGACCCGGCCAGCCGGCCTGCCGCCGCGACGCGGCCACACACGCCAGCCCGGCCGCGCCGGCCGCGACCCCGATGATCGTGTCGGAGAAGGCGATGGTCACCGCCTCGCCACCCAGCTCGGCCTGGGTCCATACGACGTAGATCACGGCGAGCGCGGCGGCGACCGGCACCGGCCAGCGGGGCGACGTCGTGGACCTCACCACCCGAGCATCGGCACCGACCGGCCCACAGTTGAGTGGTTCGCGCGGCCCGGGCGGTCTGAGCTGGCATGATGGCCCGGTGCGCTGGTCGGAGCTGATGGCGGCGGTTTCCCTCGCAACCGACATCGGCATGAGCCAGCCGCTGGAGTCCGGGCTGGCGACCTGCCTGGTGGCCACGGCGCTCGCGGACCGGCTCGGGCTTGACCCGATCGAGCGGCAGCGCACGTACCACCTGTCCCTCCTGCAGCACATCGGTTGCACGGCGGCGGCCTCCAAGGTCGCCGAAATCATGGGCGACGAACTCGTCATGCGCGCCCACTCGGCGTCGCTCGACTTCGCCGACCGCGGACAGATGTTCACGTTCCTGCTGTCCCATGTCGCCCGGACCAACCCGATCCGGTCCCGCCCGGCGGCGCTGCTGCGCGCCGTGGCGAAGGGTCCGGAGCTGACCGCGACGGCCGCCGGCATCTGCGAGGCCGGGCAGATGCTGGGCCGCCGCTGTGGGTACGACGAACGGTTCCTCACCGACCTGGGCTGTGTGCTCGAGTACTGGGACGGACGGGGTTTCCCGGGTGTCGTTCAAGGTGAGCAGATCCCGGTGCCGGCGCGGGTGGTCCAGGTCGCCACGCTGGCCATGGCGGGGCAGCGGGAGGCCGGCGTCGCGGGCGCAGTCGAACTGGTCCGGATCCGCCGCGGGCACAGCCTCGGCCCGGCCGAGGCGGCGGCGTTCCTCGCGAACGCCGAGTCGCTGCTGGAGCTCGTGGTGGGCGGTGCGTCCCTGTGGGACGCGGTGATCGAAGCCGAACCGGTCCCGGATCCCGACGCCACCGAGGCCGACATCGACCGGGCCCTGCGCGCGGTCGCCGACTTCGTCGACCTGAAGGCGCCGTGCCTGGCCAACCATTCCGCCGGGGTGGCCGATCTGGCTGCCGACGCCGCTCGGCTCGTCGGGCTGCCCGCGGAGGAGGTGACCGCCGTGCGCCGCGCCGGCTGGCTGCACGACATCGGCCGGGTCGGCGTCAGCTCGGCCATCTGGAACCACCCCGGCCCGCTCTCGGCCCACCAGTGGGAACAGGTGCGCCTGCACCCGTACTACACCGACCGGGTGCTGGACCGCACGCCGTTCCTCCGGCGCCTGGGCGCCATCGCCTCCGCACACCACGAACGTATCGATGGCAGCGGGTACTTCCGGGCCGTGCGGTCGACCCAGCTGCCGCTCGCGACCCGGGTGCTGGCGGCTGCCGACGCGTACCACGCGATGACCGAGCCACGCCCGTACCGGGCCGCGTTCGCGCCGGACCAGGCGGCCCAATACCTGCGCAACGAGGTCGATGCCGGCCACCTCGACGGTCAGGCCGCGGAGGCCGTCCTGCAGTCCGCCGGCCAGGCACCGCGCGGACGCGGCCGGTCGACGGCGCCGGCCGGGTTGACCAAGCGTGAGGTGGAAATCCTCCGACAGATCGCGCGCGGGCTGGCGATCAAACAGATCGCCCGCGAGCTGTCCATCGCGCCGAAGACCGTCGACGGGCATATTCAACGGGTGTACGCGAAGATCGGCGTCTCCTCGCGGGCCGCCGCGACCCTGTTCGCGCTCGAGCACGACCTGCTGATCGGGGAGAACTCCCCGTAGTCCGGCCGGCCCCGGCCCGGCCAGACTCCTGGTGTCCACATTTGTTCCAGGGAGGAACACCATGAGCCAGCTTCAGCAGATGCTCGAAACCCACTACGCCGGCGTCAACGCCGGAGACCTTGACGGCGCCCTGTCCGTCTTCGACCCGGACTGCGAGACCGTGACGCCGGACGGCGCCACGAAGGGCACGGCCGGCTTCCGCGCCTTCGGTGAGGCGTTCAAGACCGCGGCGCCTGACAACCGCCTCGAGGCCGTACGGACATTCGAGGCCGGCGACACGATCATCGTCGAAGGCGTGTACTCCGGCACGCACACCGGCCCGCTCGTCGGTCCCGGCGGCACCATCCCGGCCACCGGGCGGGCGTTCTCGTTCCCGTTCTGCGACGTGCTGCGGGCGCGCGAGGGCAAGTTCGTGTCGCACCACATCTACTGGGACAACGTCACGTTCCTTGCGCAACTCGGCCTGGCCGCATGAGCTCAGGTTGCCGTCGGCCGGGTCGGACGTCAGGTTATGGTGGGTACCCCGCGAGCTCGGCTTGACTGGGGCTGGTGGGCGCTCGCGCTCGCCGGTGTCCTGAACGTCACCCACATAGCGCTGCGTCCGTTCAGTCAGGACAACGGCCAGGTCGGCCTGGCATACAGCGCGCTGCTGATCTCGCCGAGCATCATCGCGCTGGTGCTGTCCATCCGCGCCGCCCGGAACCGCTACCTGGCCCGGCGGACCCGCTGGGCCTGGGGGTTCGTGGCCGGATCGGTCGCGCTGCAGGCGCTCGGCGTCGGCGTCTGGATGGTGCCCGGCCTGGTCGACCCGAACAGCTTCGCCACGGTCGCCGATCTGTTCTTCCTGGCGTTCTCGCCGGTCCTGCTGGCCGGGTTGCTGTGCTTCCCACTGAGCCGCGGCGGCCGGCGCGAACGCGCCCGGCTGATGCTCGACGTGCTCTATCTCGGCGCGTCGTACCGGCAGGTCATGCCGGTACGGATGGTCCGGTCGAGATGGGTGCCGAGGTCGGGATGAGCGTCGGCGATGCGGCGGATGGCGTCGCGGATGCGAGCCGTGACGGCCTTGCGGGCACGCTCGGCGGTGGTGCCGAACGTCCGGGAGCGGCCGTCCGGCCGTGTCGCGCGGTGAAGCTCGGCCAGGAGCTGTTCCCGTTCATCGCTGGCACGCTGGTGGTGGGCGAGGTCGGCCCCGGACTCGGCGGCGTCGAGCTCGCGGTCGAGCTCGGCCAGGCGCTGCCGGTACGCGATCAATGCCGGGCGATCAAGGACGGGCTCGGATAGATCGGCGACCGGGCCGCCGGCGAGGTCCAGGGAAGAGAGGTCGACGCCCGGACGGGCCAGCAACGCCGCTAGGTCATGCAGGCCCTTGCAGTCGCGCAAGAACGCGGTGTGCCCTTGATAGCTCGCCTGCCACAGCTCGCCGTTTCGCCGCAACTGAGGAAGGGCATCGTCGAGCGCTTCGAGTGCGCGCTCGGATTCGGCGGTCCACCCCCAGGCGCCGAGCCGCCGGTGGGTCTCGCCGGCCCGGCGCAGCCATCGGCGGGCCGGTTCCGGTTGATCGAGGGCGGCGTAGAGAAGCCCGATCCGGTGTGCGTGGGCGCCCATGAAGCAGACGAGGGCGGCGTTGACCGCGCACGTGTCGCCCAGGGGCCGCAGGTCGTCGAGCAGTCGCTGGCACAGTGGCCGGTCGCGCAGGGCGATGGCGGCGGTGACCATCTCGCCGATGAACACGGACCACAGGTACGAACGATCCGTCTGCCAATCCTCCAGCGCGAGGACGGTGTCGAGCTCCCGGCGAGCGGCGTCGAGATCCCCGGCCCGTGCGCAGAATCCGGCGGCGACGGCATGGGCGTGCGCCGGGGCGCCGATCCACCAGGCGACCGCCTCGTCGGCCATCGCCCGCAGCTCGGCCCGGTCGTTGCGGGCGCGCACCACTTCAAGGCGTTGCGACATGCGGACGTTGCCGGTGTCGCTGTCCCCGACGGCCTCGCCCAGGGCGGCCGCCGCGGCCGACAACCGGTCACCCGCGTCGATGTCGCCGTCGAGGAGCGCGAGGGCGGCCCGGCGCGTGCTCAACAGGTAGTCGTGGCGGGGCTGGCGCAGCTGTTCGGTCACGTGGGCGTACTGGGTGAAGGTCGCCCGGAACGCCGCCGAGGCATTCTCCAGTTGCGCGGTCGCCGCCAGCAGCAGCGCCTGGGCATACCGTTCGTCATCGCGGGCGCGCCGGGCCAGCTCGGCGATCTCGGCGGCGATCGCGGCTCGGGCGCTGGCGGTGCCCGGCGTCCACAGGGTGTCGTGCTGAGCCAGCAGCGAGCCGGCCAGTGTGGCCGGGTCGGCCAGGGTGCGGGCGATCGCCACCGCGCGTTCGGCCAGCGGCCGGGCCGGCGGCCGGTCGGCCGGGACCGAGTGCTGCAGCTGGCGGGCCAGCGCCCCGATCACCTTCGCCTCGGTGGTCGTTCCGGTGCCATCCAGCGCGCGGCGGGCGGTGTCGAGGACGGCGACGAGTTCGGCGCGGGGCATGGCGAAGCGGGCGTCAATGCGGTCCAGGCCGAGCGCCACGGCGCCGAGGAGGTCGCCCCGGCCCGTGGCGGTCGCTCGGGTCCACGCGGTCTCCAGCAGCTCGCGCGCCTGGACGGCATCGCCGGCCCGCAGCCGCAGATCCGCCTCGGCGGTCAACAGGTCGACCGCGTCGGCATCGGACAGCCGGCCGCCGGCGGCGACGACCGCCGACCGCAGCCGGGTGAGATGACCGGCGGCCTCGGCGAAGGCGAACCGCGCGGCGTCGAGGCTCGCGGCGGCCCGCGCCCAGACCGTCGCGGCGGCGAGCCCGGCCGCCGGGATCGCGGCGGTGAAGTGGTAGGCCAGCTCGGACTCGAACACCGGGCTGCCCCGCTCGTGCCGGTTGACCAGCGCCAACGCGACCCGATGGTGCAGGTCGAGCCGGCGCGCCGGGGCGAGCGTCGTGTAGATCGTTTCCCGGTACAGATCGTGGACGAACCGCGCCGCGGCGAGGATGCCGGCCTCGGCCGCCTCGTCGATCAGTCCGGCGATCCCGCCCGGGTCCTCGCCGGTCACCTCGGCGAGCACGTCCGGCAGCAGCGTCGCGCCGGCCACGGCGGCCGCCTCCAGCAGACCGGTGCACCGCGGGGAAAGGCGGGCCAGCCGCCGACCGATCACGTCGCGCACGGCCGCGGGTACGTCCGTCGCCACGCCGGCCGGGGTGCGGAGCTGGCACAGCTCGCGGGCGTAGAAGGGGTGCCCGCCGCTGCGTTCGTGCACGACCCGGACCCACTCCGCCGGCGCGTCCGCGCCGGTGACGGCCCGGGCCAGGTCGGCCACCTCACCGGCGGACAACCCGTGCAGCGGCACCAGTTCGGCCGCGCTGGCCAGTCCGGCAAGGGCGGCGCCGACGGCGGGCGGCGCTTCCTGCGGCCGGTAGGCGCCGACGAGCAGCAGCGGGCCCTGCTGCGGCTGGCGCGCGACGAACCGCAGCAGGTCGACAGTGGACTCATCGGCCCATTGCAGATCGTCGAGGATGACCACCACCGCCGTCCGGGCGGCGGCCCGGCGCAGGACGTGCGCGGCGGCGTCGAGCACACGGATCCGCCCGGCGGTGTCGACCCCGGCCGCCGCGGCCGGCTCGGTGGCCCGGTCCGGCAGGATCGCGGCGAGCTCCGGACCGGCCGTTTCGCCCACGTCGGGGCACTGGTCGACCAGCGCCCGCAGGGCCTGCGTCCACGGCCACCACGCCGGCGCCTGGTCGCCGTCCCAGCAGGTGCCCCAGATAACGGTGCCGCCGGCCGCGGCGACCTGGCTGGTGAACCGGGTCAGCAACGCGGTCTTGCCGATCCCGGCCTCGCCGGTGACCAGCAGCAGGGCCGCCCAGCCGGGAACCGCGTCGCCCGGCACCGTGGTCAGGGCCTGATAGGCGGCGCTCAGCTGAGCCAGCGGCCCGGTTCGGCCGATAAACGCCGGCATCCGGACATTGTCCCGGAGCCAGTCAAACGGCGGGAAGGCAAGTGCTAGACGTTTTCTGGCGGACACAACGCTGGTTCTGGCACGTTACCGGTTATGACTTTTGATCCGCAGCAGTACAAGAACACCACGCGGGCGCAGTGGGACGAGACAGCCGCAGCGTGGCACCGCTGGGGCCCGTTCATCGAGGACTGGCTCGGCCCGGCCACGCAGCGGATGCTCGACGCCGCCGGGATCACGGCCGGCAGTCGCGTCCTCGACGTGGCGGCCGGGGCCGGCGGGCAGAGCCTGGCCGCCGCCCGGCGGGCCGGCCCGACCGGGTACGTCCTGGCTACCGACATCTCCGCGGGCATCCTCGAGTACGCGACGAAGACCGCCGCCGACGCCGGGCTGACAACCGTTTCGACGCGCGTGCTCGACGGCGAACATCTCGAGGTCGACGAGGGCGGTTTCGACGCGGTCATCTCCCGGGTCGGGTTGATCTACTTTCCCGATCAGCAGGCGGCACTGGCCGGCATGCGGGCCGCGCTGCGTCCGGGCGGCCGGCTCTCCGCCGTCGTCTACTCCACGGCGGAGCGCAACGGGTTCTTCGCCGTACCGGTCGGCATCATCCGTCGCCGTGCCCAGCTGCCGCCGCCCGCGCCCGGCCAGCCGGGCCCGTTCAGCCTCGGCGGACCGGGCGTCGCCGAGCAGGCATTCGCGGCCGCCGGGTTCCAGGACATCGCCGTCGAGGCGGTGCCGTCGCCGGTGCGGATGGCGAGCACGGCGGACTGCGTCCGGTTTGAACGCGAGTCGTTCGGGGCGTTGCACCAGATGCTGTCCGGCCTCGCCGAAGTGGACCGGCAGGCCGCCTGGGCCGAGATCGAGCAGGCCCTCGCGCAGTTCGAAGGCCCGGACGGGTTCGTCGCCCCGTGCGAGATGCTCGTCGTCTCCGGCGTGCGGCCATGAAGGTTGCGGCCGTCAGGTCGCGCGCGACTCTCGTCGTCCGCGGCCTCGACCGGCCGCCGGCGTAGCCGGCGACGCCTACTGCCGGATCCGGTCGCGCAGGGCGTTGGCCAGTTGCTCGTGGCGGTGGGCGGTTGCGTCGTCGGCAAGCGCGAGTCCTTCGTGCGCGCGGAGCTGCTGCGGCAGGTATCCGATGCCGGTCGCCACGGCCAGGGCCTCGGTGTGCCAGCGCGCGGCGGCGTCGGGGTGACCGGCGGCACGCGCGCTCTCACCCA
>Ga0070684_100002205_pt1 | contig 14370 bp, 13 predicted proteins | sample KBSC723LmetaG_FD_65653 | JGI IMG/M metagenome (GOLD analysis project Ga0070684, IMG submission 65653) | Corn rhizosphere microbial communities from Kellogg Biological Station, Michigan, USA - KBS C7.2-3L metaG | ecosystem: Host-associated > Plants > Roots > Rhizosphere ...
TTCGCGAATGGCCGTGGCCTCACTGCGGACGCTTTCTTGTTGCCCATCCAGATCGACGAGCAAATGCGCGTTACCCGCTGGCACAATCTTCTCGCCCAAATCGCGCCGTGCCGCCTCGAGAGTGAGATGATCGGCGATTTCTAGTGCCGACGGTAGAAAGCCCGCCGCAAAAATTGCGTGCACGGCTTCGGCAGCCTGAGGAGCGGTGGCGAATGCCGCGGACAGGGTCGCGCGCGCCGGCGGAAGCGGAAGCAGACGCAGCGTGATTTCGGTGACAACGCCGAGCATTCCTTCCGAGCCAACGAATAGACCCATCAAGTCGAAGCCGGTTTTGTTTTTGTGGACGCGTCCGCCAGTCCGCAGGACATCACCGTTGGCAAGCGCGACTTCGAGACCGATGACGTAATTGCGTGTCACCCCATATTTCAAACAGCGCGGGCCGCCTGCGTTTGTAGCAACGTTTCCTCCAATCGTACAATCCTTCATGCTCGCCGGGTCGGGTGGATAAAATAATTTCTGCGCGCGTACGGCTGCTTTGAGCTGGCCGGTGAAAACGCCCGGTTCAACAATGGCGACGGCGTCAGTGAAGTTGATTTCCTTGATGCGACTCATGCGCATAAGCGAGAGCGCAATCCCGCCGCGTGCCGGCACGCAGCCGCCCACATAGCCAAATCCGCCTCCGCGCGCCGTGACGGGAACTTTCTCGCGCGAGGCGAACTGAAGAAGCTTTCGAACATCAGCTGTCGATCTCGCAAAGACGACTACTTCCGGCGGATGCGTCGCGAACCATTTATCGCCGCTGTGCGCGGCGATCGTTTCGGCGTTGTCGGCGACAATTCTGTTGCCGAGGATCTCTCGAAGCTTGGAAGCGAGTTCCATTACGTGCAACGTCGCGCACGCCAGTTGTAGGGCAAGCGCTCCGCTTGCCAGGGTGGATCGGCTTCTCCGAAGACGATGAGAATGCCTCGCCGAAGGCGCAAATATTCAGGCGGCTGACGCCGCATTACTAGCCAATGCGTTGAGGACAATGCGTTCCACCTTAAATCGCCACGCGATAATGCCGGGCCGGTTCCATTCGCGTGATTAACGCTTCGGCTTTTGGATAAATCACCGGCTTGTTAGCATCGGCGCCGGCAAATTCTGTTACCGCATCCATGGAATCGAAGCGAAGTAGCGTGACGAATTCCACTTCGTCGCCGTCTTCGCGAACGAACAATTCCGCGCCGCGGTAACCTTCGATCTTTCGCGCGGCGATGCTCGGAAAAATTTCACCGCACAGCAATTTCTCGTAGGTCTTCGCGTCCGCAGGTTTCGTCCATCCATGCCAAATACGTGCAATCATGAGCAGGAGCACGATTACGACAAGAATCACATGCCCATTATCTTGTACCCGCCATCAACGTAGATAACCTGGCCAGTAACAGCTGCAGCCCCCTCGCTGGCGAGAAAAACTCCCGTAGCACCTAACTCGGCAGGTTCGCAGCTCCGCTTTAGCGGCGCGCGTTCCTGATAATGTTTTAACATGGAAGTGAACCCGCTGATTCCTCGCGCGGCGAGCGTCTGCACAGGGCCGGCGGAAATACAGTTCACCCGGATTTTTTTCGGGCCGAGATCGTAAGCAAGATAACGTGTGCTGGCTTCAAGACTGGCCTTGGCGACGCCCATCACGTTGTAATGCGGCACCACTTTTTCCGAGCCGTAATAGGTCATGGCGACGATGCTGCCGCCATTGGTCATCAGCGGCGCTGCTTCGCGCGCAAGCGCGACTAACGAGTACGCGCTGACGTCATGCGCGGTGCGGAATGCTTCGCGAGTCGTGCTGACAAAATCGCCTTCCAACGCTTCGCGCGGCGCATATGCCAGGGAGTGCAGCATTAAATCGACGCGATCGGTTTGCCCACGAACGTTCTCGAAAAATGCTTTGATCTCATCGTCGCTTGTGACGTCGCAGGGAAACAGAGGAGTCTTTTCACCAAACTCGCCGATTAATTCCTCGACATTCTCTTTTATCCGTTCGCCTTGATAATTGAAAATCAGGCGCGCACCCGCCGCGGCCCACGCCTTTGCGATCGCCCAGGCGATGCTGCGCTTGTTCGCTACGCCGAACACAAGCCCGATTTTTCCTGCCAAAACTTCTTGCGTCATAAATTCTGCATGATACGCGCATTTCAGGCAGCGCAAAGCTGTGGCCCCAATAACTTCTACGTTCCTGACTCATGCCTGCAATTGGGATTACCGGCGGAATTTCCACGGGGAAAAGCACTTTCGTCGATTGTCTGCGAGAGCTTCTGTCGATCGCAACATTCTTCGATGCAGACGAGGCGGCTCATGCGCTCCTGAATCGGCCGGAAGTTCAGAAACAGATTCGTCGTGAATGCGGCGCGCAAGCGTTTTCAAGCACAGGCGACTTGAATCGGCCGAAGCTTCGCGCGATAGTGTTCTCCGACGCGACCAAAAAACGCGCGCTCGAGCGGATCCTCCATCCGCGGATTCGCCGCCAATGGAGGACAGAGGCGAAAGAGCATCGCAATTCTCCCAAGTTTTTCTTTGCTGACATTCCACTTCTTTATGAGACCGGCGGTGAAAGCTTGTGCGACCGAGTGGTGGTGGTGGCCTGTTCGCAGAAGGTGCAGCTGGCCCGGTTACGAAAACGAATGTCGGTCAGAAACGCCGAAGCTAAACAGATGATTAACTCGCAAATGCCGATCGAAGAAAAAATCAAACGCGCGGATCACGTCGTTTGGAACAACGGGGACCGAACCTCGCTTATGGAGCAGGCGCGATTCTTGGTCGCATCATGGCAAGGGCAAACATGGACGAAAAAGTAGAGACATCAGTTTCACAGATCGAAGATGTAGAGGAACCGCATGAACAAGATGCGGCCGACACGGCCGCCACTACAGCTCCGCGGGCGCTTGATTTAAACGAGCTACAGGAGTTTTCGGAGAAGAAGCTCAAAGCGCTTGCGCGCGATTTCGATCTGCATTTGCATCCGGCCCGCTCACGCCACCAGCACATTCTGGATGTCGTGCGGGCTGCAATCTCGCGTGGCGCGGCTGTTTCGGCGGAAGGATTTCTCGATCAAGTGAGCGATTCGTTCGCGATGCTGCGCTGGCCGAAGTTGAATTTTCTGCCGGTTCCTGAGGATGTGGCCGTTCCGCGCACTCTGATTGAGCAATACGACCTGCGCCCGGGGCAAAAAGTTGGCGGCACGGTGCGATTGCCAGTGCAACGCGAGAAGTTCCTGTCGCTCGATCAGGTTACGAAGGTCGAGCATCAACCTGCCGAGGAATGGAAGCAATCGACCGCGTTCGACAAACTAACGCCACAGTTTCCGCAGGGCAGAATCATCCTGGAGAATCCAAACACGAGCTCCGTCTGCGCGCGCGCGGTCGATTTACTGACGCCGCTGGGTCGCGGGCAACGCGGCCTCATCGTAGCGCCACCGCGGGTGGGCAAGACCATTTTGCTGAAGGAAATTGCAAAAGCGATTCGGGCAAATTATCCGGAGATTGTTCTTATCCTGCTGCTAGTGGACGAGCGGCCGGAGGAAGTGACGGATTTGCAGCGGGAGATCGACTGCGAGATTTATCATTCAAACTTCGACGAAAACGTGCAGCGCCATGTGCAAGTGGCGGAGATGGTGCTGGAGCGCGGAAAACGCCTCGTGGAAATGAAACACGACGTGGTGCTGTTGCTCGACAGCCTCACGCGACTTTCGCGAGGATATAATAATCTGGAGCCGGGCAAAGGCCGTATCATGTCGGGCGGTGTCGAAGCGAAGGCGCTGATCAAACCGAAGAAATTTTTCGGATCAGCGCGGAACGCGGAAGAAGGCGGCAGCCTCACTGTGCTAGCCACGGCGTTGACCGAAACCGGCAGCCGCATGGACGAACTGATCTTCGAAGAGTTCAAGGGCACGGGGAACATGGAATTGCATCTCGATCGGGGGCTGCAGGAGAAAAGGGTTTACCCGGCGATTCACCCAATGCTCTCGGCTACAAGGCGCGAGGAATTGCTTTACCATCCCGAGGAATGGGAACGCGTGCTGATGCTCCGCAAAACAATGGCCGCGTTGCCCCCGCTCGAGTCGATGGAAAAGCTCATCGATAACCTGCACGCGACCAAAACGAACGCCGAATTGCTCTTGAGCGGGCTGCGGTGAGAGAGATGGCGCTCGCAAAATCCGCTTCACACGACGTTATCGCGTCGGAGCAGGAGCTCGCCGATTTAATTCCGCAAATCCAGGCGGCCGATCGCGTCGCAGTCGATACTGAGGCAGACAGCCTGCATTCATACCGGGAAAAGCTTTGTTTGATTCAGATCAGCGCGCCTGAAGAAGTCATTCCGAGCGAAGTCGAGGAATCCCGTGGCGCCGACGTAAAGGTAATTCCGCAGTGTGCTTCGACTTCGCTCAGGACGACCGTTAGTAAGCAGCGTGATTTTGTTGTTGATCCGTTGAGCAATCTGGATTTGGAACCACTGCGCCACGCATTGGAATCGAGAGAGATTGTTTTGCACGCCGCCGATTACGATCTGCGCATGCTCCGACGCGGTTTGAATTTCAGGGCGAGCAAAATCTTCGACACAGTGATTGCGTCGCGATTGCTTGGGATCCGCGAATTCAGTCTGGGTGCGCTGGTGAAGCGCTTTTTCGGCATCGAGCTCCACAAACATTCGCAAAAAGCGAATTGGGCGCTGCGACCACTGCCGGCGCGGATGCTGAAATACGCGATGGACGACGTCCATTATTTGTTGCCACTCGCCGCAGAATTAGAGGAGGAGTTGGCGCGAGTTCATCGCCTCGATTGGTTCCGGCAATCTTGTGGGCGTGCAATCGAGTTGGCCGCCACTCAACGCGAACGCATCCAGGATGAACTTTGGCGCATTGGAGGAGCCGGAGCGCTCGATCCGCATGCGGGAGCCGTTCTTCGCGCACTGTGGCAATGGCGGGAAGCTGAAGCGGAAATGGCAGATCGACCACCATTTCATATTTTACAGAACCGCGAACTCTTGAACGCGGCGGAAAGTTTCACCTCGGGACGCGTACCCGATTATAAACATTTTTCCACTCGACGGCGGCAGACATTCCGCGAGGTAGCAAAAATTGCGTTGCAATCGCCGCAATCGGAGTGGCCGGTTATGCGACGCCGCTCGGGTTCCCGGCCGGCCGCCGAAGCGCGTCGGCGCGCCGATCAGTTGCGGGAACGACGAGATAAAGCGGCTGTGCAACTTGGGTTGGAGCGATCTTTCATTGCATCGCGCGGCGCTCTCGAGGCTATTGCAGCTGATCCGACGCGGGCAATGGCCTTGCTGGCTCCCTGGCAACGCGAGTTGATCGGAATCGATTCAGTGCAGTGAAACGAAAAGCGGCGCGAGGACGCGCACTCCCAAAGCTACCGCGAAACAATGCTGCCGCATTTCGTCATTTCGCACGAAGTGCTTTGGAGTGCGATGCGTCCGCGCATCGCTTTTGACCAAACCGGACCTAATAATCTCGTACGTTCTTAGAAGCTACTCGTAGCAAGAAGTGCTACGGAATTACTAGCGTTTGACCGACCGTGAGGTCTTTTGGATCGCGAATATTTTTTTTGTTCGCTTCAAGGATGGCTTTCCAACGTTTCGAAGACTTATAAAACTTTCGCGAAATCGAAAAAAGCGTGTCTCCCGATCGGACAACATAGGTTTGGCCTGCTGTCTTTGATCCGCTCTTTTTGGCGTCGGCTGCTTCTAACTTCTCTAATGCTGTTCGCGACGCGGCGCGTTCTTCCAGTTGCTTGTGCAGCGTTAGATTTTCATTGCGCAGTCGCGCCGCTTCCGCCCGAGTGATAACGGAATCGCCGGACAACGCCGTGAGCGCGGCGATTTCGTCGCGCTTGATCGAATCCTTGACGTCTTTTGCATGCGGGCCATTTGGACTTAGAGCGAGATAGCGTTTGAAATGGTGCACCGCGCTCACGGGATCGTTGAGTTTGTCATCATAAAGCAGAGCCAGTTTATAGTGGACCTCGGCACCACGTGGGCTGTCATCGAGTGCAGCTTCATAAAGGTTCACCGATCTCTCGAAGTCACCCTGGGCTGATTTATTGTCTGCGTCCTGCATCAGTTGAGCGTAGCGAGAATTGCCTACTCGATCGCATCCAGCTAACCCGCTAACGAAAAGCAGCGAGAGCCAAACCCAGCTCAGATTCGCGTTTGTGGCCCAAAGTGAAAAACTGCGGGAGCGACGAGGCTGAGGGTTGTCAGTGATGCGCATTCTCGACAATTTGCTTACTTGTGAGTGTGCGTGCACTTCAAATCTTTTTGTCGCTGGCGACGGTGCTCCTCCTCGCCGGCATGCCTGCGCGTGGCGCGCTTTCAATTGGCGACACCTATTCGATTAGCTTTGTCGATATCGACGGCAACAAGCACTCCACAGCCGATGGACACGTCACCATCGTCGTGTGGACGACGAGTGCTGATCGCGAACAGGCGCGCACAGTGGGCGACCATGTTCCAGATTTTTGTCTCGGCAATCCGGCTTACAGAATGATTACCGTTGTTCATTTCACGCGCAGACATATGGCATTAGGTCGCCGGCTGGCGACTGGGCTCATCCGGCACCGGGTGCATGAAGAGGCAAAACGGCTTCAAGCGCGGTATGACGCGCAGAAAATCCTGCGCGATGCCAAAAGCGACATATTTGTCGTCATCGATTTTGACGGGACAAGCGCTTCGCAGTTAGGTCAGTCCGCGAGCGCAACGGATTTCTGCGTGTTCGTATTTGGACAGACCGGGGAATTGTTAGCGCTATGGCACAGCGTTCCCAGCGCGGACGAACTCGCTACGGCCGTCAAGAAATCTGATTAACACCGCGGCGTTAGCCCGGTGGTAATATGGCAAGTTGGATCCGCAAGCCGTTTCAACGGCTTATAACACGCCGAAACCGTTAAAACGGTTCGATTCGCCATCGGCATGTTAATGCACCGGGCTAAAGCCGCGGTGTTAATGAAATTCTCTCAGTATTTCGGCACGGTCGGATCGATGAAGTCCGACCAGGCATCGATTCCGCCTTCGAGATTATATACGTTGGCGAAACCTTGTTGCTTCAGCAATCGCACGGCCTCTGCGCTGCGGCGACCGCTGTGACAATGGACGACAAACGTTTGCTCGCGGCGCAGTTCATCTGCGCGCTCGACGATTTCACCGAGCGGGATCAGTTTCGCACCATCGATTCGTGCGATCTCGAATTCGAACGGCTCCCGTACATCGATTAAGTCGAACGCTTCGCGCGCATCCATCTTTGCTTTTAATTCCTGTACCGATATTCCCGGAACGCTTGCGTCATCCCGCAGCCCGCAAAACTGATCATAATCAATCGGCGCAAAGATTGTCGGGTTTTCGCCGCAAACGGGACACTGCGGATCGCGCCGTAACTTTAGCTCGCGAAATGTGACCTTAAGCGCGTCGAAATGCAGCAAACGTCCAATCATGGGTTCACCGATGCCCACGACCAGCTTGATTGCCTCAATCGCCTGAAGCATTCCAATGATGCCAGGCAGAACGCCGAGCACACCCGCTTGCGCACAGTTCGGGACCGACGCCGGCGGAGGCGGCTCCGGAAACAGACAACGATAACAAGGTCCGCCCAGGTGTGGCGCAAACACGGTCGTTTGGCCCTCGAACCGAAACACCGAGCCGTAGACATTTGGCTTCCCCGCGAAAACACAAACGTCATTGGATAGGTAGCGCGTGGCGAAATTATCCGAGCCGTCCACGATCACGTCGTAGTCAGCGACGATTCTCTCCGCGTTTTCGCTGGATAATCGGCACTCGTGCAGCTGGATTTCGATGTCTGGGTTGATGTCGCGCAGCCGGTCGCGCGCCGATTCAAGTTTGCTACGCCCAATATCTTTTGTTCCGTGAAGAATCTGCCGTTGCAGATTGGTAAGATCGACCCGGTCGAAATCGACAAGGCCAAGTGTTCCCACACCCGCTGCTGCCAGATACAGCGCGGCGGGGGAGCCCAAACCACCGGCGCCAATGCACAAAACACGCGCTGCTTTGAGTCGTTTCTGTCCCTCGGCAGTCACTTCGGGCATGATCAGGTGCCGCGAATAGCGTTGCAGCTCCTCCTTCGTTAGGACCGCATCGGAAACCCTTTCTGCAGCGATGACACTTTTATGCATGGCTCCCTATAGTTTAGCACGCCTCCAATCTGAGGCACACGCGCGCACTCCGCACTGACAGATGAACATCGAACAGAAAGCCGGCACCATTTTCTCCCAGAAAGAAGAACGAAACAGCGAATCGGCGAATGGGCGACGCGGCGAAGTGACGCAGACAATCCTGTCTGCCCGTTTCAACCCTTCAACCGTTTAACTTTTCAACTGCCCGGCAGAGCCGGGAATCGTCTTCACTAGCATCCCGTTGAGCGCTTTGAATGATCCGAGTTGAATCAGGCATCAAACTTACTCGGTTACTGTGACCGGAGTTCCGACGGAAGCATGTTCGAAAAACAGTGCTGCCATTCGTCCTGGCAAACGAATGCAACCATGAGACGCCGCGAATGGCGGTACATAGCCCTGATGCATTGCGTAACCGCCTCTGAAGAACATCGCATACGGCATTCGGGCGCCATCGAAATGGGTTCCTTTCGGACGGCGGTCCTTTCGCGAGTCGACATTTGACCTAACGACATTTCCATAACCATCCACGTAATCGCCGAACAGGCTCGAGACGTGGTCGGCACTTTTCGAAAGCACCGTATAACGGCCCGGCGGAGTCCCAAAACCAGGTTTACCGGTCGAGACGGTCGTTTCGGCGACCACGGTTTTGCCTTTGTAAAAGTAAGCTTTCTGCTCGCCGATGTGCACGACGATCCTCGGACTTCCGGAAACGCCATTATCGTTCCACCAGCCCGCGGGTGCAGCGCGCGGATAGAAGCCGGTCGGCGAATACGGCTGTGGATACTCTTCGCAACTGCAAATGATTAGCGCCGCGAGCAGCGTCACGGCAATTCTCACTAGGGGGACATTATTCACGAAGCGGCGGATACTATTCACTGGGAGTTTACTCATTCAACTCTAAAGTCGCTTTTAACAGGCCGGTTGGTCGCCTCTGAAAAGCGCTGGGTCTCGGCCGCCCGGTTGAGCCCTTAGGCTTTGATCGAGATCGGAAAATTCATGGTCGTTCAAGGAGTCCCGATGCTTAAGCGGGTGGAACAAGATGGGCAAGGAGGCACGAGCCTCATTCTAGCTGCGATGAAGTGAGTTTGACGCCTTGCACGCGTCAAATACGCTCATGTCTATGACCAGAGTGCAATCGCCAATTAATGTAGAGAAGTGGATCGAAGAGAACGCCGAAAAATTCAAACCGCCGGTGAGCAACCGGTATCTTTACGACGGCCGTGATTTTTTTGTAATGGTCATCAAAGGTCCCAACGCACGGAACGATTTTCACCTCGTTGATTCCGAAGAGTACTTCTTTCAGCTCAAAGGGGACATTAAGGTGCGCATTCGCGAAGGCGACCGCATCGTTGACCACATTGTCCGCGAGGGCGAAACGTTTTTCATTCCGCCCAATGTGCCGCACTCGCCCCAGCGCCCGCCAGACACGATTGGGTTGGTTGTAGAGCGGCGCCGTCCGCCGGGGGAAAAGGAGCACGTAATTTTCTACTGTGAAAATTGTGGAGCACTGGTGGAAGACATTCACTTCGATTGCAAAGACATCGTCGATCATTTTAGCAAGGCAATGCTCGAATTCTGGAGAGATGATGCGCGCCGGACCTGCAAGAAGTGCGGTAAGAAAGTGGAAAAAGCAGAGCCGGTAAAATCATTGTAGTGTGCGCTGTCCCCAGCGCATAGACTCCGCTGAGACAGCGGACGCTACACCCCTTGAAGATCGATCTGCACACCCACATTTTGCCGCGCGACTGGCCGGACCTAGACAAGAAATACGGCTACGGCGGTTTTATCAGGCTGGATCATTACAAGCCGTGCTGCGCGCGCATGATGGTCGGCGATCGGTTGTTTCGCGAAATCACCGACAACGTCTGGGAGCCAACGCGCCGAATCGAAGAGATGGACAGGGAGGGTATCTCGATGCAAGTCCTATCTACGGTTCCGGTGATGTTCAGTTATTGGGCAAAACCGACTGATGCGCTCGATCTTTCCCGACGGCTCAACGACCACATAGCGGAAGTGGTTCGCGATCATCCGACGCGCTTCACCGGTCTTGGAACTATTCCGATGCAAGACCCTGACCTGGCTGCGGCCGAACTGGAACGCTGCGTTCAGCAACTCGAGCTTCGCGGCGCGGAGATCGGAACCCACGTTGACGCGAATCCGAATTTCGGACGCGTGGACACTCTGAACCTCGATAACGCAGCGCTTCAGCCAGTCTGGAGCGCCGCTGAGGAACTCGATGCCGCAATCTTTGTTCATCCGTGGGACATGCTGGGTAGCGAGCGCATGCCGAAATATTGGCTTCCGTGGCTGGTCGCGATGCCGGCAGAAACGTCTCTCGCGATCTGTTCCATGATTTTTGGAGGCGTGTTCGAGCGGTTTCCGAAGCTGCGCGTTGCGTTTGCGCACGGTGGCGGCGCGTTTCCATTTACGATCGGTCGCGTTGATCACGCATTTCGCGTGCGCCCCGATGTAGTGGCGGCGGAAAACACAACCAGTCCACGTCGCTATCTCGCCCACGATGGAATGCCGGCGCGATTTTATGTCGACTCACTTCTCCATGATGCCGACGCGTTGAAACTGCTTCTCAAATTGTTCGGCGCAGACCGGGTCGCTTTCGGTTCTGATTACCCGTTTTCGTTAGGCGAAACGCATCCTGGCAAACTGATCGAATCCATGAGGCTTCACGAAAAAGAGAAAGAACAATTATTTTCAGGAACGGTGCGCGAATTTCTCCGGCTGTGATCGTGAAGCGTTGGAGCGTTGACGCGTTGAAGCGCAACGTGACATTTCGAGCCGGCTTAACGCTTCAACCCTTCGACGTTTCAACGGCACCGCAGTGTCACATTTGGTGTCGGATGGCCCAGAGATCGTGGAAGATCGGTCTGAATAGCGACTCTTTTAGAAACGGGACACCTGGCGATCCGCCGGTGCCTTTCTTCGCACCGATCGTGCGCTCAACCAACTTCACGTGTCGATAGCGCCACTCCTGCAGGCCTTCATCAAAATCGGTCATCAATTCGAAAAGGATCGAGCATTCAGGCGAATTTTTGTACAAGCGCAAAATCTCTTGCTGTACTCGTTCGTCTGGCCCATTCGGTTGGGTCACATCGCGATTCTTCAACTCCGTCGGGATCTGTGCACCTCGGGTCTCAAGAAAATCATAGAAATGATCCACCACCGTGCGTTCATTCAGCAGCTCATTAAGATGATCGTAACCCGGATAATCCGGCTTCAGATACTTGACCGTCGATGCCCGTTTGTATCCGAGCGCGAACTCAACCTCGCGAAACTGGACGGATTGAAATCCCGATGCTGTCTCCAGCCGGTCGCGGAAACTCGAAAACGACGATGGCGTCATCGTTTCGAGAATGTCGATCTGTGCCACGAGTACTTTCATGATCGTGCGCACTCGCTTAAAGGTGTGGATCGCTCCGAACAGATCGCCAGCGGAAAAGTCCCTCTTTATTTTGTCGAACTCATGCAGCAGTTGCTTGAACCAAAGCTCGTACGTCTGATGAATGATTATGAATAACGTTTCGTCGTGCTCCGGTGGGCTGGAGCGCGGCTTCTGCAGGGAGAGCAGCTTTTCAAGATCGAGATAACTGGCGTACGTAAGCGAAGCCATGGACTCATGCTCGCTCCAACGCTTTAACGTTTCAACGCTTTAACGCTTCAGACGGCATACGGATTTATTCTCGACACTGCAACGAGGGATATCTATTGATTTGCCCCGTTGTAGGTAACGAGATGTCCCCCGAGGCAAAACCGGAAATTCGGCTGCAGATCGGCCATGTCTTATTCATCGACATGGTCGGTTATTCCAAGTTGCTCATGCACGAGCAGACCGCGCAGCTGGAGATCTTGAAGAAGATTGTCCGCGGCACCGAACAGTTCCGCAGCGCTGAAGCAGAGGGCAAACTCCTGCGGTTGCCTACAGGTGACGGTGGCGCTCTGGTATTTCGCACCCATTCCGAGGCGCCGGTTCTTTGCGCGATGGAAATCAGCAGGGAACTGAAAAATCATCCCGAGGTTCGGGTGCGCATGGGGATTCACAGCGGCCCGGTGAACGAGATCACCGACTTGAACGAGCAGGCGAACATCGCCGGGGCCGGCATCAATATCGCGCAACGGGTGATGGATTGTGCTGACGCCGGCCACATCCTGCTCTCCAAACACGTCGCGGAAGACCTCGAACAGTACGCGCACTGGAAGCCGCTCCTGCATGAGCTCGGCCCGTGTGAAGTGAAGCATGGCGTGCGGGTGGATCTCTTCAATCTCTGTTCGGATGAAATTGGTAATCAGAAACTGCCGACGAAACTCCAAGCCGTTAGGCAACACCGCGCCCATGTGCGCTGGGCGGAAGTTGGCGCCGGGATCCTTGTCCTGGCGCTAATCATCGGGGGCGTCTTCTACTTTGCCCGCCGACCGGCCATCGCCGCCGATAACAATAGCATCGCGGTGCTGCCGTTTGTAAACATGAGCGACGACAAGGAGCAGGGGTATTTCTCCGACGGCATCTCGGAGGAATTGCTGAATCTGCTGGCCAAGATTCCACAGCTCAAAGTGGCGGCGCGCACTTCGTCGTTCTCGTTCAAGGGCAAGGGAGTGGAGATCCCGGAGATCGCGCGGCAGTTGCACGTGGCCAACGTGCTCGAGGGTTCGGTGCGCAAGAGCGGCGACCAGTTACGGATCACGGCTCAGCTCATCCGCGCCGCCGAAGGTTACCATCTCTGGTCGGAGACCTACGACCGTAAGATGGACGACATCTTCAAGATCCAGGACGAGATCGCGGGCGAGGTGGTGAAGGAATTGAAGGTGAAGTTGCTCGGCGCGGCGCCGAAAGTGCGCACGACCGATCCGAAGGCCTACGCGCTTTTTCTGCAGGCCAGGGAACTCGGGCGGCAACTCAACGCCGAGGCGTTCGCGAAGTCCGACGCGCTCTACCGGCAGGTGCTCGAAGTCGATCCGCGCTACGCGCCGGCGTGGGACGGGCTGGCCAGGAACTTCACTAACAAGACGCAGATCGGTGTGCTGTCCAACCAGGAGGGGTATGCCCGTGCCCGCGAAGCGGCGGAGAAGGCGATGGCGATCGATCCGGATTACGCACCGGCGCACGCAAGTCTCGGCTACATCGCGGACGCCGACAACGATCCCGCCGGCGCGGCGCGACATTACCAGCGAGCGCTTGCGCTCGATCCCACCAATCTCGAGGTGCTGCGTAACGCCGCCTTGTTCCTCCAAGCCCTCGGCCGTCTGGACGAGGCGCAGGCGCTCGACGAGGCTGTCGTCCGCCGCGATCCGGTGAACGTGACGGCGCTCTACAACCTCGGCTACCATCAGCGCCTGGCTGGCCGCTACGAGGCGGCGATCGCGTCATTCCGCACGGTGCTGAGTCTGAGCCCGGACCGCGGCGGCGCGCACGCCCAACTCGGGATGGCGCTGATGCAGATGGGCGATGCGACCGCAGCGCTCGCCGAAATCGAGCAGGAGAAGGGCGAGGGTTGGCGGATGATCGGTCTGCCGATGGCCTACTGCGCCCTCGGGCGCAAAGCCGATGCCGATGCCGCGCTCAACGCGCTGATCGCGAAGTACGAGAAGGATGCGCCATGCAACATCGCCTATGTCTACGCGTTCTGCGGCGATGCCGACAAAGCGTTCGAGTGGCTCGATAAGGCCGTCACATACCATGACCCGGGACTCGGCGATATCGTAACGGAAAATCTGTTCGACAAAATCCACTCCGACCCGCGCTGGCTGCCTTTCCTGCGCAAGATCGGCAAGGCCCCCGACCAGCTCGCCAAAATCGAGTTCAAGATGCCGCCGCTGCCGCAAGAAAAGTGATGAGTGACCTGTGACGAGTGACGAGCAAACAAACAGAAGCAAGCTGACATAGGCGATGTTGTAAGACAAAGCGCGATTCTTCGGTCGTCCATCATTGAAGATTGATATGACACTGACGTTCCGTCATGCTTCGCCTCGAACTTCACAGAGAGGATCTTATGAGAAGAACAATCACGGGCTTCGTCGGCTTGATCATCATTTGCGCTGGCGTGCGCTGCGTAATGGCTGAGGACAAAATCGATGTCCCAAAGGTCATCACCAAGTCCGATGTTGAAAAAATCGTTGGCGGGCCGGTTAGGGAGCCCAAGGGCCACAACAAGAACGGCACTGACGGTTACTATGAGTCGGAGTGGAGTTATCG
>Ga0070684_100002207_pt1 | contig 14370 bp, 14 predicted proteins | sample KBSC723LmetaG_FD_65653 | JGI IMG/M metagenome (GOLD analysis project Ga0070684, IMG submission 65653) | Corn rhizosphere microbial communities from Kellogg Biological Station, Michigan, USA - KBS C7.2-3L metaG | ecosystem: Host-associated > Plants > Roots > Rhizosphere ...
CGCCCGCACCGACGAGCGCCACCGCCGCCAGCGCCGCCGCGACGGGAAAGACGTCCGTCCCGATCCGCGAGGCGATGACGAACGCGGCGAGCGGAACCGACCCGACGACCACGAAGGCGGCCACGGTGGCCATGCCGTGCCGCCAGGGCGCCTCGGCCGCGATCGAGCCGCCCGCCTGTTCGATCTCCGAGCGCAGGCCCAGGTAGTTGCTCGCGCCCATCGAGATGCCGTCCCCCAGCAGATTGGCCATGCCCAGGATCAAGCCCACGCGCGGGCTCAACGCGGCCCCCTGCGCGCCGGCGAGCACCGCCATCGTCGTGATCACACCGTCGAGGGCGCCGTACACCAGGTCGCGCAGGTAATGGCCGAACCCCACCGCCGGCCGGGTCATCGACGTCTCCGGACGATCTTGCTGAGCTCGAGGGCCGTCACGGGGATGAGGCCGAGCAGCAGCGGCAAGATTCGATCGACAAGCGGGAGGTCGGCGAGCTGGAACAGCCGGATCAGGCCCGGGATCTGGTGCAGGGCGATCTGGAACAGCAGCGACGCGAGCACCACCGCGAGCAGGCGCAGGTTCGTGAACACGCCGACCTGCGCCAGGATGCGCGTCGGGCTGCGCGCCGCGAACGCGCGCAGCAGCTCGCTGACCACCAGCGTATCGAACGCGACCGCGCGCGCCGCGTGGATGTCTTCGTGGCGCAGCGTCCAGACGAAGATCCCCAGCACGACCGCCGCCTCCAGCGCGCCGGTGACCGCGATGCCGGTCCACTCCCGCCGGCCCAGCATCGGCTCGGCGGGCGGACGCGGGGGCCGGCGCAGCGCGTCCGGGTCGGGCGGATCCATCACCAGCGCCAGCGCGGGCAGGCCGTCGGTGATGAGGTTGATCCACAGCAGGTGCAACGGCAGCAGCGGCAGCGGCAGGCCGACGACGGCCGCGATCAGCATGACCGCGAGCTCGGCGGCGTTGCCGGTCAGCAGGTAGACCAACGTCTTGCGGATGTTGTCGAAGATGCCGCGCCCCTCGCGGACCGCCGCCACGATGCTCGCGAAGTTGTCGTCCGCCAGCACCATGTCCGACGCCTCGCGCGTCACCTCGGTGCCCGCCCGGCCCATCGCGATGCCGATGTGCGCCTCGCGCAGCGCGGGCGCGTCGTTCACGCCGTCGCCGGTCATCGCGACGATCGCGCCGCGCGCCTTCCAGTCGCGAACGATCGCCAGCTTCTCCTCGGGCGTCGCGCGCGCGTGGACGCGCTCGGCCGGGTCCTCGCCGTCGAGGACGATGCACAGCTCGCGCGCGATCGCGTTCGCCGTCACCGGATGGTCGCCGGTGATCATGACCGTGCGGATGCCGGCGGCGCGCGCCGCCGCGACCGCCTCGATCGCCTCGCTGCGCGGCGGATCCGCGATCGCCGCCAGCCCGAGGAAGCGCAGATCCTTCTCCTCGACGCCGTGTCCGACGGCGACGCCCAGGACGCGCAGGCCGCGCCTCGCCATGTCCGTGTTCGCCTCGGCCGCGCCCGCCGTCCCCGACGTGCACAGCGGGAACAGCACCTCGGGCGCTCCCTTCACGTAAAGGACGCCGTCGGCGCGCGCGATCGACATGCGCTTGCGCTCGCTGTCGAACGGGTTCACGTGCCGTCGCGGCCGGTCGCGCTCGATGGCGCGCCGATCGATCCCGCGCGCGGCCGCCGCCGCCAGCAGCGCGACCTCCGTCGGATCGCCCGTCCCCGTCCGGTGGTCCTCGGACAGCTCCGCGTCGCAGCAGGCGGCGGCCGCGGCCAGCAGCGCGTGCTGGTCCTCGCCCCACAGCTCGCGCACGGTCATCACGCCGGTGGTGAGCGTCCCGGTCTTGTCCGTGCAGATCACCGTCGCGCTGCCCAGCGTCTCGACGGCGGGCAACCGTCGAATCAGCACGTTGCGCGCGGACATGCGCTGCACCCCGATCGCGAGCGCGATCGTCACGATCGCCGGCAGCCCCTCGGGAACCGCGGCGACCGCCAGCGAGACCGCCGACATGAACACCTCCAGCGCCGCCCGCCCGCGCGCCAGGCCGACCAGCGCCATCACCGCCACGATCGCCAGGCACAGGATCAGAAGGACGCGGCTCACGTGGGCGAGGCGCGTCTGCAGCGGCGTCGTCGATTCCTCCGCGGTCGCGAGCAGCCTGGCGACCTTGCCCAGCTCGGTCGCCATGCCCGTCGCCGTCACCTCGGCCTCCGCGGTCCCCGTCGCGACGGACGTCGCCAGGAAGACGGAGTCCCGGCGCTCGGCCAGCGGCGCGTCGGCCCGGGCGGGCTTCGTGTCCTTCTCGGCGGGGGCGCTCTCGCCGGTCAGCGCGGCCTCGTTGGTCGACAGGCGGTGCGCCTCCAGCAGGCGGCCATCCGCGGCGACGACGTCGCCCGCTTCCAGCAGCAGGACGTCGCCCGGAACGACGTCGGCCGCCGCGATGACCGCCTGACGCCCGTCCCGCCGTACGCGCGCGCGCGGCGCCGTCATCGTGCGCAGCGCCTCCAGCGCGTTCTCGGCGCGATGTTCCTGGAAGAAGCCGACCACCGCGTTGACGATCACGATGACGGCGATCGCGATCGCATCCGCGATCTCCCCGAGCGCCGCCGACACCGCCGCGGCCGCCAGCAGCAGCCCGATCAGCGGGCTCGCGAACTGGCGGACCAGCATGCGCAGGCGCGACGGACGCGGCGCCCGGCGGATCTCGTTCGCGCCCACCGTCGCGAGGCGACGCCGGGCCTCGTCAGCGGTCAGCCCGGACGCCGAGACGGACATCTGGGCCATGTGTGGGTTCGCCTCCGCAGCCACGCAAGGTGGTGAAGCCGCGCGGACGCCACCTGTCGCCGTACGGGAATGCCTGACACCCGCAAGGAAACATCAGTTCGTCGCCGGGCGGTAGTCGGCGTGGCAGCGCACGCACCCCTCTGACAGGCGGCCGTACTCGCTCGCGACCCGATTCGGATCGCGGGCCCGCGCCGCGCCCGCGAGCGCCCGGGCCCGCGCGCGCAGCTCGTCCTGGCGGACGAAGAACTTCTCGGGCAGCGACGCGTTCAGCTCCGTCGCGTCCTTCGACAGGGGTCGACTGAGGTTCACGTCCGACGCGATCGCGTCACCGGTCTGCGCGATGCGGTCGTAGTCCAGGATCATGATCGCGGAGACGAGGTCACCCATGTCGCGCGCGTGAGACGCCATGCGTTCCTTCAGGATCACCCGTGCGGCCGGCGACAGCGGCTCCGGCGGACCGGCGCGGTCAGGCGCGGCGACGGCCTGCGCGAGCTGCGCCTGTTGCGGGGGCGGGCCGCTGGGGGTCTGGCTCGCGCAGGAGGCGAGGATCGTGATGCAGAACAGGGAATGACGAATCAGGGCGCGTCCACTCATGCCCTCCACAGCAGCAATCGCGGGACCAGGCGAACCGCCCGGCGGACCACCCCACCCGCGCACCGTTTGCGCGTCCGAAGATCGCCGGCGCAGCGCCTGCGGCCGATCGCGGTCCGCCGCCGCGCGGTGTGGCTCACCAGCGAGGCACACCCCGTGCACCAGACCCGGGCATGCTGAACTTTCCCTCCCACGATTGTGTCGCCGCCGAGACCTGGGCGAACGCGCAAGCAACGGACGACGCCGACGCGTGCGCCGCCGGCCTGCCGCACGAACACGACCACCCCTGCCCGCGCGGTTCGCAGTGCCGCTGCGCGCGCCCGATCGGGCACCCGGTCGCGGTCGAGCTTGCCACCGTCGAGCTTTCCCGACGCGGACACGCCAATTGCGACACATCATAGGGGGAGGAAGGGAGCTCGATGCCACCTCAGCCAGGCAACCGCCCGCACTTCTCGATGATCCGGTCGTTCCACCTGGCCGACGTGTTCACGCTGGCGAACGGCGCGCTGGGTGCGGGCGCCGTCCTGGCGTTCATGCGCTACCTGGTCGATGACCGCATATTCTTCTTCTGGCTCGGGACCTGCTTCCTCCCGGTCGCGATGGTGATGGACGCCCTCGACGGACGGATCGCGCGGCGGCGCGGCGTCGCGTCGCCGCTGGGACAGGAGCTGGATTCGCTGGCGGACGTCGTATCGTTCGGCGTCGCGCCGGCGGCGATGGCGTTCGCGGTGGGGTTGCGCGGCGGCTGGGACGCGCTGCTGCTGATCTACTTCGTCGGCTGCGGGATCAGCCGCCTGGCCCGCTACAATGTGTCCGCGTCGGCGGCCGCGGCCGCCGAGACCAAGGTGAAGTACTTCGAGGGATTTCCGATCCCGACCAGCCTGCTGCTCGTCGGCGTGCTCGCGGCGATCGTCGGGCTGGATCGGTGGCATGACCGCCTCCCCCTGGGCGCCTTCTCTTTCGGCGGCGCGACGCTGCATCCGCTCAGCCTGCTGTTCGGCCTGCACGGGAGCGCGATGATCAGCAAGACGCTGCGCATCCCCAAGCCCTGACCGCCACGGCGCGACGGTCCGACTGAGCGTGGGCCTGCGAAAATCTTGCGCGCTTTCCGCGCGCGTCCAGCCCGGATCTCCGTCGGCACGGTCGATGCTTCGTCCGCCGGTTCATGAACCGACGAGCTCTCCTGCTGGCGCTCGGCGCAGCGGTCACCATCGCGCAGGGCTGTGCTCCGAAGGCCACGGAGGATCCGAACGCCCAGCCCAACGGCTGGGATGACGCCATCCGTCTGCCGGTGGCGACGGACATGAATCCCGATCCGGCGGTCGTCGAGATGAACCTGGAGGCGCACATCGCGCCGATGTCGCTGGTCCCGGGCGGCCCGACGCCGATGTGGACGTACAACGGCCAGGTGCCCGGGCCGATGATCCGGGCGCGCGTCGGCGATCGCGTGGTCGTTCACTTCACGAACAACCTCGCCGAGCAGACGACGATTCACTGGCACGGCCTCCGCATCCCCGCCGCGATGGACGGCATGCCCGGCCACTCCCAGCCGCCGATCGAACCGGGCGGCACGTTCGACTACGACTTCGTCGTCCCCGACGCGTCGACGTTCTGGTACCACCCGCACATGAACTCGGCCGTGCAGGAGGGGAACGGCCTGTATGGCGCGTTCATCGTCGACGATCCGGCCGAGCCGACCGGCCTCGGCGACGAGGTGGTCATGGTCCTCAGCGACGTCGACGTGAACGACGACGGCTCGCTGCGGCCGCCGAACGGCGGCGGCGACATCGGGACGCTGTTCGGTCGCGAAGGCAACGTGCTGCTGGTCAACGGAAAGGTCAGGCCGGCGCTGAAGGCGCGGCCCGGGCTGCGCCAGCGCTGGCGCTTCATCAACGCCGCCAAGACCCGCTACTTCCAGATCGGGCTCGACGGCCACACGTTCACGCGCATCGGCGGCGACGGCGGCCTCATGGCCGCGCCGATCGACGTGGCCCAGCCGGTCATCGCGCCGGGCGAGCGCATGGACCTCCTCGTCGTCCCGGACGGCGAGCCGGGCACCGAGCTGGTCGTGAAATGGATCGCGTTCGATCGCGGCTACGGCAGCACCTTCAACCGCCCGCCCGAGGATCTGTTTGCGGTGCAGTTGCAAGGCGCGCGGGCCGAGACGCCGCCGCTGCCGACGATCCAGCGCGCGATCACGCCGATTCCGACGGCGGGCGCCACCCAGATCTCCATGGCGCTGACGTACCAGAGCGATCCGTTCCAGATGGGGATCAACGGCATCCCGTTCAAGGACTCCGAACCGCTGATGGCCGACATCGGCGAGACGCAGGTCTGGACGATCACGAACACGTTCGAGTTCGCGCATCCCTTCCACCTGCACGGCTTCTTCTTCCAGGTGCTCTCGCCGCCCGGCCCCCTGGAATGGAAGGACGTCGTCAACGTTCCCGTCGACGGCACGGTCAGCTTCGTCGTCCGCTACGACGAGCGCCCCGGCATGTGGATGTTCCACTGCCACATCCTCGATCACGCCGAGGCCGGCATGATGGGGACGCTCATGGTGATGGAGCCCGGGACGGCGGCGGCGCACCAGCACTGAGCCGGCGCGCCGTCGGTTGCTTCAGGGCAACACGATGCGGCCCGGCGCGCCGTTCGCGCCGTTCTGCGTGTGACAGCTGTTGCAGTCGCCCGTGCTCTGCGGCGTGACCATCGCGCGCTCGCGGCCCATGTACGTGACCTTCGCCTTGAACGGCAGCGCCACGGTCGTGCGCGAGTTGAAGTTGCCCGAGGTGCCCGGCGTCAGCGTCTGCACCTTGCCGTCGGCGCCGGTGATGACCACACGCGCGCCGTTCGAGCCGTTGGCGCCATTGCACAGATCGGGCTCGTGCCCGGTCGGGTAGACGGTGCCGCCGATCGTCAGCGACGGGCCGTTCATCGTCGAATGACACGTGATGCACGCCTTGCCCGGGTTCATGTCAGACGAGCCGCGGTTGGCCTGCGTCCACATCGTCTTGCTGGTGCAGGTCGCTGGCGCCGTCAACGGATCGCCGCCCGCCCCCCCGGTTCCGGCGCCGCCGAGGCCCCCCGCGCCGGTCGCCCCGCCGCGGCCGGCCGTGCCACCGCCGACGCCGGTCGTTCCGCCGCGGCCACCCGTTCCCGTCGATCCACCACCGCCGACTCCCGTCGTTCCGCCGCGGCCACCCGTTCCCGTCGATCCACCACCGCCGACTCCCGTCGATCCGCCGCCGCCCGTTCCCGTCAACACACCGCCGCCCGTCCCCGTCGAACCACCCTGATCATTGCCCGGCGATCCACCGCCGCCCGTCCCCGTCGTGCCGGCGACCCCGGTCGAACCGCCGCCGCCTCCCGCGGTCGAGCCGCTTCCGCCGCCCGCGCCCATCGCATCGCCGGTGCCGGCCTCTCCGGAGGACGGAGGTTTCGACTCGCCGATCTCGCCCACACAGCCCGCCAGCAGAACCATGACCGACAGCAAGCGGGCTGCCGGCCTCATGCACGAGCTCCGAGAAATTGCGTCATTTGTTCGAGGTACCGCGAGGTCCCACCAATCAGGCAGGCGTGCGCCTCAAGGCAGCACGATTCTTCCGGGCGCGCCGTTCGCGCCGACCTGCGTGTGGCAGCTGTTGCAGTCGCCCGAGGTCTGCTGCGCGGTCATCGCGCGCTCCCCGGCGGCGGTGACGATCTTCGCGCGATACGGGAGCGCGACGGCCATCTCCGAATAGAAGTTGCCGGCGTCGTTGGGCGCGAGCGTCAGCGTGCGCCCGTCCGCGCCTGTGATGACGACCTGCGCGCCGTTCGTGGGCCCGGCGCCGTTGCAGAGGTCCGGTTCGTGTACGGTCGGATACAGCGTGCCTGCGACGGAGAACACCGGACCCTCGCCCAGCGCGTGACAACCTTTGCAGGCCATCCCCGGGTTCATGTCCGGCGAGCCTTCGTTGCCCCAGGGCCAGGTTGTGCCGCTGGTGCAGATCGGACCACAGCCGTTGCCCGCCGGCGATCCGGCGGCGATCCAATTCGCGAGCACCGCGATCTCGTCGCCCGTCGCCGGCGCCGCGGGCGGTGGCGGCATCGGCGCCGTCGTCGATTGCATGCGCGCGACCGCAACGGCCGCGACGGTCTGCGACCGATCGAAGTGCGACTGGGCCGTGAACACGGCGACGCTGGTCAGCGCCGGCGCGCCCGGCGTCGGCGTCTGGCCATGACACGACCAGCATCGCGCCGACAGGACGGTCTCGACGTCGCACGGCAGATCGGTGGTCGGCACGTTCGTCGCCGGCATCGGCGCGGGCCCGCCTTCGCCCTCGCCGACCTCGCCGAGGCAACCGAGCGCCGCGACGCCGATCGCCCCGGCGGTCGCGATGCCGAGGATGATCTCGATCGACAGAGGCCTCGATCGTCCGATCGCGGGACCGTGCTTTCGTGCCATGCTCGTCAGGTACCGCGACGGCGCCGTCATCAGGCGGGCGCGCGGTCGAGCCGGCGGCGCCACCGTGATCGCTCTCGTCATCCTCGTGTTCGTCGACGCGCACGACGCGGCCACGCCGCTGCCGGGCGCGCTCGCGCGCGCCGCCGAGGAGGCGCTGGGGTCCGACGCCAGCGTGTCGATCCGAACGCTGCCGCCCGACGCGAGCGCGACCGCGTTGCTGGACGCCGGCCGCGCGGCGCACGCGACCGCTGTGGCGCGTATTGCGTGGGTCGACGAGCGTCACGCCGAAGCACGGCTGGAGATCGTCAGCCCTGAAGGCGGTCCGGCGCGCGGCTCGACGATCACGTTCGACGCGTCAGACCCCGTCGAGGAGCGTGGCCGCGCGATCGGCCTGATCCTGGCCGCGCTGCTCGCGCCGGAGAAGCAGGCGCAGCGCGAGAAATCCCGGCGCGCCGAGGCGCCGCCGATAGCGGCGGTCGCGGCGACGTCTCCACCACCGCTGGCGCCGCGGCGCTTCGCGCTGGACGCGGCGGTCGAGGGCGGCCTGGCGATCGACGGCGCTGGCTCGGGTGTCGGCGGCGCGCTGGGGCTGCGCTGGCAGCCGAAGGACCGTGTCGCGATCCGTCTGGGCATCCAGGCCCGCTTCGGTCAGGTGGCCGTCGCCCAGGCCGCGGCGATGGATCTCGCCGGCGCCGCGGGGCTGGTGCTGTTCCTCGTCCCACCGTCGGATGGAACGCGGTACGCGCTCGCGCTCCGTGCCGATGCCCTCCTGATTTACGAATCGCTGTCGCACCTCTCCTCCGACGATCCCGAGCCGGTCCGGGGCGCCCACCTGCTCCCCGGAGCGCAGGCGCTGGTCGAAGGACAGGCGGCGCTCAGCCCCACGCTCGGGCTGCAGCTGGCGGTCGGGCCGGAATTCGCGTTCGGACGGACCGACGTCTTCGTGCATCAAGCGAAGGTCGCCCAGCTGTCCCCGTTCCGGCTGGTCGTCGCCGGGGGCCTGGTCGCCCGCTTCTGATCGGGGGACGGCCGCCTGATTCGCGGCCGCTCGCGGTACTCTAGGGGACGTGGCCACGAACGCGCCCAAGCTGAGGCTGGTGATCGCCCGGCGCGACGCCGAGAGCGCGGGGCCCCCGCCGCCGCCGCCCATCGATGACATCCAGCTTCTCGCCGCGCTGCGCGCCGCCGATCCCACCGCCGCCGAGGCGCTGTACGAACGAAGCCGTCCTGTCGTCGCCCGGACCCTGAACCGCCTGCTGGGACGCAACGATCCGGACCAGCAGGACCTGTTCCAGCAGACGATGGTGGAGATCGTCCGCACGATCGATCGCTACCGGGGCGAGTGCCCGCTGGACGCGTGGACGACGACCCTCGCCGCGCACGTGGTCTACAAGCACATCCGCCATCGCAAGGTAGAGCGGCGCGTGCTGTCCGACGTTCTGCCCTTCGAGCCCGTCGCGTCCGATCAGCCGGCGCAGCGCGCGGCGTTTCGATCGACGATCGAGCGCGTGTGCGGCCATCTCGCCGCGATCGATCCGGGGCGAGCGTGGGCGTTCCTGTTGCACGACGTCCACGGGCACGACCTGCGCGAGGTCGCGCGCATCATGTCGATCAGCCCGGCAGCGGCGCAGAGCCGTCTCGTGCGCGGGCGCAAGGAGCTTCACGAGCGGGTCGCCGGCGATCCCGAGCTGGCGGGCGAACTGGAACAGATGGAGAGGCGAGGATGAGGGACCCAGAGGACAACCCGCGGTACGCGCGGCTGGCCGCCGACGCGCTGGCGCGCGGCGCAGCCGACGACGCCGAAGGCGCGGCAGGCCCGTTGCCCGATCGCGCGGCGACGATCGCCGCGGTCGACCGCGCCCTGCGCGCGCGGGGCCACCGGCGGCTGGCGCCCTGGTTCGGTGTGGGGATCGCCGCCGCCGCGGCCGCGGTCGTCGTCGTGATCGCGGTGCACGGCAGGAGCGGCCGCGATCCCACCGCGAACGTCGCGCCGGTCCGCGGTGGCGCGACGGCAGACGTCAACCTGGCCGTCGCCGATGTCGAGGGCGACGGCGTCTCGATCGAGACGCCGTCCGGTGCACGCCCGGCGACGCGCGGCGAGGCCGTCACCGCCGGGACCGTCGTCGGCGTCCCTGCGGCGGGACACGCGCTGCTGGCGCTCGACACCGGCACGCGCCTGCGCGTCGGCGCCTCGTCCCGCGCCCGCGTGACGACGCTGGGCGCCGTGCAGCGGTTCGATCTCGAGCGCGGCACGCTGGAAGCGGAGGTGGCCAAGCTGCCGCTGGGCGGCCGCTTCCTGATCGCGACGGGCGACGCCGAGGTCGAGGTCCGCGGAACGCGCTTCGAAGTGGCGGTCGTTCCCGAACCGTCCGCGTGCGCGCCGTTCGTGCGGACGCAGGTTGCAGTGCAGGAGGGCGTGGTCTCCGTCCGCTTCGCCGGCGGTGAAGCGCGCATCGCGGCCGGTTCGGTCTGGCCGGTCTGCGCCGCGCCCGTGCCAACCCCGCGCGTCCATCCCCATCCCACGCACACGCCACCGAAAGCGACGGCGAGCGCCCCGGCCCCGGTGGCGCCCGCCGATCCGTCGACGCTGGCGGAGCAGAACGATCTGTTCGCGGCGGCGCTCGCGGCGCGGCGGCGCGGCGACGTCACCGACGCGATTCGCTGGCTCGATCGTCTGATCGCCCGCTATCCGACGAGCCCGCTGATCGACAGCGCGCGCGCCGAACGACAGCGACTGCTCGGGGCCGGCGCCGCCAGGACGCCCACGGAGTGAAGACCCCAGGCGCGCTGCTGCTGGCCGCCGCCGTCTTCGCGGTCTCGTGCAACGGATCGATCCGCTTCGACGACACGACGCGCGACGCCGACGCCGGCGGCAACCCGACCTGCCCCAGCGGCGCGTGCGGCTGGGAGAACGACGACTGCGACGCGGACGTGTGCCGCCTCGACTGCCACGAGTCGATGATGTGTGTGGGCGTTTGCACCGCGCCCTGCGTGGCCAGATGCGACTCGACCAGCCACTGCGCGCTGACGACCCCGCCCGGCGCTTCGGTCCATTGTGTGGCTGGCGCGACGTGCACGTTCGTCCTCGGCGACCGCAGCCACGCGGAGTGCGAGGGCAACGCGACCTGCGGCATCCGCTGCGTCGCGGGATGCACGGTGGAGTGCGAGGCGGTGACAGGCTGCGATCTCCAGTGCGGCGCCGGCGCGTCCATGCACGTCACCGGCACCGTCACCTGTCCCTGACCGTCAGCGCGGTGGTGGCGTCGTGGCGCGCGCCGTGAGCTGGGCCTGGCGGGCGTAGTCGATCGACTCGCCCAGGATGCGCGCCGTCTCGGCCGGGGCGTGGAAGCCCATCGAGTTCTCGGCCGCGACGAAGTCGATCCGCCACTGCGCCTTGCGTTGCAGCTCCAGCGCCGGCTGCAGGCGGTCGGCGGGCACGCCGGCCTTCTTCGCGGCGACGATCGCGTCCAGCATGTCCATCGCCGCCGTCGCCGATCGCTCGAGCAGCGCGTGCGTGCGCTCCTGGATGGCGGCGACGCGCGCCTGGATCTCCGCCTCCGCGTAGGGATGACAGACCTGGCAGGCGCGGCTGACGTTCAGCATCGGGCTGCGCACCCAGTGGTCGGAGACCTTCATCGCGCCCTCGCGCTGGTACGGCATGTGGCAGTCGGCGCACGCGACGCCCGAGCGCGCGTGGATGCCCTGGCTCCACAGCTCGAACTCCGGGTGCTGCGCCTTCAGCACCTCTGCGCCCGTCTCCGCGTGCTGCCAATCGTAGAAGCGATGGCCGTCGGGGAACTTGTAGGCGTCGTAAGTGCGTTCGATCTCCTCGACCTTGAGGCCCTGGTTCCAGGGGAAGAACAGCGTGGTCTTCGGCCCGCAGTAGTACTCGACGTGGCACTGGCCGCAGACGAACGACCGCATCTCCTGGCGTGAGGCGTCTGCGTTCGGATCGTACGGGCGCGCGCGATCCGACTTGCGCCAGCGCTCGATGCTCTGGATGTGCGGCGTCGGCTCGGCGCTCTCCGCGAGCGCGCGGATGCCCAGGATGAACCCCGGGCGCGTCACGCGCAGGAGCATCGACTTCGGATCGTGGCAATCGACGCAGCCGACCGGGTGGGCGCCCTCGACGTGCGCGAGCTCCTGCTTCGTGCCGCCCGCGACGGGGTTGGACGAGCCCGTCTTCACCACCTCGGCGTGCGCCGCCGCGTAGGGCATCGCGCCCAGGACGGCGAAGCCCTTGAAGACATCGCCCGCGCCCAGTCGCCGGTACGTCGGGATCACCGCCGCGTGGCAGTGCAGGCAGTTGCCCGGCTGCGGGCGCGCCGTCACGCGCTTGGTTTGCTCCTGGTCGGACAGCATGTGCGCGTGGCCGCGCCGATCGCGGTAGTCGATCGAGAACGCGTACCCGGCGAACAGCCGCTTCAGCCACGGATCGCGATCGATCTTCTCGTCGGGCAGCGCCTCGGAGCCGCCGTATTGCGTGCGGCTGACGTCCGCGGTCCGGCGGTAACCGTCGTACTGGCGGGCCCAGTTCATGCCCCACGGCGCCGAGTCGGTCGTCTCCTCGTTCACCTCGACGAGGCGCAGGTACGGATTCTTCGCCTCCTGCTTGCGCTGGAAGATGTTGGTCAGCAACGCCATCGCGAGAAACGCGACCGCGGCGGACGCCACGATCGTCGCGAGGGCGACCCCTTTCCACCGCCGTTCAGATTTTGTGGCTTCGCTCTTTGCGGCTTCGCTCATTGATCGATACGCTCCCCGTGGGTGTCAGCCGCGCGCCCCGTGGCCCACGCCCCGATGGCAGTGGACGCAGCGCCCATCCTCTACCGAACGCGCACCTTGCGGGCGCGCGCCCGTCACCAGCGCGTCGTGAACGAAGTCGCCATGACAGCGCAGGCAGCTCTGCTGCAGAATCTCCGCGTTTCGCGGCTTGATCAGGATCGGTTCATGGAAGTCCTGCAGCGTGAAGCCCTTCGAGTGGTGATACCCGTTTAGCGCCTTCGCGAGGTACTTCCCGAAGAAGTCGTGCGGCAGGTGGCAGTCCACGCAACGCGCGTCGCCGTGATGCGGACCCTTTGCCCACGACGCGTACTGGTCGTTCATGATGTGGCAGTTCGCGCAGGCCTGCGGGTCCGTCGAGAAGTAGCTGAGGCCCTCGGCGTACGAGAACGTGAAGGCAGCCAGGCCGATCGCGACGCCCGCGACGGCGGCAAGCAGCACCGCGCGCATCGGTCGAGTCGCCACGGCGCCGCATCATAAGGATCGCGGCGCGGGCGTCGAGTCGGACTTTGCCTGACGCAAATCTTTCGGATCGCGCAATTCCTGCGCGCCCGCGCTCACCGATCGTCGATCGTCTCGACCTTCTCCTGCGCCACCACCCCCGGGATCTGCCGGTCTCGCATCCGCGGGGCGTCCTCGAACGGGGCCGACGAACGTCGGGGAAGAACCGGAGCGGGCTCGCCCCGCGCCTGGGCCTGAACGAACGCCTGCCAGAACGCGCCCGCCCGTCGCATCCAGGGGCGCCTCATCGCCGCCTTTCCCTCCACAGTCGGACGAACAGCCGGCAGAGCGCGCCCAGCGCGAATCCCCATGCGAGCGTCTGCATGTGCATCCGACCGCCGCCCCGCCTGTGCAACGCACGTTCCCACCCGGACCCGCGCGAATCGCGCGCGGCGGCGGGCTCCGGGCCGGCAGGCGGGCGCAACGGCGTCAAACAATCGAACGCCCGCGTCGCGATCGTACAAATTCTTTCCACCCGCGCGTGCGCGGAATATCGACGGGCAGGAATGGATTTCATCGTCGGGCAGCACCATGGAGATCGACGGGCTCACAGACGAGCGCCTGCTAGTCGAGCTGCGCGATGCGCTGCGCATGCGCGATGAGCTCCTCTCCGTCGCGTCGCACGAGCTGCGCACGCCGCTGGCGGTGCTCAGCCTCAAGCTCGACTCGGTCCTACGCGCGGCCCGGCGGCTCGGGCCGGACGCCGCGAAGCTGACCAGCGGCGTCGAGACGGCGATCCGTCAGACCGCGCGTCTCTCGCGGCTCATCGACGAACTGCTCGACGTCTCTCGCATCGCGACGGGGCACCTGACGATCCAGCCCGAGGACGTCGACCTCGCCCGCGTCGTCGGCGACGTGGTCGGGCGCCTGCGCGAGCTCATCGATCGCCGGGGTTGCTCGGTGCATCTCCACGCGCCATCGTCCGTGACCGGGCACTGGGACCGGCTGCGCCTCGAACAGGTGCTGGTCAATCTGGTGACCAACGCCGTGAAGTACGGCGGCCCGGGGCCCATCGAGATCACGCTGAGCGCGGGCGACCTGGCCGCGCGCGTCGACGTGCGCGACCACGGCCCCGGCATCCCGCTCGACCAGCAGGCGGTGATCTTCAATCGGTTCGTCCGCGCATCGCGCGACAGCAGGGGACTGGGCCTCGGCCTCTACATCAGCCGGCAAATCGTGGAGGCCCACGGCGGCACCATCAGCGTGGCCAGCCCGCCCGGCGCCGGCGCCTGCTTCACCGTCGAGATCCCCCGGCGCGCCGC